>Ga0182024_10013798_pt1 | contig 15709 bp, 16 predicted proteins | sample P32metaG_FD_120480 | JGI IMG/M metagenome (GOLD analysis project Ga0182024, IMG submission 120480) | Permafrost microbial communities from Stordalen Mire, Sweden - P3-2 metaG (Illumina Assembly) | ecosystem: Environmental > Terrestrial > Soil > Wetlands > Permafrost | place: Sweden: Stordalen... | reverse complement strand
TGAGGCGTATCTGATCGAGGACGGCAAGGTGACGCGGCCAGTGAAGGGCGCGACGCTGATCGGCAATGGCCCGGAGGCGCTGAAGTATGTCTCCATGGTGGGCAACGACCTGGCGCTCGACGAAGGCATCGGCACCTGCGGCAAGGCGGGGCAGAGCGTGCCGGTCGGCGTAGGCATGCCCACGATACGGCTGGACCGGATGACGGTGGGCGGAACAGGACAATAGAAGGCGGAGGTTCGATGGCAGCGGAACGCGAGACCAAGCTCTACGAATGCGAAGTGAAACGAAGGCGGGTGCGCGCCGCGGGCGGGTACGAGCCGTTCTGGAAGGTGAAGAACGTCGGCGACGCGCTGGTGGATGCCGACACCGAGTTCCGCTGCAAGGACTGCTTCGGCGAGGTCAAGCTGTTCCGCCGGCATAAGCCCGACGGCCCCGCACCGCACGCCGAGCACAAGCGGAAAGAAGACTCAGAATACTGCGTCGCCGGCATGCACTTCCAAAAGGCCACCGACGGCCGCGAGCCGAAGCATTCCACCCATCCGGTGGAGTAGCGGCTGAACATCTCGCGAATTTACGAAGTCTCAAGAATAAGGAGCGCCCCATGGCTGCTGAATCGGAAAAGATATACGAATGCCAGGTCAAACGGCGCCGCTTGAAACTGGGCGGCGGCTATGAACCTTTCTGGAAGCTGAAGTCGGTCACCGAGGCGCTCTCCGACGCCGACACCGAGTTCCGCTGCTCTGAGTGCACCGGCGCCGTGAAGTTGCACCGCTACCATGTAGCGGACGCGCCTCCCCCGTACCTGACGCACAAGTTCAAGAGCGACTCCGAGTACTGCCCCGCGGGCCTGACCTTCCGTCAGTCCACCGACGGCCGCCGGGCGCGTATGTCCGAGCACCCAGTCCGCTAGGAGCCGTACGTAACAGCTGGCGTCAATTCTGCGCGGCGCCTGCTGCTCATGTTCGCGAGATGCTCCGCGGCAACGCGACGCGATACACTAGCTCTGCGCCCGATCCGCCGCGTGGAGACCTGAATTTTGCCCGATTCGACTGCCGTCACTTCTGCCGAAAGCGCCGCGAACACATCCGCGGCCCCATCCAAGCACGCGGCGAAGCCAGGGCCCGCCCCGGAACACGAAGACGCAGAGACCGCGCTCGAGTCGCTCTCATCCATCTGCACCGTGCTGGCGGTTGGACTCTTCGTGATGACCTTCATCTTCCAGAACTTCGAGATCCCGTCGGCTTCGATGGAGAACACGCTGTTGATAGGCGACCATGTGCTGGTGGACCGGATCACGCTGGCGCCGCCCAGCCACTGGTTCCCGCTGATGCACTATCGCGAGCCGCGCCGCGGCGACATCATCGTCTTCCTCAAGCCGCATCCGGAGACGCCGGACCTGTATTTGGTGAAGCGCTGCATCGGCGTGCCCGGCGACCGGATCCACCTGGAGCACGGCGTGGTCTACCTGAACGGTGTGGCGCAGAACGAGCCCTACGCGCAGATGCCGCGCGACGACGGCGATACCGAGGACGCCTACGTTCCCTACCGCGACGACTTCCCCGCCGACCTCGAAGGGATAGAGCAGGCTGCGAGCGAGAACAATGCCGCGCTGTGGGCGCTCGACCTGCCCAACCATATCGTCAACGGCGATCTGGTGGTGCCGCCGGGCACGGTGTTTGCCATGGGCGACAACCGCACCAAATCGCTAGACGGCCGCTTCTGGGGCTTTGTGCCGCGGGAGAACATTGTCGGCCGGCCGATGTTCATCTACTGGTCGTTTGAGACGCCCGCCGACCAGATTGACAAGACCGGAGTGGGCGACCGCATCGCCTTTGTGGGACACATCCTGCTGCATATCTTCGATCAGACCCGCTGGAGCCGTACCCTCCACGTGGTGCGCTGAACGCCACTGTGTGCGGTGAGCGGCAATGGAAAGCTAGAATAGTCCGACAATAGTCCATCGCGCGAGAATTCCAGGCGAAGTGTGCGCGGGCGTATGTAGACCAGCGCGCAGTGACGGCGCGACCCAGTCATCCCCATGCCGACCGACATCCACGACGAAGAGCAGGAGATCGAGGCCGGGCCGCCGGGCCGACTGCGCCGCCGCCTTGGGTTCGCACTGATCGTCGTGCTGGTGATTCTGCTGCTGGCGTTCATCCCGCCGCTGATCAACGTCAGCCGCTTCCAGCGCCGCGTGGGCGGCAATATCTCGGCCGCGCTGGGCCGGCCGGTGCACTTCACACATCTCTCGCTGAATCTGCTGCCGCTGCCCGGCTTCACGCTGGAAAACTTCGTGATCGACGAGGACCCGGCCTTTGGCTCTGAGCCTACGCTGCGTGCCGACGAGGTGCGCATCACGCTGCGCCTGAGCTCGCTGTGGCGGCGACGCGTGGAGTTCTCCTCGATCTCCTTCACTGATCCGAGCGTCAACCTGGTACACAACCCCGACGGACGCTGGAACATCCAAGGGCTGCTGTTGCAAGCCTCGCGCATCCAGGCTGCGCCCACCGCGCAGCGCTACTCCGGCCCCGCGCCGCGCTTTCCCTACATTGAAGCTACCGGCGCGCGCCTGAACCTGAAGCTGGGCGAGGAGAAGACGCCGGTCTCGCTCACCGACGCCGACTTCGCCCTGTGGCTGCCCGAGGAACACCAGTGGCATCTGCGCCTGGAGGCGCAGCCCGTCCGCACCGACATGGCTCCGGGCGAAACGGGCACGCTTCGCCTGGAGGGCACGCTGGGCGGTGCGGACACTCACAACTCGCTGGCCGATGTGCCCATCGACCTGCACGGCACATGGCAGGACGCGCAACTGGGCGGCCTGACCAGCCTTTTGCTGGGCCGCGACGCGGGCCTGCGCGGGGATTTTGCGCTCACCTTCGGCGTGCTGGGCACCATCGGGCGCAACGACCTGACCGCGGCGCTGCAACTGCATGACGCACGCCGCGCGGACTTCATCCCCGCGCGGCTGCTGTCGCTCGTCGCGGGCTGCCACGCCATCGCGGAGAACAGCTTCCACACCTTCTCCGACCTCGAGTGCCATCTGCCGCCGGCCGACTCCTCCGATCCGGCCCTGCTCGCCATCACCGCTGCCTTGCCCGACGTGCGCCAGCCGCAGGCCGCGTCGGTTCACCTTACGCTGCCGTCGCTTCCCGCGCAGACCTTTTTCGACTGGCTGAGCGTGGCCACACCGCACACGCCCACCGGCTTGGCGGGCGATGGCACGCTGTCCGGTGCGCTAGCATGGGGCGAAGCGAATGCGCAGGGAGCGGCAGATTCGCAGCACCCTACCTGGTCCGGCGAGTTGAAGCTCTCCGGTGAGTCGCTGAGCCTGCCCGCGCTGGGCGCCGACCCCATCCCCCTTGGCGATGTCTTGCTGCGGTCGACCTCACCGCCCGCAGCGCCGCCCGCGCACTCGCGACCTCGTCACGCCGCGCTCGATGCCGCTCCCGTTGCGCCCGATGGCTTCGATCTGCTGCCGGTCTCGCTTCCCCTGAGCGGCAAGCAGCCGCTGGTCCTCACCGGCCACGTCGATGACACCGGCTACACACTCCACCTGAGCGGCACCGCCATTATGGAACGGCTACTCGCTCTGGGCGACGCGATTCCCCAGTTCGGCGATGGGTTGAGGCAGTTGCTGGATCCGGCGTCACTCGCCTCACCTGGCGAGGCTCCGCCCGCTGCGCACGTCGGCCCTTCGGCCGGCCGTGCTCGCCGCCCGCCGCCGCCCGCTGCGCCTGTGGAGTCCGCGCCCGTCGCGATCGACCTGACCGCGACGCGCGTCTGGGGCGGCCCGCAGGTCTGGAGTCAGGCGCCGAGCCAGGCGCTGCCGCCGGCGCATCGCCACGCGCGCAGATAACGCGGAAGACGTGCCCGCTCCAAATTACTGATGGTTCCCGGCTTAGAGGCGGTCTACCGGCCCTCGTGCAGCCGCGAGGCCAGGCGCTCGGGCAGAGACGCCATGCGGATGCGCCCCTGCGCCCGCGCCACATCGTAGGGCACGCGATGGTAGGTGACCGTGGCCGCCTCGCTGTCATAGAGGGCGAAGGCCGCGCGCCAGTCGAAGTCCCTTGGCTGGCCCACTGAGCCGGGATTGACGAGCTGCCGCGTGCCCGGCAGGAGGTCCAGCGTCCAGGTCTCATGATCTCGATGGCCTGCATAGCGCGGGTGCAACTCGTGCCACTCATGCTCCTTCTGCCAGAAGCCCCCCTGAATGTGGGTGTGCCCGAAGAAGGTGATCGCGGTTGCCATCTGCTGCAGGGGCGCCCAGGCGTCGCGCATGTTGAGGATGTACTGGTCCTCGTTGAGCGGGGAGCCGTGCGCCAGCATCACCTGCGCCTCTCCGCTCGCGCCATTTTCGGCGGCCGGTTGCAGCGGTCCCTGCGGCAGCGAGCGCAGCCAGACCAGGTTGTCCGGCGTGAGCTGTTCGAGCGTCCATAGGGCCGCGGTGCGCGCCGCGGGGTTGAAGTTGACCGCCGAACTGAGCCCCGAGCAGACGCGGTCATGGTTGCCGCGCACGGTGAGCGTGGCCAGCGGCCGGATGATGTCCAGCACCTCGTTGGGGCTGGCGCCGTAGCCCACCGTGTCGCCCAGGTTCCACAGCACGTCCCACTGGCCGGCGGCGGCGTCGAGCACCGCGCGCAGGGCTTCCAGATTGGAGTGGATGTCGGAGAGGATGAGGGCACGCATGGGAGCTCAATCGTGCTCAGGCGCACGAATCTTCAAGTTTATCGCACATACTCAGCTTCGGTCTGTCGCGAGCGAGGCCAAGGGACGGGTTCGGTCGGTGGTCATGGTGGGCGCGGCGGCCAGCAGCTTGCGCGTGTAAGGGTGCTGCGGGCTGCGGAAGAGGTCGGTCGCGGTTGTGTGCTCGACAATCGTGCCCTGCTGCATGACGGCGATGTGGTCGCCGGGCCGATCGCAGGCCTGGGCGATGACAGCGAGGTCGTGCGAGATGAAGAGCATGGACAGGCCGTGGGTGCGACGCAGCTGGCGCAGCAGGTCCAGCACCTGCGCCTGCACCGTGACGTCGAGCGCAGTGGTCGGCTCATCGGCGATGAGCAGTCGCGGGCGGTTGACGATCGCCATGGCGATGAGGATGCGCTGGCGCTGGCCGCCGGAGAACTGGTGCGGGTAGTCGCGCGCACGGCGTTCGGGGTCGGGCAGCGCGACCTCGTGCATCGCGTCCAGCACACGCCGGCGCACCGCGCTGCGCGAGAGGCCGGGCTGGTGCGCCCGCACCGCTTCGGCGATCTGCGTGCCGACACGCATCACCGGGTTCAGTGCGGTCATCGGTTCCTGGAAGATCATGGCGATCTCGCGCCCGCGGTGCAGGCGCATCTCGCGCTCGGGCAGGGCCAGCAGGTCGATTGGACCGGGCGTTGCACTGTCAGGATCGGACGCGGCGAAGAGAATGCGGCCGGAGACATCGGCCTCGGCGGGGAGCAGGCGCAACAGGGCAAGCGAGGTCGCGGACTTGCCCGATCCCGACTCACCCACCAGGCCGAGGGTCTCGCCCGGCGCAATCGCAAAGGAGATGCCGCGCACGGCCTGATGGCCGCCGAAGGCGATCGACAGATTCTCGACCTGCAGCAAAGGCGCTGCGGCTGGCGCTGGATGCGCGCTCACGGGTTCTCCGTTTGATGTGCTATTTCCACTCACCAGCCTGATGGTAGAGCAGATTGGCTGCGGCGGCGGTACTCTGGTGGCAGCGGCTGTAGTTTGAGGTAAGACGGGAAGCGCCGGAAGCACGTCTAAGACAGCGTATGAGATCAGATCGAGATCGGCGGGGACGGCCAGTGAGGGCAGGGAGGCGGTGCGCTGGTCGCGCCTTCTGCGGGACGCTGTATGGGCTCCTCTATCTCTTGCTCGCCGCGCCTCTCTTCGCGCAGACGCACAAAGTTTCCAAGCCGGAGAATGTGGTGCGCGCGGTCGGCGTCTATGAGTGGACTGGCGATATGGCCAAGCCTGCCGCCAGCCGTCTGATCCCGGTCTCACTCTTCATCGACGGCAAGCTGGAGGATGCGGCGGTTTATCAGGCGCAGCCGATACCGTTCGCGCTGCTCTCCGGCAATGTGTATGAGCTGGACAAGGCGGGCGTGGCGCTGGGCACTCTGGACCTGGCCTTTGCGCGCAAGCTGGTGGCGCCGGCGACGGCCAGCACCACCTATGACGACGGCTGGTTTGGCTACGGAAGGTTTGTGCCGCCGGCGCCCCCGAGGACGTCGACACTGAAGCCGGTGACCATGCTGTCCAAGATCAACGGGCTGGACGACGAGGACGACGACAAGCCACATTTCTCCTCGCGCTCGGCGACGCCTGGCACGGGCGGCTCGGCGACGCCCACGCCGGGAACGACGACCACGGCCAGCAGCACTCCGGCGGACGACCCCGACCGGCCTACGCTGCATCGGACTTCGGGCAACGGTGACACGGCGAATACGAGCGATGTGCCCGACGATCCGGACCGGCCTACGCTGCGCCGGCACGCATCGCCTGCGAACGAGGGCAAACCGCAGGACGACGTCTCCTCGGTGGGCTCGCTGAATGACGACCCCAACCGGCCGATGCTGCATCGCGGCAGGCCTGCGGGCTCGACCACCGGCGGAGGCGACGACCTGCCCAAGCTGGCGGGGCTGCCCGGCGACGACGATCTGCAGCAGCTGGTCGCGGTCTCAGACGCAGTGAACCACCCGCCGCACGACTTTACGCGGCCGTGGGACGACGCCGCCGAGCGCCAGGCGATCCTGGGCAAGATGCAGGACGCGGCGCATGCGGCGCTGACTGCGTATGAGAAGGCCAACGGTCTGGCCCCGACCAACGCGGCTCCGCCGGCTCCTGGGCCGACCACGCGTACGTCTGCCGCGCACACGGCTACCGCCAGCCCGGCGCACCGCAGCGCGAAGAAGGCAGCGCCCGCTCCTCCTCCTGAGCCGCTAATGGAGGAGAAGCTAGATGGCTACTTGCTGAGCTATGGCGGCGCGGCGACCTTCGTCTACTCCGCTCATAGCGATGGCGTGGCCTCGGGACTGCGCTTCGTCACGCTGGTGGCGCAGGTGAATATGCAGGGCGAGCCGGAGGTCGCGCTGAAGAATGTGACCGATGCTGCGCACCTGGACCGCACGCCGCGGATGCGGCTGGTGGACGTGGTGGACGCCGATGCCTCCAACCGCGCCAGCCTGCTGGTTGAGCTGCGCGCACGGAGTTCGCGACAGTTCGCGTTATATCGCGTGATCGGCGGTCGGGCCGACCAGACCTTCCTGACCGGCTCGACCCAGTAGCGTCTAGTTGCCTGGATGAGGCGCGCCCGGTGCCATCGGCGCCGCCATCCCGCCAGGCGGCGGTCCGCCCGGTCCATTGCCCGGCTGCCGGGGCGGCGGGACGAAGACCGACGGGTGCTTCTCCCCGCGATGGCAGGTACCGCAGGTGATGGGATCGGCGAACTGGCGACCGGGCAGGTCGGCGAGGTACTTGTTGTTCAGATCGTCGGTCATCTGGATCATGTAGCGCGCCGTGTCCTTCGTCGGGTTGGCGTCGGAGGCGCGGTCCGAGCGATGGGTCACCGGGTCAGCTGCGGCGTGGCAGAACTCGCACTCTACGCCCAGCGCGCCTGTGAAGCCGCGCATGATGGTGCGCAGGTCGGCGTCCTGGGGCAGCACCTTCAGGTTCTGCGGCTTGTTGGCAGGTCGAGCGCCGGCTGCGGGCGGTGCACCGGCCGGTGGAGCGGGGGGCTGCGCCAGCACGGACAGGGGAAGGCCCAGGCACAGCACGGAGAGAAGGCGGACATAGCGAGTTTGCATCCGATACCTCATTGGCTTTGACAAGGAGCAAGTACAGGTCTACGGATACTCAGGCGCGGATGTCAAGTGGCAACGGTGGAGAGTACGCCTAATCCGCAATGCCCACATTCGGTACGTCGATGCCGAGCGCCGTGGCCAGCGCGTGCTGGTGGTCCTGCTCGTCGAGCAGGATCTCGCGAATGTATTCGGCTGTGGCGGTCTCGCCCAGCTCCTCGCACTGTTTCACCCGCCGCCGGTACTGGCGGATGGTCTCGTTCTCGTTATCCAGGTCGAAGCGCAGCATGTCTACGGCCTTGTCGGAGGTCTTGACCGGCTTCGGGATGACGGTCGGCATGCCGTTGAGGTAGTCGATCTGGTCGGAGAGGATGAGCGCGTGCTTCAACTCCTCGGCGGCGTGCTTCTCCAGTTCCGCCGCGATGTTCATGTACGCCGCACCCTTCAGCACCTGCGAGTAGTTGACGTAGGCGATAATCGCCTGGAACTCACGCGCCAGGTCTTCATTCAGCAGGTCAACCAGCTTCTTTCGGGTAAGGGGCGATTGGACGTGGCTTGCATTCTTGGTCGGCATTTCGTCTCCAGGGTGATCGCAGTCTTTACCGCTGCAGCGGCATGGGAAATGGCTTGTATCTACACCCTACGATGCGGGATTCTAGCATGGCGACCCGCCCATCTGCCGAAGCCAAGTTCACGCGGCCGACTGGGCGCCCATCACGAAATGTTTGGTTCGCGGGCCGTTCCTCGTTAGTATTAGAGTTCAATGTCATTCTCTGATTCTCTGTTTGGCAGACCTCTGGCCACGAGTGAGGAACGCGCCGAGCATATCGGCGTAGCCGCTGGGATTCCCATCTTTGGCCTGGACGCCCTGACCTCCGCCGCATACGGGCCGGAGACAGCGCTGGCGCTGCTGATCCCGCTGGGTGCCACCGGCATCGACCACTTGATGCCGATCGTGCTCACCATCATGGTGCTGCTGACGATCGTGTTCTTCAGCTACCGGCAGACCATCGCGGCGTATCCCGGCGGGGGCGGCTCGTATACGGTGGCGACCGAGAACCTGGGCACCGGGCCCGGCCTGCTGGCGGCTGCCGCGCTGATGATCGATTACATCCTGACTGCGGCGGTGGGCATCTCGGCCGGCATCGAGGCCGTGGTCTCCGACCAACAGTGGCTGCAGCCGCACACCTTGGTGCTCTGCGTCATTGTCCTGGGCGTGCTTGCGCTGGTAAACATGCGCGGGGTCAAGGACACCGGCGCTGCGTTCATCCTGCCGACGTTTCTGTTTGTGGGCACACTGCTGACCACGGTGGGGATCGGCATCTTCCGCGTGTATGCCGCCGGTGGGCACCCCACCCCTATGACGCCGCTGCCTGCGCCGCCGCCGACGCTGGTGACGACCCTGGGAATCTGGCTGCTGCTAAAGGCGTTCTCCAACGGCTGCGCGGCCATGACCGGCGTAGAGGCGGTGTCGAACGGCGTGATGGCCTTCCGTGAGCCCCGGGTGAGGAACGCGCAGCGCGCTCTGACCATCATCATGAGCACGCTGGTGGTAATGCTGGTGGGCACGGCATGGCTGGCCGGAAAATACCACATTATGGCGATGGACCCGGACAAAGCGGGCTACCAGAGCCTGCTGAGCCTGATCGTGATGGCGGTTTGCGGCCGCGGCTGGTTCTATCACTTCACGATGTGGTCGGTCTTTCTGGCGCTGTGCCTGAGCGCCAACACCGCCTTCGCCGATTTCCCGCGGCTGACGCGGGCCATCGCCCAGCACGACTACCTGCCGCACGTGTTCACCATCCGTGGGCGGCGGCTGCTCTTCTCCCACGGCATCTACGCGCTGACCGGGTTCACGTTCGTGATCCTGGTGGTGATGCAGGGCGATGTGGACCGGCTGATCTCGCTCTATGCCATCGGCGCGTTTCTGGCCTTCACGCTCTCGCAGGCGGGGATGGTGCAGCACTGGAGAAAGCAGGGGCCGGAGCATAAGGGGCGGGCATGGCATATGTTCGTCAACGGCGTCGGGGCGGTGGCCACGGGCATCACCACCGTCATTGTGCTGATCGCCAAGTTCAAGTCAGGCGCATGGATCGTTGCGCTGCTGGTACCCACGTTGATCCTGCTGATGGTCGCCATCAAGCAGCACTACGACCGTGTGAAGATCGTGGTGCGTTCCGGCCCGCTGAACCTGAGCAACCTGCTGCAACCGCTGGTGGTACTCCCCATGGCGCGCTGGGACCGAATGACCGAGAAGGCGATGCGCTTTGCTGTGCTACTGTCGTCGGAGATCAAGGTGCTGAACGTGGACTGCGACGACGGCGAGGAGTCGCTGTGCACGGTCTGGGAGGAGAACGTGCTCAAGCCCATCCGGGAAAAGGGCCTGCCCGAGCCGGAGCTGATTACGCTGCATTCTACTTTCAGGTTAGTGATTGCACCGTTGATGGACTATATCCTGGAGATGGAACGGCAGAACCCCGACCGCAAAATCACCGTGCTGCTGCCTGAGCTGGTAGTGAACCACTGGTGGGAGAACCTGCTGCACAACCAGCGCGTGCAGCTGCTGAAGCTGCTGCTGCTGTTGCGCGGCAAGCAACGCATCATCGTGGTGGATATTCCGTGGTACCTGTAGCCCTGCATTCTTTTCTTCCCTGGAACCCGGCGCACGGAGAACGGCCATGCTGGATCGCATCAATGAACTGATTGAGATGTTTCTCGTGGGACTGGGGCAGGCCTTGTCGCGGCTCTCTAAAGAAGAGACGCGCATGATTACGCTGCTGCTGTCGTTGCTGATGCTGGCGGCTGTCGCCGGCCGCGTGCTGCAGATCGCCTACCTGGGCCGCTAGAGCCGGATCTAGACAACCGCCAGCTTGAGCGGCGCCAGCTGGCGCAGACGCGCGACCGCGGCGGGAATAATCTCCAGCGCAGCATCGACTTCATCCCGAGTATTCAGCCGGCTGAGCGAGAAGCGCACGCTGGCGCGCGCGCGTGCCTCGTCGAGACCCATGGCGCGCAGCACATGCGAGGGCTCTGTGGCGCCGGACTGGCAGGCTGAGCCGCCGGAGATGGCCAGCCCTTTCAAATCGAGTGCGATGACCAGCGCCTCGGCCTCCACGTGGTCAAAGTAGAGATTGCTGGTGTTGGCCACGCGCAGCGCAGGAGTTCCGTTGACGCCGGCATCTTCGACCGCAGCAAGGATGCCCTGCTCGAGGCGGTCGCGCAGCGCGGCGAGTTCGGTTGCTCCTTCGCCCGCAAGCCAAGCCTGCGCCAGTTCCGCGGCCTTGCCCAGGCCGACGATGCCCGCGACGTTCTCCGTGCCGGGGCGACGGCCGCGCTCATGCAGGCCGCCGAAGAACATCGACTTCAACCGCACGTTGCGCCGCACGAAGAGCGCGCCGGTGCCCTGCGACGCGTACATCTTGTGTCCGGAGAGCGAGAGCAGGTCGCAGCCCAGTGCCTTGACGTCGAGGGTGAGCTTGCCCGCGGCCTGGATGGCGTCGGTGTGGAAGAGCGCGCCGGCGGCGTGCGCGCGCTCGGCCAGTTCACGAATGGGCTGGATGACGCCGGTCTCGTTGTTGGCGAGCATCACGCTGACCAGCTTTGTAGTGGGCTTGAGCGCGGACGCGAGCGCGGCGGGTTCGATCAGACCCTGCGGCGTACAGGGCAGGAAGGTGACCTCGACGCCGCGCTGTTGCAACTCTTCTGCCGCGTGCAGCACGGCGTGGTGCTCGATGGCCGTGGTGATGAGGTGGTCGCTGGGCGAGAGCAGGCCAAACAGCGCCATATTGTCGCTCTCCGTGCCCCCGGAGGTGAAGACGATCTCGGCGGGGCGGCAGTTCAGCAGGTGCGCGACGGATTCACGGGCGCGATCCACGGCGGCGCGGGCGCGCTGGCCCGACTGATGGATGGAACTGGCGTTGCCGAACTGCTCCGCCCAGAACGGGCGCATCGCCTCCAGCACCTCGGGCAGCACAGGCGTGGTGGCGTTGGCGTCCATGTAGATGCGGCGCATGGACTCAAGTTTACGCCGGGGGGGTAGCCGAGCGGGGCCAACGCCGCTACAGTTCAACGACTGCGTCGTCCGGAAAGAGCCGAGGGTCGAACTCAAAGGGTTCAATGTTCTCCAGTGAGATATGATCCCGAAACCCCAGCGCAGTGGGATACAACACCACGTTCCAGACAGGAACAACAACAGACGGAATGGCAATTGCGAAGGGTTGGATCCCTCCGCCAAACATCATTCCCGAATGCCCACTGAAGCGGTCACGGGCCCTTGCGATGGTCCGATAAAGCCACAGACATCCGCCGGTATTTGGATCAATGAGCGCATTTTCCTGCTGCTCCCATTGGCCGGCCAGACGGATCTTCATGAGTGCCAAGTTGGACGGGATCAGATCTTTGGGAGTATGGACTAGGCGCTCAAGAACCGGAACTGCCACTTCGGTTGAGGTGTAGATTGCCTCTTGACCCCGGAAATTCCATCTCCCCGGCGCGGCCGCGGCTCCGATACCGGACAGATTGGCATAGCGGGCCCTGGCGATTCGGAAGAGCGAAAGAGGCTGATTTTCAAGAAAGAGGACAGGATCGAGAGAGCGGTTCTCAGGCGTCAATAGTCGATCCCATGCTCAATACGAATCAGAAAAGGCTCAATTGCACGATAGTCATATCCGCTCTTCTGTGCAACCGCTAGCGGCGTCTCGTTGCCGAAGTCGGCGTTGGGGCGGGAAAGCCATTCAGAAGCCTTAACCTCATCCCCAAAAGCTTCGACCGTACGGGAGACCAGCTTGCGGTACAGCCACAACTCAGCGACCGTCTCGCTCGCTTCCAGTGTCCGAGTTCCTTTCGCGGCCTTAGACAAAACCGACATTGTAGGACATTATGCCACAGGAGGCGCGCCAACTCCATTTGCCTACGCTGTATCCCCGGGCTTCGCGATCGGCATGTCGGGATCGGGCTTGACCGGATACGGCGGTCCCTTGCTGAGCACCTGCTGCAACTGCTGGTCGTAGCCGTAGAGGTCCTCGAAGAAGTGCGTCTGGCCGTCGTCCTCGGCGAGTGCGGTGAGGTAGAAGATCACCACGGGGAGCGGCGTCTTGAGGTTGACCTGATAGTTATCCGCGCCGCTGGTCATCGACTCGTGTACCTTGTCCGCGTCCCAGCCATCTGGTCCGCCGCCCGGCGTGTTGCTGTTCGCCAGCACCCAGACGGCGAGGTCCTCGGGCTTCTGCACGCGGATGCAGCCGTGGGAGAAGTCGCGGCGCGAGCGGCTGAAGAGCTCGGGCTCGGGCGTGGAGTGCAGGTAAATGTCGTACTGGTTGGGGAACATGAACTTGACCAGGCCGAGCGAGTTCTTGGGGCCGGGCTTCTCGCGCACCTGCAGGCCGCCGTGCTCGATCTGCTGCGCGGTGAAGCCGGTGAGCACGCTGCCCTTGCTGTCTGTGACCTCGAAGTTCTTCTGCGCGAGATAGCCGACCCCGCTGGCGCGGATGTGCGCCATCAGCTCCTTCTCCACGATGTCGTGCGGGACGTTCCAGTAGGGGCGGAAGATGAGGTAGCGCATCATGTGCGCGAAGACCGGCGTGTCGTGGTCGCCGACGACTTTGCCCACCACGACGCGCATGGTGAAGTCGAGCTGGTGCGTGGGCGAGTAGCCACGCAGGACAAACTCCGGCAGATTCACCATCAGCGGCGCGTTGACGTACTGGTCGGGCAGCCAGCGCCAGCGCTCGAGCGAATCCTGCAACTGGACGACGCGCTGAGTGAGTGGAACATTGAGGCTGGCGATGGTGTCGGGAGTTAGTTTGCCGTCGCCATCGAGTGCATGGCGTGCCTGATAGTGCTTTACTGCGTCGGCCAGCGCGGCGGTGTAGACGGGCGGAAGATGCGGCGGCCGGAACTCTGGTGCGGCGATTGCGGCGGTGGGATTTCCGCTGCGCGCGGCAGCGCCACGGCGGTGCAGCAGGCGTTGCGCGCGGGCGATGGTCTTTGCGCCCAGATGATGGGGCAAGCCGTGCTGCTGTGGCACGACGGTTTCCGGTTGCGGCGGCGGCGCAGGATGGTATGGGTAATCGCCGGGCGCGTCGCCTTCGAGCTGGAGTCGTGCGAGCAGCGCGCCGGTTGCGGAGTAATCGCCACCGGCGGCGACGCCGGATTTGGGAACCTCGGGCAGCGCGGGCGCGTTGGCTTCGGCTTGCAGCAGGGCGAGCGAGAGATAGTGCGCGAGTGCGGCTTCGGTGGCGCGGTACTGGTCGGAATTAGGCTCGACGCCGTGGATGAGCGCGGGCACGTCGCTGGCGTCAACCGCGTTGTCGGAGAGGAATTCGGCGAGGTTGTACTTCTTGTCGGCGACGTTGATGTCGAAGTTGAAGTGCGCGGGATTGACGCGGCCGATGCGCAGGTCGGAGATGTAGCGCATGACGCAGATGGTCATGGCGGTGTCGAACTGGCCGATGGTGTCACCGGCTGCGCTGGAGGTATCGTGCGCGGCGGCGATGCGGGCGATTTCGGTCAGGCGCGCGGGCCAGCGCCATGCGTCGTAGTCGTCGGAGTTGAGGCCTTTGGCGCCGGCGGATTGGAAGGCGGCGATGAAGGCGGTGGTCTCCGGCGTGGGCTTGAGGTCGCGCAGCCAGGCGAGCTGGTAGTCGCGGTCGTCGTAGAAGGTGGTGACGGCAGACTGATAGTCGGAGTAGTTGGGCCAGCGCAGGACGGCGAGTTGCGGCTGGCTGACAACGGCGCGGATGTTGTCCGCGTAGTCGGCGGTGTTGGGCGCTGAGGTCGACTTGCGGTGGTGGCAGCCGATGGCGGCCGACAGCGCGGCGAGTAGCAGGGTGGACGCGATTCGCGGGGCTCGAGTGCGGCGGCCTACGGTGCGGCGAGGCAGGTGAGGCGAAGTGGGACGCAAGCGGATTCTTCCTTCCGGCGAAGTGGTGCGATGGCCGTCGTGGGGTTGACCATGAGCGTCCCACGCGCAGCGGCATTTGGCAAGCGGGCAGCGTGGCCGCGGGTTGGATTACGATACAAGCCATGGCAACCGAATCGAGCATGGTGAAGCTGGGCACGGTGGCGCCGGCCTTTGAACTGATCGACGTGGTCACGGGTCGCGCGGTGGGGCGCGACGACCTGGCCGCGACTGCGACGGAGGTGCGCGGGCTGCTGGTGATGTTTATCTGCGTGCACTGCCCGTACGTGAAGCATGTGGAGCAGGAGCTGGCGCGGATCGGCATGGACTACGAGGGCAGGATTGCGATCGCGGCGATCTCGGCCAACGACGTGGCGAGCCATCCCGAGGATGGCCCAACAGAGATGAAGAAGCAGGCGGAGCGGCTGAGCTTTCGCTTTCCGTATCTCTACGACGAGACGCAGGAGGTGGCGCGGGCGTACGAGGCGGCATGCACGCCGGACTTCTTCCTCTTCGACTGCGAGATGAAGCTGGTGTATCGCGGGCAACTGGACGGGAGCAGGCCGCGGCGGTCCAGCGGCTCCGGCAACGATGTTCCGGTGACCGGAGCCGACCTGCGCGCGGCGATGGATGCGGTGCTGGCGGGTAAGCGGCCGGACACCAACCAGCGGACCAGCCTGGGCTGCAACATCAAGTGGCGAGAGTAGCCTTTTGGCGGGAGTAGAGGGCAGGAGCTACCTGCCCCCAGCCCCCCCGGGTATCAAAACGCCATGATCTTGAAAGTAGATGGGTTACGGTTCGGCTGCCGTTATGATCTTGATTTCTTTGTTGTTAGCGTAAACCCTTGCCGCCCCGCAGGTTAGGAGGCTCGGTCGGCGACGAGATGAGCGTCCTCCTTGTCGTGGTGGGTGCGGGTATGGTGGGCGCGGGGCTCAAAGGCAGGGGTGAAGCGGCCGTCCGGAGTGCGCGGGAGGTTGGGTTTGGGGCCGGGCTGGGTCTGGTTGCCGGCGGGCGAGGGGA
>Ga0182024_10013797_pt1 | contig 15710 bp, 19 predicted proteins | sample P32metaG_FD_120480 | JGI IMG/M metagenome (GOLD analysis project Ga0182024, IMG submission 120480) | Permafrost microbial communities from Stordalen Mire, Sweden - P3-2 metaG (Illumina Assembly) | ecosystem: Environmental > Terrestrial > Soil > Wetlands > Permafrost | place: Sweden: Stordalen... | reverse complement strand
CTCGAAGTCACGAAGATCTATAGCATCGCCGGATTACTCGTAGGCCGAGCCGGCATCGTTCGAGCGCGGCCGTTTCGGTTTCCGCATCACACGATCAGCCAAACGGCATTAGTCGGCGGTGGCGCGCTCGTAAAACCTGGCGAGATTTCCCTCGCGCATCACGGCGTACTCTTTCTCGACGAAACCCTTATACCGGGTTTATGCGGAGCGTCACCGGCGGCAACTCATCCGCAGGGCCGTATTCATCCGGCCAATCCTCTGCCCGAGCCTCCGGGTCGTACTCGCGCGTGGGGGCCCATTTCTTAGGTAGATTATCGAGGTACGGCCAAAACAGTTCAACCTCAGGCCGTCGTCGGATGAACGTGCGGCGTAGCAACTGCGGCGGACCGATGGCCTTGACCCACTTCGCAAATGGCTCGCGGACGCTTGCGACGTTCGTGCCGGAAATCTCCAAGTCGCCTTTGCTATTGATCCAAGCCTCGACGTTTTCGCTTGTCCCCCAATCGGGCTGAAATAGCTGCTCGGCTTCGTGCTGTAGCGTTCGCCAATCGAATGCAACCGCACGTGACACGGGCAGGTCCGCGAGCTTCTGCGATAACGCCGCCTTCGAGGCTTCCATCACCATCCGCTCTTGCTCAGCGTTCGAGATGAACCGCTTACCAGCCGCGGCGCTCGGGCCGCCCTCGGAGATTAAATCCAGCGCAGCAGTAATGCGCTTTTCTAGTTCGGCCTCTTTCTCTTCGTAGTCGGCTATCTGCCGCTCAAGGCTGCGCCGTAGTTTTGCGACACTATCGGATTTCGGCTCCTTGGACCACTTTTCGAACACTTTCTGTGCTACGGTCTCGTCACGCAGCCACCGCAACTTTTTAACGATCAGCTTAACGACCTTATCTTGACTTACCCACACGCTTTTATGAATCTTTGTTCCGCGCCTGATGCCATCGCATACTAGCGAGTGCGGGTTGTTCTTTGCATTCGCGACGACGTAACGCCCATGCATGAGGGCTTCCTCGCGCGGAACGCCTGCATCTACGCAACGACGGCAGGCTACGAGGCCCGATAGTTCGTGCCGACGGCGCGAACGAGTAGACCTATCCTCGCCGTAGGACTGCTTTCGACCACCCAGCAGCGCGCGCAGTTGATTCTGCACTTCGGGCGTCCGCACTTGAGCTGCTACGTAGCCACCGTGCTTGTCGTTCAGGGCGATAGTCAGGCCTCTCCGAGACCGCCAGGCGCCAGGAATAGGCTGAAGCCACTCCAAGACCTTGTTCTGACTCTGTCCGGCTAGGATTCGACGGTCAACTTCGTTGATGATCGCAGCCCTTTCCGGGTCCGGCTCAAGCCATCTGTGGCCTTTACGGTCGCCCGCGAGACGCAAACCGAACGATGGCCGGTTTGTCGTCGTCATGTTTCGCTCGCGCTGTTCTTTATAGCGCTTCTGCTGGCGCTTCTTAATCCGACGACGCTCCGCCTCAGCATCGCTGAAGCGTTGGACGATGTAGTCGCGATGGTCGTCCACCGCTAGATCGAAGGGGTTCTCGCCTGAATATTCCAGCTCCCAAAGCTTAACGCCCATCTCTCGCAGTTGATGGGTCATTGCTGCGCCGGCAATCTTGTCGCGGGTAAAACGGTCCAGGGAGTCAACGACGAGCGCCTCTGCGCCAAGATGCGGTAGGTCCTCCAGCATCCCTTGGAACGTGCGCTCCTGCATATTCTTGCCGCCGCTCATTGCTTCGGCATAGGAACGGACTCGCTTATGACCGGAGCGCTGTAGCCATTCGTTGAAGCGCTTCTCCTGATCGTTCAGAGACGTGCCACGGTCCGATTGCGACTTGGTCGAGACACGCGCGTACGTCACGATTCGCATAGATCTTCCCATGTTCTTATTTTCTAGCTCCGCCTCCCGTCACTGATAGAGGCCGAGGCCAGCGCGGCGCGCAGCCCGAAGCTCTGCAGCCTCTTTGTTCGCAGCGCGTTGCTCGTCGGTTAGCTCGGACGGCTTCCGGCGACACTCGTAGCATCGCGGCTGCGCCGCTGGTCGAACGTGACCGCGCTTACAGGTCTTGGTCGCAATTGTTTCCGGGTCAGGTCCGCAGCGCTTGCAAACTGCGCCTGGCCTGTCGGAACAGAGGCGCCCGCAGTCGTGCATTTGCAAGTGGAGCGCCTTGAGTTTTTCCGTCTGTGGTCGAAATGGCATCTCGAACCTCCTTTGAGGTCGAGATCATAAGGGCAACGTGGAATGGAAAGCGATGGGCAACCATTTGCGACGAAGTCAAAGCCACCCCTGTCTCAAGTGGGGCAAAAAGGCTCTATTACACTGATCCACTTACGTAAGTGCTCGGCAAATTCGTGTGCGCCAATCGCCTCGATGAACTCAACATCGCTCTTCAATGCTTCTAAACGCTGCGTGGGGCTGAGGCTTTCCATTCTCGTTATTTCTTCGTCCCGTGCAAACAAAAAATGATAGCGGCAGAGTGCGTACGAACGTGGGATAAACTTGCCTTGGTCGTTCTTATCGGAGAAATGTGCGAAATTCCGGATGTCTGATTGACCCGTAAACAGCTCTCGGCATATCGTGCAATCGCAGTTTCTTTCGAGGTACTCTTGCGGAGTAATGCCCGTCAGCATAAGCTCCGCGACCAAAACATTTGTACTTACATGGGCGGGCTTTAGGTAGTATCGCGGAGGCGGTTGACCGCCGCCCACTACGGGCACAAACGACTTATTCTCGCCGTACACGAGACCGTGCGCAAAGCCAGCTAGCCCTAAACACTGGGCGAGGCAAGAAAAGAAGCCCCCAAAAAGATTGATAGGGGCAACACCCGTTTTAGCTATACGTTGAACGAATTTGCAATAAGTAGCTAGATCATCTTCGTCAGCTTGGTCTTCATCGAACGATTCTATCCACAAAAACAACGCTTTGGGGTGAATCTCGCAGTACCGATCAGCGATGCCCTTCCAAGCATCGTCTTTCTTTAGCGTTTCAAGCTCGATAGGGATGATGGCACAACTATTGGCGGAGATACCAGCAGCGCTTGATAGGCAAGCCAAGTTGACGTCGAGCCATTCCAACGAACGACGCAGCGGAAAATAAGGAGCGATAAGCCACGTGGGCCTGAACACTTCTGGCTTGGGAAACGCTTCCTTTACATCCTTTATAGCATCGGTTAAGACATTATTCTGAAAATCTAGGACGCGCGATGTTGCATCGCTAACATTAACATCAACTGGCTTGAGGAACCGCTGCCCCAAAAATGATGAATCCGCAAAGTAACGGTCCGCCAGACCGCTAAACGACCTTTTAGGGCGTATCTGCCCCGCCTTTCCCTTGCTTTTGCTCATTATGTATTTAGGGCTAAGGCTGAACGCGTGAGTGACCGGGTCAATAAGGAACGGCTTTTCAAGAGCCCAAACAAGAGCAGCAGAAGCTGAAGGTGTCGCCTCTACGAGGTTCCCATTCAGAATGAGGGCATCATAAAGAGGGCGCGCCTTACGAAACACGTCCGCTTCGCTGTGAATGCCAATCCTAAGGAAGTGAGTGAACGTTTTGCTCATATAAATGCCGCCGCTTGCTGTATGTTAGCGTGATGGAGGGGATTCTTAAGTCGGGACAGGGGCGCCTCTAAAATCAGACTGAACTCCCAGTCAGGCGGCGGTCCAAGGGTAACCAAACCGACGCCGCCTGTGAGGCAACGCCCTTCGATGCTCGAAGCAAGGTTTGCAGATGGTAAGGCCACATATACCTCATCACAACATAACTTATAAATCTGCACCTGTTGAAGCGCGCGTCCCCATGAGTGCAACTTCACTTCAAAACCGAGAACCCGTGAGTCCTTAAAGGCCACTATGTCTAACCTAAAGTTACCGAAACAGACCTCCTCTCTAACCTGGTAACCCAGCATATACAAATGCGCCGCTAGCGCTCGTTGTACGAAAACTTCAGGAAGGAATTGACGCATCGAGAGTTATGCTCACGCTATGTTGCCGCCGTACAACTTGAAGGCACAAGTCCGCGAATCCCATGCTAACGAAGCAAAGGACAACGCTAGCACCAAGCAAGAGTCCGTCCCACTTTACTAAGGGCGCTAACGAGAGCAGATTAAAGACCACGAAGCCAACAATCAGGCCGAATCCAGCGTAGGCGGTCCACTTAGCCATTTCACAGCCAAAACTAGCACCTCTCATCGCCGTGCGGCACCGACGCATCCGGCGGAAGCAGTGTGCCACCTGTACGGTGCGACTAAGAACGAACGATTCATTGTTGAGCGTGTGCAACGAATATTCTGATTGCACGTTGGTCAAATCGTCGGCCATGTATTGAAGGCGCTGTCTCACGACTTCGCGATTCTTTGTGATGACGAAGGAAAGCTTTTCATCGTACTCTTTGTCGCTATCAAGAAATTTCTTGGCGTGTCCTAGTACACCGTTGAGCAGTAGCGCCGCGATCGCGGCCATTGGAAGCAATAAAAGCCAGCCGGGCGGCCCCGCGACACTCAACGACTTTTACGGCTTAGCTCACTCGCAGCTGATCGAGAATCGTAGAGTCGGATGCGCTGTCGGGATACTTCTTGTAAACGGAGCGAAGCAAGTCCCTCAGGGGTAGGTGATTATATCGAGCCTTTACCTCCTCGATCGCAGACATGAGCTTTGGAAAATCTTTGTTGCCACGCATCGCAGCAATGGCGCCTTCGATCGATTGAAGACCCTTATCTGATAAGGCATACTTGCGGGTCTCGTACCGCTCAGGAAAGTCCTCCGCCACACCGCTCATAAGGTATTCAAACGAAAGGTCAGCCTCCCCAAGTTCCGAGGCGTCGAGAAACGCTACGGAACTATCTTTGCCAGATTCTTCCATTACATCCGAAAAGCTCAGGGTAGGCGCCGTGGAAGCGGTGCTTCCTCGCAGCCAGGCCATGTTTTCAAGAAACGCTAAATCGTCATAGATTTTCGGGTCGTACGGACCGAATGCGTACGATTCAAATTTCAGGCCCGAAGCCCGCTGAAATACGTCATGCTCCTTATCAAGAAGAAATAGTAGTTTAGTAAGTCGGGTCCGACCCTCGACAACCTCATTCGTACGGCCGGACGCGCCCTTTGCATAGAGCAGCAGCATGATGGCCATACGACGGCCTGTCAGCACCGTGTTCCCCATTTTCTCCTCCTAGCGAACACTTGTTCGATTTCATTATAACACCGGGCCGAAGGCACAATATCTTGGGCCTGGCCTGCTCATAAGCGCTAGATATTGTACCTAGGCGACCATCAGCCTGCTCATTCAAGATGGCGTCACGCCGTTCGGACGAGAATCATTTTGCCCGGTCTGTGGTCCACAGTCCTCTTGAGCACCGAGCGCGACGAGATATTGCAAGGGTAGGATATTGGCTCCAAAAAAGTAGCTGTGGTACGATGCTTAGGTGAAAGTGTCCCTAAGCCTATCCGACGACGTACATCGGCGCCTCGAAGAGTGCGCCCGAAGCCTTCCGGGCACCAACCCTTCGCTGTTGGCTGACCTTGCAATCAAGCTTTTTCTTGAGCGCCCTCCCGCCGACATCGCCGCTATGGCCGGCAAATACCGCTTCGCCCGGAAGGCTGCCACCCGTGAAGGATGGCGCAAGGCGTTCTGGAGGCTCCTCGGGGAGGCGATGGGGCGCGAGGACCTCATCAGCAATCCCTACGTTGTGCGAGACTACGGGGATTATTACCTAGTGCTGCTTCGAAGCAATGTGGCGCGCGAAGATGACGAGGGCGACCCTTTCTATTTCAGCATGGGGCTCCGCGGTCACGTAGTGGGGACAGCGTCTCCCACGCCCCCGGGCTGGCGTTTTGAACGCACGGATTCTCCGGTTGTGGCGGCTGACAGAATTGCTAATCGCCTACGTAAGCTTGGTGTGTCCAGATGAACCTGCAATATTTCTCGGAAGCTCGGGGCCTTCGCAAAGGCTATGGCCTGAGCGAGTTACGCGATATGGTTCTAGACCTTTATAACGACTTGCGGGAGCGAGGCCATTTAACTGAATGGCTCGGCTACGTTTGCATAGATGCAGGATTCGTTGCCGGCACTGGGGGCCAACAACCGGGACGCGAGTTGCTTGTTGAGATTGGTCGCCGAGACGTTTGGCCGGTTGCCAACGCAGTCAGTAGCTGGACTGAGGACGGAATCTTCGACCTCTTGCAGTTTCTCGGCACTAAGGTTTCCTCACCGGTTCCCGACACCGGGTTCTATCACGATTTCGCTAGCTGTGGTTGGCACGAACAGGAGTTCACGCGAGCACCGGCGCGCACGGAGTTCCTGTCCCGCGTCAATAAAATACTCTCGCGGTATAACGACGGCTGGGAAATGAAAGCTGATTTTGAAATTGTTGAATGTGCTCCAGTTGGGATGGCCAGCCTTCTTAAAGCTGAGCTGCCGAACTCAACGGATTCGCAAATGCGAGCACGTATTCGAGCGGCAATTGATAAGTACCGGAGACGCTCCTCGTCTGCTTCGGATCGCCGAGACGCTGTTCGCGACCTCGGCGACGTACTGGAAGTAATGCGGGCTGAGGCTAAGCTCCACCTAAGCAAAGACGAGGTTGATTTATTTAACATCCTCAACAACTTCAACATTCGCCATGCAAATGCTAAACAGAAAACAGACTACGATGCTATCTGGCTTTCCGCGTTATTCTATCACTGTCTAGCCCTGATACATGTCTTGACTCGTATCGTCGAGAGAGAGGCGACGAGGAAACGATGAGTGCTGAACGGCAACCTGAAGACGTAGTTGCTCAACTTGTTGGCGAGATGAAGAAGCTCCGCGAGGCTGACGTGATCGCGAGTGCTGTGATACTCGTTTACGTTATTATTGACGCAATGGCTCACATATCAAGGCCGCCCAGCGCCGCCAAAGCGACCGCCGATGACTTCAAGGCGTGGGTCAATACTTACATGCATGCGTATGAACCAGCAGAGTACCGCTACGGTGGCGACGACCTTTACACGGCTAGGTGTGACCTTCTTCACACTTTTTCTAACCAGTTTCGCTCTAGCAAGAAGAATTTCGCCTATCACGATGGCTTCCCTCACCGGCACCGTCCAGATATTAACGCCAATTTCGTCGCGCTAAGTGTCGACGGACTTGTTGACGACTTATGGCAAGGCGTCTCAGAGTTTTTAGCCGAAAAGCGAGCAGGGAGCGATTACGAACTAACAGTGCAGCGGTTCAATGACATCTTCGCATTCACTCCGTTTCAACCGCAAGAGAGCGCTATATAACGCGCTAGGTGAGTCTAAGGGCTAGGCTGTACTAGTCTCTCTTGCGCTTTAGCAAACCATCAAAGAGGCCGCTGCGTGATTAGGCTTCTCAGCCGAGGCTTCTCGGGATCAACGAGATGGACTTTGATGCCCTCCATAATCGAGCTAAGGGCGTAGACCAGGGCGTCTACTACGTCATCGTGGGCGCCGTTGGGAAACTTCAGGAGTTCATCGAGCAGCATCGCAAGCCACGGTGCATTTCTCGGGAAGAGCACGCGGCCCGACTCAAACAACGGCAGAACGCTGTCTAGTCTCGCCTCTTTCGAGGACCTCGGGACTACGCCGTAGACCGGGATTCTGCCGAGAATCTGCAAGCTTTGGATGACGGCGAAGCCCGCCTGCGCCTTCTCAATAACCACGGTTCTGGGGCGAAACTGATGGTACTTCGCCTGAATCATCCTGACTAGGTCAGGATGCGCAACGCGACCGCGCCAAACGTCTGCGACGTAGAAGTTTAGGTAATCGTACATGACGGTCACGATCGCAGAGTAATCGCTACTCGTACCGCCGCCCCAACTCGCATCGACTGCTTGCAAACAAATGGGCGGACGTTCAACGAGACGCATTGTCCCCGGTAAAGCAAAGATGCTGTTGGACGGTACGCGCCGCTCCATCTTCGGAATCTCGTCGTACCGATGTTCGAGCCACTCTAGCTCGACCATTGTCCCGGAGGCTGGTGCGGGGTCCTGTTGGTACAGCGCGGCAAATGACCGAGACCCCTGCACTTCGCGAATCTTCTCTAGCCGTTCAATTGGGTACGCAGACGGCCACAGCGCTGCGCCGGGCTCGCGGCCTATCGGGTCGTGCTCCTCGGCGATAGCGGGCAGCCGCAAAACCGTCCACTCGTCACTTGAAGCAATGACTCGCGCCGCCAGGTCATCATCGGACCATCTCGTCGTAACGTAGAGGCAGGCGCCGCCCGGCATAAGCCTGGTAAACGCGACCTCAGCAAACCATTCGAACATCTTGTCGCGCTTTTCAAGCGAGTCAATGTCCTCGCGCGACTTGATGACGTCATCGAGCACGAGCAGGTGCGCGCCTTTGCCCGTGATTGAACCCCCAATGCCTGCGGCAATGAGGCCTCCGCCCTTGTTCAGCGTCCACTGCTCGACCGCTCGACTGTCGTCGCGAATGGTCACGCCCTCGAACGGGTAGCGCTCGTCCCCGACAATGTCTCTTATTCGCCTGCTAGTAACGTTCGCAAGGTCTTGATTGTAGCCAACGACGAGGCAGTGCTGTTTCGGATTACGTCCTAAGCACCACGCCGGGAATCGTTCGCTGCAGTGGTAGGTTTTGGAGTGGCGCGGCGGCATAAACACCGCCAGGTTCCGAATCTCACGCCTTTCTAGGGCTTCGAGGTGCGCGATTACGAGCTTGGTGTGCTCCGCGAACATATAGCCCGGGTCCATGTAGGCGCAAAACGCTTCGAGCGACCGCTGCGCTAACTCACGCTCGGCGGTCGCGAGAAGCTGCGATTGCTCCTCGGCCGTTAACTGTGCTACGTGCATAACGAACAGCTCGGGGAGACGCGCTTGCGGTGCCATCGGCGATGGTTGACTTTGACGTTATTCAAACTCTTGCCATTGCGGTCTTTAACGGAATGCAAGGCGAGCGCCGCACGACGGGCGCTTTGGCTGCGTTGCTCGGGGGAGAGCGATGCGTTGAGAGCTATAGCGCCGTTGCGGCAGTGCTCTGTCCGGGGAGCGCCGTGGTGCTCCGCCGGAACGGACTTACTGAGCATTGAGCGCCGGATGCTGGGCCTCGTTGAAAGCACGAAGCCCGGTTATCAACTGCTTGAGATCGTCCGTGCTCAGGCCCTGCAGGGTGATACTGCGGGCGTCTACGTTCGTAGTGCTCGTTGCTTTGGGAAATGCACCCTGCAGGTCTCCCAAGAGTCGGAGGCTATCGCGGCAACTGTCCAACGCGGCCTTCACGTCTCTTGCGTTATCGCTATCTCTGAATCGCTCGAAAAATGACTCTGCGGCCTCCATCAGCGTTTCTGCACGTTCAAGTAGGGCGTTCTGCGTCGTCGCAATCGCTAGTTGTGCTTTGGCCGCAGGAGGCGAAGAGGAGCCGTCAACCACGGCCAAAATGTCTGCACGCTTCTGCATGTGGTTGCGAGCGTGACGGCCGACGCTGTCCTTCAACATGCCGTATAGCCGGGCTATCTCTGGATGAGACTTCTCGCGACTGAGAATGTAGAATTCGATGGACTCGCGGTGTGGCGACGTGCACACCTTGCAAAGTGGGGGCATCGCCCTAAAAGACGCTCCTCGCAATGAGGAATTGGTGATTGTCCACCCAGGCGTTGTAGGCGGCGGGACTGAGGCAATTCTGAGCCTCGCGCTGTGTCAGCTCGCGGGGTCCTGCAAGTCGCTTGCGTTCGCTCTCCTCGAACTCCGCCCGAGCTTTGCGTTGCAGCTGGCGTGCTGCCTCTTCGAGTCCGCCGTCGTGAACCTTTGCAGAGAAGTCCGCCGGAATGATATCGCCGAACTCAGCGAATTCGAGCGCTGAAAGCTTCATTGCGCTGTGGAGCTTGGCCTGAAGAGAGCCTCTTCGTGCGCCCTGCATCAAGGCAAATGCAGAGTTGGCCTTGAGCTTCGTTAGCTGCTTACGAGCCGCGGCCACCTCTTGCGGCGTAGCGGCAACGTAGGCCGGGATTTTTTCGTACTGCGCCATTACTTCTCCTCAAATGCGCGCTTGAGACGCGCAATCGTTTGATTGCGGTCCTCAATGCGGTCCTCAATAGTCGGCTTGCCTGCGGCCTCCCACTCTTCGTCAAACTTCTTGTCGGCTTTTTGCTGTTCGGTCAACGGCTTGGCCTGACCGATGACAAACGGGTCTTTGGTGAACATCCTTATAACATTCGTGAATGGTTAGTTGGAGCACTTTTCTGCGCGCTGTTCTTTTGGGAAGTAATGCCTTGTAAAAGCCGACGTGCGACCTAGTAACGCAGCGACGGAATCACGTCGCTGCGTAGCCGAATGCGCGCTTTCAAGACATTTCTCGGAGCGAATGGTGGCGTGAGGCTGGGTTGATGGGTTGCCAGGCGCAGTTAGACCATTACCGGGGTGGCGGCTCGGAAACGAACTAATGTACGCGCAAGCATCTCTGCACTAGCGCGACGACAGCGGGAGTGACATCACTCTCAACCTGCTGTTCTGACGTCACTTCTGAGGCAAGAGCCTTCGGCAATGATAATCGCTCGGGTGTCGGCCCGCCAGTGGGACAATCAACGGGATCGCACTTCGATAGGAGGTCATTTGTTTGATTTGTCTGCAACGTCGTGGCCAGAATATTCAAGATTTTGTGCTGACCTACCGCTACCGCTTCGAGCCGCGCCTTTGCCAAATCCAATGCGCGCTGGTCGTCGGTAGTTGCGCGATCAGGGAAAATTGCCGGGTCATTGAGCAGGCTATCTATCTTCTTGAGGTTATTCGTAAGCGCTTGGATGAGCTGGGCCATTTGAACGTCATCCATCTCCGAAGAAGCGCCTGCGCCGCCCGTTGCAGATGCGCTCCGTGGGTCAGCGAGCGCGTCGAAACGTAGTTTTGCCATCATCAACTGACCCTGGGAGATGATGCGATCGTTAACGCGCAGGCCGGATATCGAGGGTGCGATTTTAATCCGTAATCCCGAGCATAGAAAAGTGGCGGTTACGTGCCCGATGGTTTGTAGCGGCGTTGCCGTGGACGGGGGGTTTGGAGACGAAACTGGGCAGATGACCGCAGCTGCTACGACTGCCAAAAGCATAGTCTCTCCTCTTACGGACGAATCTCTGAATGCATTCCACAACATCGGGGACGCTTCCTCAATGGTCTTTCATTTAGACAAAGTCTGGTGGCATCGAAGCGAGGACCACCACCTACCACGCGAGACGCCAAAGCACTATAGCTACCCCCACCCTAGCAACTGCGTTATGTGGGAATCGCCCAGTGGGCTCGACGCCCTGCCAGTGGGCCCAGGCGTCGGTGTTATGCGCTCTTGGGTTCGGTGTTGGATGCGCGCAGCCGCCTAGCTCTGAGGCTTGCGGCGGTCGCTCTAGCTAGGGTCTCCGGGCTGGCGCCGAACGTCGCTCCGCGTGCCTTCGCGGCCCGCATTGCAGCCTTCGTACGTTCGCTGATGAGTCGCGATTCGTGCTCGGCCATCACGGCCATCAATTGAATCGTTAAGCGGTTCGCCTGTGGGAAGTCCACGGCGACAAACTCGACGTTAGCTGCGAGTAGTTGCGAGGTTACCAGGACGCTACGGCTCAGGCGGTCCAGCTTCGCGATCAGCAACACGCTCTTTGTCCGCTTCGCGTGAGCGAGCGCGGCCTGAAGCTGCGGGCGGTTCTTGAGGTTGTGCTGTGCGGCCGACTCCACTTCGGTATACGTAGCGAGCAGTGCGCCGCCGGTGTCCGCGACGTAGCGCGCTACCGAATCGCGCTGGGCATCAATGCCGTTTCCATCGGCGCCCTGTTTGTCGGTTGACACTCGAAGGTACGCGACGAAGCTCTTTGCCATCTCTTCTCCCACATAAAAATGGAGCCCAGAGGACCCTCTGTTCGAATTATCGCCGCAAATGGTGCGAGATCCAATAGGTGAGCATACGGAAAGAACGGGTCGGTGGTTTCCGAACGGTACAGGCGAACACGCGAATCGTGGCTGGCTGTTGAGCGGCTACGATCAGCAGTGGGGAAGCGCAAATCTCGCTCAGCGGGGTTCGGCGCACACTGCCGAAAAGGCACTGATGCCTCTTACTATCCGCCGCGCGACTACCGAAGATGCGTCCGAGATGGTAGTAGTGCGTCGAGAGGCCATTCTTTCTAAGTCTACGGGACATTACCCACAGGCAATACTAGATGCCTGGGCCGCCGAGCGCGCGCAAACGCGAGTCCTGAGCTACGAGCAGGAAATCGCTGACCCGAACACCGTTGCTCTTGTGGCCGAAGCTGACGGTACGATCATTGGTTTTGCGACAGCGCTTCCAGCGAAGGGTGAGCTCTGCGCCGTATATGTCAAGCGGAATCGACTCGGCCGCGTCGGCCGTGCTCTTCTTGATGCTTTGGAGAAGCGCATCTTCAAAGTTGCAGCATCAATAACGTGCGTCGCTGCCCTCGGAGCCGTGCGATTCTACCGCACTAACGGCTACGCCGATGAAGGCCCCGTAAATTACGTGGACACTTTCGGTGTCCCCGTCCCCTGCGTTCGAATGCGGAAGACTCGCGCTAATGAGGGTCAGAAGCTGGGCCGAGTCAGCATAACGCAATGAACGCTGAGAAGTTAGCTTTCGCCGAGCTATCACCGCACGATCGCATTGAGCTTCTCAATCGTCTTCTCGCGCAGTTGTCGGCCGATCAGGTGCGCGTAGCGGTGAACGACCCAGAGTGCCTTGGCGCGTGATCTCAATTCTGCTGCCTAACTTGCTCATGGCGATCTTGCTGCTTTGGCTCGGCCTTCTGTTTTCCGAGTCCGTTCGCCGAGCTAAGAATGGCCTTCCGCCGATTCCGCCGCCTTCACCGTTCCAACGATGGGTTCGGATTATATGGGGCGTGATTTTCGTCACGTACTTGATTTGGGTCTTAGCGGGTTGGTTCACAGTGTGGTTTCCCAAGCACCGCTAACCGGCTTTCAAACTGACCCACTACCGAATGCCTTGGTCTCCTCGCAGAGGCGCGGCTTATCGGACTGACACGCTCGGACGAGTTTGCGCGTTATCTTCCGGCCTCAGAGGTGAGCCGGCTAGGGGCGCTAGTGAGCGAGGCGCTGGTGGCGAGGTTGCCGGAACCTTGAGATTAACCACGACGGGCGGCGCTGGCTCCGGGGCAGTTCGATAGTTCGATTTCCTGCGATTTCAGGTCCTCGCTTCCTAGAGACGACCCCCCCTGGGCCCTCCCCTAGGGGGGGCGTTTGCTAGAATCTCTGACCTGAATTTGATTTAAATCGAACTATCGAACTGCCCCAGAGACGCAACCCAGCAAAAAGGCCCCGCTTCTATCAGCGGAGCCTTCCCTCAGAACGCTGCCTTGGAATCGGCGTTAGAATCGGCGGGCCACTTCGGCTGGATTCCGACGTAGCGCTTCTGGCTGTTCGAGTCGCGCACCTCAATGCCGTGTTTGTTTTTCAGCCATCGCGTCAGCTTCTTCTTCTGAAAGGGGTACGTCCTATTTTTCGTACAATAGGCGACGTAGGTAGCATAAATAGCATCTGTCGGCGTCTCATCTGTCGGCTTCAGCGTTGCCTCCACGTTGCTTGCGAACCACTCAGCGAACGGGTCCTGAAGATCCATCTCCGCTTCGCGCGCAGCGACCACTTCAGGCGGGTCAGGCAGCGCGTAGTTCGCTGCTCGAAGTTTGCGCAGGCCTTCAATCGCGAAGTTCAAGATGCCGGACAGTTCAGGAAGAAGCTGCTTCTTCTCAAAGTTCAGGTCCTGGCTTTCAATTTCATGCGTGAACGGAACGGGCTTGAACTTCTCCCATATACTCTCGTTCCCAGGTATCTTCGGCATCTCGTTTCCGCTCATAATGAGCGTAGCTTCAAACTTGAACTCGCCGAGGTTCTCGTTTAGATTGCGAGCCGTTTGGCTGTCGCCGCCAATCAAGCTCTTAATCAGCCCACTGTCGAGCCTGTCGCTCTCTCTTGCCTCAGACGCAGTGACCATGCGACGGCCCTTCAGGCGCGCGAGCGCAGGCGACGGCGCATTGCCATCGCTGCCCCATTTGCTTTCGCTCAGAGCCTTGAAGCTGGTCGCGCAACCGTACGGGCCTAAGAGATGCTCCAGAACCCGGACGAACGAGGACTTACCCGTGCCAGCTGGACCTACAATGAAGTAGAAGCGCCGCGTGCCGATACGGCCTTCGAGACATGAGCCCATTACCTGCTGCATGTAGTTAAAGAGGACCTCGGACTCTTTGCATGCTTCGAGCAGCCACTTCTTAAAAGTCGGACAGTCCGCGTCAGCATCGAACTTCGCCGGGCTCTTGAGCGTCAAATAATCTGCATAGCTCGGCGGGCGCAATGTTAGGTTATCGAGGTCGCTGAGGTCCAGAGTACCGTTGGCGCAGTTGAATAGCTCGCCATTCGCATCGAAGAACCGCTCAAAGCGCCCCAGTTCGCCCTTACCAAACTGCAAGAGTTCTCGAAGCCCGCGCCCTGTCTGCATCTCTTCGGCGAGTTGACGCAGATCGTCAGCCGGAGGGCCGCTGTAATCCGTCGCCGCCTCCATCAGAATGTCAGACGCCTTGAGCACTTCTGCCTCCGGGTTAACATCCTCCGTCGTCCAGACGCCGCGCCGATACTTCGCCCACTTCTTAAGCGCTGGGCGCCAACAGACTTTGTGACCGCGCACGTTCTTGTAAAACTTAGCAACGCCGCGCACGTTGAGTTGCGTCAACAACTCATCGACCGCTTCTTGCGTGTACCTCGGCTCGTAAGCCTTCGCCTTAGCGCCTTCAATCTTCTGAAGGGCCTCAATGTCGTTGCCCTTGGTCGCAAGCCAATCCGTTACGTCGCCCTTCTCAGCTACGCCAGGCAACGACTCAATGACACGAACGTCCGCACAACTGCGCGCGATTATCCCGGCTCGTTGCCACGCTGCCTCTCGACCAGCTTTGTCGTTGTCGGCGATGACAATGACGCGCTTCGCGCCCTTGAAGAAGTCTGCCCATTCGAGCGGCCACTTCCACTTTGCACCCTGCGGGTTCGTCGTAGTCATCAGCCCACGCGTATAGAGCGTTAAGCAGTCCTTCTCGCCTTCGCAAACGTACACGGTCTCACCGCGCCGTACTGATTCGAGCAAATCTTTAAGGAGGAAAGGTACTCGACGCTTGAGGTCCTTCAGTGTGTAAGTCCAACCGCCTTGCCCGTCAGGGATGCGCTGGCTAAACGATTTTGGAGGACCGTTCCACCGGCCCACCTGAAGCACGACCTTTCCATCCTCATCGACGTATTCATAGAGGGCGTCGGCGTTCTCCCATAACTGTTGAACGCTCAACATGAGGCCGTGCGACTTCAGCCAATTCGACGCCGCAGCCTTGGTCTTCAAGTCTGGTTGAGCGTGAAGCACAAGCTCGCGGAAGCCACCGCCTGTGTCGCAGACTTTACAATGCCAACGGTTCTTCCTTAGGTCGTAATCGCACGAGGGGTTCGAGTCGCCATGTTCGGGTGACAAGCAAATATCGCGAACCTGACCGTTCGCCCCGGCCTCATCTAAAGCGCGTCGAGCGAGCTTGGAAAAAACCTCCGCGATATTGACACCCTTGCGCTTTTCCGCAATATTCGTTACCGTGGCACTCATAATGTCGCTCTCCCAGCCATTACGTCAGCATTCCACTCAATGAGCGAATTAACTGCCTTTAGCAGCTTGACACTTAGCTCGAACAGCGATACCACGTTTTTTAAGTACTCGTCACTAGGCTGTTTCCAGTCGTTGGACGG
>Ga0182024_10013796_pt1 | contig 15711 bp, 16 predicted proteins | sample P32metaG_FD_120480 | JGI IMG/M metagenome (GOLD analysis project Ga0182024, IMG submission 120480) | Permafrost microbial communities from Stordalen Mire, Sweden - P3-2 metaG (Illumina Assembly) | ecosystem: Environmental > Terrestrial > Soil > Wetlands > Permafrost | place: Sweden: Stordalen... | reverse complement strand
GCTTCGGCCTGGCGACGCGACTACAACGCCAACCACCCGCACAGCTCGCTGGGAAATCTGTCACCGGAAGAGTACGCCCGGCGAGCGAAGAACATTACTCAAACCGCCGCCATTTCTGGAGAGGTCGTGGCGTAAAAACGGGGAGACCTCCATGGGAAGGAAGTATCGTAGTGAGTTCTGGCGTAAACTTCGGTTGCCCGTTATCGTCTTGGGGCAGGCCCGCCGTTATGATTCGCATTAACGAAGTCGTGTATCCGCCACGGGCATCTCGCCCGCACCGCTGGCCTGCTAATGGAGAACCGCTTAGAACGAATGTTTCAACGCTTTGAGGCAGCGGGGCTGACCGAATTTTCAGCGGCCAAAGATGCAATCGCGATGGCGAAGGCAATGAACACCCGGACGGACCGTATATGCACTAGATTGCGTTTCGCAAAGCCGAAGGCGCAAGAAATTCGTCGTCCCGCGGAGGACTTTGGAAGGGGTGATCTGGAGCCCATCAGCCTCTCCTTGCGCCGCAGCTAGTCCCAACAAGCTAGCGGCCACGGGCTAGTTAGTCAACCCTCGCAAGACCACGTTAAGCTCTTAAGTAAGCTTGTTGTTGCTTGGTTTTGACGGATGTTGAGCCTCGCAAGGCAGCCTAATAAGCTGCCGCCAAAGTGGGGAAAGGATGCCGGCGACTGGCCAACCGGCAGTTTTAGCCGATTGCTTGCCGGCAGATGGCAGCCGGTGGCGGCTCGACTACGCTGGGGACGTGGAGCGTCTTCCCGAGCGACGGACGCCGATGATACGCCTGCGCTTTACGCCCTAGACTGGAACGTCCGCCCGCTGCTCCCGACGAATACCGTAAAGTCCTTTCCTGTATGGGTTTTAAGCGGAGTCGTTCGCATCATTCGCGGAGACCGTAGCGCAAGGGTGGGTATTCAGGCCCAGCCGACGATGCGCTAGGTCTTGAAAGCATACGACGTTGCGCGTGGCAGCGACCGGGAGGGGCGGTCGGGAGGGAGTGCCGGAGCGGATATTTTCTGGCGGTTGCCAGGTTGGCGTCTTTTCGCTAGGCTAGTCCGTACGGAGGCGCGAGGGTCTGGAGCTTCGCTAATCCCAGAACGGATTCTTACCTAATGACCGAACACGATAAGCGCAGTAGCAGCCTGGGGCGTCGCGTCGCGACTCCGGCGTTGAGCGTGAGACTGCTGCTGGCGATAGCCGCCTTCGTTGCGATTATCGCGAGCTTTCCGATGAGAGCTGCGGCGCAACAGCCAACGGAAGATACGGATAACGCAAACTGTTCGAGCGCTTCGGACCGCTTGGACTGGAATAACGTTGTCGCGTCATGTTCTCTTGCTGCGCGGGACTATTTGAATGACCTTGCCGCTGCTGGATCCGAGCGGGACAAATGCCTCGATATGGTGCTCGAATCGACAGCGTTGACCGAAGTCGGCACGGCATTCCAGAAGCTGGGAGAAACGGATAGGGCCGTGACAAACGCTCGGATGGCTTATAAGTGGGCGCGCCTTGCGCAGCGAGGCTGTTCGGAACCCGAAACTATTGACGAAGCGCAGAAGACATTGCAGCTCGCGACCGCGCTCTTGCAGTCGCTTGGGCAAACGCCTTAGCGTGCGAAAGAGCGTTCGTTCAACGGCCGAGGCGTAGACTGTGCGCGTCAAGAGACATTCGCCTCTCGGCGTTGCTTTGGCACTCTGCCGACGTGAGGGAATTTCCGTTCCGGAGCGAGGCTACTGGGCAAAGCTCGCTCACGGCAAGCGCGTTAAGCGGCCATGGCTGCAACCGGCGAAAGACGATTCTGAAACGCTCGTCATCGAAGCCACTCCATCAAACCGCAGCGGCTTGGAGTCAAACATGCCTGGACCTCTCGCCACCGTGCTACGCGCGAAACGCACAGCCATGAAGCCGATCGCAGTTTCCAATTCACCAAAGCCACACCAGCTTGTGGAGGCTTGGCTTCTGCGCAGCCTACGGGTCTATGGCAGCTGCGTCGTTGGCTGCGAGCACGCGCCGCGCCAGAGAATCGTCACGCCATAGAATCCGTCTTTCGGCGGTGTTTTAACTTTCATGTCGTGGACGGTTTGGTCCGTGAGCGACCGCTGCGCCGACGTGATAACATCCAATCGAAGCGTGTCCCGCCACAAGACAAACCGCGTCGTCGCATACAAGGTGCTGGGAGAGCTCCACGTTAGGGCGTTTTGCGATGAGGTCAGATCGGCCGGGAGCCATTTCCACGTGACCTGGTCGCTGGGGATATCGTGCGGTGCGTCAAGCATAAAAATCTGCCCGTTGCCGGCCGGTGCGGACGTGGTGTTTGCTCCGGTTCTCGTCATCTTTTTTGTAACGGTGACGGTTGGAGCTTTTCCCGGCGGCGTGGGAGTCGGCTTCACCGTTTTTTCCATCGTCGCTTCAGTATTGCGCGTCATCGTCCCGGTCGAGCCGGTCGAGGATTTGCTGGTTTTCGTGCTCGCTGAAACAGTCGTTTCTTTTCGAGTCTCGGTCTTGGTCGCGGTTTTCGTTGCGGTCGTCGTTATCGTCGTTGTGTAGGTGGCGCTGCTGCCGGAGTACGTTTCGGGGTTCCCAGTCTTGCTCAGTGCGAAATGATATTCGTCGCTCTGCTGAATGGTCGAGCGCACGGCGGCACAGACGTCGTCCGGTTTGCACCATACGGGAATGACCTGGCAATCGATCAGGACAGGCTTTGGTTGAGGCGTCGCCGCGGTAAGCGCCAGGGCGAGGCCGGCAGCGGCGAATCGCAAGGGCATGTGAGAGTTCATTGCAAGCTCCTATGGCCGCGGTGGGTGGTTCGGCCGGTAACTGAACCACGCGCATTGAGGTTGGGGAAACTCCGTATAGCCCGGCCGGATCATGTTGCACGTCCACAATAAGTCGTCGACGAGCTGCGGCAAAACGCTTTCTATCGCGCTTGCAGTCTGCCCGTCGGAACTGGGCTGTTGGAAGATGTTTACCGTGCTAAACGCGGAAGATATCCCCAGGGCCGCGGTCGTTTCGGTGCTGCCGGCTGACGTCGTCGTGTAGGACTCTTCGTAGGTTTCGCCGTGTTTGAGGTTTGCCGGCTTTCTGATATCGAAGGTCGTCGTCGTCGTCGGCTTAAGCGCAAAAACAAAGGCCAGCGCGCCGAGCAGCGTGGAAAGATTGACGTATCGTCGTGGACCGTAACCGGGACGCACGTGTGACAGCCATACGATATATGCCGCATTGTTGACGTAGGCGGTGTTCGTCGGCTCGCAGTCAAGCACCATGAGCTGCATGTTCAGGTTCGTGTACGACTGACCGTAGACGATGAGGTTGATAGCGTTACTTTGCGCACCGGGTTGCATGGCCACGATCGCGCCGGAAGTCGATGGATCGTTGAAGCACTGTTGTTGGTAATCCGATAGCTTCCAGCCCGGCTCGGCAATGACGTTGTATCGGACGAGTCGATCGCTGTAGAGATCCGGCTGCAGGGCGGCCGCGGCGCCCGGAGGCACGTCAGGGTGCAGGGGAGGGGCTCGCAGATTATTGGCCAGTTGCAGCGCCGTCAGTGCCGCCGCGTTCGGGTCGGACGCGAGCGATAGGACGTAGACGGACTTTTGCCACGGGAGGCCCGAACCCGGAGGGGGCGTGTGAAAGCCGATGGGCTGGGGCGTCGGCGTAGTCGATGCGGATGGGCCGGCGTTTGCGGCAAGCCACTTGACGCAATACGTCAGCGTGGAATACAAAGCGGTTTCTTGGAGATTCGCGTCGCTCGAGTTCGGCAACGCGCTGCTGCATTTGGTTGGGAAGGTTGGATTCGGAGAGGGCGGCGGCAACGGCGGCAAACCTGGCGGATTTCGTGCGATGATGACGGGCGTCGAAAGCCCGGCGATGAATTTGTTCATGCTTGACTTGCACGCGCCGATTCGCTGCTGCAATAGGTTGATGGCGGCTTCGGGCGTCCGGCCCAACGGCCCATTTCTGCCCAACAACAGCACCAGGTCCGACGTATCGCAGACCGCGGCGAATGCGATGGGCGGGGCAGAGGGTTTCTTCGCGGTGGGGCGCGCCGCCGTCGTCGCCCGACCGCTGCCGCCGGCTGTGGCTGCGGCAACGAGCAGAACGGCGAACGATCTCAGTGCGATCGATCTGACGTGAGTTGACCGCGTAGGCCACCTCCTTCGGGAAACCGCTCCTAGACGACGCGGGCTAGTATGTCGAGATTAGCGTATGGGCTTTGGATTGGCAAGTCAAGCGAGCCACCGGGCGATCTGTGCGGCCTACTCTTGCCACGCCATGGGCTCGGTATCGATCAGCATGAACGGAAGCATCACTCCGCGTCATCCGGCGGTTTGCGACGGGGCGACGCTGGAACGGGTCGAGCATCTGTGCTCCGGTTGGGACGGCGATTAGCCGAGCGTTCCGCCAACGGTAGGCGATTGACGCCCTCGTGCGGCACGGAATCCGTGAGCAAATCCAATTTTGCTCACCGTTCGCTCACAGAATAAGCTTGGCCTAGTTCCTTGACTTTGAGCTTGCCGAACGCCGGGATCAGGTGGCAGTCGAATATGTTCTGGTAACGCGCGAGTGTCGTTGATTCAAGTCCCGCGGACTTCTTCTCAGCCATGAACGTCTCGAACAGTGCCGAGAGAGTCATATCGTCATCCTTGACGTATTGGCCGGTCGCGACTTCTTCGATTCGCTTGGCCCGAGCCGCTGCGGCCTGTTTCTTCGTCACGCCACAAGAGTTTCGCGCTTTTGATGACGCGGACGGCCACCGCTCGGCGGCACGTCGTACACTATGCGATACTTCTTGTCTGCGAGACGCTTTATACCGTGTATGTAACCCAATGGACCCTCCAGGGGTCCTGGCACGGCTCTCATTCTACAGCGCCTCCGAGGAACTCCCGCAAGGCGGCTTTGGTCACGATGAACTTCTGCCCGAGTCGGACGTTACGGATAGCCTGCGACTTCAACGCCGCATAGATGGAGTCGCGCCCGATGGGGAGATACTTTATTAGATCCTGCGGGGTGAGAACGTCAGGCAGCTCTGCAAAATGCAAAGCGCTCGTAACGACATTAGCCATTAAGATTTCTAGCCTTTTCTGGGTTACACCGTACGCATCGGCCTACTCAACGCTGCGCTATCCCATGAATGATGGCTAGAAAATGCCCTTTTGGAACTCCTCGTCCTCGCGCTTAGCGCGCTGTTCCTCCCGTTCCAGATCGTCGCGAAGCTGCTGTTTCCATGCCAATAAGCGCGGCCGCCCAAAGCCCGGTATCTGATCAACGAGTTCGATCCTCTTCGCATAGTATGGTGCCCGACTGCCAACGGTCATAAAGCTGTGCAAGTTTGCACCAATATTTTGCAGCACGTCGTCGCGATCTCCGAATTCATCAAGAAGCCCGCGCAACAACGGCGTCACACACATTAGCGACTCGGGCGGGCGTGCCGCCGCGAGCGGCTGCACGCCCGCCCCAAAGAGCTCCCCATACTGCGCCAGGAACCAAGGAACGTCGTCCGGGTACCGTTGAGCGAACGCTAGAAGACTATCTAGAGGGAGAACTTCCAACGCAAGACGATGCTCTACAGTACCCTCCGGCATATATTGTGTAGCGATAAGTAGCTTCCAACGATCACGGCGGTCCAATGAGTCGTATCGGTCTTGCAGCCGAGTAAAGACTGCGGAATGCTCCAGCAGGTCCGCCCAGAGGTCAGACACTCGATGCCTATCGCTAAACGAAGCGTCACCCGACAGCGCCAGATCGATCAACTGTTGCGCTATTGCAAGTGTGAAATCGTGGTTGCCCGCGCGAATAAGTCGGCGTATGGCTTCAAACACACTCCACTCATGGACGTCCTGCAGCTTCCTTGAAATGCATTGACTTTCGAGAATGAGTCTCATTATAAGGTCGTCAAATCGCTCAGACTCCTGAACTCCGAAGAACAGGAGCTGCGTCGCACTTTCATACCAACCGCGACTCAAGAGCTCCATCACTAGCTCTCTGACGAGCGTCTCGTCTACCGTAGCGAACGTCCGACCATAGAATAGATTTGTGCGTGGTTGGTTCGTTCTGGCGTTGCGTACGTACTCTATTAGGAGCCTTGTACTCAGATCATCCGCCGCCGGCATCGTTGCAACCGCCGGCAACGCGTCAAAAAGACTTCGGTCACTAGCTATCCTCGCGAGTGTCTTTGCCCTCAGCGATGGATCTTTTGAGGCTAGCTCTAACATTATTCCGACTAACGGAAGATCGTTGCGCGGTTCAGGTGCCGCTATGTATGCCGAAATGGCGCTTGTAACGAGCCTTTCGAGATCATGAACAGTCTGCGCAACGGCCTGCGAGTAGGCATGGGGAAACCGATGATGTCCTGTAGACAGCACAGCGAGCACCTGCTCGACGACATCTTCTTCGATAGTTTCTCGTGCAAAATCAGCGAGTCGCTCCAACTCAATGTGCACAAATTGCTCGCTTCGCTTTTCTAGTTCAGAAGGCGCCTCACTAACGAATATCCGTATGCGATCGGCCAACTCCGTCGGCATAATGCTAGCTAAGAGACTTGAGAGGCGCTGTTGAGCAGCCTCGTCTTCGTCCTCAAGTTGGTGCCGAATGCTCCACCGTAGACGCTCAACAGCCTTTGGCCACGAACCACCTTTCAGGCCTTCAATGGCGTCTGCTAAGTCATCCCATCTTCCGTATCGAACCAGCGTCGGAATCGCATTGGAAATGACATTTCGGGCCAGTTCCCGACCGAATTTGTCACGTTGTCCTAACAAGAGCGTGCGTGTTACGGCTTCATGAAAATAGGAAAAGACGTCTGACCATAATGCCGGTTCCCACTCGTTCAACGGCGGCCGGCCGCCTTGCGACTCAGGCCCGACCGTGACCCATCCGAACTCCATTTGCAGCATGCCTTTCAGCACAGAAGAGACTAGCCGCGTCGACGTGTCATCCTCGCGCTGCATAAACTCATCGAGCATACTAAAGCGATCCGCGGGTGGCGCCTCGGTTTGCGAGCCTCGTAGACGAAAAAGCTTCACGAGCGTCCCTGAAGCATTATTACCGTACGAGGAGTTCTCACATCGAGCCAGAGCAAACAAAGCGCGTGCGGCATCTTGAAAACAGTCACGATGAAAGGCTAGGCGTTCCAGCGAAAAAACCAGAGTCTTTCGACCATTTGTCTCGTCGATATTTCTTAAGCGCTCATCAGTTAACGACGCTAAGGTCCGACGAACGACCCCGGACGCGTTTTTCGGGGCAACCTCCGCGAGAGCGCCAAATATTTGTGTGTTTGAGGTTCCAAGAATGCCCTCAAGAGCCCCGAAACGACCGCCGCGATCTAGGAGCGATTGTGCGAGTGCGACGGAGCTTGGAGTTGTGATCTCTCGAAGCCGGCGCGCCAGCGCCTCTGTTAATTCTTCAGGTAAGGTACTGAATAGCCGCTGCTGCGCGGCATCGCTGGCCTCATCCAACCACTCCTTCGTAAGCCTGATTGCTAGCGGTGAAGGTGTGACCTGCCAATAGCGTCCGATGGCGCTAACAAGCCCGTTTTTTTCGAAGCGACGAATGTGCGCTATGAATTTATCGTGCCCGATGTCCGACGCGAAATGACTGCGAAGATACTCGATCTGATCTTTTACCGAGTCCCTCCACCCAACATGATCAAAGAGTGAGAGTAGCTTTAGAACCCTTGCCGGTTCACTATCGGGGTCAGCGTCAACAAGCCGCCGCGTTAGCTCGTCATCATCGAGCAGCGCGAGTGTCTGGCGTCCTGATTTAAGGGCCTGGAGCACGATTATTGCCATTAGCGGCCAACCCTCGGAATACTGAATGATGCGCGTGACGGCACCCGGCTGCTGTGGCTTCAATGGGTGAGCCTCAACGATCTTCGTGATGTCCTCGTTTGTGAGAGGACGCAGCGTGTGGTCAGCGTTTGACTCTTGTCGGTCGCCGATCGTGATCGCGCTGAGTTGACTTGAAGCCAAAGTGTGGACGATTTGTTGATGCAGTTGTAGCGAGCAGTTGTCGACAACCACAATGCCCTGCACTTCTGAACGCTTCCAGTTTGCGATCGCGCGGAGAAGTTCCGCATCAAGCCCGGGATGCCGGGTATCAAAATAGACGATCGCGCCGCCATGATCGAGGAGCGGACGAAGAGCCTCTAAGGCTAGGCGAGTTTTTCCCAGGCCAGGGGCCCCGTCAATGCGATACGTAAGGCCGGGGGTCTCGCCGACGCGTTCGCGAATATTCTCGGCGATCTTTGATAGTTCGTCCGTCGAGACGAAATCGTTTGAAAGATGTGCATTCTGCGCCCACTCCTCGAACGATAGCAGCGTACTCGGGTGTTCGCGACCAGAAGCTTTTACTAAGAGTGTACGGGCCCAGAGGTCCTGACTAGCCCAGGCAGCGATGTCGGCTCCGGCTACGATAGCGATATGCGGTTCGACATTGGGCAAGTGCCGGCGTACGGCTGTGGCGAGCGCTTCAATCCGCGACGACTTCTGCAGCAGCGTCATGTCGGCTGCGCAAAAGAGCACATAGGCGCCACCCGACGAAAAGTGCGCCGCGACTTTTGGCTTTAGCGCTGTACCATCTCTACGCTCAATGTCGCGCAGCAACTCTGAAGGTCCACGAAGCTGCCCGGACTTCGTCTGCCAAATGGTCGAGCGCCCGAGCAAGTGCGCAGTGCGCTCCGGACCGTCATCCCACTGGATCGCTCCATCTATACCGCCGTCGGGTACGTTCACGGCACCGGTGGTGTCCGGATCGACGCTAATTCCAGCCTGGTGAATCTCACGGCGAACCAGGTGATTAATTAAGAGCGCGAAGTCGCGCGGCCCGAGGTTCCCCACATCCGACGCGTCGACTGAAAGTGGGGTAACAACGTGCACGCGGTGGTTTCGCGATCTCCACCGCGCAAGGTGTCGCTGAATGGTAGCCGTAGAGCCGGCCCCCAAACAAGCACGCACACTCCGCTGAGTTACCGCCTTGCCCTCTGCGATCAAGCGGTCCGCTGTTTCAGCGACTTCCTCGAACGTGAGCCCGGTGCGGCCCGGCCCTCTACCACTCATGCCCGCCACTCATGCCCGCGTATTTCGTATCATATCGTATCGAAACCTTGGCATGGGGGAGGTTCGTCGGAAATATAAGGTGAATGACGCACAAAACCCCGCCATGGTAGGCGGGGCTCTGTACACACAGACCGGCCGCGAGGGCCGCTGCAACCTCAGTATACCAGAACCGGCCCGAATAATAAACTAGGGAGGCATTCAGCTAGTGGAACTGACAAGCGCGAGCTGCTCGCACGAGGGGGCCCTGAAGCTGAAGGGGCACATCGTGACGCTTGTATCGAGTGCGACGATCGAGCTCGTCGGCGCTTGCCCTGGGTGCTCCTATGGATGGGATGCCCGCGGAGCCGGCGGCCAACTCTCACCTGAGGACGCCCAAGCCATCGATGAGTTCATCCAGGCTCGCCGGCTGCTCAACGATTCGATTGCGGGTGGTATCGCTTGCAGTGCGCTATGCGACCCCCTGCCCAGCCCGGTTTGGTTTGCCCGTCTGGGCCTCGCCCCGACCATCAGCGAAGCCACTTTGCTGGGCCACGCGGCGCTTAGCGATGAGGCGTTGCTGCGCACCGAAATTCGGCAACGGTTTGGCCTTTCCCCGCAACTTCCTAACGCCTCGATCGCGACGCCGATCGGTCCGGTCACGGTCGGTGAAATTTTCGAGAACCACCTGTTTGAGGTTGATCTCGCCACCGGGAAAGACCGACGCGATCCCGGTCACGTCTTCTTCATCCCCGCCGTTCGCGAGACGTTGACGAACCCGACTGAGATTTGGGAGTTTCAAGAGGGCGGTCGGCGGCGTAGGCGCCTCATGTATTTGAAACTCTACATTCTCGCCGAACGCCTCGCATACCACATCGCCATCGTCACGCGTGATCGACACCTTCTATCCTCTCATAAAATCAATGGCTTCAATGCCTGCCAAAACAGACGCGTGGGATTGCCTCGATACGCAGCGTACTAGAGATCGCGCCGCTGCGTTCTGGCACTTGCACCAACGACCAAGCATGCATTAATTGGGACGCTGGCGCTTTTCCGAGTCAAAGTCAATGCCGAATAAGAGACGACGTCATCTGAAATGCGGAGCGGAGCCCGGCGAACGCGATCTTAAGTCGGACCACTTAAGATCGTCGTGGTGGGCAGTTGATCTTTGAAAACGTCGCGCCTGGGCCTGAGCAGGCGCGCATTCGCGAACGATTGCTTTTCGAGATGAGCGCGGCACCGCAGCGGTTAGAGGAGTAGGCTCGAACCGCAAGAGAGGGCGCTAAGCACATTCATCCGCTGGCATTACTAGGCGCACTATTCTTTCAAAACCACGGACGAGCCTCACTCGCCGGAGATCCCGAGAAGCACGAATCGTTTGCCTTGATTGAGCACATAGCCATGCTCCTCGTAAGATTCGGTGCGTTAGGAACACGGACGTTTGTCGATCAATCGGGTGGTGACGCGATCCGGGCCCTCCGTACGAGTCGCCCCTCAGAGCGGAAGCCTCTTGAGTCGTCGCCGCCTCAATCAACGCCGGGCGGTCGTGTCGCTTGGACAAATTCCCAGCGACCGGTAATCAGCTCAAGCTCGCGGTAATACATGTCCGTACCGAGGTAGGCTTTGCGGTGCTTTTCTTCGGACGAAAGCGTGCCTATAAGGTGTACCGCTGAATTAAGTAAGGTTTTCTCAAGCGGATGTCTCACGCTTTTAGGAATGAATGAGAACCCGCTGGTTTGAGGGTTATCGGCAAAGAAGTCGTAGAACGCGCCTTGGCTTCCGTGAATCAAGGCGCTTCCAATGTGTTAATAGTTCCCCATCAGCCACTGAAGGCGCCGCTTTCGCTCGCCTCCTTTGTAACCGTTCTTTGTGAGGCACTGCCGTAACATGTAGCGGATTGCGGGGTATTCGAGTTCCTCGGTATTGCGCATAACTTCCGTGAAGTAGCGGCGCTCCTCCCGACTAAGGTTTGTGAAATCCATGAACTGTTGGCTCGCTTTTACCAGCGTCGCCCACCAGGCACTAAGGTTTTTCGCATGCCTGACTGCGATCTCGGGGTAAAAGACGTAAAATTCCAGACGAAGACCAGCAGTTGCTTCTCGAGCAACCGACGACGTTGAGCAAGCCGAATGTACTCATCGAGAACGGCCTGAAACATCTGAATCGTCAAGGAGTCGGCTTCGATCGGCAAACCCGCGCTCTGCTTGGCCGTTTCGTAATATTCGCCCACGAGTTTTCGCCGAACAGTGGGATGTCCGGCGTCCTTCACGGTCTTCTTGATAAACGTGGCCTTAGTGTACTTCAAAACCGCGGTCGGGCATGGTGCGAACCGAAAAACGTCCAAGAACCACTCCGATCGGGAACTGGCGATGAAACATTCGGCCTCTGGAAAATAGAGCGGCAAATAGTGCGTCATAAGGCTATGATAGATTTTTGTTTTTTGGGAAACGATCTGCCTATATGCGCCGAGCAGCTCCCGCAAGTCATGGTAGCCGCGTTCAAGAGGATCCGAGAAAATCTGTGTTGTTCCGGTTTTCAGCAGGTGAAGGATCACCTGCGCGTCTTTTGGATCATTCTTATCCCACGAATTGTACAAGGCCTCGCGTGTGCGGCAGGTGGCGATTGAAGAGACGAAATGAACCTTATGTCCCTGACGCAAGAGAAAATTCGCAATCGGCCGATGATAGTCGCCTGTCGGTTCGAGCGCAATCTCGCAGTTCTTCCCAGACCGGCGAAGTTCGTCTGCGAAGCGTTTGAAGCCGGCCAGTGTATTAGCGATGCTAGTGCGCCGGCGCGATCCATTCGGCAGCTCAACTAATGCCTCATGCCGGGCTTTCGCGACGTCTATCGCAACCCAAACGGTCTTTTGCTGAGCCTTGCGGAAGGTTCCCATAGGTCGTTACCTCCATCCGAGACGTGTGTGATGACCATCTCGATTCTTGATGGGGGTGACGGCCCCGTTTTGGATGTACCACGGCACGGAGTTTACGTCGAAGCTCATGCAGCTGTGGTCTGAAGAGCACGATGTCGAGCTGCTCTTCATCCAACCCGGCAAGCCGACGCAGAATGCGTTTATCGAGTCGTTTAACAACCGCGTCCGCTGCGAGTTCCTCAACGCGCAGTGGTTTCACACGCTGGTCGAAGGGCAAATCAAGGCGCACGGGTGGCTGCATCGGTACAACACGACGCACTCGCACAGCGCGCTCGGGTACCGCACGCCCGAGGAGTTCCTCGCGACCTACGAAACTACCCAACCTCCACAGAAATCAGTGGCTGCATGACGAGCCCGACGCTAGTGGGGCTCGTTCCACCAAGAGGCGCCGTCTAATTTCGGTCTCATCGCTTGGACGCAAAACAAAAATTGCCAACCAAGCGCCTGCTTTAAAGAAGGCGCTTGACGTGTCACTCGTTGCTAGCTATTATGAGCTAGAAATGCCAGCCAGCAGTGGTCATAGCGGCAAAAAGACTCGTTTGCGCTGGGGAAGCCCACCCGTTATTAGATCGGCAGGATCTTTTCCGAGATTCCATTGTCGCTTTTTCGTAATGGAGGTAGCTTTATGTTGCGCCTTGCAGCTCTGCTATTCAGTCCACTATTCCTTTTCGTCACTTCCTGCAGCGGCGGCACGGTAAGCCCGCAGGTTTCACAGAGCACGGTGGTCCATCGCTCGCCGGGTACTGTCGGAGACAACGTGATCCACAGCTTTTCGAGTACCGGTGGGATGATCCCAATGGGAACAGTGGCTGCCCAGCTAACTGGCCCTTCGACCTACACGTTTTACGGCACAACGCCCTATGCTTCTAACGGGAAAGGAACCATCTTCAAATATAATTACGCTTCGTTTTCAACTATCTTTACGTTTCCGTCTGACAGCTCGAAAGGCGCGGAGCCGATTGGTGGGGTGATCGTCGATTCAAGTGGTGCTCTTTACGGCACCACATTCGAGAGCGACAATACTACTACTTATGCTGCAGGCGGGGGCACCGTCTACAAGCTAACTCCGTCTGGCTCCACGTACACGTACAGCAACCTTCACACGTTTGCTCCTAGGACAAGCGACGGAGATCACCCCAGCGCTGCGTTGATAGAAGACTCGAGCGGTAATCTTTACGGAACTACAGACTCTGGCGGCATCTACTCGCCTTACTGCGATTCGTCAAGCGGTACCGGTAACGAAGTAATTGGTTGCGGGACGGTTTTTGAGTTATCGCATTCCGGGTCAGGATATTTGTATAATGTCATTTATCGATTCGCTGGGGCTACTGACGGCCAACTCTCAGCCGGAGGCCTGTTGCTCGACTCCAGTGGAAATCTCTATGGAGCGACAGCGATCGGCGGTTCACACTGCGAGGTTAGCTTCGGCGTAGGCTGCGGGACAGTCTACAAACTTCAGCCGACCCACGCAATTTTATGGTCCAAGACGACGCTTTACAACTTCGCGGGAGGTTCAGACGGAAGCTTTCCAACCTCGGCGTTGGTAGCCAGCAGCAGCGGTAATCTCTTTGGAACTACTCAACGCGGCGGTGCACACGACTGTGGAACAATCTTCAAGCTCCATCCAAACGGCGGCGGTGGTTATACTGAAAGCGTGCTTCACAGCTTCAGCTGCGGAGTCGGAAGTATTTCCGGTCTTAGTCTGGGTGAGGGCGAGCTGTGGGGTGCCCACGAAAAGTCCAGTGGCTCCTGCTGCGGAGCGATCTTCGAAACCGATCCCTCCTCTGGTTCGACGTCCGAGGCTTATGCGTTCCAGGGCCATCCTGCTGACGACGGGGCCGGTCCCGTTGCGCCGCCGTACACCGGTTACGGCGGGTTCTATCCCACTGGAAGTCTTCTTGTCGTGCCGAGCTCCCAAACTTTTCTTTACGGAGTAACACTCACTGGTGGCTCACATAGCGGGTGTTCGGATACGGGATCGGGATCCGGTTACTACGCTGGGTGCGGTACCTTCTATTCATTCGCGATCAGCTCCGGACCGAAGTCTGGGAAAGAACGTTCAAGGAAGGCCGCCTTCTTGCCATAAGGTAAAATAGAAACCATAAGCCCTCACGGGCTTGAACCGGCAGATCGTCCGTGGAGGGCATCGTAATAGTCCAAGGCGTTCGGCATCCGCTCCGACGGCCGATACGCCGAGCGACCAAACGCCCCAGCGAGTGAAACCACTAGGAAAAGGACGGTCGCAGTAGTCGAAGTCTACATTGCTCCCCCTCTTCTGAAAGGGGACAACCCCTGGGTAGTGGGCTGTTCTAGCTAGCTGCCTTCCTGGGCTGGATTTTTCGGAGGGTTGCAGCTGTTGAAGAGTTAGCAGGTGAGGCTACGCCTCATCCTGCTGGATAGCGCCACAGTTGGTCATTTGCCTACCGTGAGGAAATTGGGAGCGGGCGGAAGTACATCATAGAGAAGTACCGCTGACTCCCCTGGAAGTGTAAATCCCCCGGAGGCCAGCCCGGCCGAGTGACCGTCGATTCGGTCAAGTGCTCAAGCTGTTGTGAACCTCACGGCGCGGGTATTGGCCGGCGGAAACGGCAACTCGCAAGCGACTTGGTTTCTGGAGCGCCGTTTCCGTGGTCAGTACGGCCCGCACGTGTTGGTCGGCGGTGTCGCCGACGCTGCGCCGACTCAGATCTAGGACTACCTCAAGATCGTTCGATACAATCCCGAACCGCTCAAAAAGATCCACGAGGCCGTCGCCATGGTCGTTGCCGCCGATGCGAAGCGGATTCCAAAAATTGACGGAAAGGTCGACTGGGTAGCATCAGTTGCGCTCGCGGCAAGGCGCTTATTCGCGGTTGCACGTCATTTTTTTAGAGGCCTCGCCCGCGCGCAAATTGGTCTAAGCGATAGGCCCGCGCTGCCTAGGATCGTCGGCTCAAACGGTGCGAGCGATGCGTACAGTACGTACTGGCGTTTACCGCATCCCGGCTGTCAAGCTCCCTGAGGCCGAGCCTGATTCATGTCAATTTCCCGGGCATAGCAACACTCCGGCGTCGCCGCGCGCGGGGGGGCACGGCGCCCCCGGGTCCTTTCCCAAGCCTCGACGCGCCTATCACGCCTGTCAATCCCCGGTTAGAGAAACGCCATGACAAGTTCGAAGCGCCCCTGCGTCGAAAGCACGGTCTTCGTGGTTCAGGAAGGAGCCCTATGAGAGTCGTTGACTTTAGTCGATTTTCATCACTTGCCGTCGTGGCGACGACAGTTCTGGCAGCATGCGGCGGCGCGGGCAGTCCGTCGACGCTTCCGAATAGCCTCTACCTTCAGCGGCACTCGGGGAGCTCGCCGATCAAGCACGTCGTCATGATCGTTCAGGAGAACCGCACATTCAACAACCTCTTCGCGAGTTTTCCGGGCGCCAACGGCGTAATGCGCGGCAAAGAGAAGATAAAAAAAGGTGGCAAATGGGTCGACAAGTGGGTTGTACTCAAGGAGCAGTCCTTAGTACCATCGCCAAACGACGACATCGGCCATTGCTACTATTCGTTCATTAAGGCGTATGACGGCGGAAAGATGGACGGGTTCAACTACGAACCCAAGAACTATTGCCCGCGTCACTGGAGCGGCGGCGCCGGTTTGCCGAGCACGTATCCGTACCAATACGTCAACCCAGCCGACATCGCGCCGTATTGGGATATGGCAGAGCAGTACGTGCTCGCCGACGCAATGTTCCAGACCCAAGGCAGCGGCAGCTTC
>Ga0182024_10013795_pt1 | contig 15711 bp, 14 predicted proteins | sample P32metaG_FD_120480 | JGI IMG/M metagenome (GOLD analysis project Ga0182024, IMG submission 120480) | Permafrost microbial communities from Stordalen Mire, Sweden - P3-2 metaG (Illumina Assembly) | ecosystem: Environmental > Terrestrial > Soil > Wetlands > Permafrost | place: Sweden: Stordalen... | reverse complement strand
CTCCTCCACCGCAGCGCGGGTGGCGGACAGCGCGTCCTCAATGCGGTGCTTCTTCTCCTTGAGCTCCACCTCGGTGGCGGCCCCGACCTTGACGACGGCCACGCCGCCGGCCAGCTTGGCCAGGCGCTCCTGGAGCTTCTCGCGGTCCCAGTCCGAGTCGGTGTCGTCGATCGCCCGCTTGATCTGGGCCACACGGCCCTTCACGTCTTCGGACGAACCGGCACCCTCCACGATGGTGGTGTCGTCCTTGGTCACGATGACGCGCCGGGCGCTGCCCAGCAGGTCGATCGTGGCGCTCTCCAGCTTGAGGCCGATCTCCTCGCTGATGACCTGGGCGCCCGTGAGGACGGCCATGTCCTGCAGCATCTCCTTGCGGCGCTCGCCGAAGCCGGGGGCCTTGACGGCGACCGAAGTGAAGGTGCCACGGATCTTGTTGACGACCAGCGTGGCCAGAGCCTCGCCGTCGACGTCCTCGGCGATGATCAGCAGGGGCTTGCCGGTCTGCATGACCTTCTCCAGAACGGGGACCAGGTCGTGCACGGCGCTGACCTTGGAGTTGTAGAAGAGGATGACCGGCTCGTCGAGCACGGCCTCCTGGCGCTCAGGGTCGGTCACGAAGTACGGCGAGAGGAAGCCCTTGTCGAACTGCATGCCCTCGGTGAGCTCGAGCTCGATGCCGAAGGTGTTGGACTCCTCGACCGTCACGGTGCCGTCCTTGCCGACCTTGTCGATGGCGTCGGCCAGCACGTCACCGATGGCGGTGTCCGCAGCCGAGATGGAGGCCACCTGGGCGATCTCCGTCTTGCCGCCGACGTCCTTGGCCTGCTTCGCGATGTTCTCGACCGCAGCCTTGACGCCCTTCTCCATGCCCTTCTTGAGGCCGGTCGGGCTGGCGCCGGCGGCCACGTTGCGCAGCCCTTCGGCGATCAGCGCCTGGGCCAGCACGGTGGCCGTGGTGGTGCCGTCACCGGCGACGTCGTTGGTCTTGGTGGCGACTTCCTTGACCAGCTGGGCACCCATGTTCTCGAACGGGTCGTCCAGCTCCACCTCACGGGCGATGGACACACCGTCGTTGGTGATGGTCGGTGCGCCGAACTTCTTCTCGATCACCACGTTGCGGCCTTTCGGCCCCAGGGTGACCTTCACGGTGTCGGCCAGCTTGTTGACGCCGGCCTCGAGCCCGCGCCGGGCGGACTCGTCAAACTTCAGGATCTTGGGCATGACTGTGTCGAACTCCTCTCGAGTCCTCGAATCTCAGGGGTAACTACAGGGGAGGCCGCCGCGCCGGCCCGGCTTGCACCGGGGCGGCGGACAGACCGAAAAGCGTGCGACCGATCAGGCCAGCTTGGCCAGGATGTCGCGGGCGGACAGGATGAGCACGTCCTCGCCATCGAGGATGTACTCGGTGCCGCCGTACTTGGAGTAGACGACGGTGTCGCCGACCTTGACGTCGAGCGGGATCAGCTCGCCGGTGTCCTCGGAGCGGCGGCCGGGGCCGACCGCCAACACTTCACCCTGCTGGGGCTTTTCTTTGGCGGTGTCGGGAATGACCAGGCCAGAAGCAGTGGTCTCCTCGGACTCGCCGGGGCGGACGACGATCCGGTCATCGAGGGGTTGCAGACTCATTTGGAACGGGCCTCCTTGGCACGGTTAGCACTCTCGTGTTGCGAGTGCCAACGATAGCGGGCCTACCGGGGGCTGGCAAGGGGGAGCTTGGCGCCCCGACCGGCATTGGGGCGGATCCGGGCCACGACGGCCGTGTGGTCAGGGCCTTGACCACGTTCTCCTGCTGGGAGAGCGCAGCGCACCACCGCCCCGCCCGGGCGCCGGCGCCGGCCGCTCATGGAGCAGGAGGGGGCACGAGCAATGGCCCGGACCGGTCAGGCAGGAATGGAGCACTGGCGGCGGGCCGTCAGGTGGAGGTTCGTGGCGATCTTCGCCGTGGCGCTCGTCGGCGGACTCGTCGGCGGCCTGACCCGAGGGACACTGGCCGACCTGCCCTCGGGGTGGACGTCGGCGGGCACCGCGGCCTCCCCCACGCGGGTGACTCCCTGGTTCTCGAAGCTGGCCACCTGCGTCGGGATCCCGGCGCGGGTGTCCGACGTGGCCCCGACCAAGGTCAACAGCCCGGACTTCACCAGCGACGACCGGGTCGACGCGGTCGAGGACAGCGTCTCGGTCTATCCCTCGGCGGCCCAGGCTCAAGCCGAGTACGCGGCGTTGGCGAGCAGCAAGACGACCGGCTGCATGAATCGTGTCGCCAGCTCGGCGCTGCAGAAGAACATGCAACAGGAGGCCGGCAGCAGCACGACCGTCGGGGTCGTCAGCTTCGCCGGCTTGCACGCGGCCGCGGCTGCACTCCACCTGACCGGCTTCACCGTCACCATCCCCATCGCGCGCGGAGGGCGCGTGCTGATGGTCACGAGCACCCAGGTCGACTTCGTCTCCCGGGCCCTCCTGCACCAGGTGACGTTCAACGGCTACGGCACGGCCTTTCCGGCCCCGCTAGAGGCGCAGCTGCTGGCAACGGTGGAGGCCCGGCACTGAACGCACGGGCGAGAAGGGGGCGCGCTGCGGTAGCCCGTGTCGGTACGCTCCCGGGCGACCCCGACGAACCGAAGGGATGCCCATGGCGCAGGCCAACCCGAAGAGTGACCCCGACCGCTGGTGGCACGGCGGCGTCTTCTACCAGATCTACCCCCGCTCCTACGCCGACTCCAACGAGGACGGCGTCGGCGACCTGCCCGGCATCGTGTCCAAGCTGGACCACCTGGCGCGCCTCGGCATCACCGCCGTCTGGCTGTCGCCGGTCACCCGCTCGCCCAACCACGACTGGGGCTACGACGTCTCGGACTATCGCGACATCGACCCCTCCTTCGGCACCCTCGAGGACCTGGACGAGCTGGTGCGCCAGGCGGGGGCGCGCGGCATCCGCATCCTCATGGACCTGGTGCCCAACCACACCAGCGACCAGCACGCCTGGTTCGTCGACGCGCTGAGCGGGCGTGACGCGGCGCACCGCGACTACTACGTCTGGGCCGATCCCAAGCCCGACGGTGGGCTGCCGAACAACTGGGCCAGCATCTTCGGCGGGCCGGCCTGGCACTTCGACGAGGCCAGCGGCCAGTACTACCTGCACAACTTCGAGGCGGCTCAGCCGGACCTCAACTGGTGGAGCGAGGATGTGCGGCGCGAGTTCGACGACATCGTGCGCTTCTGGTGGGACCGCGGCGTGGCCGGGTTCCGCATCGACGTGTGCAACATGATGATCAAGGACAAGGAGCTGCGCGACAACCCGCCGGCCACCGAGGACGACCCGCTCGACCAGCAATTCATGGGCCAGCGCGCCGTCTACAACACCGACCGGCCCGAGGCCCACGACATCCTGCGGCGCTGGCGCGCCATCGCGGAGACCTACGAGCCCGAACGACTCCTCATCGGCGAGACCAACGTGGAGAAGCTGCCCACCCTCATGGAGTTCTACGGCGACGGGCACAACGAGCTGCACGGCGGCTTCAACTTCGTGTTCATCAACGCGCCGCTCGAAGCCGACGCGCTGCGCGCCGTGGTCGAGGAGACAGAGGACCTGCTCCCCGCCGGCGCCTGGCCCATCTGGACGGCGTCCAACCACGACGTGTCGCGGCTGGCCACCCGCTGGGCGGCCGGCGATCCTGCGAAGGTGAAGCTGGCCCTGCTCCTCCTCCTCACCCTCCGTGGCACGCCCTTCCTCTATCAGGGAGACGAGATCGGGCTCGTCGACGGGCCCGTGCAGCGCGAGAACGTCCTCGATGCCGTGGGCGCGCGCTTCTGGCCCGTCTACAAGGGACGCGACGCCGAGCGCACACCGATGCCGTGGAACGCCGAGCCGGGCGGCGGCTTCACGCCGGCGGGCGTCCGCCCGTGGCTGCCCATGGCCGATCCGGCGCAGTGCAACGTGGCCGACCAGGAAGGCGACCCCGGCTCGACGCTCGAGCTGTGCCGCCGCACCATCGCGACGCGCCACGCCAGTGAGGACCTGGCGGTCGGCTCGTACCGGTCACTCCCGTCTCCCGCCGGCACCTGGGCCTACGCCCGCGGTGCCGGCGCCACGGTGCTGCTCAACATGTCGAGCGAGACGGTGTCTTTCGGCGACGTGGCCGGGACAGTGACGGTGAGCACGGAACACGGCCTCGAGGGATCGAGTGTCGAGGGGTCGTTGGCGCTCCCGGCGTGGGGCGGGGCCGTCGTACTGTTCTGACGTCGAAGTGCGCTGACCTCGGGGGAAGGCCTCTCCGGAGCAGGGCCGGTTACAGTCGGCAGGATGCAGGCCGAGTCCAGGTCCGGCCGTTTGCGCTGGCAGCGGGGGAACAGGGCTCCCGCGCTCCCCGACTCCTTCCCCGACTCGGGGCTCATTGAAGATCTCCCGGCCAGCGAGCTGCACCGCGGGCTCTTTCACCTCCTCTTCGGCCGGGATCCCGCCCCCGACGACCCCCTCGTCGCCGAGCTCGAGAACGGCACGAAGAGCCCGCGCCAGGTCATGGAGTGGCTGATCCATTCGGCGGAATGGAGCCACTCCGCGCCCATGACCGAGTTCGGCCCGTCGCTGCACTACGGGCGCGGCGTCTTCATCCGCAGCCTGCCGCGGGCGCGGCGAATCCTCGACATCGGTGGTGTGGCGCTCGGCGTCCCCTACGGCGCGCTCGTCCTGATGGGCTACCCCTACGCGTTCGAGGAGATCGTCATCGTCGATCTGCCGAGCGAAGACCGTCACGAGCTCTACCAGGACGGCCAGACACAGACGACCGTCGACGTCGCCGGAGGCCGGGTCGCCTACCGCTACCACTCCATGACCGATCTCAGCAGCTACCCATCGGCGTCGTTCGACATGGTCTACAGCGGGGAGAGCATTGAACACATCACGCGCGCCGAAGCCGAGCAGGTGCTGACGCAGGCCCGGCGCGTGCTCAAGCCTGGCGGCGTCCTGGCGCTCGACACTCCCAACGCCAAACTGACCAGGCTGCAGCAGGACGCCTTCATCGACCCCGACCACAAATACGAGTACCGGCACGCGGAAATGGCGGGCATGTTGCGCGGCAACGGCTTCGTCATCGAACGGGCCCTGGGGATCAACTACGGCGGCGACTCCGTCGCCCGCGGCGTCTTCGATCCCACCGAGCTCGCCACCAAGCGCGGCGTCTTCGACGACATTGAGAACTGCTACCTGCTCGCCTACGTGTGCCGGAAGCCACACCGCCCCACGCTGGGGACGTCGCTGGAGCGGGCCTGGTGGAGCGTTGCCGGCACGCAGGCCACGCCGCGACGGGCGCTCGGGCGCGCCCGCCGCATGCTCGCCACCTGACCCGCGGCACCCGTTGCGTGAACCCGCCGGACAATTTTCTGCACTGTAAGCGAATCCGTTTACAGTTTGCGGAGACAACCCGGCGGGTTCAACCGCTGCACGCACCGTTGCGCCAACGCCCAAGGCCGTCGCGTGCGGGTGCGGCCTTTCCTCTCGGTGCGGCCTTTCCTATCTCCTATCGGTTGACCGGGGACATGTCGGCGTAACGATCGCCCTTGGCGGGCGCAATCGTGTCGAGCAGGGCGAGGTCCTCCTCGGTGAGCTCGACGTCGAGCGCCGCCACGTTCTCCTCCAGGTAGGCGCGGTGCTTCGTGCCCGGGATCGGCGCCACGTCGCGCCCTGCCGTATGGACGAAGGCCAGCGCGATCTGCCCGGGCGTGCAGCCCCTGGTCGAGGCGAGCTGGTCGATGACCTCGACGATGGCCACGTTGTCCGCCAGGTTGTCGCCCTGGAATCGGGGCTGGTAACGGCGGAAATCGCTCTCGTCCAGGTCGTCGAGCGAGCGCATGGCGCCGGTGAGGAAGCCACGGCCGAGCGGGCTGTAGGGGACGAACCCGATGCCGAGCTCGCGCAGCGTCGGCAGGATCTCCGTCTCGGGGTCGCGGGACCAGACCGAGTACTCGGTCTGCAGGGCGGAGATCGGATGCACGCTGTGGGCCCGCCGGATGGTGGCCGGTGCCGCCTCCGACAGCCCGAGGTAACGGACTTTGCCCTCGGTCACGAGGTCACCCATCGCCCCGACCGTCTCCTCAATCGGGGTGTCGGGGTCGACCCGGTGCTGGTAGTAGAGGTCGATATGGTCCACGCCGAGCCGGAGGAGGGAGCCGTCGCAGGCCTGGCGCACGTACTCGGGGCGGCCGTTGACTGAGCGATTTGCCGGGGAGTCCGGGTCGCGCACGATGCCGAACTTGGTGGCGACGACCGCTTCGTCGCGGTGCCCGGCCAGAGCTTTGCCGACGAGCACCTCGTTGGTGTGCGGCCCGTACATGTCGGACGTGTCGAAAAAGGTGACCCCGAGCTCGAGCGCCCGGTGAATGGTGGCGATCGACTCGTCGTCGTTCCCCGGTCCGTAGAAGTCGGACATCCCCATACAGCCCAGGCCCTGGCGGGAGACCATGAGGCCCTGCGTTCCCAGCGCGATCGTTTCCATGGGCATGTGGACTCCTCTCTTCGTGTCCGCCCCGTTCTCCGACCCGGGGCGACCTCCGGTTCCGGTCGGGTCCCACCCTAAGGGGAACGCCTGGGAGTCCGGAACGCCTACGAGCCGCGGCCGGGCTCGACCCGCTGCCCCGCGGCCGCCAGTTCCTCGAGGCGCAACGCGTACTCCTCCGAGTCGATGTCGTAGGCCCACATGACGAGGGCGTCCTGCCCGGTCACCGGGTAGTAGTTCTTGCGCACCGCGACCGGCGCGAACCCGAAGCGCCGGTAGAGCGCCTGCGCCGGTTCGTTGTTGGCCGCAACCTCGAGCGAGATGTGTTTGGTGCCGTCGGCGCGCAAGGTGTGGATGGCGTCGACGATCATGGTGGTGGCGATGCCGCTGCGCTGGAAGCGGGGGGTGGTCGCGATGGTGGTCATGTGTGCCTCGTCGTCCGCCATCATGAAACCGATGTAGCCCACCATCTCGTCGCCGTCCCAGACGGCGCGGTAGAGGCGACCCTTGCGCAGCGCCAGCTCGGAGTTGAAGACCGCGACCGACCACGGCTCGGGGAAGACCTTGCTCTCAATGCGGAGCACGTGGCGGAGGTCCCTTCGCTTGAGCTTCTCAATACGCAGCGTCACGTCGACACGTCCTCAGGCCCGCACGGCCCTGGCGAAGTTGCTCGTGGCGTCCGCCTCACGCATGTAGAGGGGAACGACGCCGGCGGGCTCGACTGGCGGTTCTCCCGCGTCCATCCGTACCCGGACGACGTCGAGCAACGCCGCCGGCGGCGGGAAGGCCAGGCCCGGTGCCTCCGCGTCCACCCCCGTGACCGCCTGCAGCACGTCGGCGTAACGCCGTGCGCCGTCGCCCACGGCGTGCACCGGCGCACCGGCGAACTGCTCGAGCGCGGCCGCGAGGTCTTCGGGCGCGAACAGCCCGGCGTCGAGCCGTGCCGCCGGGGCGGCGGCGGCCGCTATCTGGTGCAGGGCCGCGAAGACCTCGCCCCGCCGGGCGTCGACGCAGGCCAGCACGAGGCCCCGCAGGCCCGCCGCGGCAGCACCCGCCGTCAGGATGTCCAGGCTGGTCGCGCCGACGACCCCGATGCCCAGCGACTGGGCCAGTCCCTTGGCCGCCGCCACACCGACGCGCAATCCGGTGAAGAGCCCGGGGCCGATGTCGACCGCCACCACACCCAGGTCACCCGGGACCAAGTCCAGCTGAGCCAACAAGTGCCCGAGCGCGGGGGTGAGCGTCTCGACGTGGCGCCGCCGGCCCGTCAGCGTCAATTCGGCCTGCACGCCCGTTGCCGTCCGCACGGCGACGCCAACGGTCTCGGTCGACGTCTCGATCGCCACCATGGCACTCCCGCTCACGACGTCCGTCCCGCCGCGGGCGCGAGAAGCGCCGCCGCCGCGTCCGATCGGTCCGCCCAGCGGCCCCGGCCCACCAGCGTCAGCACGCGCCGCTCGGGGGCCCCGAGGGGATCAGGGGCGACGAGCGTGACCTCGAGCGCGCTGTCGCCCAGCGCCGGCGCCGCCAGCTCGCCCCACTCGACCAGGGCCACCGCGTCCTCTTCGACCAACTCGGCCAGGGCCAGGTCGGCCACCTCCTCCGGCGAGCCGGTCCGGTACACGTCGGCGTGGATGAGCAGCCCGACCGGGCTCCCCTCCCCGCAGCGGTACTGGCGCACCAGAGCGAACGTCGGGCTGGTCACCGGGCCCGGCACCCCCAGGGCGGCGGCGAAGCCCTGGGCGAAGACCGTCTTGCCCGTCCCGAGGTCGCCCACCAGCAGCACGACGTCGCCGGGCCGGCACAGCCCGGCGACACGCCCGGCCAGCTCCCGGGTGGCATCGGGCGACTCGCTGGTCCAGGTGACGGGCCAGCTCACGGGGGGCCCGCCGTCATGAGGCGCTTGGCCCGGATGAGGTCGGCCCGCATCTCGGCCATGGCCTCGCCGCCCGCTCGCAGGACGTAGGCCGGGTGATAGGTCGGGACCACGTTGGCCCGCCCCCGCTCGAAGACCTGTCCGCGCAACTCCCGGATGCCCTTGGTGGTCTCGAGCAGGAGCTTGGTGGCGAAGTTTCCCAACGTGATGATGACGCGGGGGTCGATGAGCCGGATCTGCTCGGCGAGATACGGGCGGCAGGCCTCGATCTCCTTCGGCGCCGGGTCGCGGTTCTGGGGTGGGCGGCACTTCACGACGTTGGCGATATAGCACTCGGCCCGGGTGAGGCCGACCTCCTCCCACATGAGGCGGTCGAGCAGCTTGCCCGAGCGGCCGACGAAGGGCTCACCGGCCAGATCCTCCTCGCGACCCGGCCCCTCCCCCACGAAGAGCAGGTCTGCCGCCGCGCTGCCCACACCGAACACCACCTGGGTCCGCCCCTTGGCCAGGGGGCACAGGGTGCACGTGGACGCGGTGAGCCGAAGACGCTCCAGGGCGTCGGCGTCGGCCTCAGGCACCGGGCACGTCGGGACGGTTGATCACAATGCGAGGCATGCGCGGGCCGACGCCGCACACCACCTCGTAGCTGATCGTCCCCGCCATGGCGGCCCAGTCGTCCGCCGTGATCTCCTCGTCCCCCTGGCGCCCGAGCAGGACGACCTCGTCACCCGGCCGCACCGATGCGTCGCCACCGCAGTCGACCACGAGCTGGTCCATCGTCACTGCCCCGGCCAGTGGGCGGCGCGCGCCATTGATGAGGACCTCGTAGCCCCCGTCGAAGAGGCTCCGGGGCACGCCGTCGGCGTAGCCGATCGGGACCGTGGCCACGAGCGAGCGCGCCGGAAGCGGACGGAGCCGGCCGTACGAGGGGCGCTCGCCCGCCTGCAGCATGCGCACCGCCACCACCCGCGCCTTGAGCGCCATCGCGGGGCGCAGCTGCTCGCCGCCCGCCTGCGCGTCAAAGGCCCCCTGGACGGAACGGCCGGGCAGGTAGCCGTAGAGGCCGAGCCCGCAGCGCACCATGTCGTAGCGCGCCTGCGGGAAGGCGATGGCGCCCGCCGTGTTGGCGGCGTGCAGCAGCGGCGCCCGCAGGCCGGCCGCGGCCAGCTCCGCCACGAGGCGGTCGAAGAGAGCGAGCTGGCCTTCCGTGTAGGCGCGGTCCCCCGCCTCGCCGTCGGCCACCGGCAGATGGGTCCAGATGCCCTCGAGCTGCAGCGACCGCTCCGCCACCACGGCGGCCGCAATGGCGCGCAAGTCCTCGGGGGCCGCACCGACCCGGTGCATGCCGGTGTCGACCTTGACGTGCACGCCGACCGGCCGTCCCGCCGCCAGCGCGGCCGCGCTGAAGGCGGCGATCCCCTCGGCGGAGTACAGCGTGGGCGTGAGCCCGTAGGACAGTGCCGTGGCCGCTGCAGCGGGATCGCACTCGCTCAGGAGCAGCACCGGCGCGGTGACACCGTGCTCGCGCAGCTCCGCACCTTCGTCCACCAGCGCCACGGCGAGCCGCCCGGCGCCGCCGGCCAGCGCCGCCCGCGCCACCGCCGGTCCCCCGTGGCCGTAGCCGTGCGCCTTGACCACCGCGCAGAGCTCGGCCGGTGCCACCAGGCGGGCCAGCACCGCCGCGTTGTGCGCGACAGCGGCCAGGTCGATCTCGGCCCAGGCCGGGCGCGAACGGCCCTGGGCCATGGTCACCGCCGCGTCGTCGTCCGCGGGGACCGGGGGCACCAGCCGTACCGGCGCGCCCTCAGTCACTGCCGTCCCCCAATTCCGAGAGCATTTCCGCCACCAGGCCCGGGAGGTCGCCGGCCACCAGGCCCTGCGCCGGGCCGAGTGACGCGGCGCGCCCGTGCACGTGGGCGGCCACGGCCGCGGCCTCCACAGGCGCCAGCCCGCGGGCGCAGAAGGCGCCGATGACGCCCGAGAGCACGTCGCCGCTGCCCGCGGTGGCCAGCGACGGGCCACCGGCGCCGGCCAGGAGAACATCGGGGACGCCCGGGCGGGGTGAGGCCACCGCCGTGAGGGGTCCCTTCAGCAGGACGACGGCGCCGGTGGCCCGGGCCAGCGCCCGCGCCGCCGCCAGGCGGTCGTCACCCGGTGCGGATCCGTTGATGCGGGCGTACTCGCCGTCGTGCGGCGTGAGGATGCTCGGGGCGCTGCGCTTCTCAATGAGGACGCGGGCCGCGGCGGCGTCACCCAGCGCGCTGAGCGCGTCGGCGTCGATCACCAAGGGGACCGGCACGGCGGCGATGACGGCCCTGATCTCCTCGGCGGCGGCCTCACCGGTCCCGAGCCCGGGGCCGAGCACCACTGCCTTGCACTTGGTGGTGGCCTCCAAGAACGGAGCGGCCCATCCCTCGCCGGGCAGGCGCATGCGCACGGCCTCGGTGGGCCAGGCTGCGACGGGGTTCCCCGGCGAGCCGAGCCGGATCATGCCGGCGCCGGCGGCCATGGCGCCGCGCGTGCAGAGGATGGCCGCACCCTCCATGCCCGGCGAGCCGGCCGCCACGCCGACCGCGGTCGTCCACTTGTTGACCTGACGGGGCCGGGCCGGCACCAGGGCGACGTCGGCGTCCTCCATCAGCAACGCTTCCGGCATGGGGAACCCGATCCCGATGTTGGCCACCTCCAGTGCGCCACTGCACACGGCCCCGCTCCCCTGCAGCAGCCCGGGCTTGAGTGCGGCGAAGGTCACCGTCCGGTCGGCCTGCACGGCAGTGCCCGGCGCCTCCCCACTGTCGGCATCGACGCCCGAAGGGATGTCGATCGCCAACACCAGCGCGCCCTCCGGCACCGCCGGCGCGTCATACGACCCCCGGAACCCGGTTCCGTAGGCCCCGTCGATGACCAGATCGCACGTGGGGAGCGCCACTCCGCCCTCCACATCGGCCGCCTCCACCAGGCGAACCCGGGCGCCCCGGTGGGCCAGGAACGCCGCCGCGACCCGGCCGTCGGCGCCGTTGCTGCCCTTGCCCGCCACGACGACGATGCGCCGGCCGTAGGCACCTCCGAGCAACCGCAGCGCGGCGTGCGCCACCGCCGTGCCGGCGCGGTCCACCAACGTCCCGTGCGAGACGGTGGCCAGCGCGGCAGCATCGGCCGCCCGCATTTCGTCGCGGGTCAGGACGGGGCGCACGGGGCCTGTTCCACCACGACGAAGGCGATCGCCACGCCGTCGGTGTGGGTGAGCGACAGATGGAAGATGCCTGCGCCGTGCGCGCCGGCCAGCTCGGCGGCCGTACCGTGCAGCCGGAGGTAGGGCGCGTTGCGGGTGGCGCCCGTCCCGGCGGTCCGGCACACCTCCACGTCGGTGAGCGCGAAGCCCCCGATGCCGGTGCCGAGCGCCTTCATCACCGCTTCTTTGGCGGCGAAGCGCGCCGCCAGGCTCTGGGCCACATCGGCTGAGCCGGTGGCGTCGGAACGCTCGGACTCGGTGAAGCAGCGTTGCGCGAAGCGCGGGCGGCGATCGAGCACCCGCCGGAACCGCGCCACGTCGACGGCGTCGACGCCCACGCCGACGATGGCACCGGCCGCGCCGGTGGCCGCGCCGATCACTCGACGGTCACCGTCTTGGCCAGGTTCCGCGGGCGGTCGGGATCGTGGCCGTGCAGGCGGGCCAGCCGGTAGGCCAGCTGCTGCAGCGGCACCACGCCGACCACGGGAGAGAGCAGCGGGGAGGTGGGCGGGACCCACAGCACGTGATCGGCCGCGGCGGCCGACTCCTCGTCCCCGTCGTCGGCCAGCAGCACGACCGTGGCACCGCGGCTGCGCACCTCCGCGATGTTGGACAGCATCTTCTCCCACAGCGGGTTGCGCGTGGCGATGCCCACGACCACGGCACCTGGCTCGATCAGCGCGATCGGCCCGTGCTTGAGCTCGCCCGCCGGGTAGCCCTCGGCGCGCAGGTAGGCCAGCTCCTTCAGCTTGAGCGCCCCTTCCAGCGCCACGGGGAAGCCCACGTGGCGCCCGAGGAAGAAGAAGTCGCGGGCATCGGTCAACTTGGCCGCCACATCGTCGACGTCGCCGGCGCGCGCCAAGGCCTCACCGACAAGAGCGGGCAGGTCCTCCATGGCGTTGAGGGTCTCGTTGATGTCCGACGCCGGCCGCGTGCCGAGGATCTGGGCCAGGTACAGCCCGAGCACCTCGAGAGCCACAATCTGCGCCAGGTGGCACTTGGTGGAGGCCACCCCGATTTCAGGTCCGGCGCGCGTGTAGAGGACACCGTCGGCCGCACGCGCCATGGACGAGTCGACGACGTTGGAGACGACGAGCACCTTGGCCCCGAGGCGCGCCGCCTCCCGCATGGCCTCGGAGGTGTCGAGCGTCTCACCGGACTGGGACACCCCGACGCACAGCGTCCGCTCGTTCAGGACCGGATCGCGGTAGCGGAACTCGCTGGCGATGTCGACCTCGGTCGGCAGTTTCGCCCAGTGTTCGATGGCGTACTTGGCGACCAGGCCGGCGTGGTAGCTGGAACCGCAGGCGACGATGAACACCTTGTCGATACCGCGCAGGTCGTCCGCACTCAAACGCATCTCGTCGAGGATCAGCTCGCCGCCCGGACCACGGCGGTCGAGCAGCGTGTCGGCCACCGCCTGTGGCTGCTCGCTGATCTCCTTGGACATGTAGTCCTCGAAGCCACCCTTCTGGGCTTGTTCGAGGTCCCAGGTGATCGTCAGCTGCTCGGGCTCCACGGGGATGCCGTCGAGGGTGCTGACCGCGAGCCCCCCCGGCGTGAGGACGGCCAGCTCGTCGTTGGCGAGGGCGAAGACCCGGCGGGTGTGCCCGATGAGCGCCGGGATGTCGGAGGCGAGGAAGGCCACGCCGTCGTGCAGCCCGAGGACGAGGGGCGTGTTGCGCCGGGCGGCCACGATGGTGTCCGGCTCGTCGGCTGACACGACCGCAATGGAGAACGAGCCCCGCAGCCGTGGCAGCACCGCGCGTGTCGCCTCGGTGAGATTCGCCCCGCCGGCCATCTCCTGCTCAATCAGGTGGGCCAGCACCTCGGTGTCGGTGGCGGAGACCAGCGTGTGCCCGCCGGCCTCGAGCTCGGCCCGCAGCTCGGCGTGATTCTCGATGATGCCGTTGTGGATGAGGGCCAACCGGCCGGTGCAGTCGATGTGCGGGTGGGCGTTCTCGACGGTCGGGCCGCCGTGGGTGGCCCAGCGGGTGTGCCCGAGGGCGGCGGCGTGCCCCGTGGGTGCGTCCTTCGTCAGCTCACCCAGCTTGGCGACCGAGTTCGTGCCGCCGGCCGCCCGCGCCCGCCAGACCGAGTCCGAGCCGTCCGCGCCCTCGACCACCATGGCGACGCCGGCCGAGTCGTAGCCCCGATACTCCAGCTGGTGCAGGGCCTCGAGCAGGATCGGGATGGCGTCGGACTCACCTGTGACCCCGATGATCCCGCACATAGTGACCCCAGGCTACCTGGGCGCCTGTGGCTCGATCTGCCCCAGGGCGGCTTCGACGACACCGGCGAGCTGGGCCGCGACTGCGTTGGCCTGGGCTTCCACCCGCGCCTCGACCATGACGCGCACGAGCGGCTCGGTACCGCTCGGGCGGAGCAGGACCCTTCCCTCGTGGCCGAGCTCGGCTTCGGCCTTCACCACGGCCTCCCACACCTCGGCACAGTCGGCCAGGCGCTCGGGCTGCGGGATGGGCACGTTGACGAGGCGCTGGGGTACCCGCTCCACCAGCCCGTCCGACAGGTCGGCCAGCGAACGCCCGGCGCGCTGCACCAGGTCGGCCAGCGCGATCCCGGTGAGGATGCCATCGCCGGTGGTCGAGCGCGACCGGAAGATGATGTGGCCCGACTGCTCGCCGCCCAGGCTCAGGCCGTCGGCGTCGAGCGCGGCCAGCACGTGGCGGTCCCCCACATCGGTCTCGCGCACCGCGATGCCGCGGGCCTCCATGGCCAGCCGGAAGCCGAGGTTGGTCATGACGGTGACGACCACGGTGTTGCCGGCGAGGTGCCCCCGCTCGGCCAGGTCGAAGGCGAACAGCGCCAGCAGGACGTCGCCGTCGACGACGGTCCCGTTGTGGTCGACCGCGATGACCCGGTCGGCGTCGCCGTCGAAGGCCAGGCCGAGGTCGGCCTGGTGCGCGACGACCGCCCGCGCCAACTCGCTCGGGTCGGTCGAGCCGCACTTGTCGTTGATGTTCGCCCCGTCGGGCACGTCGTGCAACGCTCTGATCTCCGCGCCGAGCTCGGCCAGCACCCGCGGTGCGATGGCGCTGGCGGCGCCGTTGGCGCAATCGACGACGACGTGCAGCCCGTCGAGCCGGCGCCCCTCCAACACCCCCACCAGATGCGCCTCGTAGAGCTCGACCGCACCGGGGTCGGCGCTGATCCGGCCCACGCCGTGGCCGGTCGGGCGACGCGGCGGGCGGTCAGGGTCGGCCAGGATGGAGTCGAGCTCGCGCTCGATCTCACCCTCGACCTCTGTCGGCAACTTGGTCCCCAACAGGCTGAACAACTTGATCCCGTTGTCACCGAACGGGTTGTGCGAGGCCGAGATGACAGCACCGGGCGCCTTGCGGGACTCGGCCACCGCAGCCACGCCCGGGGTGGGCAGGACGCCGAGGTCGACGACGTCCGCTCCCTCCGCGGCCAGGCCGGCGGAGAAGGCGGCTTGCAGGAGTGGCCCCGAGCGGCGTGTGTCGCGGCCGACGACGAACGTCGGTGCGGGAAGGACACGGGCCGCCGCGCGCCCGAGGGCCAGGGCCAGCTCGGGTGTCAGCTCTTCGTTCGCAACCCCGCGCACACCGTCGGTGCCGAAGCGGGTCGGCGCCATTGCAGTCCCGCTTGCTACCGCTTGGAGTACTGCGGCGCCTTGCGGGCCTTCTTCAGACCGTACTTCTTGGATTCCTTCTCGCGGGCGTCGCGGGTGAGAAGGCCGGAGCGCTTGAGCGCGCCCCGCAGTTCGGGGTCGAGGCCGATCAGGCTGCGCGCGATGCCAAGTCGCATGGCGCCGGCCTGGCCCGAGATGCCGCCCCCGTCAATGGTGGCGTCGATGTCGTAGGCCTCGACCGTGTTGGTGACCCGCAGCGGCTCGGTGACGAGCATGCGGTGGGTGGCGGAGGTGAAGTAGCGCTCAATGGGGAGCTTGTTCACCGTGATGGCGCCCTGGCCGGGCCGGAAGCGGACGCGTGCCACCGCCTGCTTGCGGCGTCCGGTGGTCTGACTCAGTGGTACGGGCATAGCGAGGGTGGTGTCCTTCCTGGTGCGCAGGCTCAGCCGGCGCGGCGGGCCTGGGGCAGTTCGAGCGGCTCGGGCTTCTGGGCCGAGTGCGG
>Ga0182024_10013794_pt1 | contig 15711 bp, 12 predicted proteins | sample P32metaG_FD_120480 | JGI IMG/M metagenome (GOLD analysis project Ga0182024, IMG submission 120480) | Permafrost microbial communities from Stordalen Mire, Sweden - P3-2 metaG (Illumina Assembly) | ecosystem: Environmental > Terrestrial > Soil > Wetlands > Permafrost | place: Sweden: Stordalen... | reverse complement strand
GGGCTGGTTTGAGACCTGCTCCTGAAAGCCGATCCCGAGGGGCCTACCCTCATCTCCTATGCAGCTTTACAACACGGATTTCATTTCACCTTCGACTCCTTCCGTGCTTCTGCAGCACACATCCTGTCACCGGATTAGACTCGCATGGCGCGCAGCGGGCGTGGAACCCATGGTGGCGCTGCGCAACGAATGAGGGATGGGTGACTTATTTTGGATGAACCTTCATGCGGAATGAATTAAGGAAAGTTAAGCCTTTTCGCGTGATCCCGGCGGCGGGGGGACATGGACTCTTCGCTCACCCGAGCGTTAGACCTGCAGGGTGGGTCGTTTATTTACCGCCTGCAGCAAAGTTCCAGTCCCGTGCGACCACAAATCCTCCGTCTGACCACAAATCTTGACGAATCAACCAGGGCCTCGCATGATGGGGGAGCTGGGCATGAGTAGTTCCCCGCAGCGGAGGCATTTTGTGCATTTGGCTTACCTGGATGATTCGGACACCAAAAATAAACGGAGTAGATGGCAGGTGATGTCCGCCGTCCTCATCGAGGATCGACACTTCAAATTGGCTGAAGTGGGTTGTACGGTCGCCCAGAACTCCCTTGGCCTATCTCCGGAACAGTTGGAAAAATTTGAGGAATTTCATGCGTGCGAGCTCTATGGGGGATACAAGGCGTTTGAGGGGATTGACCAGGAGCGCCGGTTTGATGCGATGCGGAGGCTATTATTCGTTCTTGACCTATTGAAGCTTGATGTTGTGTACGGGGCAGTTGATTTAGATCGGCTAGGAAATGAGCTCTATGCTTCAGCGGACCCAAAGGACATTTGTTTCAGAATTTGCATCAATGGAGTCGCATCATCGACAACGTCTAAAAGTTATCGAGAGGTCGTGACTAAACTCGGAGCAAATATCGATGATTACACCACCGAAAAAATGGCGCCCCCACTATTCGACAGCATAATGAAAGACTTGACACTTCTTATCGTGGACGAGTGTGACTCAAAAATAAGAAACAGCCTACAAAGGACCTATCGCGATATGCGCACTAAAATGCACGGCTCTGGTTTTAGTTCGCTTCATGACGATATGTATTTCGGAGATTCCCGCTATGCGTTCGGGTTACAAATTGCAGATGCCTGCAGTTACTTTATTTCATGTCATCTAGATGGCGACAAAGAGAAAGAGCTGTTCTACCAATTGATTGAGCCACGTGTTACCCATTGCGAGATATATCCGGCACACAGTGATTTGCCACAAGCCCATCTACTTCCAGCAAATCAGGGATAAAGCTGATCAGCAAGTGCGCGAGGCGCTTCGATGTCTCTGGAGGGGTGGAAGGCATTCTTTGAAGTAGGCGGCGTGATCCTGCTATTTCTGACCTTCGTTTTTGGCGCTGGAGCTCTCATTACGAGCAATCGAATCAACGCAGTCCAAGACGAGCGATTGCGAGAATTCGATAAGGAGCTAACAGACGCCCAAAGCGCCTTGACTGCTCAGAAAGAACGCGCTGCTAATGCGGACGCACGCGTGGCGGGACTTGAAGCAGAAGCTGCAAACGCCAAGGCCACACAACAGGGTGTTCAGCTTGAGCTTGCGAAACAGCAAGAGAAAACTGCTACTGCCGAACGAGCCTTACTGGAATTGCAGGAGCGAGTCCAGCCTCGGCATCTTACGGCGAAGCAAAAGACGGATATCAAAACCGCGCTCGAGAGTTCTCCACCACAAAATGTCGGGGTACAGGTCTTCGTTGGCACCCCCGACGGAATACCCTTTAGCCTTGAAATCATAGAAGCAATAAATAGCGCTGGATGGACGGCCACACACAAGGGGCAGAATGCTTCGGGCGGGCAAATTCGTGGTCTAGCGCTGCTAATGGCTGACATCAACCATCCACCGCCGGGGGCCAAGGCGCTTCAAGACGCGTTGAAGTCTGCGGGAATTGATGCTCCCGGTTACAACGACCATACTTTGAAGGCAACTGATTTAGTAGTGTTTATTGCTCCTAAGGAATGAGCAAGCAAACAACTATGGGGGAAATTCTGGACAAAAACATACATGCTGCGACTCGAGCAGAAGGTCTGTACAGCTCCCGACGACTACGCTTTTCAATGAGAACATGATTGGCGAAAGCTTATGAAAGGACTGCACCACAATGCCTATATCCATTCAATTCCAATATCAGGAACACGAAGGCCAACGGCCCAACGACGGCGCAGACCATAACGAACAGATAGAAGTTGGAGATGGCGAGGCTGCTCTGATACCAGCGGTTGGGGATACGGTTTCGTACATGTCTTATGAATACGATTACGATAGCAAGGGAACGCTCATCGAAGACAGCGGTCGCGACGTTACAGCTGCGCGCCTGGTAAAAACCCGTCATTTCGGGTATCACGGCGGCAGACTTCAGTGGGTTAATATCGTCGTGACTGACGTCCCGGAAGGAAAAATGCCGCTACGCCTCAAGGAGTAGTGACCGTGGCCATCATCACGAAGGAGTTTCGGAGAAACCCGGTGACGAAACCCGACGATGAGGGACAGAGGAAACGTACACCGTCAAGACCGGCTCCTCTCCAGTGTCGTGTGCTTCACTCACGGGGTACTGTTCGTCTGTCCCGGCCCGTCTCCGCTGAAGGAACGGACCCGCCCAATCAACCGTCGCGGTTCACAGAGAGGACTTTGAATGGTCGTTTGTCAGGAATTCATCGGAAAAACCATTAGGAGCTTCACCATCTATGAAGACAGTATTGACGGCCCGGAAATCTGTATCGAGTTTTCCGATGGCACCGTCTTCTCTTCCTGTCTGGGAAAAAGGGGGACCAGCCTGGGAGTGTGTCGGAGATAGATTTTTCACTGTTTAGAATCAACAACCTACAAAATCTCCTGTTTTAAGTAAGTTATTGATATTAAGTCACTTATACAATTACAAATTCTTCTCTCCGACACTCTCAGGCTGTTCCCCCTTTCCCCCCCAGTGAGCAATCCACAATTGGGTCGTTCGGCTAAATTTCCTCCAGCGGTCGGCCAATAAATTCGAGAGAAGCACTCCAAGCAAACGTTACTGTTCCGAAAGGCATGCTCTCATACCAAGTTTCGCCCCAACCTGGGCCGCGTAAAGCCCATTCCCAGCTAACGTTTTGTCCTGATAGATACTCCCTTCGGGTGGGATGAACTCGGATGTGCTCAACACCTCCGTGTGGTCCAAGGGTCTTGATTGTCACTCCATGAACATCCGCGCGTATACTCTTGCCCTCCGGATCAGAGAAGAGTCGGATTGTGCTATCGGTAACGATATAGCTCCGGCGCGGAATCGAGTGCAGCATCTTCAGGATTCGAAGACCATAGTCGACTGCGCGAATAGTAAGGTGTTGGCTTACGTGGCCGTGCACAACGTCGTTCCTCAAATTCCAAAAAGTTTCAAGCGTTCCTCGAAGGGCTTCCGGAACAGTCATCAATTCCGCGATTAGACGCAGAGCCTCGTCGGGGGATTGGCCGGTATATTTGTACAGCTGGCCAGTGGCGGCCAAGATTAATCGCAGTTGCCTGTCTACTTCGATGGACAAACGCATCATCGCAACAGAAGGGGACCTCACAGCCTCTTCCAATATGGCCGTTTCGAACCCAAAGGGTAGCTCCGGTGGTGTCATTTTGTTCCTCCCTCTATCGTGGGGACTTCTCCCCCTGGGAGTTGCAACTGTGCGGTCTTTTGTTGAGCAATCGTCAAATCATCTCCGAGTCCATCTAATTCGAGCGTTACGCCAAGTGCATTTGCGCTTCGCATACGTCGGAACATGCCGGGGAGTTCGGTCAGCATCGACCGAATCTGACGACGGAAGTACACCAGAAAGAACATTGCGACGCTGGGCCACGCCAGTGCTTTGACGAGCTCGATAATTTCATGCAGCAGCAGCATTCGGGCCGGTCCGGGCGGCTACGACACTATGACACACCGGAGCAAGCTCAGGAAATGGGCCTGACCGCCCCGTATCGCGTCAGGATGCGCCCAGAGATTTGTGGTCAGAGAGCGCCGAGGGATTTGTGGTCGGGATTTGTGGTCGGGATTTGTGGTCAGGGATTTGTGGTCAGGGATTTGTGGTCAGGGATTTGTGGTCAGACGAGGGATTTGTGGTCAGACGGGACTGGAACTTTGCTAGGAGTGGTAAACCGGCCGCCATTTTTCAGAAGCTCTACAGAAGCGAGGACCCCGCGAAAGATCATCACAGACCGAAGGGCAACGTGAGCTCACCTTCGACCCGTAGCGAACTTTCGTTTTCCTAAGTGACAGTTCAGGTCTGACCACTAAATTCCTGACCACTAATTCCTGCGTCCTCTTCCCATGATCGGCTCCCCAGGATGAGTCGGTCAATGATGGTTGCCTGCTTGAGTCCGATACCGTCCCGATACGACCGCAGCACGCCATCCTTGCCCCAAGGGTCAACAACCAATTTAAATTCCTGATACACCGGCAAAAAAATATTTGTTCCACCAATGAGTTTCTGGGATAGATTAAAAGCGTTGCGGAAACACGATCTGGACCCTCCATCGTCGAAAGACGAAAGCGAGGAAGGATGGTGGAAGCAACGCTCTAGTTTGCCCGCTCTACTGAATGCCAGAATGCCCTTTGCGTAACGCCCTTCCAGCCAGGGCAAAGGTAATCGTCGTTCGATACCTGCACCACACAATAATCTCTTGGGCTGGAGAAGAGGTTATTTGTGTCCCGACATTTCGACCCGCTCTCCGCTTTCGTCCATGCCCTTCACCAACTGAAAATTGCTCTCTTCAACCTGGCCTTATTCATCATTTTCGTGGTCGGGCTTTATGCCTTCCTCAAGCATGAGGTCGCGTCATTTCTCGACTATGGCAACCATACAGCTGCGCGGCCGGATGATACCACAGCTGCGCGTGATGCAAGATCGCCGTAGAAGGAAAACCAGAGGACTTCCTGGGGACAGGGTGGACTGCACCCCTAAGCTGAGACACGCCGAGTTCCGTTAATTGGGGACACTTCAGCGTGTTTTCGTTCTTATTTTATTGAAAAGCAGTCGCCCCGCCGCGGGAGTGTGGAAATCCTGGAGGTGGACTCCCTGGGGACAGGACTCCCTGGGGACAGACTCCCTGGGGACAGACGAAAAGTACCCCCGTCAAGAACGGCTCCTCTCCATTGTTCGTCTGTCCCGGCCGTCAGTCCGGCCGTCCGAAGTCGTTCAAGGGTGCGGGATCATTAAGCTTGATCCGGGTGACGCACGAAACAACACCCTTGAAATCGCAATCACGGCAACGTGAAGGGCTCAGACACACGCTTTAACCTCGCCTCAGATGTAACTAAGCTAACGCTAGCTGCCCAGCAATTTATGCTGAAACCATGATTCCAGGTCCTTTTCTGTCTTTGCATCCGCGAATTCCGGTGACACAGTCAAGGCGTGCAGGCTGAAAAGACACGTCATCCGCATTTCATCAAGATCTTTCGCGGTGATCTCCCGACTGCCGGAATGCGCGATGCTGGAACGAATGCCGTACAGCTTCTTCATCTTTGCCGCAAAATTTTCGCGCGCCGTCAAAGTGCTGCCCAATAGGTGGGCGACCCTTGCGCTAAGCTGGAACGTAATTTCCGCCTTACTGTGATCACCCATTACCGCACTCTCGAGCGCGACCGCATAGAGCAGGAATGCAAGGAATGGCTTCTCCTCAACAGAGGCCGAACCAGCTGTCACATAGGCCGCAACCAGGCGCTCGCCGAACTCGGTGCGGCTTGTCATCAGCTCGCCTACGCGCCGGCCCCCACGGATCCGGAGGAATTCATCAAACTCCGCTCGCGAAAGCAGCGTTCCCGTGATCGCGCTATGCGAACCATGCAAAAATTCAGTCTCAGCTGATCTTCGGATTCGCCGAAGGCGGAGGCTCTTTGCCGGCTTGTCTTCTCCTCTATAGAGGTGAATTCGAGATGGTATCCAGTCTGAGCACAGCGCATTGATGACCGCTAAGTGCTCATCAACTTTGCGTTCCGCGGCCAGCTCAGCAGAGTCTCGATCGATTGCTAGAACAGAGGTTCGAGCAAGCACTACGGTGACGAACCCTTCAGTACCGCCTTTGACAGCCTTCGCCAGAAGATCCCTCTTCATCTGATCGACCAGGAACTCAACCTCGCCGAACCTGGCGCCGTCCATGTCGTGCTTGCATCCGGCAACCTGAAGATCGACGACCCAGTCGACGAGGGGGGATCTCATGGCTTCCAGAAGCCGCCTGCCTTGAGCCTGGGAAGTCTCTGCGCGAGCCTCTCCACGGGCGTTGAGCACTTCGATCGTGCACTCGGCCAAGAGATCATCAATTGCCGAACGACTCCAGGTTTCTTCATTCCTGACAAGCCGATGCGCCTCTTCCACGAGCCGCGTGTACTCGGCCGCAAATTGCCCTTCGAGGACGAGGCTTCCTCTGATCACCAACGGATCGACCAGAGGTCCAGGTTTCCTCGCCCGCCCGGCTTCCTCCAATTCCTCGCGTGAAGGGAGCTTCTGGATAAATGCATCGAACAGCTTCTTTATTTCGCGAGCATTCTTCATGTTTCGTAACACCGTGCAGGGCTAGGTAGAGCTACGCCTGAGATTATCTGCCTCAAGCCACCACATCCCTGAAAATCTCCCAGAAATTCGCACGAAAACAGGTGACGAAAACAGGTGACAATCGTCCCCTCAGCAATTCTTCGGTAGTGGCCTTGCTCAGTCGCCTAGCCCCTCCAAACTTCTCAGCCTGGTCTCAATCCTTCATTTTCAAAGGCTTGATCGTCAGCCAACGGTCCAGCCTTATATTCGGCCTGCATGATATCTCCATTGTCTAGCACGCGTAATTCGAAACAGTCTGTGGTGTCGGAAAAAGCAATTACCCTATCAATTTGCCCGAATGCGGCGTTCAGGTCACACAATGCCGCGTTTCGTTCCGCAAGCATCCTGTCAAATCTCGTTTCTATCTTCTTCCCGTTCTTATCCTGCAGTAGGAATCCCTTTCTCAACTGATGAACGCTTGAGTCAAGCTCGGCGAGAATCTTGACTTGCGCCAGGGAAATATTGAAACCTTTGGCCAATAGGTCTGGATATCGGAGCGAATACGCTTTCTTGAGTGTCCTCAGAAAACCCTCGTGCAAACCGGGCCCTTTGCCAGCCGATCTCAACGAGAGGTAAAGAGACACAACATCGTGAGTCTTACCGAAGTCAACCTGGAGCGCGACCAATGCAGACTTCAAATATTTCTCGATGGCGGTATTGGCTAGGATTGTCCCTTGAAGCAGAAATCCACGAATGAGCAATCCGCGCGCTGCCAAATAATCAGAGTCCGCCCAGCCAAGCCACTGGAGTATTTGTTTGGCATCGTTCTTCTTTCCCACGCTTTTTTTCTGGCTTTTTTTTCCCATGAGTTCCCACCGACGAGATTAGCTGACTCGCAATAACGATTCAAACAGACGGGAACTGGCATTTTTGACGATGAGGGACAGACGAAACGTACCCCCGTCAAGACCGGCTCCTCTCCAGTGTCGTGTTCTTCACTCATGGGGTACCGTTCGTCTGTCCCGGGTTTTCCTGGCTTCGGCGGGCTTCTGGCGCTTCTCGTCCAGTTCGTGCTCGGAGCCCAAAGATTTGTGGTCAAAAGATTGTGAGCGCTACGTAAACCGCATCTTGTCCCATGACTGAGGATGAGCGATTTTGTAGGGATGCAACAGCCGAGCGTGGAAGCGTGGGCGAAGTGGCGTGGATTGCTTTCCTTCCCGCTCTCCTTTGTCCGACCAGCCTCTGAGGTGGGGGGAGCGCCATGATGTAGAGCCCGCGATCGTCTCACCTAGTTCAGATCGATCCTCGATCCACCAGCGTGATATCGTTCCGGTTTCCGGCAGGCTATACTGGCACCAAATGAGTACCGAGACTTCTGCAAATCCGGCCCCCCGTGATGCATCGGCTGACCAGCAGCCGATGCTGTCGGACTACCAGCAGAAGATTGTCTGGGAGGGTATGCTTGGAGCCGAAACAAGGGCCCAGTATTTTGCCCGGATGAGCAGCCTATTCCAGAAGTACCAGAAGATTCTGACCTGGACGAATCTGGTTCTGACCTCAAGCGCCACCCTTGCTCTTCTGGCCACCATGCCGGATTGCTACAAATGGATTCCCAAAGTTCTGGCTCTGTTCGCGACCATCGGGAGCACCTGGTTACTGGTGTCCCGGTATGAGCGTAATGCAATGGGCATGACAGAGTTACACCGGCGCTGGAACACGCTTGCGCTCAAATACCGTACCCTGTGGGCCAATTGTTATGAAGAGGATGCGCAGGCGCGTCTCGACGAAGCCCAGAAAGAGGAAGTGGCCATTTCCGCCGAGTCCGTGGCCTTTCCCAATAATCGCAGCCTGATGAAAGAGAGCCAATTGAACGTGCAGATGCTCCACCGCGACGTCGAGCAGAAGAAGGCCGATGCATGAGTCCTTCCAAAAAGGGCCCGAGTAAACAAACATCCGGAACCAAAGATTCTTCAAAGCGGACCACGGGTCCCAATCGAATCAAGGGTTCATATCCGCCGATCGAACTGCCTAACCCCAAAAAACCTCCAACTCCCAAAGCACCTCCGAAGCCCAACCCGAAGCCAAAGGAAGACAAGTATCAGCTGGTCGAGGAAGGCGAGCCGCTCGAGAATCCACTGAACCCTATTGAGCGCAAGCCCTCGTACAAAGGCATTCAAGACATTCTCAACAAGGTGAACCGGGCCACTGCACATATTAAAGCAGAGTCCGCCAGATTGACGTCTGCCAGAAAGGTGGTGGCCATCAAAGCTATGCAGTCGCGCACGCATGCTATCGGAAGGCCGTCACTCAGTCCTCGTGAGGAAGAAATTTCCCTTCTGGTGGGGGAGGGCATGGGAATCCGAGAAGTTGCGGGGGAGCTCCGCATCAGCGAGAGCACCGTTAGAAGATCGCTGCTTCATGCCGTCGAAAAGTTGGGGTTTTTGAACCGTGATGAACTCTTCCACTACATAATTAGCGTTACCAGAGCGGCGGAACGTGCGAATTTGGCGGTGAAGCGCAAAGAAAAAATCGGTGGGCTGATGGCCTGATTTTCCCCAGTCTGGCTAGATCGCGCCTCTTGGCATTTGCGGGACGGGCATTTGCGGGACGAGGTGCAGTGGACCCCTCGGGTGAGACAGCGAAAAAGAGGGACAGTTGCAAGGATTTGTGGTCAGACGGGACTGGAACTTTGTTCGAAATAGATTTGTGACAAGACAACTACGCCGAGAGCTTCCTATTTCATTGCCGAATGCCCCATCTAAGGAAAAGCTGCGCCCTCCCGTCTGCAGCTTGCAATCGTGCGGGGTCTGCGTTGAGGTCGGTTATGCAAGCAATTCCAGCGGCTTTAAACGCAAGGGCTAAGGTTTCGACGTCTACGATTAGAGGCTGTAACTTCATATTAGCCATTAGGTTGAAACCGGATTTACCTCGAAATTGATACCAGATTTCATGCGTCTCGCCCTTGCGCCCCAGGTCTGAAACCGGGGTAGACGTGTGAAGAACGCCGCAGCGAGCGCCATATAAATCGAGGCCACTGACCCGCTCGCCGTCAACACTTTGCAAACGAGAAGCGATGTAGTTATCGCACCAATCCACGAAAGTGCAGCGCGTCGCCTTATCCGTTCCAGATGGCGCGGCAAGCAACCCGAAAGTATCAATCCCCGAATAGAGTAGGACTAAAGCCGCCTCGGGCAATTCCGCTTCGACGCATGTTCCAACCCCTCGCAGATGCGCTTGGAACCAAGAAACCACCCGGTTCGAGTTCTCATCGTCACCGGCATATTGAAATCTTCTTGTCTTCACTTCAGAATTTTACGCCCTAGCGCGTCAATCGAGAGCGGCGAGGGCGGCAGGGCATTTGCGGGACGGGGCATTTGCGGGACGGGGCATTTGCGGGACGGGACGGAATAACACCCATCAAAAACCGCGCAGGCGCAGAACAAATTCCGTCTGTCTCGCATTTCCCTGCCATTTTTGCGATCGTTGCATTTTGTTGTGTGCTGAATTGCGTTTGGGAAGCAATCATTCTCGCTCGCCGACAATTGCAGGGTGGACGCTTCTGGGGGCTGGCGCTGGTTTGGCTAGGGGCCGTGACGATCGATTTCGGGCATTTTGCGGGGGCATTTTGCGGGACGGGAGATGCGTGGAGATGCGTGACAGACGAAATAACTTCGCAAATGGGTGTTACCAAATAAATCCTTTACCCCTCTTGTGCGCGGTGCAAAATCCGTACTACTGTAAAGGTAAGATTCATACGTCAGCGCCGTCTTGCCATGACGGCCCTGCTTGGCCTTGCACCGGCGCGCTCTCCATGTGCATGTGCCGCCGCCATCGGGAAACATCACTGCTTATCAGCATGACGACCTGGGTGTAGCGAACTATAAAGTGACATCAAAATGAAGGAATAAGCCTTTCCGCAGCATTCCTGCGCCCCGCGAGGGCGCGCCTGCTGAGAGTAGAAATCACCGTATAAGCAGGGTGCGCTCAGGCGTTCTCTGTATTGGGCAGTTTTGACAATTTGCGAAACACCATACCTCCGGGCACCCGCCGGAGGCAACCGGGGCCAAAGGGCCAGGACGCAGGATGACAAACGGGACACCCGCCAATACGTAGCGCGCGGGCAAGACATCGTCCCGTTTGTCACTGGTAGAACTAGGTTCCATGTGTAAGCTACCTTTTTGCCCATCAAGATTTTGTCGCAGAGTGTCCGTTTTCGAGGGAAAACCGGCGAGCCTCGACATAAGAGCGAAACTTTTAGCGCTCTTCTTTCCCGCGTCGGCAATCGCTTGAGTAGCGGGGCAGTGATTTACTGCGCTTAGGGCGCCTAAGCCGCCCACTTACCCCGAGCATGACAACGAGTGATCGCGATCTGCGCCGCGCCAAATTCGACCTCGTTCTCGACCGCCAAAGATGGAGTCAGAGCCATGGAATGGTTCTTACCTGCCGCTAGGGAGCAGCACCCCCAAGATGCTCAAATTAATTAGTTTAAAAATTTGAGCATCTTCATGAAACAAAGGACTTATCCGTAAAACTTGAGCACCTTCGATAAAACAAAGAACTTAGCGGCACACATCCCCGCATGAAAGCGCGGGCTGGGGGCTTATCTCTCTTTTCTCTCACAAAATGCATTCTTTTTCGGGACCTTTTCGGGGACGGGCCTTTTCGGGGACGGCCTGGACTGGACTGCACCCCCGTTTCCACCGTCCGGCTGTTACCGCCCGGAGATTGACCGGGAGGGTCAACTGCTAGCCGTCCTACTTGAGTTAGCGCTTATGGGGCCCAACCGTGGGCCACCCTCCGTGATCTCCAATCACGTCCTGTCTGTGCCCGATGACTAAAGTGAATCCATTCGCAGAGAATTGGCTTGACCGAAGCTATCCAGCCGGGATATCAGTGTAAAGCTCTTCAAAATTGACGAATCGATCGTTCGCTTGTACCCCCGCGAGCCAACGAATCGAATTGATGTATTTGGACCCTGATGGCATCCGCCTTTCTGCGTAGACCTTGGTTTTCACTCGTGCTGGGTGCTGTTAGCCCTGTTCTCGCCGCCACTCTTGCGGCATCCACTTCGGCCGCCCAGTCGACGGTGACCTTATCGCCACAACCGCTGATCACCGCGCCGGTCAACGACGCAGCACTCTACGTCCTTAAAGGAAGCGCCCACCCGCGGGCCCAGCAATTTGACGCCGGAGCCGCGCCGGAATCCATGCCCGCCCAACGGCTGCTGCTCCAGCTGAAGCGTAGCCCCCAACAGGAAGCTGCCCTCCGGCTCTTTCTCGATTCCCTGCAGGATCCCTCCTCGCCCGCGTACCACAAGTTCCTTACCCCTGCGCAGTTTGGGCAGTATGGCCTTGGGGATTCAGACCTGACCGCGATTACCGCGTGGCTCCAATCCCAGGGATTCACCGTCGACAAAATCAACCAGGCGCGCACCATGGTCGAGTTTTCTGGTAACGTCGGGCAGATCAATAGGGCCTTCCACACCTCGATCCGTCGGTATGTAATCAATGGAAACGAGCATTACACGGCTTCGACCAACGCCGCCATTCCGGCCGCGCTTGCTCCGGCGGTCTCTGCCATCTCTTCGCTAAGCAACTTCGACCGCCCCAAGGCCCAACACACCACCCCTCGCCCCGTCCGGTATAACTTCAAAACTCACCAAGCCGAGCCCAGTCCCCGCTTCACCTATCCTGTCGGCAACAACGAGTACCAGCTTCTTGTGGCTCCGGCAGATGCAGCCACCATCTACGACATCAACCCGGTCTATTCGCTTAAGGACAGTCAGGGTCGACCCCTCACCGGCCAGGGAGTGACCATTGGCATTGCCGGCGACGCATATCTCTGGCCGGGAATGGTGGAGAGCTATCGGGCCTCCTTCGGTTTGCCGCCGAGCTCGCCGAACGTGGTGAATGCTGGGGACCCTCCATCGCAGGCAGGATTCCCGCCTGAAAGTGACGAAGCCGAAGCGCTTCTTGACATCGAGATTTCGGGCGGCATCGCTCCGGGTGCGGCCATCAATTTTTATACTGCGGCCGACTCGAGCTTCCAGCCGGGCCTATACCTGGCTATCTTGCAGGCTCTTGAGGATAACAAGGTCAACATCCTCAATGTCAGCTTCAGCCAATGCGAGGCTTCTGGTGACAACGGTTTTGCCCTAGCGAGTTGGCAGCAGGCTGCGGCCCAGGGCATCACCGTTACCGTATCCACCGGTGACAACGGCTCGGCTGGCTGCGATGATCCGGATCTTAAAACCCAGGCAATGTATGGGCTACAGGTGAATGGGCTGGCCTCAACGCCTTATAACATCGCCGTCGGCGGCACCGACTTTGATCAGGACACAGCGACTGTCCCAACCTATTGGAGCATGACAAACGGCTCCAATGGCGGATCGGTCCTGAGTTATATCCCTGAGATTCCCTGGAATGACTCGACCACGGTCAACACTGCCATCGCCGATAATTCTCCCTTTAAGGATCCAACCGGCGCCACCAATATCGTGGCGGCGAGCGGCGGCGCCAGCGGCTGTATCAACCCAACTTTCGCCGCTACCCCCAGCTTTGTTTGTAATCCGGTCAATCCAGGCGATGCGCTGCTGGGCTACGCTAAGCCCGCCTGGCAAGTAGGGCCCGGCGTGCCCCAGGACGGAGTCCGCGATCTACCCGACGTATCGCTGTTCGCCGGCAACGGCCTGCACTACAGCGCATGGGCAATATGCTTGAGCCCCTGTTCCCAAGGTCCCACTGGCAGCGAAGATTTCAGCGCCGTCGGGGGCACCTCTACGGCAGCCCCGGCATTTGCCGGAATGATGGCCCTGTTAGTGCAGAAGTATGGGCCTCAGGGACAGGCAGCTTCCCTTCTCTATCCTCTCGCGGCCCAGCACCCATCGGCATTCCACGATGTCATCACGGGAAACAACTCGGTTTACTGTGTAACCAACTCGCCGGGATGCGGGTCGAACAATTTTCTTACCGGCTATAACGCGCAGACCTACTTCGATCTGGCCACCGGACTGGGAAGCGTCGATGTCCTGCAGCTTGTCAACAACTGGGGCAGCGTCACCTTTGAGCCGACCACAACCAACTTCACCATCAATGGATCCAGCAGCCCCCTCACCATCACCCATGGAACGGGTGTCAGCCTGAGTGCTTTGGTGACGGGCGCCGGCGGAACGCCCAGTGGCGCCGTGGCCATCATCAACAACAGCAACGCTTCCGGCAACAGTGCAGAAGGAACAATTCCGCTCAATGCAGGGATCGCCAGTGCCACCGGATATACCGATTTTCCTGGCGGCACCTATACCGCGTTTGCCAGCTATGGCGGAGACGGAGTCTTCTCCGCCAGCCGTTCTCAGGGCATCCAGCTGACGGTCACCCCCGAAAACAGTGTCCTCGAAATGGGAACCGAGATCTTCAGCCAGGGCGGCCAAGGAAGTTCCATCGCCGGCCAAAGTGTTCCCTTGGGCACCTACATTTCTGTTTGGGCCAGGCCGATCGCGTCTTCGCAGCAGAACGAACAGATTCCTACGGCGCGAGCGACAGGATCCGTTACCTTCACTGACTCCTTAGCTGGCCAGGGCCTCAGCGCAGATGGCGGCGCCTTCATCGACAGCACCGGCATGGCAGAAGTGGGTCTTCACTATCTCGTCGCGGGCGTGCATACAATTGGCGCTACCTACTCCGGCGATCCAAGCTTTGGCAAGAGCGCAGCCGGGCCGCTTACGTTTACGGTAACCAAAGCTTCTACCTCAACCGCGTTGGTTCCATCTACCTCGAGTATTGCCCCAAGCGGCGGGGTCGATCTCCATGCAACCCTCTCTTCGTCTTCCGTGATTCCATTCGGTGCGGTGGCACCCTATCCTGGCGGGACGGTCTCATTCAATCTCGGCTCCACGGTATTGGGCAGTTCCCCAATCTCAGGAGCGCTCAATCCGGGCGGTGGAAGCTACTCGTTCACCGCGGCAATCACCGTCCCGGGGACTGCGCTGCAGCTCGGCGCCAACTCCATCACAGCCAGCTATTCTGGCGACAATAGCTTCGCATCATCCGTATCCATACCGGCTGTCGTCACAGTGGCCGTTCCGCCGCCCCCACCTCCTGGCATTCTCTTATCTTTTTATCGAACGGACCAGGGGGCGCCCCAGGGCCAACCCGTGACGATGACTGTATCGGTCTTGAGCCAGAATGGGTTCACCGGCGCGGTTGCTCTTACTTGTTCCGTTACCGGTCAAAGCGGAGCGCAGGATATACCAACCTGCTCCTTTAATCCGGGCAACCTCTCGGTAGTAGATGTCAGCATCGCCGTTGAAAGCGTGCTGACCATCACTTCCACGGCGCCATCGAGTGCCGCGGTGAAGAAAGCAGGACGACAAGCGTGGGGCAGCGTTGGCGGGGCGACGCTTGCCTGCGTATTGCTTGGCTTTCTTCCTAAGCGTCGCTCACCCATGCAAGTGGTGTTGCTTCTGTTCTGCCTCTTGCTTACCTTCGGCCTCAGCAGCTGCGGAGGAGGCGGAGGCGGATCGACCACCGCGCCTACGGGCGGTGGAGGCGCGGGCAGTGGGAACCCGGGAACGACTGCGGGCAACTATAAAGTGACAGTCACGGCCACCAGCGGATCGATCACAGCCACCAACTACACCACGCTTGTCGTTGTTGACTAAGGTCCTCCTAATCGTTACCGGTCGCGGAGATAGGGGGACTGACCTAAAGCCTATTCGGCCTAAAACCAACATGGGAGAGATAAAGGGGGAGATGGGGGACGCATACCTATTGCGGCAATTGCAGGGGAGATTTGTGGTCAGAGATTTGTGGTCAAGAGATTTGTGGTCAGACGGGTCAAGAGATTTGTGGTCAAGAGATTTGTGGTCAAGATTTGTGGTCAGACGGGACTGGAACTTGAGATTTGTGGTCATGAGATTTGTGGTCGAGATTTGTGGTCGAGATTTGTGGTCCGAGATTTGTGGTCAGAGATTTGTGGTCAAGAGATTTGTGGTCAGAGATTTGTGGTCAGACGGGACTGGAACTTTGCTGGAAGTGGTAAACCGGCCACCACTTTTCTGAGGTAGTGTCAAATATTTTGTGTAAACGTCGGTTTGTTGTTTTGGCTTTGGGGTATTCCGCAGCCGCCGTGGAGGCTGTGCGAATGTGGGAAGCGTTCTTTGCTTTGCACATTTGCATAGCC
>Ga0182024_10013793_pt1 | contig 15713 bp, 10 predicted proteins | sample P32metaG_FD_120480 | JGI IMG/M metagenome (GOLD analysis project Ga0182024, IMG submission 120480) | Permafrost microbial communities from Stordalen Mire, Sweden - P3-2 metaG (Illumina Assembly) | ecosystem: Environmental > Terrestrial > Soil > Wetlands > Permafrost | place: Sweden: Stordalen... | reverse complement strand
AGTTTGAAAAAACTCTTCGCGGCTGAGACGCACTTCGTGATGCTTCGATTTCAAATGTTCAGCGACGGTTCGGGCGTACGGGAGTTCACTGTAGGCTTCCTCACCATAACCCACGGCGAAGGTTTCGATTGGCTCTCCCCGAAGCTTGGTAGTAAGGGCCGCTACCGCGCTCGAATCCAAGCCTCCACTGAGAAAGACTCCCAGCGGAACGTCGCTCATCAAATGGCTGGAGACACACGCCTCAAGCCTTTCGCGGTAACTGCGGACATAGTGTTCGCGCGGCTCGCGTCCTTCGTCAGCCGAGACATTCAAATCCCAATACTGCGAAGTCTCCAAGTTTCCGCGCTCGCTAACGGTCAACGCGTAGCCGGGCAACAATTTCCGAATACCCGCATACATGCTCTCTTCGCCGGAGATGTATCCAAAAGCAAGATATTCGGCCAATGTGCCACGATTAAATTCGGGACGTATACCTGGATACGCAAAGATGGTTTTGATTTCAGAGCCGAACAGCAGCGTGCCGTTTTCGAACAGATAGTAGAGCGGCTTGATTCCCAAACGGTCCCGCGCCAGAAACAAGCGGCGGTTAACGCGGTCCCAGATAGCGAAGGCAAACATTCCGCGCAAATGGTTCACGCAGTCGTGACCATATTCCTCGTACAGATGAACGATGCTCTCGGTGTCGCTGCGGCTGCGGTAGCGGTGCCCGCGGGCTTCCATTTTTTCGCGCAACTCGGCGTGATTGTAAATTTCACCGTTGTAGACGATCCAGATGCTCTCATCTTCGTTGCTGAGCGGTTGATGGCCGGATTTGACGTCGATGATGCTAAGGCGGCGCATGGCCAGGCCGACATTCTCCTCGACGAAGAAACCGTCGTCGTCGGGGCCGCGATGGACGATTTGCCGATTCATCGCCATCAACGCCTCTCGATCGACCGGCCGGCCTCGCTCAACATGGAAAACACCGCAGATTCCGCACATAATTACACGCCAGTTCCCTCAGAATCGTCTCCTCGCGCCACTGGATGTTCTTCAGCCCACACGCGATCGAGCGGCCGATTCAATTCAACGTCTCCCGGATGCGAGGACAAGATCTCAACTTTCCCCGCCAGGCTTGATATTTCAGCATATCGCACTCGCTGGCGGCAGGTGAGCACCCGGCGGCCTCCAGCGTCTGCATACGTGCCGTTGCATAGAATCAGAGCGCATATCTCTTCTTCGCGGTCGAAAGAGCAGTAGAGAAACTCCGCATCGCTGGCCCAGGTGGCAAGGGACCATGGCGTGGACGAAGCAAAGAAAAAGATATGCTCTTGCCGCGAATTCGAATAGCGATAGCCACAAGCCGCGCCGGGCATAGAGGCTTCGAGTCTTACCAGCTGCCCAATGTCCGCAGGAAGATTTTCGCCTGCGATCAGCAGAGTGGCAAAATTGGCCGGGAGATCGACGATTGCATTGAGGCTAACCGAACTCATTTTTTCTTTAAGGCCATAGGCAGGCGAGTAGCTATCCTCGCGAACGTGGTGCGACCATCGACTGTCTTCCACGGATAGCACTGCGAAATTCAACTGTGTCGAATTGAACCGAAGCTGTCCAGAAGAATAGGGGACTAGACTAGGGGCGAGGTGCCACGCAATATCCAGTTCGTGCGAACTGGTCCCTTCCGCCAAATCGCGCACCAGCCAGAATTCGCCTTTCTTGTGGAAGACCCAGCGGCGGTGAGTTACATGCGATGCCAAGCGTGCGTATCCGTCGTGACTGCCTTGGAACAGATCGAAAGATCTGCCGGTGATCCATTGCTCGACCGTCACGCGCGGGAATTTTTTCCAGGAAAACGGGCCGGCCTGTTCGGTCTGATCGCATCCGTCGACCTGCATGGTGTTGTGCGCGGCGGTGCCCCGCAAGCGGACGCGTTCGCCGCTTGGGCCAACATATTCGAATGTGCCGGGGTCGATCAGAATGTTTTTTCCGTTCTTTACCAGGCACACGCTCAACGCATCGGCGTGCCCGTGACCGCCGCTACCCGCGCCCAGCGGGCCGGCGTCGATCAACAATTGCTGGTTCGAGCTTTCATCGGCCATCAAATAAAAGCCACTGTCGATCAACGCGGTTGAACCGGCCTGAGGTTTTGTGCCGGGCAATGAAGCAAAGTCGGCAAGTCCCTTCGCACCAAGCAGCCATAGAGTCTCCTCTCGCGGAGATCCCGCGAGGAACTTGAAATCTCCGCGCCGGTAGAGGACTGCTCCCGTTGCCAGGGGATCGAGCATGTGCTCGGCCCGATTGCGTCGCGGGTCGAATATCCTTCCGCCGTCATCATCGCCCAGACTGGGCGGAACTCCAGCGCGCCCCAGCAAAGCAAGGGCGTTCAACATGCGCTGCAAAATCTGGTCGAAGCCGGTGGAAATCTCGACTCCATTCAGCCCGGCAAGAATTCGAGCATGGAGAAACATATCCAGCGCGTAGACGTGGTAATAGGTAGATTGTTCGAAGTAGAATCCATCTTCACGAACCTGCTTCGTGGCCTCGCGTTCAAGAATGTTCCAGCCGCGGTGCTTCCAGCGTGCAGCCGATGGGAAGCCGGGGAAGAGAGTTCCGAGAAAAAATAAAGCCAGAGCTTCACCCAAAAGATGCGTATTCGGAGAAAAGTAGGTGGAAAGATACGTGTCGATGTGGCGCCCGTTCAGGCTCAGCGCAGCCTGCCACTGCTCGCGCAAGTCGATCGTGAAAAGCGGGGATTGCTGGAGCAGAAAGAACGTCCAAATCCACGACAGGGTACGAAAGCCGACTTCCAAACTGCTCGCCCAATTCATTCCGATGGGATACGGATTTTCTTTATGCCAATGCGCCCACAGCGCCAAGATTTCGCGCACAAATTGTTCGTCGCCCGTGAGTCCATAGGCTTTTGCGAGAGTGACGAAATACTGGTGGCGGTTCAGTTCCCATGTGACCTTCGAATCGCCTACTTCTTCAAAGTCGAGATACTTTATTTTGAACCAAGGCTTGCGCGGACTGCGCTTGCCATGCACCACATCGAGATGCCAGTCGATTTCGGCACCATAGTCGAGATGCTCGTAGCCAAGCAAATCAAAGCGATGCTGGCAAATTCGTTCCGCCCTTTGGATGATCTCGTCGGCCTGAGAAGGAAAATCCTTCCGCAATGCCGCAAACAGTGATGGAGGGTCGGTGGGTGCAAAGAAGAAACGTCCCAGCGGGGCGTCCGGTTCAACTGTAGTTTCCTCGAACGCACGATGATTTCCAAATCGCAGGACATCCACACGAGCAGTCAAATACTGCCGTGCGCGATCGAACACTTCCCGCCGATCCAGCGCGGCGAGTCGATTAAAACGGCGGATCGAGGTGGGAGGGTCGCCCATCGGCTATGAATGCCCCCCGCTCCGCTGCAAAAGTTCGCTGTAGAGAGCGTCCACTTCACGCAGCAGCCTTTCGAAGCTGTAGTTTTGTACGACAAACTCATGCCCGTTTTTCGCCATACGGCGCGACAGCCCCGGATCGTGCAAGAATCGAAGTAGCGCCGCAGCGAGCGCCGGCGAATCTTCCGGAGGCACAAGCAAGCCAGTCACGCCATCCTGCACCAGTTCCGCGTTCCCACCGACCCTGCTCGCGATGACGGGAAGGCCAGCGGCCATGTACTCCAACACCGCATTGGATAAGCCTTCCGCTCTGGAAGGAAGCAGAGCAACGTCGCAGCAGGCAAGAATATCTGCGACATCGGAGCGGCGACCCAAGAAAATAACATTCGTTGCCAAGCCCAACGTCGCCACCTGCTGCTCGAAATCAGCGCGCCGTTCCCCATCCCCAACCAAAACCAAACGAGCGGATGGAAAATCGCGGACCACTGCGGACGCCGCCTCGATCAGCCACGGATGGCCCTTTACGTCCGTGTGCATGTTGCCTACGAGCACAATCAGTTTGGCGTCGCCAACTCCGGGAAATAGGCGCTCCCGGTCGCGAGGAACTTGGAATTTCCCGATGTCGACGCCGTTGTGAATGACCCGTACCTTCTCCGGCGCGAAGCCGTCCTCGGTGATCAGAACATCTCGAATGGTCGTGGCATTTGCCAACACCGTGCCCGACAAATTCTGAACCCGCCGCAGCCACATCCGGCGCTTGCCCCGGTACCAGTCGAAGTGCGCCAGATCGCGGCGGCTGGAAACGATGGCTAGCACGCCCGCGAGTCGTGCCGCGGGAATGCCGAGCAGGTTCGACCATAAATCGTGGGTGTGCACGATATCGAATTTCTCTCGTCTCAGAAACCAGCTCAGCCGCAACATCTGGTAAAACCCCGCAGGACTATCGATACCACCTTTAGGATGAAATTCGCGCACGTCGACGCCGCTTCCGCGAAGCCGCTCGATCAATGGGCCTTGCGCACGCAGGCAACCAAGAGTCACGGCATAACCAGCCAGCGAAATCCTGAGTGCCAACTCGACCGCCTGGGTTTCGGTTCCGCCCACATTGAGCGAGTCCAGAAGGTAGAAGACCCTTCGCGCGGGGCGCGGCGACCCGAGAGGCTGCGGCACGCTCAACGGGCTGTGGAGATTCGAGATTTTATAGGTCGCTGTCACCCGACTCCAGCATAATGCCATTCCATGGCCTAGGCTTAGTTACCTGCGTGCTTCCCCGCATCCCGAGAATTGCGCAGCGCATGTTTAAATACTATCTGGAGCCCTTACAGGCTGGAGCATGGCGAATCTCACCGGAGGTTGCAGCCGAAGGCTCCTTTGGTCTCAAACATGGCAATGAATCCGGCAAATTGAGCGTTCTGGGCATTTTATCCATATAAGTTCGTCGATATGAGTTCATCGATCAGCGTGTTCGGGCTGGGCTACGTGGGGACGGTTACTGCCGCGTGCCTGGCGCACAAAGGCCACAATGTAATTGGCGTCGATCTGAGTTCCACAAAAGTTGAGGCGATGCAGGCAGGACGCAGTCCCGTGGTTGAGCCGCGAGTTGGCGAGTTGATTTCCGAAAGCCACGCCGCCAACCGTCTGCGCGCGACGTCAAACTCCGAGGAAGCGGTTCTCAACAGCGGAATTTCCTTTCTCTGCGTCGGCACTCCCAGCTTGCGAAATGGAAAGCTCGATCTTGGCCATATCGAGCCGGTTTGCCGGGAAATCGGCCAGGCTCTCAAGAAGAAAAATGCATTTCATCTGATCGTGCTGCGCAGCACAGTCTTGCCCGGAACTGCCGAGACCATCGTGGTTCCTGCGCTGGAAAATTCCAGCGGCAAGAAGCTCGGCAAGGATTTTGGTGTGTGCGTGAACCCCGAGTTCATGCGCGAGGGTACGGCCGTCGCGGATTTTCTGGAGCCCGCTATTACGGTCATCGGAGCCGGCGACCCAAAACACAGCGGCGCGCTGCGTGAAATCTATAAGTGGGCTCCGGGACGGATATTCGAGACCTCTTTTCGCTCCGCTGAAATGGTGAAATACATTTGCAACGCGTGGCATGCCGTAAAGGTCTCTTTTGCCAATGAAGTCGGCACTCTGGCAAAAGAGTTGGGGGTTGATGCGGAATCGGTGATCGAGATCTTTACCGCCGATACCAAGCTCAATATATCCGCTACTTATTTGAAGCCTGGTTTCGCGTACGGTGGTTCATGTCTGCCCAAGGATGTGCGGGCTTTGAATTATCGAGCGAAAGAATTGGACCTAAATCTGCCTCTGTTCCAATCGCTGCTGCCAAGCAATGAGGAGCACCTCGATCGCGCCGTCCAAATGGTGCTCGAAAGCGGCAAAAGGAAAATCGCGATGCTCGGCCTGAGCTTTAAGGCCGCAACCGACGATCTGCGCGAGAGCCCTCAGGTGCAACTCGTGAAACGTCTGTTAGGGGAAGGCCGGCAGATCAGGATTTGGGATGACAATGTATCGCTCGGCCGGTTAATTGGCTCAAACCGCCAATACATTGAAGAAGTCATTCCACACATCGGCTCTTTGCTTTCCGCCGACCTTTCTGAAGTGGTGGCGAATGCGGAAGTCGTAGTAATCGCGACGCGCGGCCTGGATCAGGTTCAACTGCGCAATAGCCTTCGGCCAGAGCATATTGTTATTGACCTGGTGAATTTAGAACATAAATCCCGGCCTGCCACTTCCGGTGCTTATGAAGGTATTTGCTGGTAAGTCTGATCCGCTATGAAGATTCTCTGGGTTAAGGCTGGCGGCTTGGTTCCGGTTGATACCGGCGGCAAAATCCGGAGTTATAACATTTTGCGGGAGCTGGCGCGCGAGCACTCAGTCACATTTTTTTCTTTTCATGCAGCGCACAACAACGACTTGCATCCCGGCTTGAAGGACGTTTTTGAGCGTGTTGTCTGCGTTCCCCTGGCGCTGCCGGCACCGAAAAGTGTGGCTGAGATGCGCGATTACTGTATTCGCCTGTTTTCGGCTCAACCCTACGGCATCACAAAGTTTTGCCGCTCCACGGTGCGCCGCAAGCTGCAGGCGCTGCTGAAGGAGGAGACTTATGACGTCATTCTCTGCGATTTTATTACACCGGCGGGCATCATCCCATGGGATTCTCCAACGCCCAAGGTGCTGTTCACCCATAACGTGGAGGCCACGATCTGGAGACGGCACTACGAGGTAGCCAACAATCCAATCTGGAAAGCGATCTCCTGGTGCGAATGGCGCAAGATGGAAGCGGCTGAACGAAGATATCTGCGGCTCGCCGACCAAGTCTTGACGGTTTCCGAAACCGACCGCGACGCCTTCGCGGCTTTTGTTGATAGAGAGAGGCTCACGGTAATTTCTACCGGGGTGGACGTAAATTATTTCCAACCCTCACAAGTTGAGGAGAGCCCAAGTTCACTGGTGTTCACCGGTTCGATGGATTGGCTTCCGAACGAAGACGCAATTTTCTATTTCGCCGAGGAAATACTCCCTTTAATCAAAGGGCGTTGTCCTCAAGTTTTGCTCGATGTGGTCGGCCGGAATCCCTCGTCGAAGCTGCAGGCCATGGCCGAAAAGGAAAAAAACATTCGACTCACAGGCTGGGTCGATGACATCCGGCCATACGTCGCTCGCGCAGCGGTTTGCATTGTGCCGCTACGCATCGGAGGCGGAACCCGGCTGAAAATATTCGAAGCCATGGCAATGGCGAAAGCAACCGTTTCCACCACGGTTGGCGCGGAAGGATTGCCGGTAAATTCTGGTGAAAATATCATTCTTGCCGATTCGCCTGCGGATTTCGCTGCGGAGGTTGTGAGCTTGCTGAACAATCCTGAACGCCGGATTCGCCTGGGAACGGCGGCGAGAGCGCTGGTGGAAGAGAACTATAGCTGGCGCAAAGTAGCGGAGAGTTTCGCAGCCACGCTGCAAGATGTAATACGCAGACGCAGAAACCAAGCAGCAATCTAACCTGCGATACCGGTTGCGTTAGAGCCAAAAACAAACCTACTTCAGCGCACACGCTTGGCCATGACCCAATGGTCATGCCCGATGCACAAGTGTGTCCCGTGGGACCATGCCTTCTGGAATCTGTCCTGCAAGCGCATCTCTGGTTAGAGTCTCCTAACGGACTTGAACCCTTGGTCCTCCAAATTTTTTCCCGAGGGAAAGTGAATGTATCGTAAGAAACGCACCGTCGTCAAAGAACAGTTCCATGCGAAGAGAAGCGTAGAGGCAGCCCTGCTTTTGTTGATAGCAGGTCTGTCTCTCTTTTGTGCGGGCTGCAATACGATGCAGTCAGCTTCCGCGGCATCCCCGACGGGCTCGTCCGCCCACATTCCCGCACCGGTTCTGCCATCCAAGGACGATTGCACAGGTTGCGTTTCAATCCAGCTTTCGCCGAAGAATGTTTCGGTCGTACGGGGCGGCACGGTGCAGTTCGTCGCCGCCATCAGCAACACCAGCCAGACGGCAGTGAACTGGTCGAGCAGCGCTGGAAGCATCTCTTCCGTCGGCCTGTTGAAGGTTCCGGCCAATTCCAGCGTGACTTCGATCACGGTTACGGCTACGAGCGCAGCTCAGAGTTCGGTACAGGCCAGTACGGGGGTCACGGTTACTAACGGCGGCGGCGGGACAAGTACGGCATTCGCAATTGGGACTTCCAGCATTCCGCCTGCCGTCGAGTCCAGCCCGTATTCAACATCGTTGCTTGCGACCGGCGGAGAGCCGCCTTACCAGTGGAAAATCGTGTCAGGATCGTTGCCTGCAGGGCTTCAGCTTTCGGCCAGCACAGGAACGCTTTCCGGAGCGGCGACGCAAGCTGGCGCGTTCCCCTTTGTAGTGGGTGGTACCGATGCAGCCTCCCATACGGCGCAACAAAATCTTACCCTTACAGTTTCGACCTCGAATGGAAACTGCGGACCTCCGGCCTATAGCTGCTCGCGAACCGATCTGAATATCGCACAACTGCCGTCGACGCCGCCCAGCGTGGGCAATCTTGTGGGGGCAAACATCATCGTCACCGATCCTGACTTCAACAACCGCATCGTGCGAATTACCGACGCGAACACGAATCCATATTCAACTTTCATCAACCGCACCTATGTTTCTTCCGGCAGCGGGAGCGCGGATATCAACGTCTGGAACACCGATTCGACGATGTTTGCCGTGCAGGATACCGGTGAAAATACTTTGCCATTCACCTTCAACCCCGCAACCATGCAGGCTGCGCGGATGTATGTCTCGAGCTTTCCCAGCACCAGCGGCCTGATGCTGACCTCCAGCGGGGAATGGAGCCGAGTGAATCCGAATCTTTTCTTCACCTTCGGTGGGACCACCATCAAGACGTACGACTTTACCGATCGCTCCATTGCCCCCGTGCCGCAACTGTTCTATGACTTCACGACGAGTGCCAACTGTCTGCCAGCAGGATTCACGGTGACGTGGAGCACCGAAGGCGGGGTTAGCGGCAGCGATACCGTTTTCGGCATGGCATACTCCAACACCGGCATCCAGGGCACCGGAGTCTACGTGGTCGCCTACAAAGTTGGCAGCGGTTGCAGCATCCTGAATACGCAGACGGGTCAAGTTGGGGGCGATTGGGGCACTAAAGGGACGATCAACATTCCCGATCGCTGGACCATTCACAATGTGAAATTGTCGAAAGACGGTAACTGGATGGTGATCGCTCGAACCACCTGTCTATCCTCAGTCTGCAATGATGACCCGTATTTCTGGCAGATTGGAACTACGACGGTGAACAACTGCGGCGATGCCGGCCACTGCAGTGGCCACTGGACCGAAGGCTATACACAGTGGGTTAACTGCAATAACTCGCCAATGGCGAACCAAGTGATCCGCGATTTTTCGCCGGCAACCTCCGTCACCAATCTCACCAGCGTGTTCCCAGTCGGCATAACGCCACCGCTTGATCAACACCAGTCCTGGAACAATGTAGATCCAGGCGACACCTTGCCACTTTTCTCTTCCACCTGGAGCACAACAACTCCCTTTCCCGCACCGTGGTACAACGAAATCATTGGTGTAGCGGCGGATGGCAGCGGAACAACATGGCGTTTCGCGCACACTTTCATCACTGCGCGCTCACAAAGATTCAGCACCGCATACGCCATTGGGAGCGTTTCGCAGGACGGAAGATTCTTCATCTTCTCTTCCGACTGGATAGGCAAGCTCGGCTCTGAATCTGGAGCCGCGAGCTGCACCATCGGTACGGACTGCCGGGGTGACGTTTTCGTGGTGGAATTGAAGTAAGAAGCTTTATCGCTAGTCAAACGGGGTAGTTGCTTCCATAGTTTGTATTTGGGCAACTATCCCGGTTTGACGCTTCCCGCCTTGACATCTCCCCAGCCGGCTGATAGATTTCGTCGGACTTTGGGCTTCTCCCGGTGCCTCCTTCACTGTGTTATTCGACACTCCAATCTATTTCCTATTCTTGTCTCTGGTTGTCATTGTTTATTGGCGATTAAGTTGGCGTCGTCAAAATGTTCTTCTCCTGTGCGCGAGTTACTTCTTTTACGGGTGGTGGGATTGGCGCTTCCTGTTGCTCATGATTTTTTCCACCATTGTGGACTACTTCATCGCCCAGAGGATTTCAGACGAGACCAGGGGCCGGCAACGTCGTATCCTGCTCATTATTTCCCTATGCATCAATTTCGGACTGCTGGGATTTTTCAAGTACTGCAACTTCTTCGTTGAGTCGTTCGCCACAATGCTGACCACAGTTGGCGTTCACAACGTGCCGATGTTTTTCCTCAAAATCATCTTGCCGCCGGGAATCTCGTTCTACACCTTTCAGGAAGTTGCCTATGTAATCGACGTTTACAAAGGTGAATTACCACCTTCCCGGTCATTCGTGCACTACGGGCTCTTCATCACCTTCTTTCCTCATCTGATTGCGGGACCGATTCAGCGGCCATCCCATCTTCTTCCGCAGGTGCAGAAGCCACGAACTTTTGACGAGCGGGCTTTTTTCGGCGGCCTTATGCTGATCATTTCTGGGCTGTTTCGGAAGACGGTGATCGCAGACAGTTGCGCCAATCTTGCCAATGCCGCATTCGAGGGCCGCCTGGGGGCGAATTTCTTTGCAACATTCATCGGCGTATACGCCTTCGCCTGGCAGATTTACGGCGATTTCAGCGGCTACAGCGATCTGGCTCGGGGAGCCGCGCAGTTGATGGGCTTTCACTTCATGCTCAATTTCCGCCAGCCCTATTTTGCGGCCAGCCTTCAGGATTTCTGGCGGCGTTGGCACATCAGCCTCAGCACATGGCTTCGCGATTATCTCTATATTCCTCTCGGCGGGAATCGAAAAGGCCCTCGGCGTACTTACATTAATCTGATGCTGACGATGCTTCTGGGCGGCCTATGGCATGGCGCGAATTGGACCTTTGTAATCTGGGGAGGAATTCACGGCGCGTGGCTCTCGTTGGAACGTCTTTTCTCTGCCAAGGAAGTTTCCTCCTGGTATAGCCGTGTATTGACCCTGATTGTAGTCGGAATAACATGGATCTTCTTTCGGGCTAAATCCCTGAGTGCAGCCATCGAAATGCTGCGCAATGCCAGCCATTTTCAGTGGCAGCATCAATATGCTGCGGAACTTCTCTTTCTTTGTATGGTTTCAGGCCTCATGATGCTTATCGATTACCGCCTTGAGGCTTATGGTGAGGAGTATGTTTTTGAAAAGGCGCAGGTCGCCCTTCCAGTCTGCGCATGTGTGGTAATGGCTATTTTAATGATCGCTTTCGCGGCGAGTGAAACCAATGCCTTTATCTACTTCCAGTTCTGACCCAACCGGGCGAAGGGCCGGTGAGATTCCCGAAGCGTCTCCCATGGTAAGAGCCAGCATTGCGGTGATCGCATTTCTGGCGCTGATCATGGCGACCGCCGAGGTTCTTTCGCGGTTTGCATTCCCGCGAATCAGCCAGATTGAGGGCAGAATCAGCCTTGACGAACATCAAGCAATGTCGATTGGCGTGCCCGTCGCTGGATCGCCGCCGACCGTGCTACTAGTGGGAAACTCACTTTTATTGCGTGGCCTCGAATATCCCCGGATTCAAACTGACATGGCGCAGGATGCGCGTGTGGTCCGGTTCGTCATTGAAAATACCGAATATCTTGATTGGTATTATGGCCTGCGCCACATGTTTACGCTGGGGGTACGGCCCACAGTGGTGGTTTTGTGCCTGAACCTGGGTCAAATGGTGAGTACAGGGACGCTGGGCGACTACAGCGCTCGCCACCTATTCGGGATCTCTGAGATTCTGCCTGTTGCCCACGACGCCGGAATGAGTGCAACTCAGACCAGCGGTCTGTTTTTGGCCCATTGGAGTGCCTTCTACGCCAGCCGCGCGACGATAAGAAATTTCATCCTGAACCAAGCTGACCCGCCTTACGCTGCGGCCCTGCACGCTCTAGCAGACAGCGCTGTAAGTCCCCTTCCCGGAGACGCTGAACTGCTGACGAAAGCCGAGGCGAGACTCAAGAACATCCAGCAAATCTGTAGCGAAAACGGGGTTCAATTTGTTTTGCTTATACCTCCGTCTCTTGGCTCACGCAACGAGTTGCTAGCATCCGCTGCCCGCCTCCAAAATATTCCCTTCGATTATCCGATTCCTCCCGGGACATTGGGCCCGCAGTTCTTCCGGGACCGCTTTCACCTCAATGAGCAGGGCGCGATTATCTTTACCGATGCGATCGAGCATTGTCTCCGCGAGCGTCTTGGGAAGGCCCCGCGACGGTAGCGCGATGTCATTCCTTGCGCCCCGCACTCTCAACCCCGTGCTGGTAATACGCAAAGCCATCCAGATATTTGGCGAACTCTTCGGTGGTGGATTTCCGCGCTACGCCGATGCGCGATAGACGATAGCGATCGCTGACGGTGGTGACCATGCCGAAATCCGCAACTACCGAGCAAGCATATCCCGCGCGCTCCACCTGCTTCACCTGGCTCGGCCGGAAATCGCCGGGCATTCCGTTGGGAAAGCAGAAGGATGTCACGCTTCGTCCCAGGCCTTCTTCGATTTGAGCCCGCGACCGAGTCAGCTCATTCCACGATTCTTCATCGGTAATGCTCGACAGAATCGGATGGGTGACGGTATGCGAGCCGATCTCCATCAGACCGGAGTCCGCCATTTCTTGAAGTTGGTTCCAGGTACAGGGCGCATACTTCGCTGGAGCCGACTGTGGAATGCTCACATTCATGTTGCTGGCAAGGACTTCGATCCGCGCGTTGCGCTCTTCGGGACGAATTCGATTCAGCGATCGGAATGTGGCTTCGAGTTTTTCTGGCGATAACTCTTGCGGCCGCCCCGGTTGCTCACTCAGCCACATCACTTTATCGGTCCAGATCCAGTCCTCGCCGCGAATGAACGAACTCACCACGAAGAAGGTTGCGGGCAGTTCAAACTCTTTCAGCAGCGGGAAAAAGAATTCATAACAGTTACGGCGGCCATCGTCGATGGTGAGCGCAACCGTGAGCCGGTCGAGTTTACGGCCGGATGCCAGTTGCTCTGCCAACTGCGATAAGGGCACGACGCGAAAGTGTTTTCGCAGGTAAGAAAACTGGCGGCGGATGCCTTCCACGTTCAATGCGTCAGGGTCAGTTCCTTCCGGTCCGGAAAAGTTGTGATACATGAGGATCCGCGCCATTTTTGCCGTGAGCGCCCGAGTTATCGAGAAAACGCCGCATGACTGTAACGCGCGGAGAGCCAGCTTACTCATGCTTTGCTCCGAAGGCGAAGCCCCCGAAATTGAGGCAGCAGCGCGGCATTCCGAGGATATACGCTGGCAAGAAGATGCTTCACAAAGAAAGTTTTGACGCCGGATTGACGTATTCGAGCACGATAATATCATTGGACGCGAAGACAGCCCCACTCAACCAAACCATCCGGACGCATTCGAGATTACCTTGGAGTATTCCGTCGCATCCCCCGGACGAAGGTTTTGCGGTAACCTAACAACGTGAAATCAGCTTTGCCACTGCTAAGGCCCGGGTTGGACGTTCCCTGTCCGGAGGATGGGAATTGACCGCGCTCGCGCTTACTCCTGATTTGCTCGCGCTGCTGCGCTGTCCGGCATGTAAAGCGGCCCTGGCCGGCTCGGAGGATGGCCTAATTTGTACGGCCTGCGGCCACCGCTATCCTAAGGTTCGCGGCGTTCTTCGTTTCGTCGGGGAGAGCAACTATGCCGACAGCTTCGGTTACCAGTGGCACAGCTTCCAGCGGACTCAACTCGACAACGAGAATAAGAATCTTTCGGAGCAAGATTTTATCCGCAAGGTCGGCGTAAAGCCAGAAGACTTCGCGGGCAAACTGGTATTGGATGTTGGCTGCGGCATGGGCCGCTTCGCCGAGGTGGCCACGCGTTGGGGCGCCCGTGTGGTGGGCATCGATCTGAGCGCCGCCGCTGAGGTTGCCGCAAAGAATCTGGCAGACCGGGAGTTCGTCGCGCTGCAAGCCGACGTATTCTCGCTTCCGTTCGCACCCGAATCGTTCGATTGCATTTACAGCATGGGCGTGTTGCACCACACGCCGGACTGCGAAAAAGCGGTCAAGGTTCTGCCGCAGTATTTGAAGCCGGGCGGCATGTTCGCAGTCTGGCTATACAGCGGCTACAACAAGTGGTACCGATTCAGCGATCAGTACCGCAAAGTCACGCATCGCATGTCGCCCCGGGCCTTACATAGTTTTTTTCGCGTGGCCGTACCGTTTTTTTACTGGCTCGACCGCGGACTGCGCGTGGTGCCAATCGTCGGCGAACCCGTGGCCGGAGCCATCCACCACGTTTTTCCCGTGAATCGCCATCGTGATGCCGAGACGCGCGTGCTGGACACGCTGGATTGGTATTCTCCCAAGTATCAGTCCAAACACACGTATGAACAGGTTTTCCGGTGGTTTGAAAGCTGCGGATTAGAAAATCTAAGCGTAGGGAACGATGCGGTCGGAGTCAGGGGACGAAAACCCGTGGCAAACGGGCGCTGAAACCTTCCTATCGTCCGCCAACGACTGTCCAGCTTAACTTTGTAACCTCCGAAAGCCAAATCTTGGCAGACCGGCGATAGCGCCACCATGGCTGCTGGAACTCAGGGTCGGCGACCCCATCGATCCAGATGCGAATCTCCGGATTATTCTTTAGAGCTCTCTTCCAAATCATGGCAGCACGGCGAGTGTGGTAGTTCGAAGTCACAAATAGAATCGACTCCCAGTGGTGCTGCTGGATGCAGGGGGTCAAAGCCTGGGCTTCCTGCGCGGTCGAGTTCACTTCTTCACTCGTCTCGCAAAATTCCACCCGAGCCGCCAAATCCTGGCCATAGCTCCGCTCAATATAGGCGCGGGCAACCGGCGGAATGGCCTGGCCCCAATAAGATTCTTTGGGAACGCTGAGCAACACGCGGTCCGCGACGCCGCGCTGCAACAAATTGATAGCTGCGCCCAGGCGGGCTTTCTCCGCCAGCATCGAGCCTTGTAGCACAATAGCGGCTTTCACATGCTCGGGCAGCGGATCAGAGGCAATCAGGAGATTGCCGCCCCAAACTATTAAACAAAGAACGATTGCTACCGTAACCGCTAAGAACCACGCTAAACCGCGAAAGACACCCATGCCGGGGAACACCCCTCAGGCTTCGCCTCCGTCATTTAAATAACCGATGAAATCGGCGCGAAGTGCCGCGATTCTAACATGCGGAGGGAAGGGTTATCTGGACATCACCTGCGCTTTGTGCCAACCTGAAACGAATGTTCCAAACGGCACGTACTTCCAATCCATCGGCTTTTTTCAGCGCCCTGCGCGGGAACGGAACCAGGTGAAATGAGTCTAACCATCCAGGCTCTCAAAAATATAATGTCGAGTTGGGGCGGCCTGGCGATCAACATCGCGATCGGATTTTTTCTTTCTCCGTTCATCCTGCATCATCTGGGCGACGAAGCGTTTGGCTTGTGGATCTTGATCTTCTCTTTGACCGGCTACTACGGTATTTTTGATTTTGGAATCCGCTCATCGCTGGTGCGTTACGTCTCAAAGTTTCAGGCAACTGGCGACAAAGATCAACTTGCACGCCTGGTGAACACCAGCCTCTTTACCTACACCTGCGTTGGTCTGCTGTTGCTGATTCCGACCACGCTGGGCGCCTTTTATGTGGGGCAACTTTTCCACGTTCCGCCAACATTTCTGAGAGACGCCCGACTCCTTTTCCTCATGGTGGGGTATTCTCTGGCGCTGGGCTTCCCGCTAGGAGTCTCCGGAGGAATTCTCGAAGGCCTGCAACGTTTCTACCTGATGAACTGGACTAACATT
>Ga0182024_10013792_pt1 | contig 15713 bp, 11 predicted proteins | sample P32metaG_FD_120480 | JGI IMG/M metagenome (GOLD analysis project Ga0182024, IMG submission 120480) | Permafrost microbial communities from Stordalen Mire, Sweden - P3-2 metaG (Illumina Assembly) | ecosystem: Environmental > Terrestrial > Soil > Wetlands > Permafrost | place: Sweden: Stordalen... | reverse complement strand
GCCTTGATGATTCCCTGCTGCGAGAGGCCCGCGGAGAGCAGCGCTTCGGCGAGATGCTTTTGTTCCGAGGTCATCTCGCGCAACGCGACGCCTTTGCGTTCTTTGGGACTGTAAGTGAACACTTCGGGTGGGACGAAGTGCCAGTTCATGCGCTCGTCATCGGCGAACTTGAACGTACCGCGCGCCCGCTGCTCCGGCGTCAGCGAAGCGAGGTACGCCTTCGCAGCGTTGTCCATGACGCTCGCCGATTGCAGCCGTTCGTAGGCGGCGGTGAGCAGCGCCGCCGCGCAAAGGATCAAACCGCAACGAAGCCACACGCGTCCGTAGCGTCTTAACATGCAGCGCCTCCTTAAAATGTCGCGATCGGATTGAGCGGAAATCCCGTGCCACCCGGCATCGGAACGGCCGACATCGTCACCAGAAATTCCCACTTATGCCGCCGCGCGGCCTCCTCAGCGACCGCTTCGAGATCCATCACATCGATCAGCGGCAATCCCAGCGCGACGATGGCGAGCTGGTGAATCGGCCTCGGCACGCCTTCTATCCCGGACGGCTGCACATCCTGCACGCCGTCATTACCGAGCAGCGCCACGTCACGCTGCTTCATCCACGGCATCACCGACGCGTGCCAGCCCGCGGCGCTCGCCGCGACGTTCCACGGCCCCAGCTTCGCGCGCCGCGCCCATCGCCCGGTGCGCAGAAAAACTGCGTCGCCCGATCCGATCCTGACGCCGGCGAATTTTTCCCAGGCTTCTATGTCGGAGGGATAAACCGGCGTGCCAGGCTCCAGATACTCGACGTTTTTCAGGCGCGGCAGATCGACCAGCACGCCGCGCGTGATCACGCCGCTCTTCTGATTCTCGATGCCTAACACGCTGCAACCCGCATCGCTGATCTTTTCCGCCTTCGAATACCCGTTGTACAGCTTGCCTTCCCAGGAATAGTGGCACAGCGCGTCGATGTGCGTGATGGTCGAGCCGTGATACCAGATGGTGTAGAGATCCATCGCGTGACCGCCGGCGTCGAGCGTCATCTGCTGCCCGATGGGCCGCGGGTTGTCGGGAAATTTCTCTTTATCGAGCGTGTGCGCCATCGAAATGGAGACGCCGTCGCGGACCAGTTTCAGCGCCTGTTTGCGTTTTTCGGGCGTGATGAGATTCAGCGTGCCGCGCTGATCGTCCTTGCCCCAGCGATTCCAGTTGGAGATTTCGGTCATCCATTGATCGACCTGAGCCTTGGTGGTTTTTGCCGGCTCCTGAGCGCGCAGGTTGACGAATGCGACGCCGCACGCGAGGCCCGCGACTGCGACCGCGATTTTCATCAGCGATCTCCGCCTACGCCCTGCGCCGGCCGTTGCAGGTCCTTGATTTCGACGCGATTTACCTCCGTGATGATTTTCGCGTAGGCGCGCGTGATGTTCGCGAGCGCTGTCGGAGGAATGATGTCCGGCGTCTCGTGATCGGAGTGCCAATAATATCCCGTGTCGATCACCTGCATCGAAGGCGCGAGATTCGAATAGCGCCCCATTTCGCCCGACGCCGTTCGCGACGGAATCTCGTACGTCGAGACGCCGAACGCGTCGAACGCCTTGACGACGATATCGGCCAGTTTCGCGCTGCCGCCGACGTACCAGGTCTGCGCCGTGCTGGTGTTGGTTTTGGAAATCGTTCCGTTGCCGAGCACCAGCTGCTCCGCCGCGGTGTGCTCGCAATTGATCAGCAGCGCGGTTTTGGCGAAGAATTCCTTGTGCTCGGTGAGCCATCGTCCGCTCAGCGCGGAGCCGTCATGATGGCCGCTGGTGCCGAGGAAAAAAATGGTCCGCTTGCGTTGCGCCTGCGGAATTTTCGCGAAATATTCGGCCAGGCCGAGCATGGTTGCAACGCCGGTGCCGTTGTCGTTGGCGCCTTCAAACCATCCGTCGCGATGGGCCACGATCACGATGCTTTCATCGGTTGTGCCGGGCAGGGAACCCCACACTGTCGACGTCTTCAAATTCGGCGTCATGTTCACGGCGAGCTTGACCTTCACGTGCGGCGCGGATCCTCCGCGGGCGCGATTGATCATGTCGCGAATCGCGGTTCCGTCCTGAAGGCCGAGCGAAAAACTCGGCACGCTGGTTCCGACCGGGTAGAACTGGGTCTTGATGTTGCCGGGAACGGCGAGGATCACGAAAATCGCGGCCGCTCCGCGATCGCCGATGCGCTTCCAGGCGCCCCCCGAAATCGTGCTATGGCGCGAAAAATAATCCGTGCTCAAGAAGAATACGGCCTTGCCTTTGAGATCGCGCCCTTGCAATTCCGCTTCGGTCGCGAGCCCCACGTCGACGGCCTCGAGATCGAGACCCTCGGCCGAGGTCCCCGGCGTTTTATGCGCGGGCTGCGCCGAAGTCAGGTCGAGCGTCTTCGCGCCCGATGACGCCGTAACGCTCCAGCTTGAGGGCAGCCACTGCTCCGGCAAATCAAACATCTGCTGGTGAACCTCCGCGAGCCCGATTGCGCGGAACTTGTCTTCGAGCCACTTCGCGTTTTCGGTGTCGCCTTCGGTGCCGCTGATGCGCCCCCAGAACTGATGGCCGCTATCGCGATAGCGGTCCGAAATCTTGGCCTGATCGACGACGTACGTTTTGAGGTGCTTGCCGTCGATCGATGCGTAAGCCTGGTCTGCGGGCGCGAGCCGCCAGTTGAGATAGGAGTCCTCGAGGACGTAGAGGGGCTTCATCGGCTCTTGCGGGACACGCGGAGCGGGCGGGGTCTGTCCGAAGGCTGCGCAAGCGAACAGGGCCAGCAGAGTTGGTTTCACGGAAGTCTCCTTTCGGATACCTGACTAAAGAGAGTATCACCGACCCGAGCTGTGCGCTCTGTCGCGGAAGACCGTTAAATCAATACGACGAATCCGAGGAAACCCATTAGCGCGAAGACGCCGGCAAAACCCGAATCGGGTGTGTTCGCGACCGAAAACTCCCACACGCCGTCCGCTGGTTTTTGCGATTTCGCGCCCTGAGAATCCGGAGACTTGTCCAGTTCCGGCCACGGATTCGATTTCGCGAGGATTTTCCCTCTGGCGCCGGCGGAATCGAGCCCGAACTCGACGGTGAGGCCAGTCGCCTCTGGATCTTTCCCGTCGGTTCCGAATATGTTCTGGGGCAACGTCGGATCAGTGTTCGCCCGGTCCGGGCGAAAATGACGGATCCCCCACACCGGCGCGGAGCGATCGAGTTGTTTCCACTCGGGCAGGTCCGCGGGCAGCGCGCGAGGGGCTTGAGGCGCGGCCATGCGGGAGACTATCTGAGTGAAAGAATCGCGATCATTGCACGCCAGCATCAGGTCCGGCTTCGGCAGCGCAAGAAGATACGTGTCGGTGTCTTTGAAATCGTTTTGCGAGCCCTTGGAAATCCACACCAGATGGCCCAAAACAGACTCATCGGCTTTCCTCTGGAGGATCGACTCGGAGACTTCCTCCATGAACGAATACACGGCGCAACCCTGATACGCGATTAAGCCGAAGGGGAGGATGTTATTTGGATCGGGAGCATGATTTTCGAACTTTCGACCGGCAAGAGCGGCCAAACGCATCGAACGCCCGACCAGAGCCTTGCCTAGAGCTTCCTTTTCAACGGCGCCCAACAGGCCAAGTACGTAGCCTTGCGCCATGTCAACCACGGTGGGCATGGTCCGTTGATCCTCGCTCGGCATTTTGAACGGCTGTTGCGCGACGACGAGGGTCTCTGTATCCGGTGGCAGCCATCCTAGAATCTGATCCGCGAGCTCCGCGCCGCCTTTCGCCATGGACTGATCACGCGCGACGACTGTGGATTCTTTTAGCAATTTGCTCAGTCCGGCAGCTTTGTTCCAATCGCCCGATTGAATCGCGGTGTCGAGTTCATCGGTCAGCCTCAGCAAGTCGGGCTTCGGGTTTGCCTGCTGCGCGATCGCCGCGCTGCCACAAATCAAGATCAGCAGCGCGCGTGTCATCGGTACCCTCCGAATCCCAACATGCAGAACGCAGTATGCATGGGAGAGGCACCTCTTTCGCCGACGTTCGACACCAGGCGCCAGACACCGGTGCGCGGCTGATCGATCTGAAAGCTACTCCGCATACTCTCTGCGACGGAACCCTTAGCAAGCTGGGCCGGGCTCAAGTATCGAATTTCGAGGCTCTGGCTCTTCGCATAGAAACGCACGGTCGCGCCAACCGCCGCGCCATCCGGTTCCGGAAGGAACGCGGCGGCGTATCGCCAGTCGCCCTGCGGAGGACGGGAGGCTTCGGTGTAATGCCGCAGTCCCCAGAACGACGCATCGCGATCGACCTCGCTCCACTCCGGCAGCGATGCCGGCAACGCGCGGGCCGACGATCCGTGATCCATTCGTCCGAGGACTTCCGCCAGCAGATCCTTCCGGTTCGACAAGACCAACACGTCGGCGCGAGCCTGAGCGATCCAGTTTTCGTCTTCGCGCGAAGTTCGAGGCGGTGGAAATGGCGGACCAGGCTTGGTAGTGTTGATTTGCGCGACTCCTCGCCACGCCGAATGATTCGCGATCGATTCATCCGGAGTGCCCAAGTCGACCGGCTCCGCGAAAAAATAAAAATAAACGACATCCTGTTCCGCGAATGTGGCCGGCATCGTGAAGCCCTCGCTGGAGCGGCGAATTCCACGCGTAGCGCCCATAACCATTCGGATGGTGTGGTTCGAAAGCGCACGGTAGAACTTGCCTTCAGGCAGCTTGTCTTCGGGGACCGGGTCGGCATTCAACGCCTTCAGCCGATCGATGGAATAAAGGACCGCCGGCTGCATCGCCAGAAAGGTGGACGATTCTCCGGCCTTTATCGTAAGTGGTTCCTGGTTTACCCAGAAACCTTCTGTGTCGGCGGGAAGATAGGAAAGAATTTCGTCGGTCCGCGCTCTTGCGTCGCGAACCAGCCACGCGTTGCGGGCGGCACGAATGCCATCGTCGAGATTGCCGGCGAGTTCGGCTGCCCTGGCGAATTCGTCGTGATCGAGCGCCGTCCGCAGGTCGCCCGTTAAACGTGTCAGATCGGCTTGCTTGGAAGTTTGGGCGCCGAGCGTCGCCGAGAATATCGCGAGCAGAAAAACCCCGCGCATTTGTCGGGAATTATATCAGAATTGCAGTTCTACTAATTCGTGACGCTCAGCATCGCGGTTGCGCTGGCGACGCCGCCCATCTTGACCACTACCGGCTGGTTGCCGACGGCGACGCCCGCCGGGACTGTGAAGTTGATCTGCATCACGCCGACGAGTCCGTCGGTTATGCCGGCAAAATCGATGGTCGCGGCGATCCCACCGACCGTGACTGTGGGCGCTGCGATCGCCTGCGGCAGTTCGGAAAGGACCGTGGTGGTGGGGGCAAATCCGGTCGACAAGGCCGGCGATACCGCGCCCGCGCCGGTGATATACATCGGGATTTCCTGGCCCCGCGAGGCGCTGGGAGAGGGCACGATAAAGTTGTTCGCGTTGATGAAGATCCCCGGCGCGGTCGCGGTCACGTTGAATCCCTGCGAGGTCACCTTGCCGTTGTTGTTGACGGTCAGTGTCGCGCTGCCGACGGCGGTTTCATAGGGGATTTGCGCGTTGATCTGCCCTGCCGCTGAGTAATACAGGGGCGCGGGCACTCCATTCACCAGCACCGCGACGCCGGAGGCCGTGACCGGAAGCGGCGTGCTGGCCGCGGTATTGGTGGAGAGCGCGAGCTGGGAGCCGAAAATCGACACGATGCCGCCCGGAGAAAACGCCTGCTGAAAGGATGCGCCGTTGGCGAGCCCCGCGATGGAAGGCGTTTGGCCGGCGCTAGAGCCGGTGACGCTGACGTTGAGCGCAGAGCTCGTGCTGCCCGGATACACGGCAGTGATCGCGCCCGATCCAGGCGGCAATTGGGAACCTTCGACGGCCAGCGTGGCTCTTGCGGTTCCAGCCGAACCGATCAACTGCGCCGATCCGAGAACGTTGCCGTCCACTTCGAACGTCACACTGCCGGTGGGCGTGATTCCGCTCGCATTGGTGAGGGTGGCGATCAGATACAGGACATCGGTGGCGGAAAGGGTGTTGACGTTTGACAGCAGCGTCAGGCTCGGCGAAGCAACGGGCACGGGGCTGCTTGCGCCGTTGAATTCGGTCACCAGCTTGTAGACATCCACCGATCCGAGGCCGCTCGCCTGATCGTAGCCGACGGTTGCGTTATAGCCGACAGGCAGGTTCGGGCAGCTCGGATCCCGGCGTCCGCAACTGACCGTGACGATGTTGTTGCCGACCGTGATGTCGTGAAAAATAGCCGGATTGGTCTGCGCGAGCGAATACAGGCTGGAATTCAGGTTTCCCACTCCCGCGGCGCCACCCTGCGAAACCAGGTACTGATTGAGCAGAGCCGTGATCCCGGCAAAGGTCGGAGTGGGCACCGACGTTCCGCCGTAGATCTGGAGGCTGCCGCCGCTGTATACCAGGTATCCGTCATGATCGGCGGACGCGTTGAGCGCGATATCGGGGACGTGGCGCGCATTGTCGGCGGGGACGCCGTTGCCGGTCTGCCAGGAGGGCTTCGCAAATATGATGCTTGCGCCGCCGCCCCCGGCTGACGGCGTGCCGTCTTCCGCGCTGTCATTCCAGACAACTTCAGGAATATAGGACAAGGCGGATGCGCCGTTGGCGGTGTTGGTGGTAGCCCAGAAATTGCCGGAGCCTTCGGCGAACTCGGTGCCGCCGACGCTGGTGACTTGAGGAACGCTGCCGGGTGCATCGACTGAGAGGCCGGGGTTCTGCGTGTCGCCGCAATCGGCTCCGCCGTCATCACCCGACGCCGCGAACCAGGTGATTCCCTGCGAATTGCCTTGGAGCGCCCACGATTGATAGGTGGACAATTCGGAAGTGGGCGTCTCGAGCTCGCAGTCGCCGTAGCTGACGCTGACGATCGGCGCGAGATTCTGGTCGATCGCGTACTGCACCGAGCTCATCACGTCCTCCGAGTAAACATAGATGATCGTGGCGTTTCGCGCGACCGCGCCCGACCACTCGAGATCCAGATCGGCTTCCGGGAGATCACTCGAGCTGATGCCCGGATTTCTCGATCCCGGGATCAGCGTGAGTTGCGGATCGTTGGCGGGAAGATTGTAGCTGCTGCGGAACGTTTCGATGTCGGAAAGGTTGACCTGGGTCTGGCCCGCGATCACGATCTTCTGTCCCGATCCGTTCACTCCCGCCGTAAACAGCGGAGCGATGTCGTAGATGGTCGCGATATCGTCCGGGGCAAGGTAGTGAGTTCCGTGGCTCGAGTCGTAAAGCGGTTTGAGTTGCGGCCGCGACGCGGGCTTCAAGCGGAAATTGTTCAGGCCCCGGATGCTCGCGATGACGCCGCCCAAAGCGGCGGGCACGGAAGGCTCGGTCGAATTGGCGAAGTGCGTTTTGCCGTCGTCGCCCAGATAGTTGTGCAACTCGGTCTGAAATGCCGCTTCGACCTGCGCGGCGGTGCCGTTCACGGCGATCCAGTTGCGCCCGCGCGCCGTTGCCGCGACGGTCAGACCCTGACCGTCGAGCCAACTGGTGATCTTGGCGACGTCGGCTTCGCTCGCGCCAAAGCGTTCGGCGTATTGTTCGGGGGTTAGCCAGTGGTGATAGTTGGGCGATCCGGGGGTCTGCTGTTGCTGGACGAACTGCTGGAGGTCGGTCCTCTGCGCGGGGGTCTGCGAGAGCGTGATGGTGACGTAGGACAAGGCCATGCCGGGCGAAACGCGGCCCTGATCGCTCGCCGCCCGCGCTTTCGGGTGAAGATGGCCAGTGAGGGTGACGCGCTGGCTATTGTCGATCAACTGGGTGATGCGGCTTTGCTGGGCGGACGCAGTGTAAGTAAGTGTAAAAAGGCAAAGGGGTAAGGCAACTAAAAGGGCCGTTTTTTGGTCCAGGCGAATCCTGGAATTGGGAACGTGCATGAAGCTCTCCTGGCGCGGGCGGGATACTCAGTCTAAACGACGCCGCCGGTCAGTCTCCGGTTCCAGCCGACACACTTCTGAACGTGGTTTTACATTAAGAAGTTTACTGCGAACCGCATCGGATCGCCTGACCCGCCTGTTCCATCCTCTCCTCGCCTTCTCTTCCACCTTTAATAAGAACCGCTGGCATTTATAAGAGCTCTCGCATTCGTTCGGAGCGCGGTTACCCTAGGGCGCGAATACGAACACCCTAGGGAATCCGCCTGATACGAGATTGACCTTTCTTCCCGCATAATCGGTTTTCAAAATTTAAAATCTGCCGATAGACGAGGTAGAGGCCGGAGCCGCTGTGTATACGCGCGCTCTCTTTGTCTTCATAAAGGCCGTAGTCTGTCGCGAAAGCTGAAATGCGTAAGGTGAAAGTGCTTTTGATCGGTCCTCCTGCGCTCGCGCAATTGCTCAAATACCTTTTCCGCAGCAATTCCGAATTCGAAATCGTCGGACAGGTCGGCCGTTTTCGGGATCTGTCCTCCTGCACTCTCTACGCACCCGGATTGATCGTGGCCAACGTGAAACCCATCGGGACCGGCTTCGGTTCCGCCATTGCCTCGATCAAAGAATTCAGCCCTTCCTCGAAAGTGATCCTGATCTGCCCGGTCAGGGAATTACGACACGGCGCGCGTAAGTGCGGCGCCGACGCTTGCCTGGACCAGGAGAAATTGGTCTTTCATCTTCTGCCCACGGCTCGCGTGGTTTCCCGAAGTAGTCTCAGGGCCTGAACCCCGTCCTTGTCCCGATTCTCGATTGTGATCCGAAAGACCAGCATCAAGGAGATTTTTATGAAAATGTTTGTGCGTCTCGTATTACTTCTACCGTGCCTCGCCGCCCTTACAATGGGCGTCGCCATGGCGCAAGTTACCTCTACCGGGATTGAACTCGCGCCTCAGTATGACACCCTGGTTCCGCCGACGGTCACCGGATCTTATAAAGACCCGGTGTTCAGCTCCTCGATCCAGCGCGTGTCGAATGCGCTAGCCATGCCGAACAACTCCTCCAGCGGCTATCTGCCCTGGATCGAGAACGAATATTCGACGGCGAGCGCGTTCAACACCGACAACTCGAGGTTCATTCTGGTCCACCTGAGCTACTTCGCGCTGTACAACGGGTCGACCGGGGCCTATATGAACGATCTCCCGTTCGAGATCAACGCATCCAGCGAGCCGCGATGGTCGCGCAAGGATCTGGTGACTCTGTATTACCACGCGGGTAATCAGCTCAAATCCTATAACACCAGCACGGGCGGTATTAACGTGATTCACGCGTTCACCGAATACTCGTCGATCAGCGGCAACGGCGAGATGGATATTTCACTCGATGGCGATCACTTCGTATTCGTGGGCGATACCTACAACGTTTTCGTCTATCAGATCAGCACGGACCAAAAGTTCAACGTGCTCAATACCAACGGGGTCGGGTTTGACAGCGTCTATATTACGCCCAATAACGAGGTGATTTTGAGCTGGTATCCCACCGGCACGGCGCGCGGCACCGGCCAGGAACTGTTTGACATCAACATGAACTTCTTGAGGCAAGTCGGCCACGCTGACGGCCACAAGCACCTGACGGTGGATACCAATGGACAGGAAGTTCTGATCTGGACCAATTCAAACGATCCGCAGCCGATTGCCAATTGCAACAACGGGATTGTGAAGATCGACCTCGTGAATGCGGCGCAGACGTGCCTGGCGCAACTCGACTGGAGTCTGGCCGTGCACATTACGGCGCCGGATGGAAACGGCTACGTGTTCGTCGACACGGAAGCTCCCGCCAACCCGGAATCCGGTTCCTCCGGATGGAAGGTTTACACCAACGAGATCATTCAAATCAAGCTGGACGGCACCTCCATCACACGCCTGGCGCACCATCGCAGCCGCGGGGATGGAAACTACAACTGGGAGCCCAAGATCGACGTCAGCCGCGACGGCTCGCGGATCCTCTATGCGAGCAACTACGACATGCAGGTGATCGACGGCGACTCGGCCCAATATGCCGATACGTATTTGCTGCTGACCGGAGCGCCGGCTTCTTCGACGACGACAACACCGACGCCGCCGTCGGGAACGACTACGCCGCCTGCGACGCAGACTGTGGTCCGCTATCAGCAAAACACCTCCGCCGCTGTATATTCCGGCAGTTGGTACGCCAACCATGGAGCGTTCAACAGCGGTGGTTCCGCGGTATTAGCGATGGATGCGGGCACCAAGGTCACGTTCTCGTTCACGGGCACGAAAGTGAGCTGGATCGCCTACCGCGACCAGTGGTCCGGAGAGGCGCAGGTATTTATCGATGGCGTCCTGCAGGGGACCGTCGACACTTATCTGAATCCCGCGCAGGCACAGACGGCGGCATATACATCGCCGGTTCTGGCGTCGGGGGCGCACACGCTGACCATTACCGCCGCCGGAACGCACGATTCGGCCTCCGCCGGGAGCTGGATCTGGGTGGATGCGTTTGACGTGACGCAGTAGTCCAAACGCCTTACGTGCGCGAGCGGGCGGGTTCGGTCGACGATTCGGCGGACTCGCCCGCTTTGACGCTATGAAGGCGGATCAATTTTCGCTGGATCGCATACTTGATTACCTCGGACCGGTCGTGCAGGTCGAGTTTGCGCATCATGTTGGTCTTGTGCGCGTCGATCGTCTTGATACTCAGGACCAGACGCGTCGCGATTTCCTTCAAGGCTAAGCCGTCGGCGAGCAGTTTGAGGACTTCGCGCTCCCGGTCGCTCAGGCGGTCATAGCTGTTGCCTTCGCTCTTCGACGACGTGCGCACGTGCTGCTTCACCACTTTCTTGAGCGCCCGCGAGCTCAAATACTGGCCGCCATTGTTCACCACTTCGATCGCGTGGATCAAATCGGATCGCGGCGCATCTTTGAGCACATATGCCGAAGCGCCCGCATTCAGGCAGCGCGTGATCACTTCCTCTTCCTCATACATCGTCAGGATGATGACCTTGGTCTTCTTGTTGTCGCGCAGGATCTGCCGCGTGGCGTCGAACCCGCTCAAATCCGGCATCGCGATATCCATCAGGACGATATCCGGGCGCAGCTTGCCGGCCTTGGCGACCGCGAGTCTTCCGTTGTCGGCCTCGCCGATCAGATCGATCGAGGGGTAGTCTCTCAAAATCGCCTTGATGCCCTCGCGAAACAGAGTGTGATCGTCGCAGACTAGAATTGTAATCTTGTCTTTCACGTAATGGCGTGCTCGTTCACGTAATCGCCTGCCTCTTCGAGCGGAACCTGAAATTCGATGACCGTTCCCCGCCGGGGGGAACCGCGCCGCGATCGCTCCGACGCAAAGTGGATCGTGCCGCCCAGAATCTGAATCCGGTCGCGCATCGCGCGAAGGCCGTAGGAGTCAGGCGGCTTACGCAGCTTGCTCTCGACGTCGAAGCCGCGTCCGTCATCCTCTACCCGCATCGAAACACTGCCTGTCCGGCTGGCCATCACGATCCTGACCTGCTTCGCATTGGCGTGCGCCGCCACATTCGACAGCGCTCCCTGCAATACCATGTATAGCGTGGTTTGGTAGGAGGGGGGCAGCATCACCCTCAAGCGCCGAGCGTCGAAGCGCACCTGGATTCCGGTTCGCGCCGCGAACTGGCGCGCGTAGGTCCGCACCGCGGGAACGAATCCTTGTTTGTCCCACACGGCCGGCCCCAGATCGAACGTCAGGTTACGCACTCCGGAAAGCGCGTGTTTGATGAGCGAAACCGACTCTCTCAGCTTCCGGCGCACCTGGCCGAGGTCGCCCTTTTTCAAATCGAGCGCGATGACCTGCGTGTAGAGCTTTAAAACGATGAGATCGTGCCCGATTTCATCGTGCAAATCCTGCGCGAGGCGGCGGCGCTCCTTTTCGTAATCGTTGGCGAGCTCCACCGAAAAGCTATGCATGCGGCGTTCGGCGAGCGCCACTCGCTGCTCCAGGGCCTCGCGTTCGGCGGCCGCGTGACGCGCGTACCCGGAGAGAAGAAAGAACTGGTACCCCGACGCCCAGCGCGCTAAAGCGCGGCCCCACTGGACGCGCCTCGAATCGCCCGAAAGAAGAAACGGAAGAGTGCTATCGACAAACAGCGATACGGCCGCGGAGGCGCACTCGGCCGGCACCCCGCGACGCGCCAGCTCCATTCCCAGGCGCTCCGATTCCTCGCGATAGGCGCGAGGATTTCCGGATCGCAAATCCCGCAGGCGCGCCGGGAGATGCATGGCGGAGAGCGGACCGGCATATTGGCGGCAGGGGTCATAGAGCTGGAGCGTCCTGCGCCAGCACGCGCGAAGCTTGGAGGCATGGGGAGCCAACCAGTCGAGAGCGTGGGCCAGCGATCTGCCGGCTTGCTTAACGGTTCGTTCCATGGTTTTCGAGGTAAGCACGGGTCAGACGGAGCACGGCGTTCTCCTCAATCTGACCGATCATGGCGAGGCGGAGCTGGCGTAACGGCCCGTTCCGCCGCCGTATCGGACTCGACCAGGCGGTCCAGCAGCTCACCGAGATCCCGCCGGACTTTCAAAAATTCGGTGGATCGCGACTCCCATTGATAGGGAGTGGTCACGATCCGGTTTGCGAATTGTGCGGCGGCCTCGTGCCCGCGCAGCCGCTCGAGCAGGACCAGATATTCATAATCCTCCATCCCCTCGCGGATCAGCTTCAGCCGGATACTTTCGATCGGAATGTCGGTGTGGCCGCCGATCCGGGACGGCCGTCCGGGGTAGAAAAGCGTGCCGTCTCCATTGCCGCCGAAAAGCCGGACGTCGGTCCATGGATCCGCGGTCGGTCCGTAGGCTTCATTCATGCTGTAGTAAAGCTCGCCCTCGATCCCGAACTTCCAGGACACCCACTCCATGACCCGGTTGGCCGCGCCGGTCGTGTCGATCATGTAGCTGGGCCATCCTTTGAAATAAGGACCGCCGACGATATTACAGCCGTGACTTGCGCAGGACTGATAGTCCCACAAGCTGGTGCGATTGCCGGTCGGGCTCAAATAGGCATCGAGCGCGGGCGCTGACGCGCAGAAGTCATCGTAGCCCGGCTTGCGTTCGAGGCAATTTACCAACGGGACCCAGACGTTCACCACTTCCTGCAAGTCCGGCGTGAAGGGCACGGTAACCAGATTCCGGATCCGCGGATCGGCTTTGAGAGAACTTCGTCCGAGATCGAGCACCTTTGCGAAATCCTGTTTTGTCGGCTCGTCCCACAGATACAGGAATAATCGATCGAGCCAGCCCTTCTGCTCGAAATGCCGGGTCCAGGCGATCCAATACTGCGCGCGCTGATCGTTGTTTTCAAATTCCGCTGGGGTGCGTAAGTCGACCGAAGTCGCTTTCGCGCCGCTTAACGGATCGTCACCGGTGAGGAGGGTGCCGTCGAGAGCCGGCCCGACCTCCGCATCGTAGGCGCTCCAATCGATCTCCACGCGTCCCGATTTACCGCGCGATTCATTGCGCCATTTGGGCGGCGCCATGCTGCCTCCCTCAATGCTGATCCGATGCTCGAGCGCGGCTTTTGCATAGAGCCGCGTGATCGAGTACAGCTCGGCGTCATCCGTGTAGCGGCCGCGATGCTGTTTGAGCGCCGCGACTCCGCTCAACCCGAAAGAAGATTTGAGCGAGGAAGTGGAGGGCAGCGCGAACGACCAAACCGTGAGGTGGAGGGGCACCGTCGCCAGCACTTTTCCGCCACTCGAGATAAGCGCAGAGCCGGTGTATTCTCCGGAAACCGCGTGAGCGGGGACGAACACGTCCACCCAGAGCGGCTGTGTGCGCCCTTCCTGAAGATCGAACGGAAAGGCGTTGCGGCGCTCGTGGGCATAGCGATCGACGCGAGGAATCAGCGCGTCCGGCCATGGTCCGGCGCCTCCGTCTTCTGAAGAAGGCGTGACCAGTTGCAGAAAGTGCTCGAAATAGACTGTAATATTCCCCTTTTCGATCTGGTCGCCCTGGCTCGTGCGAAAATCCGAAAACTCAACATCGAGATCCGGCACATCTTTTCCTTCCGACCGAAGCACGATCTGGAAGGGTTCGAATTCGTTGCGGGCGGCGCGGAGGTCGGCGAGCTGGACGGGGTCTTGCGGGACCGGATCGGACGGTTTGACTTTTTCGAGCGGGTTTTGAATCCACCACGAAAGCCGCGGCCCTCCCGATGCGGTTTCCAATCCCGCCAGGGTCAGAACCACCGGCAGAGCCAGGCGCACGGTGAGACCAACGGTCCGCATCATCGTCATGCGATCTGCCTGGCGGTCAGCGGATATGCCGCCTTACCCCGCTCGGCAAGCGTAATCATCCGGCTGAGGTCTTCCACCTTTCCGTCCCAGGATTCGGTTTCCATCGTGCGGGAAATCACGGGGTCGGGTCCGCGCCGGCCTTCGGCAAGGTAGCTTTCGATGGCGCTCAGAAACTCCTCGGGCGTGGCGGCGGTGCGGACCAACTCACCAAGTCTCTGAACTTCCGGCAGAGGCGTCGCCACCACCGGCAACCCCGCGGCGAGATATTCGCGGAGCTTGAGCGGATTGGCGGCCAGCGTCAGCTCGTTCCTGACGAAAGGCAGGATGGCCACATCGAAAGCCTTCGAATAGGCCGGAAGCGAATCGTAGGGCCGCCGGCCCGTGAGATGGACGTTGGAAAGCTTCTCCAGCGCCGAAGTATCCGTGCGCACTTCGCCGATGAGCACGAAGGACCACTCGGGGCGCGCCGCGGCCAGATGTCGAACGGTTTCCAGGTCCACCCAATCGGCGATCAAGCCGAAAAAGCCGATCACCGGTTTGGGCAGCGCCGCGATATCGGGCGGCGGCGTAGTCTCGGCGAGACACGCCTTTTGAAAATGCGCCACGTCGACGCCGTGCGTGATCAGAAATGTGTTGGCGTTGTGGATCCGCTTGGTCGCATGCAGGCGCTCCGCTGAAACGATCACCAGGTCGGATTTCTCGATCAGCCGCCGCTCCATCTCGAGCATCGCGGCCTGATCGGTTCCCGAGAACTGCGAGTACTCATCGACGCAGTAGTACACGATGAGCTGCTCCCCCAGACGCCCGGCCACGTCGCCCGAGCTGGGCACGAAGGTCAGCGTGATCGGATTCTCGAAGCCTAATTTCCGGCACGCGCGCCGAAGGCTCCAGGCGAGCAGATGGCGATTGATCCAGCGCGCCAGCCGGTATCCGTGAAACGGAATCACCAGCGGACTGAACAGCGAAATTCCTTCAGCTACCGGCCGGCACCCTCGAAGAAACTCCCGGACCTTTTTGAACGCTCTCCGGAAATCGTGGGCCGAGACGGTCGGGTTCCGCGTTCCCGTGGAATTCACCCACAATACGCGGTTGTTTCGCGCAAGCCGGGTGACGATTTGCTTCTTGCTCAGTGGATCGCCGTCCCAGTCGTTGCAAAAACAAATGATGTGTTGACCTTCAATCATGCCGCGCACCTCCTCGTGACGCCGCCTGCGATGAAGCGGCGGCGCCGAAAATAATCACGGCGGATCGCCGCATCGAAATTTAATATGCCGCTGATGCCGCCCATATTGGGTTCTCCACCAGGGCGCCGGACGGGTCGCGGGAGCCATCCAGCAGATCGCGGCTGCCGCGCCTCAGCATGGCCGCGCGCACTGAAAATGTATGACGGACTTCGCCGTGTTCCATGCGAATCCAGAAAAACTCGCCTTTCATCCGGAACCCCGCTACGGCGAGTTCCGATTTGCCCTCTGACGACACCACTATGTCCTCGACGCCCGCCTGC
>Ga0182024_10013791_pt1 | contig 15714 bp, 12 predicted proteins | sample P32metaG_FD_120480 | JGI IMG/M metagenome (GOLD analysis project Ga0182024, IMG submission 120480) | Permafrost microbial communities from Stordalen Mire, Sweden - P3-2 metaG (Illumina Assembly) | ecosystem: Environmental > Terrestrial > Soil > Wetlands > Permafrost | place: Sweden: Stordalen... | reverse complement strand
TGTCTCAAAACTTGGGGGCACTCCAGAAGACAGTGTTAGCCGCGGATGAACGCCGATGAACGCGGATTAAAACAAAACAATCTAAAATTCGTCTTGTCCTATCCGCGTTCATCGGCGTTCATCCGCGGCCAATTTGCTTTTTTCGTAACCTGCTAGACTCAAATGTTCGATCGATGGCGGCTATTCCCGAATCCGCGGCTGTATTCATGTCGGGCCTCATCGAACGGGCCCGCCGGCTCCCTAAGACCATCGTTTTCCCGGAAGGGGGCGATCCGCGCGTGCTCGAAGCGGCGGCGCGACTGGCGCGCGATGGAGTCGTGAAGCCGCTGCTCGTCGGACCTAAGCCGCAGAGCGCTCCCGCGGGGGTGGCCTTCGCCGATCCGGCGCGCTGGCCATCGGCGGAAAAATACGCGGTGCTCTACCACGAGCGGCGCCGCGCCAAAGGCATCACACAAATGGAAGCGGCTGAGATCGCCCGTCGCCCGCTGTACTTCGCGGCCCTGATGGTGGCCGCGGGAGACGCCGATGGCACCGTGGGCGGAGCCGCCAACACCACCGCCGAAACCGTGCGCGCGGCCCTGCACTCGATTGGCCCCGACCCGCGCGTGCGTCTGGTCTCCAGCGTCTTCGTCATGGCGCTCGCCGACCTGTCGCAAGGCCACAACGGCCTCATGGCCTTCGCCGATTGTGCCGTAGTTGTGGATCCCACGCCGGTCGAGCTGGCGGAGATCGCCATCGCCACTGCCCACAGCGCGCGTGCGCTGCTGGCCACCGAGCCCATCGTCGCCCTGCTCAGCTTTTCCACCAAGGGCAGCGCACGGCATCCGCAGGTGGACGGGGTAAATGAGGCTCTCCACATTGTGCGTGCGCGCGCGCCCGAAATCGTGATCGATGGCGAGCTGCAGGCGGATGCCGCGGTGAACGCACTGGTCGGTAACTCCAAAGCGCCGGGGTCCAAAGTCGCGGGCCGTGCCAACACGCTGATCTTTCCCAACCTCGCCTCGGCCAACATCGCGTACAAGCTTCTGGAGCGCCTGGGCGGTGCCGCGGCCATCGGACCGTTCCTGCAAGGCCTCACCCGGCCGGCCAACGATCTCTCGCGCGGCTGCTCGGTGGAGGACATCTACCGTGTAGCCGTGGTCACCGCCTTGCAGTCCGAGTCCTCTTGAGTTCCATGCTTCCCTTTCGGCTGGTCTACCACCCTAAATACGATTTGAATATTGGGCCGCATGTCTTCCCCTCGCAGAAATACCATTGGCTGCGCGACCGAATGCTCCGCACCCGCTTCTGTTCCGAGGAGGACTTCGTGGTCCCCGAGCCGGCCAGCGATGAAGACATCCTGCTGGTCCACGACCCTGCCTGGGTGGCCAAGCTGCAGAACGGCACACTTGCCTATCATGAAGTTCTCAAGCTCGAAATTCCTTACTCGCGGCAAATGGTGGACGCCTTCTGGGCTGCTGCCGGCGGCACCATCCTGGCGGCGCGCCTGGCTCTCGAATCGGGTTTCGCCTTCAATGTGGGTGGCGGCTTCCACCACGCTTTCCGAGCGCATGGCGAAGGGTTTTGCGCGATCAACGACATCGCCGTAGCCGTGCGGCGCCTGCAGAAGGATGGCGCTATCCGCCGGGCCATGGTTGTGGATTGCGACGTCCACCACGGCAACGGGACAGCCGCGCTGTTTGCCGGAGACCTGTCCGTCTTCACGCTTTCCATTCATCAGGCCAACAACTACCCCAGCGAAAAGCCGCCATCAAGCCTGGATATTAACCTGGCCGATGGCGTTGGAGACCAGGACTACCTCGACAAGCTGCACAACGGGCTCGGCGCGGCGCTCGCTATGTTCCACCCCGAACTGCTGGTCTACGTGGCGGGCGCGGACCCCTATGGCGAAGACCAGCTTGGCGGCCTGGCGCTCACGTTCGAAGGCTTGAAGGAGCGTGATCGACTGGTGATCGGGACCGGGTTACGCGCGAAGATCCCGGTGGCGTCGGTGCTGGCCGGAGGCTACGCCGCGAGCGTGGAAGACACCATAACCATCCACGCCAATACGGCGGCGGTAGCGAAGGAACTGATGGAGCGAACCGGGCCGCCTACGTAGACGTTTTCAAAGACCGCTCCCTTTGGTCACGGCTCAGTAGGAGTTCCCGTTTCAGAGCCGTGACCGGAGGGAGCGGTCGCCATGCATCTTAGGCTCTTCAGGCATCTTAAACAGGCCCCCGGCTGGAGCTAGTCTCCGGCCACGGGATCTAACACAGGCACTTCAACGTCCTTAAACACCGCCGTGCTATCCGACGTCTCCTGCATCACCGGGAACTGGAACCCGCACTTCGGACAACGCTCCGCCAGCGCTTGCTGCTCCTGATGAAGGTCGTAAGCCTTGTCCGTGATTAGGGTGCAACACGGACACACCCGGATCAGGCGCGTGTTCTTCAGCTCGAAGTTCGTGATGATGTCTTCCATGATGGCGCCGCTGCGAACCGCCCACTCCTTGGCTTGCTTATGGTAGGTATTCATGTGCCATTCTTTGAGGGCCCCCATGCTGGTCCAGAGGCTGATCTCGTTGTACCAGGAAGGATCTCGGGGATGGACCCACCATGTGAGGTGCAGGAACCCTGGCAACGTCTTCAACTGGTTGCGCACCTCTCCAAATAGCAACTTAAACTTCTCGTAGCCGTCGGGGCTTGAGAAGCGAACTCTCTGCATACTCTGATAGATGGCCATGAATCTCCTTCGTGTGTCAAAAATCCAGACGGAGCGCCAGTTGTCCGGTGCGGTTGCCTCCCTGTCCGGCGGTCTGCGCTGACTGCAAAATGCCAAACGTTGCCGGGCTGCTGACGTACGATGCCGGCGGAGCAAAGTTGGTGTGATTCAAAGCGTTCGTGAAGGTCGATTCAAAGCGAAGGCGAACGCGCTCCCGGATGGGGAAAATCTTCGACAACCCAGCGGAGACAGCGATCGTTCCGGGACCTTCCAGGATTCCGACGCCCGCATTCCCGATACGTCCAGCGTTGGTTGGCGTGGGCGCAAACGCATTGAGGTTCCACAGCAGGTCGCCACCCACTCCGGAATATGGGTTCCCGACTACGTCTGGCCGCAGAGTGATGCCGGCCCGTCCCACAATGTCGGTGTTCGATTGATCCTCGGTGGGGCTGATGACGGGAGTGAGCCAAGGCCCGGTCTGTATCAGAGTCACCGTGTTCAAATTCCAGCCGCCCAAAGCCGCGTTGAGAAACTTTGAGTTGCTGCTCCAGCTCCGGCCCGGGCCAAACGGCAGCTGGTACGTGCCAGTCAGCAGGAATCGCTGGCGGGGCATACCCGCCACATTTCCGCGCGCCGCCCGCAGGTCGAATTGATCGGCGGTGGGAGTGAACAGGAGCACTTCCGGAATAAAGCCGCCCGGAGCGTCACCCTGCGCATCGCTAAGGTCCTTGGCAAAAGTGTAATTCGCCTGGAAGGACAGTCCGTGCGACATCCTATGAGTCGTCTCAAACGTAAGCGACTGGTAATTGGCAAAGCCCGCGTTGATGCTCGTGTATAACTGAATCCAGTTCTGGAACGGAGCGCGCGGATCGACGTATGGGCTGGGTACGTACGGTTGCGTGCTCGGAGGGATAGCGTTGTAATCCTCCGTCACGTTCATCCGGTACGAGTTCATTCCGCCATAGGTGATCCGCGCCGCGGTGCTGTTGGTTAACTCGCGCTCGATCGTCACGTTCCATTGGGCCGTTTGAGGATCCTTGAAGTGCGGGTCCATCGCGTCGTAGAATCCGGTGCCGCCGTACTGCAGCGCTTGGTTTGAGGGAGACGTTTGCGGAAAGGTGAATAGGGGCTGCCCGTTGTTGTTGTTCGTGTAGGTGTATGGCGCCCCGAGGGGGATACCGATGGAAGTGTACGCCAACGGCCCCAACATATTCTGGGTGAAGATGCCGAACCCGGCGCGAATGACTGTCTTGTTGTCGCGAAATGGACGGAACGCGACGCTGACGCGGGGATCGATATCATGCCAATAAGTGAACCGCAGGCTCTGCGGCCAACCGGCCTGGCTGGCCGTCACCACATTAGAACAAGGCAGCGACGTGTTCCTTGTGGCGAGATTACAGGCGTTGAAAGAGACCAGAAAGGCGTTGTAGTTCGCTTGCAGCAGGGGACTCGATGCTATTGTCTTGGCCAGTTGGTCCGGAACCACCACGTCGCCATTCTGCGGATTGAAGTTGGCGATGTCTCCTTGGTTTTCCGTGAATTGTGGATTCACTTCCCAGCGCAAGCCGAAGCTCACGGTGAGCCGGGAGTTCACCTGCCATTGATCCTGGCCGTAAACCCCCCAACGTAGGCTCGGCTCGTTCGTATTGGGACTGCTCTGCACAATGAACGATGTATTCGGGGCGCCCAGCAGGAAATCGCCGAATGAGCTACCGGTGAACACGCCCTGGTTGAATGTAAACGCGCCAAAATCGTCCGATTGACCCCAGCGGACGACCGTTTCGTAGAACACGTGGCGGACATCCAAACCGACACGGAGGGTGTGCTTCCCCATCGTGCGAGTGACGTTATCGGTGAACTGATAGGTTTTTGACGCGCCCGGCCCGTCCTTGTCCCGGCCGATCTGCGTAAACCCGGTGCCGTCGGAGAAACTGAAGGTCGGAAACGCTCCCGTCGTCGGGTGATTCGCGAAGCTCATGCCGGTTAGGCCGAGCTGGTTGTCTGCCACGGCGCCCTGGATCGGAAAGCTCGTATTAATAAGGCTGTTCGTGAAGCCGAAACGGAACTCGTTGACGATGGTCGGGGTGATCGTGTAGTTGTACGAAACTATGAGGCTGCGATCATGTTCCACGTTGATGTCGTCAGGCAGGAGAGGATTGGCAGTATCCGTGAGCAGGTTTTTCCAGCTTATACGGGCGTATATCTGCTGCTTGGAAGTGATGTTGTGATCCAGCCTGACGTCAAAGCCATTGGTAGTCGCAGGCGTGGGCTGTAGCGTCTCATAGTTGTAGCTGCCCCCTGAAGGAACATTTGGCAAAGGGTAATACCCGTTGAGCAAGTTTTGGGATACCGCGTTCAGCCTCGATGTCGGAATGGTGTTGTTGGCGAATGGCTGGCCGTTAGTGGGATCGATCAAGGTGTTGGTGGGCGCGCCGGTTGCCGGATCAATGATAGGGAGCCCATTCAAATTGCCGCTTCTTTGCGCGGCGGTGGGAACCAGATACTGTTCCGGAAACGAGGTTCTGCGGCGATTTCCTTCGTAGTCCAGGAAAAAGAATGTCTTGTCCGTGCCGTTATAGAGATGCGGGATGGTCACCGGGCCGCCCAGGCTGCCCCCGAACGTATTAAATCGTTTGGGTGCCTTTGTGCCGAAGTTAAGGATAGTCGCATCCAGTGCGTCGTTCTGCAGATACTCGAACAGGCTGCCGTGAAGCTGATTGGTTCCGCTTTTGGTAATGAACGTGACATCCGCAACCTGGGAAAATTCGGGGCTATTGTTGAATGCCGTGACTTTGAGTTCGGCCAGCCCTTCCGAGGATGGGTAGGCGTTCACAAGAGAGCCGTTATGCACGACATCGGCAGTGGAAATTCCATCGACGGAAAATCCGGTCATGGCGAACGTAGCGCCTCCCACCGCGATGTTGCCTTGGCTGTCCGTAATGACGTTCGGCGATAGAGCCAGCGCGGCCAGGGGGCTCGTTGTTTGAGCTCTGAAATTGAGAGGCATCTGAACCAGTTGATCCGTGCCCCGCGTGTCCGCGATCACGCTGTTTTCGGTATTGATCTGGCCGGCGGAAGCCTCCACACTGACCGTCTGCTGCGTTTGCGCCAGCGATAGAGAAAGCTCTACGCGTGTGCTCTGGCGAGCGGTCAATTCCACCGAGACCGTCTGCGACTTCGCGAACCCTTCCTTGGTGGCCTCCACGCTATAACGCCCCGGTTTAAGGTTCTCGAATAGAAAGTTGGCGTTGTCGTCCGCGACCGCGGTGCGCGTTGTATTGTCGTCCAGATTGTGGAGAGTCACCAAGGCTTGCGGAAGGGCGAGGCCGGCCGGATCGCGAGTCACTCCCCGAATGTCCCCGAAGGTGGATTGCGCATAGCCGATGACTGGCAGTAGCAAGTACGCGAAAAACGCGAAGCGCGCGAAAAAAACACACGTGTGTCGCCTGGCCATAGTTATTCTCCTCGATCGATGGATCGTGACGTCCGGAATTCGCAGACAGTGCGAGTCAGTTAGGAGGGCCAGGGAGCCAGCTGGAGAGCTAACGTAGCTGGTGGCTCAAAATCACCCGTCGGGTCTATGAGAGCGCAAGAAACGGCCTAAGTTGGTAGCGCGCGGTGCACGCATCCCCACCCGCCGATATGTCGGCCTGATGTTCCTTCACTCCCATTTATCGCTCGATTATAAGGTGCGGGTTGTCAGGAATCAATTACCACTCTGCGTTCGCCCCTTATGGCCACTTTCACGACGCATGGCCTTTCGGAGGCGCCGTACTTGATGAAGCATTTCATCTGCTTTCGTGCCCCCAAAGCCGAGAATGAAGCCTTGGCGGACATTCGCGCCCACGTAAGCGGCAGAAAGCGGCCACAACCACAGACCCTCTTGCGCGGCGCAAGCGGAGATCTTCTGGTCGGACAACCCTGGCGGAAGCGTCACCACCAGGTGCATACCGGCTTCCGCGCCCAGGATCTCTATCTCGGAGCCGAACTCCTTCCGGAGTGCTTGCGCGAGAGCATTGCGGCGCTCCGCATACAACTGCCTGGTCTTCCGGATGTGCCGCGTGAAATACCCCCCGCTGATGAAATCAGCCAGTGCTGCCTGATACAGGTGTGACGGGCAGAGATCGTTGGCTTGCCGAACCGCTTGAAAGCGACCTACAAGAGCACGCGGAATCACGATGTATCCGAGACGAAGCGACGGAAAGAGCACCTTACTGAAGGTTCCGATGTAAATCACGCGAGAGCTGGAATCGAGCCCTTGCATGGACGCGACCGGCATGCTCTCATAGCGGTACTCGCTATCATAGTCGTCCTCGACGATCCATGCACTGGAACTGTGCGCCCATTCGAGCAGCTGCAGGCGGCGCGCGGCACTCATGGTGGCCCCCAGCGGATACTGATGAGAGGGTGTGACATAGGCTACGCGCGCGTTCGGGCACAGCTTGACGCCGGCCGCAACATCCAATCCCTCACTGTCCACTGGGACGGGAATGAGCCGGCAACCGGAGAGGGTCAGAGTGTGCCGCAGAAATTCGTAGCCGGGTTCCTCGATCCAGACCGGGCTATCCGGGTCGAGCAGAACACGGGCCGACAGATCCAGCGCGTGCTGCGAACCATTCACCACCATGATCTGAGAGGCCTCGCAACGAACAGCTCGGGCCGTTCGCAGATAGACCGCGATGACCTCACGAAATTCCTCTGATCCCATCGGATCCGCATAGTTCATCGAACTGGCGCGCACTCTTCGCGCATGGTACGTTACCAGGTCGGACCAGACGCGAAACGGAAAATGATCGTAAGCGATCGCCCCGACACTGAAAGCGCCCGAACCTCGGAACCAGGGTGTTCCCTCCAGGGGCAGAAGCCTGGAGGCGCGTGAAATGACAACGGACGTTGGATCACTCACAGCACTCGCCACTGCGGGACGCGCGCCGAGGAACTGGTCGGAAAGCGAACTCGTCACAAACGTCCCCGCGCCGGAACGGCTTTCGATGTACCCTTCGGCGAGGAGTTGAGCGTAGGCGCCGAGAACGGGAATTCGCGAAATCCCCAGCTCATCAGCTAACGCTCGCGTCGACGGAATCTGTTGACCCGGTTGCAATCTGCGTTCGAGGATCATCGCGCGGAAAGCGTCGTAGATCTGACGGTGGAGCGGCTTTTCACCTTTACGGTCCACCGCGATCATCGGCACCGCGGCCCCATGCGACTTCTTTCTCATCCTGGTTCAATCATACTGGTCATATCGACCAGGCTTCAAGCGGCTGCTGATCACGACCACATTGCGGGGCGAGCCTGGGGGGCATGCTTTAGCTTGCCCAGTCGGCGCTTGACCACGAGCAATCCTCATAGGTCCTCGGCCATAGTCCCGAAAAAAATACCGGCCCGAGTGGAGATTACCGAAGTCCAAAGTCTATTTCGACGAATTGAGGGCAAGCTAAAGCATGCCCCACCGCGGCAGGCGACCTTGTGTGTTATCGGGCGCGGCCTGGACAGCTCGCCCGTACCTTACGATGCGATGGTGAGTGAGCCGCCGCCGTGCAACCCCCGCAGCTTCATAATCAGCGTGGTCCGCTTAAGTCCCAGCAATTCCGCCGCCGCCGTCTTGTTCCCGCCGGTCTTCGCCAGCGCCCCTTCCAGAATGGCCCGCTCGAACTGGCTCACGGCCGTCGCGAAGTCCATTTCCTCGGGAAGACTGGCCGGCATGGCCGAAGGTTCTGCGATCACCAGCTTGTGTGAGTCCGCCAAACCGAAGTCGGCGCCATGCAGGATTTCGCGCGGGCCGCTCATGGCGATGGCCTTTTCCACGGCGTTCTCGAGTTGCCGAACATTGCCCGGCCATGGCAGATTCGCCAGCCGCTGCAGGGTCTTAGGCGTCACCTGTTTGGGCGGAATGCCCTCGCCTTCGCAAACCTTGGTAATGAAGTGGTCGACCAGCAGCGGGATGTCACTCACCCGCTTGCGCAGCGGCGGCATCTCGAGTGGAACCACGTTGAGGCGGTAATACAGGTCTTCGCGGAACTTACCCTGCCGCACCAGGTCAGGCAGGTTGGTATTACTGGCCGCGATCACACGAACGTCGATCTTGATCGTGTCGGAGCTGCCCAAACGCTGTAACTCGCGCTCCTGCAGAACGCGCAGCAGCTTGGCTTGCAGTTCGAGCGGCATGTCACCGATCTCATCTAAGAAGATCGTGCTGCGATGGGCCTGCTCGAAACGGCCGACACGGTGATTGGTAGCTCCGGTGAACGCACCCTTCACGTGTCCGAACAATTCCGCTTCCAGCAGGCTTTCCGGCACCGCACTGCAATTTACGGCCACTATGGGCTGAGGGGCGCGCGGGCTGGCGTTGTGCAGGGCGCGGGCCGCCATCTCCTTGCCGGTTCCGGTTCCACCCGTAATCAGGACGGTGCAGCGGAACGGACCCACCAGGCGGATGGTGTTGGCTACATCCTCCATGGCCGGGCTGATACCCACCAGTTCGCGTCTCCACGGCTCCGAGGCGTCAGGGTCGGGCCCTTTCCGATGGCTCCGTCTCTCCAGGGCCTGCTTAACTGAGGCGATAACATCGTCCCACTTGTCCCTGTCGCCGTGGCAAGTGTAGGCACCTTCGCGCACCAGCTCGATAGCCTCGCGCGCGGAAAGTTCCCGATGCCAGAAGATAACAGGCATGCCGGAGTCTTGTGCTAACAGAGCCTCCAATATGATTTCGCGATCCACACGCGATTCCGCGGAGACCAGCACGCAATCGACGGCCCCGGAACGAACCTCGGCCACGGTCTCGGCCAGATCTGTCACTCGGGTGATCTCAAGATCGGGGTGCTCGATCCCGTGGCGGCTATCCATGGCCGGGGAATCTTCATTGGCGAACCACAACACACGTTGAGGAGGCATAGGTACGAGTTGTGCGAGACAGGTTACTCCGCTCTAAAGGTTCTAACGAAGCGGACCGTGCTGATTCTAGACTTTATTTGGAGAACGCTCGAACCTGTACCCTGTTCATACTACGTTCATATCTTTCGTTAATTCCGGGGTGCTTACCCATTTACGGTATTGTGCGTCTCGACAGGCCATGCCATGCTCTGGGTGGCGAACGTCTGCCCTCGATCTATGAAGATTCAAAATAACGGTTTACCGGGTTCGACGCCGCTGGAAACCACGCGCGCGCAGCCGGCGCCACCGGAGGCGGGCAGCAGTGCGGCCGCGGGGCAGAGCATCTCGGGGCTGGATGGCGATTCCATAGAAATCTCAAGCATGTCCACGCGCGTCTCGCAAGCCAACGCGGCCGACAGCCAGCAACGGGCGAACCGTGTGGCGGAGCTGGCGGCGCTGCATTCGCGCGGTGGCTACCAGGTCAACGCGGACAACCTGAGCGGCGCGCTGGTATCCCAGGCTGTCGCGCCAGGCGGTGAGGCATGAAGCCGCATCCCTATCTGATGACGCACCTTCAAAGGGCGGAGGACCATGTGCAAAGAGCGCGGCAATCGTGGGACGCCACCGACATTTCCCGTTGCGCCGAATGCCTGGAGCACCTGCGTCAAGCGGCCGGAGAAATACAGGCGGCCCAACAGTACACCAATGAAGCCGCTCTTCCGGCTGCCGAGCCGGCCGCCGAGGCCAGGGATCGGCTGCAACGGCTTCACCTCTCCGTAAACCGGCTAGGACGCCTGGTGGACTCGGCCATCGCTTTCCATCGCGGTCTGGCGCTGCAAAGCGGCATGGAAGAGGCCGTGTCTTCCGAGATCGTGTCTTCCAAAGGAAACGGATAGGACGCCATGGGTGGCATCATGGCAGCTCTCAACAACGCGGGGAACGCCCTGAACGTATACCAGGAGTCCCTGAACGTGGTGCAGAACAACATCACCAACTCCAACACACCAGGGTATGCATCGCAATCGATCAACCTTGCGCCGGAGCCTTTCAATCTGAGCGGCGGGCTGGTGGGCGGAGTTGCGGCGGTCGGCCTGACCAGCGCACGCGATCAATATGCGGACGATGCCGTGCGGCAACAATTGCAACTGCTGGGCCAGTACACAGCCCAGGCGCAAGGGTCCCAGTCATTGTCGAACTATTTCGATGCCACCGGAAACAGCGGTGTGCCGGCGGACTTGAACACTCTCCTCCAGGCTTTTTCGGCGTGGAGTGTAGCGCCGAACAGCACTACGGCGCAGCAATCGGTGCTGAACGCCGCCACCACCTTCGCGTCCGACGTGAATCAGTTGGCTGGCTCGCTTTCCCAGACCGGACAGGCGATCCAGGGCCAAATCAGTTCGAGCGTACAGCAGATCAACCAGCTCACCACACAGATTCAGCAGGACAACATCCAAATCCAAAACGCTACCAGCCCCGATCCCAATCTGGACGCGCAGCTGACTTCGAATCTCGAGCAGCTCTCTAACCTGGTGAACTTCAGCGATGTCAAGCAAGCGGATGGCACCGTCACGCTAGTGTTGAGCGGGGGCTCGCCATTGGTAATCGGCGACCAACAGTTCAATCTCTCGGCTACGGCCCAGGTTCCCGCGGGGGCGGCGAATCCCGACTCACAACCCTCCAGCGTGATCCTTGACTCCCAGGGAAATGACATCACGTCACAGATTACCGGAGGCCAGCTCGGCGGCCAGTTGGATGTGTACAACAACGTGCTGCCCTCCTTGATAGGCAACGGGTCGCAGGCCGGCTCCCTGAATACCTTCGTCAAGTCCCTCGCAGACACCGTAAACAATATTCTGGAATCGGGCACGGTCAGTACGCAGACAGGCGCGGCTAACGGTGTGGCCCTGTTCACTTACAATAACACCGACGCGACTACCACCGCGGCGACCCTGGCAGTCAACCCCAACATCACCACGGCCACGCTTGCGCCCGTGGACAGCTCGGGCAATGCGAACGGAAACGCTTTACAACTGGCGTCCCTCGCCACATCGACCACCAGCGGAGGCATCAACGGTCAAACCTTCGGGGACTACTTCTCCGGGATGATGTCTGCCTTGGGGAACTACAACTCGGTGGCCACGGCGAATGAGCAGACGCAACAACAGGTGTCCGACCAGACCGAAGCTCAACGCGATCAGATTTCCGGCGTTTCTCTGGATCAACAGGCGGTCCTCATGATGCAGTATCAGAGGAGTTATCAAGCGACCGCCGGGTTTGTGACGGTGCTCGACGATATGATGCAAAGCACCATCGACATGATACCGATGTATTGAGGTCAACCCAAATGCTCCCGCCGCTTTCCGGTGCCAATCAGAGCTATATCGACGAACTCACCCGAATGCAATCGCAGATGGAAACTCTGCAAGCGCAGATCACTTCGGGTTATCAGGTGCAAACGCCTGGCGACGACCCCGCGGCGATCGGGCCCATCCTCGATGCAAAAACTCGCATCAGCCAATTGACACAGAACCAGACCAACCTGGGCCAGCTCCAAACCGAGCTACAGACGGGCGATGGCGCGCTGCAACAGGCCATCCAGCTCGTCGAATCCGCGAGTTCTCTGGCGAGCCAGGCCGCCACCAATATGAACTCGAATTCAGCGTCGCAGGCTTCTCTGCTCCAGCAAGCGCAAGGCATTCTGCAATCGCTGGTAAACATCAGCGCAACCACCGCCACCGGGCGCTATATCTTTAGCGGGGACCTCGATCAGCAGGCTCTTTACACACTGGATCTCACCGAACCTAACGGCGTCCAGCAATTGGCCACGGCTACCTCCACCCGCACCGTGACCGACGCTAACGGCGCACCGCTCTGGACTGCCAGAACAGCCACAGATATTTTCGACCCGAGCAATCCGGACGGCACGCCAGCCACCGGAAATGTGTTCGCCGCGGTGACCTCGCTGATTACGGCTCTACAGAACAACGACAGTGCCGCGGCCACCGCCAGCGTCGGCTCTCTACAATCGGCCGACGACTATCTTAATCAACAACTGGGTTACTACGGAATCGGGGAAACCCGCGTGACCGACACAATGAACGAGCAGAGCACGGCGCTGGTGAACGAGCAGCAGCAGCTGAGCGGGTTGCAAGACACCGACGTGGCCAGCGCGGCGGTGAGCTTAAACCAGCTTAACGTCGAGCAGCAGGCCGCGCTGACTTCCCGCGCCCAGTACAATCAAATGAACAACCTGTTTAACTACCTGGCGTAGCTTGGGGGGTGGTCACTTTGCTGCAGAGCAGGGCCATGTCCCAATGCCGCTTACTTTTCACAAACCCGCGAATCGCCCGCAAACGGTAGGGCGGACCCCCCGGTTCGCGCAGGTCCCGGTTACGTCATAAGCGAAGCCGACGCGCGGCCCAAAATCGTGGGGGCTGGTCGAATACAGCGCTTTGCCGCCGGTCTGCTGGATCATGCCCGAAGGTGTATTGGGATCGAAGTTGCCGAACGCGTTGTGGGCGTCCACCTGAAGCGGCTCGTATTCGTAACGCACACCCAGGTTCAGGGTTAATCTTCTGGCGATCCGCCAGTCGTCCTGGAAAAAGCCCGCATACCGATTGAAGCCGGTGGTGGTCTGCACGGGATTCAGCAGAAATTGCCCGCTAGTGGGCGCGCCCGCCAGGAAATCTTCCAACGGCGTAGAGCCTGCCCCGGCGCTGAAGGCGACGCCCCCGTTGAAGACAACATTGCCGTCGAGGTAGTTTGGCGCGCCGTATCCGCGATACAGGGTGTGATGGAACTCGGCGCCAAACTTCATCACGTGTTTGCCGCGACAATAAGAAACGCTGTCCAGGAAGTAAGAAACGCTGTCCAGGAAGTGCCAGGTGTTTTGAAAGACCAGTTGGTCCTGAATGAATTGACCCGCTCCCGTAGCGGTAAAGTCACCAATGTTGATCACCGGAAATCCACACTCGGGCGAGCGCGCGTTAATCCCCGCGGCGAAGCCGAAGGCTTGCAGATGTTGATCCGCGGGCGCATTTGTATGCAAGTGAGAACCATCACAAGACGCGCTCCGCAAGACCGCTCCCTTTGGTCACGGCTCCGTAACGCACGTCAGTGCGCACACGCCGATACGTTTCCGCGACGTGACCGTAGGGAGCGGTACGCAACCCAGGCACTTTAGTATCATTAAGTACGTTATGTCCCCGGGAGGAATCCAGCGCGGGCGGCCACGATCCAATAACATGAAAGCCCTCGCATCTGTTTTCCTGGGTTTCGCGGTAGTGCCGCTTTTGCACGGCGCGGACTGGATCAAAATCACTTCCGCCAACTTCGAGCTGTACACCGAGTCCGGTGAGCGTGAGGCCCGCCAAACCTTGGAAACGTTCGAGCAGGTCCGGGACTTCTTCCTGCGCGTGCGGTCCTCCAGCAAGGCAACTCGTTTGCCCGTCACCATCGTCGCGTTTCGAAACGAGAAAGAGTACAAGCCATACGCTGCCACCGAAGTGGCCGTGGCTTACTACACCGGCGACGAGCAGCACGACTACATTGTCATGAGTGATCTCGCTACCGAGCGCACGCCCGCGGCGATTCATGAATACATGCATCTTCTGGTGCGGCATTCCGGCCTGAAGATGCCCCTGTGGCTGAATGAGGGGTTCGCGGATGTCTACTCGACCTTGCAACCGCGGGGCGGACAGATTGTCCTGGGTGAGGTGCCACTCGGCCGGGCTTATGCTCTCACGCAGCAAAAGTGGATACCGCTTGTCGCGCTCTTTCAGGTAAGTAACGATTCGCCGGAATACCACGAGAGAGACCGCGCCGGTCTTTTCTATGCGCAGAGCTGGCTGCTGGCGCATATGCTCATTCTCAGCCCCGCGTACAAAGATAAGTTCTCGAGTTTTCTTACCCAACTCTCGGCATCCGGCTCCGCTGAAGCTACTTTCTCGGCGATCTATGGCAAATCGCTGGAACAGGTCAACAAAGATCTGAACGCCTATTCTCGCCAGAGTACGATTAGTGGAGTCGTTTTCAAGGAAGGATTCCGCAAGATCGAAATCGCGCCGGCTCAACCCGCGACGGATCTGGGGGTGGGCCTGACTCTCGCCCGGCTGGTCTCTCTGCTCGGCCGCCAGGAGGAAGCAGCAGGCAGACTTCGAGAACTGGCTGCTGCGCACAAAGATAGTTACGAAGTCGAGGAAGCTCTGGCGTACACCGAGTGGCGCAATGGGAACTCGCAAGCCGCCATCGAACACTTCCGTCTCGCGGTCGGCCGCGGAGCAACCAGTTGGAAAACGAATTGGGACTACGCACGGTTACTGGGCGGTAGATCTGACGCCGGCGAGCAACAACTGCAGGCGCTGCGCACGGCTTTGCAATCGAAACCGGATCTGGTGGAAGCGCGGTTGATGCTGGGCCGCGAACTCTACTTGAAACATAGCTATGCCCAAGCCCTGGTGGAACTGCGCCAGGTGAAAGCGATCGATCCCGAACAGGCGCCCACGCTGTTCCTGACGATGGCATACGCCTCTCTGGAAATTAAGCTCGAGGACGAGGCCAGGCAATACGCGGAACAGGCGAAGAAGTACGCGCGGAATCCATCGGAAATCAGCAATGCCGAGAAACTCATGCAGTTTCTTCAACAGAAGAACGCGCCCGCCGTCACGCCGGACCTATTGGCCGCGGCCGGCGGTGACACCCGTCCCATTCTCCAGCGCCACGAACTGGACAATCCTACTGCGCCGGAAGCGCGCCGGCCCGCTCTGCCCAGCATCACTGGCCGCCTGACGCAGCTAGAGTGCCTGGACGGACCTGCCAGGATGCACGTGACCGCCGGAACCGCCACGTACATCTTTCTCATTCGCCGTCCTGGCGAGATCGTCATTAACGGCGGGGCAGCCGCAATCGAATTGACTTGCGGGCCCCAGAATAAGCCGGTAACCGTTGACTATCATGCCGTGCGCGACGAAAAGTACGGCACCACTGGCGACGTGGAGGCGATCGAGTTTCCCAATTAGCGCGGTTTCCGAGATGGAATGAGAAGGCCGGTCTCCCGGCGGGATAGCGTTAAGCTTCCCAATAGGTAACGCACTCGAGGTGCAAAAAGGAGACCGGCATGAAGAAGAATAGCAAGAACTCAAAGAG
>Ga0182024_10013790_pt1 | contig 15714 bp, 16 predicted proteins | sample P32metaG_FD_120480 | JGI IMG/M metagenome (GOLD analysis project Ga0182024, IMG submission 120480) | Permafrost microbial communities from Stordalen Mire, Sweden - P3-2 metaG (Illumina Assembly) | ecosystem: Environmental > Terrestrial > Soil > Wetlands > Permafrost | place: Sweden: Stordalen... | reverse complement strand
CTCACGTTGAGTTGATTCATCGCGTCTTTGTGCAACATCTGTCGCACCCAACGCAATGCGTCCCTCAAAGTGGCTGGTTTTCATTCGCTCTCGGCTGGCCGGTTTTGACCGCTCGCTAACACCATAAATATGAGAGCTACCGCCACCAAACTTTTGCCATGAAATTCTGACGAAAACTGCAGGTGCCGATCAATGTGAGCAGTCAGTCCATAGAGCCACCTGCCAACGCGACCGGCTCGGCCTCGACCGGCGAAACGTTTTACGACGCCAACAGTGTGGTGATTTTGCCGACGAGTTCTTATTATTCCGGCACCGGCAAGTCCCACGTCATCGTGAAATGCGTCCAATGACGGCTCTGGTTTTAGGTGCGTCGTCTTCGCCTGCCTTGTTTGTCCATTGTTTAGCCACCGCAAGGAAGTTCTGCAACAACGGTGACTGAGCATCACGCAGCCAGAGCAGCTTTAGTCGAAAAGGCGGCACAGGGGCGCGCAGCCGCCGCGTTGGGCATGGATGAACAGACGAAATCGCGACTACCTCCGGCAATATGGCAACCCCATACCCCGCGGCAACCATGCCTAGCAGATTCGACGGCCCTTCTACCGGCTGGGTTGCCGTGGGCGTAAATTCAGCGCTCACACAGAGGTCGTTCAGCCGTTCTACGTAGCCGGGTGAGGTATCCGGCGATGATATCAGTAATGTTTCACCCGCGAGCCGGTGGATGTTAATCGAGGCTTTAACCTCTTTTGTTAGGGGATGTCCGACGGGAAGCACAACTACCATCGGACAAGTGTATAGCGGCATGGATTGGAAGTGGCGGTCCAAAGGCGCACCTAAATCGGGAAAAATGCCAGCATGAATACGTCCCTCGCGTAATGCCTCCAACTGCATGGGACGATTCATCTCCAACAAGGATACTTCCACGTGGGGAGAATGCTCGCGGAAAGCACGCAGAAGAGGTGTTAGCACGCGGGTGGACAGGACCGGCATGTTGCCGAGTTTTAGCTGGCCTTTTGCATTGCGCGCCGCGTCTTGGGCGCGGCTACGAGCCGCAACGGCAGCGGACAGTGCTTGGCGTGCGTAAGATAGAAAGGATTTTCCAGCTTCGGTTAAATAAACTCTGCTGCCACGGTCGCGCTCCAGCAATCGCACGCCAAGTTCCTTCTCCAGAGCCTTGATCTGACGACTGAGCGGCGGCTGACTAAGATGCAGACGGTCGGCCGCCCGGCGGAAGGAGAGTTCCTCCGCGACGGCGACAAAAGAGCGCAAATGAGGAAAATCCATGGCAACAATTCAGAGAACTGATACCAAAAACGAACTCAAAACACAACGAAAAACGCAATAAAGGTGGGGTATTCACCCCATTGTGTAAACGTCGCGTGCAGAGATAAAGTAACCAGAATGAAAAAAACACTCATTCAATTGAAACTGCGCGCCGATGGCTGGCGTATCCGCGGAATGTCAACTCAACAGCCATGACCTTCAATGGACAATCAGTCATTATCACCGGCGCGGCCGGTGGGATCGGAAGCGCTTTGACGCGCAGCTTCCTGTCTCGTGGAGCTCGTGTTTTTGCAACCGATAGGAAGCAACAACAACTCGAAGATCTAAAAGATGAACTCGGTGATCCAGCAAACCTCTTCACTGCCGCTTTCGATGTCACCGATGAGGCGGGTTGCAAGGGTTTCTCCAGCCGCGTTCGCGAAGAGTGGCGTGTGGCTGATGTTCTGGTAAACTGTGCAGGCCACTTCCCGTTCACGACGTTCGAAAAAATTTCCTATGCGGAGTGGCGGAAAATTTGCGCCATCAACCTCGATGGGCCATTTCTAGTTACCAAAAACCTGCTGCCACTGATCAAGAAAAGCCGCGCCGGTCGCATCATCAACATCAGCTCCGGGAGCATCTATGTCGGAAATCCCGACCAATGCCACTATGTTGCCGCCAAGGCTGGACTGATCGGTCTTACGCGCTCGCTCGCCAAAGTCGTGGGCGAATACGGCATCACAGTCAACGCGGTCACACCCGGACTTACCGTCACGCCCCCGGTCAAGAAACACTTTTCCAAACAGGTGCTGGCCAAGGTCGCCCAGATGCGGGCGATTAAGCGGGATGAAACCGCCGAAGACCTGGTCGGCGCGGTTTGTTTCCTTGCTTCGTCCGATGCTGCGTTCATCACCGGGCAGATAATTAACGTCGATGGCGGCAGCAGCTTTCACTAAACGCAAAAGCCCAAATCAAAAAATTTCCTCAGCTTGACCAATCAACAAAAAAACCATGACTATTCTCGTAACTGGAAGCACCGGTAAAGTAGGTTCGGCATTGCTCAAGGAGCTTGGCAAACACAACGTGACGGTTCGCGCCCTCGTGCGCAAACCGGACGCAAAATTACCAGACGGCGTCGAGGCCGTCGTAGGGGACATGCTCGACCCGGTCTCGGTCGAAAAGGCGCTCGATGGCGTGGACAAACTTTATCTGCTGAACGGCGTCACGCCAGATGAGCTGACGCAGGGACTGATTACCTTCGGCCTCGCCAAAAAACGCAAACTGAAGCACATAGTTTATCACTCTGTTTTCAAGGCGGAGCACTTCAAGGATGTGCCGCACTTTGCCTCTAAAGTTGTCATCGAAAGTGCGCTGCGGGAATTCGACGTGCCCTTCACCATCATCCGTCCCAACTATTTTTTCCAAAACGACCTGTCGTTGAAAAGCCCGCTCATGGAGGCAGGCGTTTATCCGATGCCGCTCGGAACGCCGGGCATATCAGCAGTGGACATTCGCGACATTGCCGAAGCGGCGACCATCGCGCTGACCACTGAGGGACATTACGGGAAAACTTACAATCTTAACGGTCCGGAGATTTTGAGCGGCACCAACGCGGCTGCCATCTGGAGCACTCAGTTGGGCAAAACGATTCGTTACCCCGGTGAAAACCTGGACGCCTTTGAAGAACAGTTGCGCAAAAAGGCCCCGTCCTGGGCGGCTTATGACTTCCGCATGATGTTTCAAGGCTATCTCGCACGCGGCTTCGTCGCGAGCGGTGATGATTTGAAAACGCTGACGACGCTGCTCGGCCATGCCCCGCGCCGCTATGAAGACTTTGCGAAAGAGACCGCTCTCGAATGGAAGAAGTAAATTTGAACGCTCCATCATGAGCGGAAAGCAAACAACTCAACTAAAAAAAATACGATTATGAAACTATTCAAACCGGAAACCTGCGCCCTTGTGCTGATTGATTACCAAGTCGGCACGCTGCAACTCATCCGAAGCATGTCTTCGGACGTCTCGCTCCGCAACGCGGTCATCCTCGCGAAGGCGGCGATTGCCTTCGGCATGCCCGTCGTCCTCACCACCAGCCAGGAGGATCACATCCAAGGGCCGCTTGCGCAATCGCTCCAAAAGATTTTGCCCGACGCCTACAAAAATTGCGTCAAACGCATTGGGGTCGTCAACGCCTGGGCAGACCCGAAGTTCGCCTCTGCCGTCAAGGAGACCGGCCGCAAGCAACTCATCATGGGCGGTGTCACCACCGACATTTGCCTGGTCTTTCCGGCGATGAGCGCGGTGCATGAAGGCTACGAGGTGCAGGCCGTGATGGACGCCTCCGGCTCGTCCTACGAGATACAGGAGGAGATGGCGCGTCGTCGGATGGAGAACGCCGGCGTTGTGCTTACCACGACCAACACAATGGTTGCCGAACTCGTGCAGAACTGGAGCAGCCCGGAAGGGTCGGAACTCGTGAAATTGCTGGTTGCCACTGCCCCGATGATGCAACCCGCCAATTGATCACAAAACAAAAGCAAACAAACGTTCAAAGAAAAGGCCAATCTATATGTCTATCCTTGTCATTGGAAGCACTGGTAACATCGGGTCGCACGTCGTGCAAGAACTTGCCGATCGCAAAGCCGACGTGCATGCCCTCGTCCACAAAACCAAATCGAAGTTTCCGCCAGGTGTGACCCAGGTCAAAGGCGACGTGACCGACATGGAGTCAATGCGCAAGGCGCTGGTCGGCATAGACACGCTCTTCCTGCTCAATCCGGTTGTGGCGGACGAACTGAACCGCGCGTTGCTTATGCTCAACTTGGCCGTCGAGGCCGGCATCAAACGTGTTGTCTATTTTTCGATGTTCCATGCCGACATCTTCCTGGATTGCCCGCACGCCTGCGCCAAATATGCCACCGAACTGATGATCCAAAAGTTCGGCATTCCCACCACTATCCTGCGTCCAAATTACTTCTTTCAAAACGACGGGCTACCGGTTCTCAAGACTGGAGTTTATCCCATGCCGATTGGCAGCCTCGGCACCTCGATGGTGGACGTGCGCGATATCGCCGCCGTCGCGGCCTTGAGCCTGATCCGGCGGGACGGCGCAGCCAAGCCTCTACCCACTGAGATAATCGAAATACACGGCCCCGACGTGATCACCGGCGATTCCGCCGCCGCGCTCTGGTCGGAAGTTCTTGCGCGCAAGGTCACATATCCAGGTGATGATCTTAGCGCTTTTGAAAAACAGGTCGGAGCGATGCTGCCCAGTGCAATGGCCTACGATGTTGCCATGATGTTTGGCGGCTTTCATCGGGATGGCATGGTAGCTACGCCCGGCGCTGTTGATCGCATGACTAAATTGTTGGGTCGGCCGCTTCGCACCTATCGCAGTTACGCGGAGGAGACTGGCAGGCAAGGGAAAAAGAAGAAGTAGCAGATGCGTTTGATCCGGTCATACATCGTTTAACGAACAAACCATGAAGCTATCTCGCATCCTCCTCGTCTTGGGTGTCCTTGTTGGGCTTCCTAGCGTCTGGGAAACGCTCGCGTTTTCTTGGGATCCGACCTTTCAAGCACCCGCATTGCGTTATGGATCGGAGCACACCAATTACCATGCATTCCGCGAATTCACGCTCACCCTCGGTGCACTCACCATCATGCTTTGGGTCATATTTCAACCTGCGGAAAATCGTTCGCCCGCCATGTGGACGACGATGTTGCTTGCCGGGGTGTTATATTATGGAGGTTGGTGGTTGCCATGGCCTCTGCTTGGCCTGCACACGCCGAACCTAGCCGCCGAGCTGGTCCACGAAGCAGCCGCTGCACTTTCACTGGCGGCCATTGCGTTGTCTTGGTGGCAATTCCACCCTGGCCGTCGAAGCCTTCGTGTTTCCATGCCGTCCAAAATTGAGCGGCCACATTCAGCATCCCCGCTTTAGACAATTAAAACCATTATGACCAACATTACACCGCCGCTCTCGATCCCGGGTTTTAGGAGCGAAACTGCCACTGTCAATGCGGTGAAACTTCATTATTGGTCGGGCGGTGATCCACAGGGACAGCCTGTCCTGCTTTGGCACGGATTTCTCAGCACCAGTTACGCTTGGCGCAAAGTAGCACCCGCACTGGCTGCTGTTGGTTTCGCCGTGCTGGTGCCGGACATGCGAGGTTTTGGAGACTCCGACAAACCAGCGGGCACCGAAGGCTACGACGCACGCGCACTTGCCGAAGAGTTCCGCGCGCTCGTTCGCCAGATCGGGTTTGGAAATGCAAGGCCCATCATTCTTGCCGCTCATGACATGGGTGGGCCGCCGGCACTACTTTGGGCTGCTGACCACCCGGACGAAGTTGCGGGGTTACTCTATATCGAAGCGCCGGTCATGCTCTCCGAGGTGCTCACGAAAATCATCGCCTACACACCGGAGGCCATGAAAGAAGGTTCAATGTGGTGGTGGATCCTTCCGCTCGCACCCGATGTGCCGGAACGTCTGGTCGTCGGCCATGAACAGGCCTTTCTCACTTGGTTCTATGATCGTCACACCGCACGGCCTAGCTCAATCGAGCCCGAAACCGTGGCTGAATATCTGCGCACTTTTTCCGGTCGAGAGGGTGTGCTGGGCGCGATGGGTGTTTACCGGGCCGCCTTCCTCAGTATGGAGCAGACGGCACCGCTGCCCGGCCACAAGGTTCACGCGCCTGTCGTGGCGCTTGGCGGCGAAAAAGGTCTCGGTGCCAAGGTTGGCGAAATGGTCAAGATGGTCGCCAAGAAAGTGGATAGCAGCGTGCTTAAGGATTGCGGGCATTTCTTTCCCGAAGAACACCCGGACGAGATTGTGCAGCACATTCAATCTCTGAAGGCTCGCGCGCCAAAGATATGACAACAATACATCACAAAATAAACTTGCTGGATCGCGTCGCGATGACCGTATTGATAGCGAACTGGATGAATGCCGGATCGCCTTTGCAATCACGCTGGTAGTAATAAACACGAACAAGAAGGAATAGATATATGAATTCAACCAACACCAACCGGACCGCACAACTCCTCGCGCTCATGAAGAAAGGCGACGACGCTTTCAATTCCCGCGACGTCGCAGGGATGAACGCCACAAATCACCCAGACATCATCGCGCACGTCATGGGGATCCCAAAGCCGATCAAAGGGCGAAAAGCCCACGCCGCGATGATTCAGCAGATGATTAGCGTGTTCCCCGACATACGCGTCCACAATGACCCATACCCAATCCACTTCGGAAGCGGCGACTGGATCACCGTGATCACCCGCGCCACCGGGACCTTCACCGGGCCGATGACTCTGCCCAACGGCAAGGTAGTCGCCCCGACAGGAAAAGCGTTCGACCTCGACTACAGCACGACCTCCCGGTGGGAAGGAGACGAGCTCGTTGAGGAGCACGTCTTCGTGGACCCCGCTCTTCGGGCGCAGCAGATCGGCCTCGTTTAGGACTCGACCGATGGAAGAATCATCGAACTAAATAGTTATATGACAACAATACACCATAAAATACACCTGTTGGATCGCATCGCCATGACAGCGATGCGCTTGATGGTTGCTTCCATGAAGGGGAGCGTGACCGGACCTGCGGCGCGCGAGCCGTTTGATAAACTGATGGAGAAAATACCGGCGGCTCACGGCGTGAGCTATGAAAAAGCGGAGGTGGGCGGTTTGCCCGGGTGGTGGTGCCGACCGGACAATGCACCGACCGATGCCGCCATCCTCTATTTCCACGGGGGCGCATATGTTGTCGGTTCGGCGTTGGCCTATCGGCATTTTGTGGGACAAGTTGCGGCACGAGCAAAGGTGGCTGCCTTCGTGCCGGAATATGGTTTAGCCCCAGAGCATCCCTTTCCAGCGGCAGTGGATCACGCGCAGGCCGCATATAAGGGTCTTGTTGAGCGAGGTTTTGAGCGCATTGCGCTGGCGGGCGATTCGGCTGGTGGTGGCCTCGCCCTTGTGCTGCTGTCGTTGGAGGTCGCCAAGGCGCGCGACGGCACCGGTCTGCGTCCTGTCGGTGCAGTGGTTATGTCGCCTTGGACTGATCTGGCACTTTCCGGGGCTAGTATGGAAACGCGTGCGGAGGCCGACCCGCTCTCGACCAAAGCGGCACTCGCCGCCACAGCGGAACTTTATCTCGGCGGACACGATCCGCGTGACCCGCAGGTGTCGCCTTTGTATGGCGATCTGGACGGACTGCCGCCCGTTAGAGTGCATGTGGGTGAAGACGAAATTCTTCTCGACGACTCAGTTCGCTACGGCGAGCGGCTCGAAAGCGCTGGTGGGGTCATTCAAGTTCATACTTGGCAGGGCATGACCCACGTTTTTCCTTCGAGCGTCAATCTCCTTCATGCCGCCAAGGAAGCGCTCGACGATATTGGTGACTTCCTGCGGCAACAATTGCTTGACGAGACCAATCACACGACGACTGACAACAACCCGCAAACCTACCAACTGGAGAAATCAGCACCATGAACCATAATTCAATCACAGCGCAGCCTATATCACCGATCCCGGCGGACAACCTACTCCGCAAGCTTGCGGTCGCGGATTCCAACAAAGACGCAGGTCTTCGCCATCTAGGCATCGTCGGAGACACCTATACTATCTTACTCTCCGGTAATGATACTGACGGTCGTTATTGCCTCATTGACATGCACGTTCCACCGGGCGGTGGCCCGCCTCCACATCGTCACGACTTTGAAGAATCATTTACCGTCCTCGAAGGGGAAATTGAAGCTACTTTTCGTGGCAAAAAATCAGTCGTGCGAGCAGGCGAGACCATCAACATCCCGGCCAACGCACCTCATTCCTTCACGAATGCCTCCAAGCAACCGGCGCGGTTGCTTTGCATCTGCTCACCAGCCGGACAGGAGGAACTATTTCTCGCGGTCGGGGTTCCGGTAGCTACGCGGACAACGCCGCCCCCCAAGCCCGACAAAGCGGCTGAGGCGATAATGATGGCTAAAACTATCGCGCTCCTTCCTAAATATCGCACGGAAATGGTAAAGCCATAAGCCCAAGACTGAACCCATGACTAAAACTAAATCCACCATCCTGGCCATCGGTGCGGCTGGCAAATTTGCAAGTCTGGTCGTGCCCGAACTCGCCAAAAGAGGCGCGAAAGTTCGCGGGTTGATCCGGGACGCAAAGCAAGGAAAGTCGGTGATTAAAAACGGCGCGGCAGAGGTGGCCGTTGGTGACCTGAATGACCGAGCCAGTTTAAACGCGGCGTTAAAGGGCGTGGAATCCGTTTTCTATATTGCGCCCGCTTTTATACCCAATGAGGTCGCGATTGGAAAAGGCATGGTGGAGGCGGCGAAACAGGCAGGCGTGCGCCGTTTCGTCTTCTCATCCGTTATCGACCCAATCCTCGGCGCGCTTATAAATCACGCCGCCAAGGGGCCGGTCGAGGAGGCGATCATGGCTTCTGACATGGAATACACGTTTTTGCACCCTACGCTGTTCTTCCAAAATTATGCGCAGGCCTGGTCAACGGTCGTGAAGACCGGCTCCTACGCCGAACCTTGGTCTGCCGAGACCCGCTTCAGTCGGGTTGACTACCGCGATGTTGCGGAGGTGGCCGCAATCGCACTCACCGAGGACCGGCTTAATTTCGGAACGTTTGAACTTTGCGCTGAGGGCAACCTCAATCGCAAAGACGTTGCAGTGCTCATGAGCGAAGTGCTGGGTCGGAAGATCAAAGCTGCCAGCCTCAGTCCAGAAAAGCTTGCGGAAATATCCAAAGGCCGTGGCGGGAAAAATGAACCTTCGCCGATGAAAGCGATGTTCGACTGGTATGATGCGCATGGTATGGTCGGAAATCCGCTCATCCTCCGTGCCATTCTCGGTCGCGAGCCTCGGACGTTGCGAGCTTACTTCGAAGAACTTGTTGCGAAACCACGGTCATCTCGATGAACAAGAACATTTTTAGACACCCATCAGCCGAAATAAGACGGATATTATAATGCCAAATGTAAATGTCACCCCGTTTGAAATCGAAACCACCACCCGCCACGGTGATGTGGTTCGCGCTGACGTTTACCTGCCGAAAAACGCATCGGGTCCTTTGCCAGTCGTCCTGGGCGCGTCTCCCTACCAAAAAGCATTGCGCTACCTTCCGGTGCATAGTGTGTTTTCCTTCGTAGAGTATGGCCCGATGCAACTCTACCTTGACCGTGGCTACGCCTACGTCGCCATGGACCTGCCCGGCACTGGTCGTTCGGAGGGCGAATGGGATCCTGTCTCACGGAAAGAGGGAGAAGCCATTCACGACATGATCGAGCATGTTGCAGGGCAGGAGTGGTGCACCGGCAGCATCGGGATGATCGGAATGTCGTATTACTGTTGGAGCCAATGGAACGCGGCGCGCACCCGGCCGCCGCACCTAAAAACAATTGCCGCCTTCGACGGTGCCACGGACATGTATCGAGACTGGATGTATCACGGTGGTATTCCCATCCAGGGTTTTTTGAACGCATGGCTGTTTGGATCGGTGCTCCTTCAGCACCAGGCGCAAGGCCACGACATTCGGGGAGGCGGGCGAGACCAGGTCGTCTATGACATTCTCTCGCACACACTGGACGACGAGTGGCAGCGGCGGCGCTCGCCGTTTTGGGAGCTGTCAGCCATTGACATTCCCGTCTTTTCGATCGGTGCGTGGGGCAAGGCTGGACTGCACCTTCGCGGTAATTTCATGGGTTACGAGCGTGTCAGCGGACCCAAGCAACTCTTGATAACTCATCCTGATTCGTTTGCGGCGACGCAGCTTCTCTTTGCAGACAAGGACTTCCACGAGCGTGAGATGCTGCCGTGGTATGACCATCATCTGAAAGGCGTCGATAACGGGGTTATGGAGCGTCCTGTTGTTCGTTTCTTCGTCAAGGGCGAGAACAAATACACCAGTGCAACCCAGTGGCCGCCCTCGGATGCATCTCCATCCACATTCTATCTCGACGCCGAGAAGAGCGGCCACGTCACGTCGCTCAACGATGGTTCCCTTAAGGAAAAGGCTGCACAAAATCCAGACGGCAAGACGACATGGTCGTATCCCGACCCGAAATGGATGGCCGGAGTAACCATCTTCGATGAACATGGCATGCCGGACCACGTCGCGCGCGTGAACACGTTCACGACAGCACCGTTCGAGAAAGATCGGGAATTTACAGGTCAGGGCGTCGTTGTTCTACATGCCTCGTCCGACCAGGAGGACATGGATGTCATAGTAAAACTTTCGCTGGTGCGCCCCAACACTAAGGGATCACATGGGCAAAAAGTAAGTCAAGGATGGTTGCGGGCTTCACACAGGGCGGAAGATTTTGAGCTTACTTCCGACATGCGGCCCTTTCACAAGCACGACTGCATCGAACTAATCGAGCCAGACAAAGTCTATGAACTGCGGATTGAGCTTCTACCGATGTCTTTTCTGGTGCGCAAGGGCGACCGAATTCGCTTGGAAATCAGTAACGAGGATTCACTCATCACTGATGCGCCCATGACGCATTGGTATGGCAAGAAGGTGGGAACAGACACCTACCACCATAATGCTGCATACCCTTCCTTTCTGAAAATCCATGAGCGACCAAGATCATAAGTGGTGTGCAAATTGAAAACCAAACTATAACAAAGGAAATAAATATGCCCAAAGCATTACAGAGCAACGCGGCCAGAGCGAAGCAGTTCTTCGCGGACAAAATGGCTTTCACGACGGGACCCGTCGCAACAAATGACCAGATTGAGAAAGGAGAGGATGTGGTTATCATAGACGTGCGGGAGTCTAAAGATTTCAAGAAAGGCCACGTCCCCGGCGCGATCAATCTTCCGCAGGAAAAATGGGGCACGTTGGCCGGTCTGCGCCGGGATACGATGAACATCATTTATTGCTATTCTCAAACCTGTCATTTGGGCGCCCACGCCGCGATGCAGTTCGCCGCGAAGGGCTTTTCCGTCATGGAAATGGACGGAGGCTTTGAGTCTTGGAAGGAGCAAGGCCTTAAAATTGTGAAGTAGCGCTTATCAAACCCTCTGTATAACTCATCAACAGCTTAAAACGGGGCTTCGCTCCATATGACCTGGCTTGCTTTTCTGTTCCAGTGCATGAGGTTGAGCTTTTGTTTGTTCCTTATGCTTCCCCGCGCGGGATGGCGAAGGGGCACACTTGCTCAAACTGCGCAATTACTTGAGTAATACGGATGCAAATGAAGAATCTTTCAAACAATTTCCTAAAAGTGCTGTTGCTGCATTTCCACCGGTTCGAGCACCACACGCTCGGTCTCCAGATGCGCAGGCAACGGCTGAGCGACTTCATGTCGCGGACACCAAAACGGACACCAAACGAGTAAAAAACGGTATGCTTGGGTAGAGACGGATTTACTTGATTCCCCAGTAAAACCAGGTATATTTGGGGTGCAAACGCGGGGAAAATTGGTCGAGTCCCGCCACCGGCACCAATTTTAATCGTTGATGCAGCAATGATCAGAACTCGCACAGCTTGCGAACTCGGCTTCAGTTGTTCTCAACCCCAGTTCAACAGGGCGGGCCGCGCATTTTGGCTAGGCGTCTCAAAATCTCGTTTCGTTGTTCAGAAACTTTCATGTTGCGAGCATACCCCTTCTCGAAGATACCACGGTGTATCACCTACACCACTTCTCAGCACCGCCAGCTTTCCGGGTGGCATTCCATAAATAACGTCGCGAAGAAAATCACATGCTATAGACCAGTTTGTTTTCCGAAAGTGCTGATGATCCATATTTTGGCAGCAAGAAGCGGGTGGTTGTAATCGACACCAATGGTAAAGTGCAGCCATGAACGATTACGAACGGGTTGCACGCGTCAACGCCTGGTCAATCCGTTGCAGCACGTTGTTGCGGAAAAGATTTTCCCAGCGCGCCCGCTCGGTTTTAGATTTCTGTTCGTATTCGGGGATGTTCGCGCTTTGAATCTGGGTGAGGAAAGTTTCCCAAGGTTTGTTCGACGGATTTTCCGGCAATTGGGTCGTCTTTGAACTTCCGATGAACCAAACCAAGCTCGCGTCGAGCAGCGACCAGATTTGCCCAATGCACAGCAACAATAGCTGCGGAACTGGCCTGGCCAATGACGCCGGATGAACACCAAGGGAAGCCTGGTCGCCAGCAATTAAGACATCATCCAGCACCGTGCAGTCATTTTCGGCAATCAAGATATGGGATTCATAGTGCTCTACACCAAGGTCAGTTCAACAAGAGCACCTACACACAAAGCGCCACATATGACGCTTTACTTGACATTATGGCTTTTATGCGTCATATATGGCGCGTTATGAAGATAACAAAACAAGCGACCGATGCTGCCGTTCTGACCGAGTTGGGGGGGCGCCTGACTCGGGTGCGCCTCGAACGCAATCTCACACAAGCCCAACTGGCGGAGCAGGCCGGCGTCTCAAAGCGCACAGTCCAGCGTCTGGAATCCGGCGACGTGTCGCCCCAGTTATCCGGATTTATCCGCGTGTGCCGTGTGCTAGATTTGATCGAGCATTTTGACCGGCTCGTGCCCGAGCCGGTGCCCAGCCCGGTCGAACAATTGAAGCTTGGCGGCAAACAGCGTAAACGCGCCTCGAAAGTCAAAACCGCCAAACCGTCTCCCAAAAAATGGCAATGGGGGGATGAAAAATGAGTTTGGCCGAAGTGAAACTGTGGGGCCGAACCATCGGTGCCGTCTCCCTAGAGGATGGCGGACGTTTTGCGGCATTTGAGTATGATCCCACCTTTGCCCGGAGCGGTATTGAAGTTTCGCCCATCACCATGCCGTTGAGCGGGCGCGTATATGTTTTCCCGGATTTGCCGCCCGTTACTTTTCACGGTCTACCCGGCCTGCTCGCTGATTCCCTGCCAGACAAGTTCGGCAATGCGCTGATTGACACTTGGCTTGCCACCCAAGGCCGAAAGTCTGAAAGCTTCAATGCGGTGGAACGTCTTTGCTACACCGGTTCGCGCGGCATGGGTGCGTTGGAATTCACCCCTGCCATCGGCCCGAAACCACAACCGGCAAAGCACATCGAGATTGATTCCTTGGTCAAGCTCGCCTCGGAGGTGCTAAGCCATCGCAAAAACCTAAAAGCGACTTTTGCCAGTGAGCGCCGAAAAAATGCACTGAATGACATCTTACGAGTGGGCACTTCTGCCGGCGGTGCGCGCGCCAAGGCGGTCATCGCGTGGAACCGGGAGACCAATGAAGTGCGTTCCGGCCAGATCGCTGCTGGTGCAGGCTTTGATTACTGGTTGTTGAAGTTTGATGGGGTCACTGGCAACAAGGACAAAGAACTGGAAGATCCCAAAGGTTACGGCGCAATTGAATACGCCTACTACCTGATGGCCAAGGAAGCGGGAATTAACATGAGCGAATGCCGTTTGCTGGAGGAAAACGGACGGCGGCATTTCATGACCCGTCGTTTTGACCGGTTGGACGGCGGTGAGAAACTACACATGCAATCACTCTGCGCACTGGCCCATTTCGATTTCAATCAGGCGGGAGCGTATGCCTACGAACAGGCGTTCTTCGCCATTCGCCAGTTGAACCTGCCGATGGCCGACGTGGAGGAACAATTCCGTCGGATGGCGTTCAACATCGTCGCCCGCAATCAGGATGATCACGTCAAAAACATAGCCTTTCTGATGGAGAAAACCGGCCGCTGGTCGCTCGCACCCGCGTTTGACGTGACTTACAGTTACAATCCTTCAGGCAGTTGGACTGACCGTCACCAGATGACAATGAATGGCAAACGTGACGAATTTATGCTGGCCGATTTTCGTGCCTGCGCCAAGACCGCTCTTATGAAACGTGGCCGCGCCGAAGCAATTATGGACGAAGTATGTACAGCGGTTAAAAAGTGGCCGGACTACGCGGAACAGGCGGACGTGATGAACGACTGGCGCAAGCAAATCCGGCAAAATCTCCGGCTTGATTTGCCTGCCAAATAAAAATCTTCTACCGAAGTTTCCCGATCATGCGTGGCACATCCCCTTCCGCCGACCCAAGGCTTACTGAAGCGCTTGCGGAATGCGGTCGGCTGCGGGAAGAAAACCGGCAGTTGCGCGAACGCATGGGGATTCCCCAAAAGGAAATAGCCCCGTTGCCTGCCACCATCCCTGGCTTGCCAATCACAGTCACCGGAAAATCCACTCCGGACGAAAAGGTGAAGATGTTCCGTAATTTATTCCGCGGGCGCGAAGACATCTATGCGTTACGTTGGGAAGGGCGTAATGGAAAGACTGGTTATTCACCTGCCTACAGAAAAGTGTGGGGCAATCCGCTTTCAAAACATCCCGACAAGCCAAAGGAATATTTTCCGTTAACCGACCAGGTTATTCACGACCACCTGACTGGCAAACTCACAGCAGGCATCTACTCGCTGTTGGCCGACGAAACATGTTGGTTTCTCGCTGCTGATTTCGACAAGGCGGCATGGCAGGATGACATACGGGCATTTCTCCATACCTGCACCGAGTGGAAAGTGCCTGCCGTTCTCGAACGGTCACGCTCCGGACGCGGCGGTCATATCTGGATTTTCTTTGAAGCACCGCTGCCCGCCCGTCTCGCCCGACAACTCGGCGCCGCCATTCTCACCCGGACCATGGAGCGGCGTCATCAACTTGGTCTTGATTCCTACGACCGCTTCTTTCCAAGTCAGGACACGATGCCAAAAGGCGGTTTTGGTAATCTCATCGCCCTTCCGTTACAACATATGCCACGAGGTCATGGCAACAGCGTATTTCTCGATGCCAACTTCAACCCACACCCCGATCAGTGGGCGGTATTGTCGAGCGTCCGGCGGATGACATTTGTCGAAGTTGAAAATATAGTGCGCGACGCCGAACGTAACGGAGACATCATTGGGGTGCGGCGCAGTGTCACGGACGATGAACAAACGGAAGACCCGTGGACACTGCCGCCATCCCGCAAGAAAAAAGACGAACCCATTTCGGGGCCGTTGCCAGCGAAAGTGCGCGTCGTTCGTGGCAACCTGATCTTTGTCGAAACGGAGGGATTGCCATCCGCGATGCTGAATCGTCTGCACCGGATCGCCGCATTTCAAAACCCGGAATTCTATCGTGCCCAAGCCATGCGGTTGTCCACATTTGGCAAACCGCGTGTCATCCGTTGCGCTGAGGAATTTCCCAGGCATGTCGCTTTACCGCGCGGATGCCTTGGGGAGATCACTGCGCTACTCGAATCGCATAAGGTTGCCGTGGAACTCGAGGATCAACGATTCATTGGTCAGCCGATTGATCTTATATTTCATGGCCAGCTTCGTCCCGACCAGCAAGCCGCAGCCAATGCAATGCTACATGTCCGCGTATAAATAACACGACATACGAGGTTTAAAAAAACGGCACCAACAGGCCTTGGATTTTTTCCGGGTGGCGCTGCATGTCGGTGAAGGTTGTGAACAGCGATTGGCATAG
>Ga0182024_10013789_pt1 | contig 15715 bp, 24 predicted proteins | sample P32metaG_FD_120480 | JGI IMG/M metagenome (GOLD analysis project Ga0182024, IMG submission 120480) | Permafrost microbial communities from Stordalen Mire, Sweden - P3-2 metaG (Illumina Assembly) | ecosystem: Environmental > Terrestrial > Soil > Wetlands > Permafrost | place: Sweden: Stordalen... | reverse complement strand
CCATCCAGGAAAAGCTCACCCGCTGCCGGCGCACCTTGGAGCAGATCCAGCCCGGCTGCACCAGCCCCAAGTCCAGAAAACGGAAAAAGTGACTGTCTAGTTATTTTGCAGACACTACACTAGGCAACAAAAACTTGTGGGTGACGAGGTCCTGCTTGTGCTGCTAGCCGCTGTCTTTCTCAAGGGTTTCAAGGAAGCGATCGGGCTGGCAACGGCTGTGTGTATTCCTTACCTGCTACTGAACGTTGTGGTGCGGTGTCCGTAATGCCGCTCATTACAGGCTCACCGGACGATGAAAGAGGCGAGCGGCCGCGGGGACGCATTCGGAATACGCGCAAGCTCCTGGCGACTGCAGCGCTCATCATGAGCGTCCTGCTGCTGCTTTCCTGTTTCGTTTCGGTGCTGCTCGTTCCGAGGGAGGCGTATCGCGAAGGTGGTCCGGCGAACGGTCGTGTCCTCGCCTACACGGCGCACTCGTATCTGGGAAATGTCTTTGGCTCGGTCTACGATATTTCTACGATTCTAGTCCTCTGGTTCGCCGGCGCGTCGGCCATGGCAGGGCTGCTGTATCTGGTGCCTCGATACCTTCCTCGGGTTGGCCTCGCCCCGGAATGGGTAGCTTATACGCGTCCGCTGGTGCTGCTGCTTTTCGGCATCAATGTGGTGGTCACCCTCATCTTCAACGCGAGCGTCGATGCCCAAGGAGGAGCATACGCCACGGGCGTTCTGGTCCTCATGTTTTCCGCAGCAGCCGCGGTTGCGATTTCACTTTTCAAGGAACGCTCATACACGCTCAGCGCCTAACCACATAACATCTATGGATCTCACGAAAGAACAATTTGAGCATCCGTTGGTGTTTGTCACTACAGGGTACCCGGTGCATCCCTGCCGGCGAGAAGATCTGTCCCGCTTCTTTCGGAACCTCAAAGCACGCATCGGCCTGACTAAGAAGTTGACACCCCATATCTTCCAGCACACTTTCTGCACTACCCTGCGCAACAATGGCGCCGACATCTCCCACATCAAGGATTTGGCCGGACACGCCGATATTCAAACTACAGCCCGCTACTACTTGGGCAAAGACAAGGCGGTCCTGCGCCGAGTCGTTGACAGTTGCCTCGACTATGGGCTCGGGGAGCCCGTCCTCTTAAACCCGGACGATCCAGCCGCTCTCCCTTTAGCAGATCATCTCCCCAGAGAGGGCGCCGAGCGTAAAGGCTCCCAAACACACACCTAATTGGTTTGAACTTATTTATAATTAACTCCTCACAATCATGACAATGCTGACTAAAGAGCACTTTGACGAAGCGATCAAGGACCTCGCCTCAAAGCAGGAGCTTGAGAAGATTGAAGCCGCTGTGCGCAACGCGACCCTGTTGGCCGTTTCTGCGGCCGATGACTTTCGCAAGTTTTCTGAACAACTGGCCGATGTTCAAGAGGCGCTTGAGTGGAATACTATCGCGGTTGATGCCCTGGGCGAGAAGTCCGTCTCACCCGATGATCTTGAGAGTGCCTTCAAGTGAGGGATGTTTCTAGCGGTACGGGAGGCCGTCGAAACTTCGCTTGACAGAAATTACCAGTAACGCTACAGTTCCCGTAGAAACATTAATGTGAGAGCACGAAACATCTCGGAATCCGCCGAAACACCTTCGCAACTTCCTACGAAACCGGATTTGTTAATCACCTCCTTTCTAAGGATAAATAGCTTGATTAGGCAACGTTTCGACGTTCCTGTCAAGCCATCTGATGGTCGATCCCTCTTCTTTTGGAGGGACACTTTGAACGATTGACGCAAACGGCTTTGTACTTTCTAATCACTGTTTAGTTGTGAAAGTCTTAAGGCCTTTTGGGGAAGCATTTTTCTGCTCTCATCGGAAGGTCTTTTTGTATGGCCAATAATCCAATAGCGCCGCCGTGCATCAGCGATGCTGCGGCCCAGTTCCTTGAGTACGCCCGCGTCGAACTCCAGTTCGGTGCGCAAACGTTGGAGAAATACGAGTACTGCCTAAAGCGGCTGGCGCGGGCCCTCGGCGACCGCCCGGTCACTGAGATCACCGCATCGGACATTACCGGCATAAAATCCGAAATGCTCGCCCGCGGCAACGGCGTTTGCTGGCAGATTGTCACGTTGGCATCGGTCAAGCGGCTGCTGCTATTTTGCCGGGATCGCCTCTTGCTGGCGGTACTGGATCCAGAAGCTCTCGCTCGCTCGAGGGCAGTATGGTTGGATTGTGTGAGACATTTCCCGCCTATTCGGTGTCACGCCCCAGCGCGATGATATCCATCTCCTCGGTAGCCCGGATGTGGAAGGGGCGGAGGAACTTTCAGCGGTAGTCCTGCGAAGGTTCGGCGAGCGAAGTCTCGAAGCCTCGATGGCGCTTCACTGGGCCGCGGCGTGCGGACTGTCGACAGGCAGCCGCGCGGCAGAGCGCCGCACCCTCGACCTGCTCGCAAGCCGACCGGTCCTGAGTGTTCAATTCGGACATCAAAGCACCATTCGCACTCTGCTCGCCGTCACGCCTGAGCTGGGGCTCGATGAGAGACTCCGCCGGATGTGGATCCGCCGCGCTCTCTACGAAAACGCACTTCGCGACCGCTAAAACTTTTTTTCATCCCGTTACAGAATTCGAGGGGGGTACCACTATCGGCAAACCCCGACTTGCATGAAACTGACGCTGCAAGGAATTAAGCAGCCCCGATCTCCTGCGGTTCCGGCACTGCCCCAAATCTCAAAGCGGCAACTCACACGACGTGATTGTCGGAGGGTAACTAACCCCTCTCTACGCCGTTCTCCCGAGGTTTGTCTGGCAGCGCCGGAGCCGGAGTGGATCGGAATTAACCAGAAAAAGCCATGCTTGAAAAACTCATCACGTCTTTGTGGAACCGGCTCGCGGCACCGCGTCAATCGGCAGATCCCGGCCCGCGCCTGGATCTAGGCTTTCAAATCATCGACGGCGAAGTTCAGAAATCAAGAGCGTACTTGCCCCATTCCAAACGATGTGAACACGCAGCAATTCTAGGCAAAACCGGCCGCGGGAAGTCCTACCTGCTCCGTCATATGGCCGCGCAAGATGTGCGGGCGCGCCGCGGATTCGTCTCTTTTGACCTGCATGGGGACACAAATCCATTTCTGCTGCGACTGATCGCCGCCGAGGAACGGAGAACGGGCACGGACCTGAGTGATCGGCTGATCGTGATCGAGCCAGCCGACGCCGAGTTTTCGATTGGGCTCAACGTACTCGAAGCACAGGCGGGCCAGCCGGGCTACGTGCAGCTTGCGGAATTCGCGCAGATCCTAAAATCCCGCTGGCACCTCGATTCATTCGGTCCACGCACCGAGGAACTACTACGCAACGCGCTGCATGTGCTCGCAGACAACAACCTGACACTGCTGGAACTTGCGCCACTCTTGACCAGCCCGACATTCCGGGCAGCGTGTCTCAACCGGGTCCAGAATACCGAAGTCGCGGGCTACTTCCGGACGCGGTTCGACACACGCAGCGAAGCCATGCAAGGGGTTTACCGCGACGCCATCCTCAACAAAATATCCGGGTTCACCACTGATCAGCGGTTCCGGCACATTCTGGGCCAGCAACGCTCGACATTCTCGCTGCTCGATGCCATGGAGCGGGGCAGGTGGGTGCTCCTGAATCTCGATAAAGGTCGATTGGGGGAACAGCTTCGACGCTCGGCAGCCTGCTGCTGACTAAGCTCAAGAATGCACTGTTCGCCCGAAGGCGCCGCCAGGTGTTTACGCTCTATTGCGACGAAATTCAGAACCTCGTCGCTTACGATGCTGGACTCGACACACTTTTGTCCGAGGCCCGCAAATTCGGAATCTCTGTAGTGAGCGCAAATCAGTTCCTGGAGCAGTATCCTCCGCAAATGCGCGCCGCCATCATGGCCGTCGGTACGCATATCTTCTTCCAGCTTTCATCCGGGGATGCCGAGAAAATGTCGTCGGCACTCGACGGAGGCAAACGCCTGTCTGAAGTTCTGAAGAATCTGCCCAAGCGCCACATCGTCGTAAAAAGCGGGTCGCACCGCCAGCAGGAAGCGCTCGTGCCGAATGTTGCCGAGGCCGACGCCGACGCTACCGACCTCTATAACCGGTGCCGCGCAAAGTGGGCAAGGCGGCGCACCAACATTGAGGCCGAGATTCGTCAGCGCCACCGGCAGGCGAATCGGACAACCGAGGAGGAATTAAATGACTGGGAATAAACGGGCAGGATTTCTGCTTCAGGATCGCGACCGTCATCTGCTGGCCGAACTTGGCGTGATGCGAATTATCGACCGCGAGATGACAAAGCTGGTCGCGGGCTTCCATTCAACGACGCGGGCGAACACGCGTTTGCTCCAGCTCACTCGCGGCGGATTTCTACGGAGATTCTTCGTCGGCACCATTGGCTCAGGGCAAAAGGCCGTCTACACGCTGTCTCCGAAAGGCTCCGAGATTGTAAGCGCAAAACTCGGCGGTATTCACCGCCCATCGGGGCGGATTGTCGTCGGAGACCGGTTTGTCGAGCACCAGACCGGGATCAACGAGATTTATAGCACCCTGAAATATCGCGGCAATCCTCACGAGGGACTTCGCCTAAACCGCTGGCTGAGTTTCCACCAGTCGATCTCGGAGGCCATCAAGCTTAGACCGGATGCCTACTTCGAGATCTCCTCTAGCCAGACGACTCGCGCAATGTTCCTTGAGGTGGACCTCGGCACGGAAGCCCTGTCGGTCTGGCAGCAAAAGACGGCTTACTACTTGCAGCTGGCACTTACCGGCGAATTTGCGAAGCGATTCCGCCAGCCGCAATTCCTGGTGCTGGTAGTCGCCACCTCCGAACGTCGTGCCGCGCACATTCGCGCGACGGTTTCCAAATCGACGGACAAGATTTTCCGGTTCACGACTCTCGAAAACATTAACCGCGACGGCCTTTGGTCCCCGGTCTGGCTCAGGCCAACCGGCGACCAGCGCCACTCGCTTTTCTAAAAGGAACTCTCATGCGCTATTGCAATCAATGTCACCGAATCACGCCCGGCGAGCCGGTGTTCTGCAACTTCTGCGGACGATCCTATGACTTCAAACTCTGCCCGTCACGGCATCCGAACCCCCGCAACGCCGAAGTCTGCAACCAGTGCGGCTCCCGTGAACTCTCGACACCGCATCCACGGATTCCGCTGTGGCTGGTACCAATGGTCGCTCTCCTCTCCGTTCTCCCCGGTCTGTTGCTGGTCGGCGTCACAATCCTGTTCCTGATCGCCCTGGTCAATACCCTGGTCCACAGCCAGCAGCTGTTGTTTCAACTGATGCTCATTGGCTTGATGATTTCATTCCTCTGGTACCTGTACATGCACCTTCCGGCTTTCCTGCGCAGATTCCTATCACGGTTATTTCACCGTTCCAAGCGAGACGACCATGGACATTAAACTTCCGAACGTAAGCATAAAGAAAAGCTCCGCTTCCGCACCGAAAGGACCAGGGGGGCCAAAGCCGTAAACCCGCGCGTTTACGAGGCTTTTTCGCCCTTTCCCTAGGGCAGCGCTGCCCTAGGCGTTACCCGGGCCAACCTGGGCCATTGTTGCGCGAACAGGGGCCGGTTTCCCGGCCCTTGCAGCCGGACTTCGGGCCGCTCGGCATCCCGCTGTCCATCGCCGAGGTCGCGCGCATGATCGGCTGTTCGCCCTGGAGCGTACGCCAGACCTTGATCCCTCAAGGCCTGCCGCACTTCCGCTTCAAGGCCAACGGCCGATTGATCTTTTACCAGGGTCAGGTGATTCGTTGGGTCCAACGACAACAAGAAGGAGGAAAAACAACAAAGTGAGCCTGTTTAAACGCGGTGACGTGTGGTGGTCGTATTTCTACAAGGACGGAGTCCGCCACCAGTTTTCTACCGGTACTGCAAACAAGAGGCAGGCCGAAACCATCGAAGCTAAGCAGAAAGAGGAAGTCAACAACCAGCGGTTTCAGATCGTCGAAACCGATCGCCAAATGAAGTTTGGGGAACTCGCCGACCGATTCGCTACCAGCGGTTCTGTCCGCAAGCATCATTTATACCACCTGAAATTCTTGCGCCCGTGTTTTTCGGACATTCCGGTGCTGCGGCTGACCAAGTCGCTGGCTGAGGAGTTCCGGCGCGCACGCAAGAACCTGAACCCGGCCATTAAGGAAGCGACCATCAACCGGGACCTGAGCGTGCTTCGGCACATTCTCTATTGGGCAGTCGACGAGCAATTGCTCGTGCAAAATCCGCTCGCCCGGATGAAGATGGCCCGCGAGCGGCGCACCCGCAGGCAGGTGCTGAGCGTGGCCGAGGAGCAGATGCTGCTCGGTCGCGCAAAGAATCACCTCCACACCATGATCATTGCCGCCGTCGATACCGGCATGCGGCGCGGCGAAATCACCAGCCAGCGGTGGGAAGACATCGATTTTTCCCGCAAGCTGGTGTCCGTCACGCGCTCGAAGACGCCCGAGGGGGAGTCGCGCGAGATTCCGCTGACTGAACGCCTTCTTAAGCTTCTGCTTGAAAATCGCAAGGACAGCGGTCTGATCGTCGACTACAAGGGCCAGCCCGTCCGCAACATCAAGCGTTCGTGGACTACAGCGCTTAAGAACGCCCAAGTTCGCCACGTTCGTTTTCACGATCTCCGCCATACGTTCAATACCCGCCTGATGGAAGCGGGCGTCTTGCAGGAAATTCGCATGACGCTCATGGGCCACTCGGCGGGCTCGAAAGTTCACGCGACCTACACCCACATCGAACTTCCGGCGAAGCGCAAAGCCATCTGGAAGCTCGAGCAATGGGTGCAAGACCAACTGCAGCAACCACAGGAGAACAATGATGCCATTACCGAAACTGAACGATCCGAAAGCAGGCACTCCGCCGTCAGCAGCAACGAAACTGGATGCCCGCAAACCGTGGAAGAAGAAGTCGCCCGTCGAGGTGGTCCTGGAGCAAGCCGACAAGCTGAAAGCCGAGATCGCCGAGACGGAAGAGGAACTCAAGGCAAAGCGAAAGCAGCTTCAGAAATTCGAAGAAGCAAAGAAGATCTTCGAGGCGATTTAGCGTCATGAAGTTGCTCGACGATCAACTCCGGGCGCGTTTGCCGCCGCTGTATGCGCAGGAAGCAGAGGCGGAGCCAAGGGTGTACGCGAAGTTTTTCATGCCCGGCACCGGCTGGACCTGGTACGTGACGGAGGGCAGTGAACAGGAAGGCGACTTTCTGTTCTTCGGCTTCGTCGTCGGCCTGGAAAGCGAGTTCGGATACTTCCTGCTTTCCGAGCTCGAATCTGTTCGAACGCAATTGGGCCTTCAGGTGGAACGCGACTTGTATTTCACCGAAGGCAAGCTCACCGATGTTGTGCCCGCGCCGGATTCATAGGCGCGAGGACCGGAGCATACACGTACGGGGTTCGCCTCGTTCGGTATGCGCCAAAGCTCAAGAGACCAAGGAATTATTTCCCTGGTCTCTTTTTTGAGGTCGCCTTTCAGCGCCCTCCCTTCATTCGCTCGTAGCGGGAGATGACCAGCCTCCCAAGGAGAAATTACGATGAAAAACCTTTCTGTTGTTGTGGCCGGAAGCGGCCAGATTCGCGACCTGAAGATTCAGCCTGGCACCACCGCAGGCGATGTGCTCCAAGAACTCGAGTTGCCGGACTACCTGTTGTCCAAGGGTCCGGGCCAACCGTTCTTTGCCGCGGCCGAGTCCGTGTACGACAAGGTCAAGGACGGCGAGAAGATTTTCGCCTCCACCAAAGCCGAGGTTGGCGTCACGGTATGCGCGTAACGTCCCTTGGTACCCGGCCCCTCGATTGTTGTCCAGCGCCGCCAGATCCCGTACTGGCAGGAACGCGGCTGGACCCGCGAAGGGAGCGCTTACACAGGTAATTATCAAACGCCTTACGGCGCGTTTCACGGCTGGATCAACCAGGAGCGCTCCGGCCATATCAACTTCCATCTCTACGGCCCGTCTCCGGAAATTCAGCGCCATAGCCATTGGACCTGCTTTCAGCATCGCGGCAACGACTGGTACTTGGTCCATATGGCGCGGGAACCGCGAGACGTGAGCTCAGGAATCATGACCATCGAACGACTAATTGCAGAGGCATACGAACAATGAAAACAACTCATCTTGAAGAAAAACGGAAGACCCTCCTCGAGAAGCGCGAAAAGCTGCTGGACCGCTTCAACCAAACCGCCCGCAGCCGGAAAAACACGTCGCGCGTGTGCACGGAAATTCGGCGCACGAACGAATTTCTGGAAAGTCTTGAACGCATCACTGCGGAAAATACGGACAGTGCGGGCACTGGGCCGCGCCGCTTTGTGGTCAGCTCGCTGTTCCTCCACGAGTGCTTTAAGAAGCTGACCGCCGATCCGGACGAGCAGTTCTTCTTTGTCACGGGCGCGGAAACGGCGGGCGCACTGGTGCTCGATCAATCGGTGGAGTTTGCACACCAGCGGCGAAACCGGCTGAGCGTCGTTGCGGATATGCCATCGACGCATAATCTGCTCATCAAGCTTGAACAGTTTGGCCACAAGCTTCTCGCCCACTTCCACAGCCATCCCGGGGAAGGTGCGGACGCAACGAAACCATCGGGAACGGATGACAACTTCCAAAAACGCCTGGAGAGCGCAGGACACCTCGCGGTGATGGCAATCTTCAGCCGCGACGGCTTCGTGCGGTTCGTGCGACTCGATCAGAACTTTGAAATTGAAATTTACGGAGAAGGAGTGGAGAATTATGCACCCGGCATTTACCGTCTCAAGAACATCGATTAAGCTGCGCGGGGTCGCAATTCCCGGCGCGGAGGACCGGCAGAGAAAGATTCCCGGCTTTGAGCAGGAAGCATTTTCCAGTAGCTGGGTGCTTTGTATCGGTGCTGGCGGGCTAATTTCATTCATCGCGCCCCCACTGGTTAGGAAGGGGGTCGGCGGGATCACGCTGGTAGATGACGATTTTGCCGAAACCAGCAATCTGAATCGACAGCGCTTCTATATAAAGGATGTGGGAAGGAACAAGGCACTGGCGCTGGCAGAGAATCTCCTGCCGGAGTGCATCGTCGAGACCGAGATTCACGGCGTTCCGTTCCGGCTGCAGGAGGCGATTGCGCAGGAACTGGAATTGTTTTGCGATGTCGCGATCTGCGGCGTCGACAACAATCCCACGCGGGTTGTGGCGAGCCGGTATTTCCGCACCAGAGGAATTCCGGTGATTTTCACCGCCGTCAGTCTGAACGGCGATTACGGCTATGTCCTGGTGCAGGACAAAACAGGACCCTGCATCGCGTGCATGTTCCCGGACATGATCAATGACGACCGCTACCCGTGTCCGGGAACGCCCGCCATCGCCGATATCCTGCAGGCCGTCGGTTCCCTGACGGTGTACGCGGTTGACACGCTCCTCATGAATCGCCCGCGCACTTGGAACTATCGGCAGGTCAGCCTGTCGGATGCGTCCCTCGATGGCGCGTCGCTGATTCCAGTTAGAAAAAACTGTCCGATTTGTGGACCGACAAGGAGGGAAAACTAACATGGCGAAATGGAGAAATCACGAATCGATGTCGAAAGCGGTGGCTCGGGAGGGCCGCAGCATCGCGAAAGGCGTCGTCAAGGAACTGCTGTCGATAGCGACGCTCGGATTTTATAAGCCGAAGCGTGGCAACGGTAAGAGCGGGAAGACTCGACGGTGATCGATGGAAATTGATCAAATCCAGATCGGATTCCGCTACCGCAAGGACCTGGGCGACCTGCGTTCGCTTGCCGATAGCATTGGAGAAGTCGGCTTGCTGCATCCGGTTGTCGTCACTCTCGAAGGTCGGCTGATCGCCGGCCAGCGGCGGCTTGAAGCCTGCAAATCACTCGGCTGGACCGAGATTCCGGTTACGGTCGTTGATTTACTTCAAGCCGCGCGCGGCGAAGCGCACGAGAATTTCGTCCGCAAGGATCTGCTGCCAAGCGAAATCGTGGCGCTGAAACGGGCCATCGAGCCGCTGGAGCGCCGCGAGGCCCGCCAGCGGCAGGACGCCCGGGCGGACCTCTGTCATTCGGCCACTGTGGCCGAATGTCAGGTGCCCTCCCGCGAGAAGATCGCGCGTTACCTAGGCGTGGGCAAAACGACCATCGACCGGGCGGAGGCCGTTGTGGAGGTTGCCGAGGAAGATCCGGAAGAATACGGCTATCTGGTTGAGCAGATGGATCGCAGCGGCAAAGTCGCCGGCGCTTTCCGGCGTCTGGAGGTGCTGAGGCAAGCAAAGGAACTGGACGCAGCCGCGCCTGAGCTGCCGACCGGCCCATTTCAGGTGATCGTCGCCGATCCACCGTGGCGCTACGATTCCGGCAGCAGTTTGCCCTATCCAACCATGGACATTGAGGAGATCAAAGCACTGCCGGTGGTGGAAATCGCGGACGAAAACGCCATCCTGTGGCTGTGGACCACGAATGCCCACCTCCGCGTCGCCTTTGATGTCGTTGCGGCCTGGGGGTTCGAATACCGAACCCTTCTGACCTGGGTAAAGGACCGTACGGGCACCGGCGAATGGCTGCGCGGCCAAACGGAGCACTGCATGTTGGCGGTCCGTGGTAAGCCGGTGTTCTTGCATGGTAGTCATTCCACCGTGGTTCAAGGCGTGCGCCGGGAACATTCGCGGAAGCCGGGAGAATTCTACGCACTGGTGGAAGAAACAAGCCCCGGCAGCAAGGTGGAAATCTTTGCACGGCAACAACGGGCTGGTTGGCAAAGTTTCGGCGACCAGACTCAGCTTTTTCAATCCGAAGTGGTCATACGGCGATGAGCGCGCTGTCACACCGCATAAAATTAATCATGCAAAGGATACAAACCCTTGTGCGGGGCTCTCGCATCGCCCCTCGCCGCTGCGGCTTGTCTTCTTAGGGTTGCATGTGGCGCACACGGAGCGGATGCACCGGAGATCAAATCCCTAAAAGGAGCTGAAGCAGCCCTCGACCTAGACAAGGGAGAAAAGCAGATCGCGGCAGACGAGCCCGGTGACGCGTCTGAAGCAGAACAAACGCCAAGCTTTGTCGCGAAGGTTATCGACAACCGCGGGAACCTCCGAGAAGATGTGCATCTGCGCTCGCTCAATAGTCACGTTTTCTTTATCAGCCCTTGGCACAATACCTCTAAAATGGGATTACGGACAGCGGTGTACACGCCCATGGTTTGCTATTCGCAACCGCCCGTGCAATCTTCGCTGAGAGCTTACCAGCCTCGGCGGTCGTTTTGACAAATACCGCTGGAATTCCTTCCGGAAGTCCAAAATCTCCCTTGCACCGCCATTCTCGCTCATGGAGCCAACTGATCCAATCTCCTTCGTTCACCTCGAACCGAACCACACGCCACAATTCATCTTTGGGGATATTTAGCGCCTTGGTCTCCTCATTCGAAAGGTAAAGCACTGGCCTGCATCCTCGCGCATGGGCGACTTTCTTTGTAATCACGATCCCATACGGCTCATATCGGGGCTTCACTGGATCGGAGTTCCCAGGCGTCAAAACATACTTGAGCGCCGCAAATGGAACGTCCATAAAACAGGTTGCCTCGTTAGGCCCCTTAATGAAGCCCTTGTCCGTGTCGCTCCCCCAGATCTCGCCGGTCGTGAGAATGCTCTCCAGGTTATTCAGCGCAGAATACTCATCCTCCTGCTTTGTGTTCTTGGTTAGATGGAGCAAATACGGCGTCAGATCTGGTCGAGCATTGAATGGTAACTCCGTAAACGTTGGCATCGGCCCCTTTCTGGTGTGTGCGAACAATTATCGGCAGGAAGTGCCTCTGAGCCCAGTGGCAAGCAGCCGCATTAAGTTCCTAAAGGTCCCACCCGCACGAGCTGTCCTACCAACCGATTGAGGCCCAGCCGCCTGAGTTTACAACGCTCCTCGACGTTTGCGGCTTCGTTGATTTGTCCCATCAACTTCCGTGAAATAGTTTCGCGTTCATTTTGAGCTACAGTGGACCCTAGCAAAGAGATTCCCTGGGTGATCCGCAAGTGCCTTCGGTTGGGGAGCCGCAATCCGTCATTAGCGATGATCGCTCCCGTTACGACTTTTGGCGACTCCTTTTCAAAGAGGTGCGTTTTATGACATTTGAGCCCTGCACCCCTGAGCGTCTTGGTAATCGAGCAGAGTGCGCGCAGATTTATGAACTCACCTGACAAGGTGATGTCGTCAACATACAACGTGAAGGTGCTTCCTTCTTTTACGGCGCGCACGTATTGCGCATCAAAGGCTTGTTTATGTGCATAGAAAGCGAGAAGCATGCTGGCCGGACTTCCTGTTGGAACGTGTCCTTCGTAGGTGCATAACTCGGCGATTAGCATCGCGACATCGCCGGAGCATTTAAATTCTCGGATCAATCCGATAAACACCTGATGTCGCGTCGTCGTTTGATAAAACTTGGATATGTCCGTTTTGACTACCACGCCCTTTCCGATGTGGGCCGCCGCGTTCGTGAGGTAAGACCGCTTCTTCGTTCCCGAGTGCAGATATGGTGGCGGCTCTAGCCGCGATAATAACGTCATTAGTCTCGAATGGATGTCTTTCAGTTGGCCTCGTGGCGCCTCTACGGTCCGAAATTTGACTGGGCCTTGTTGAATGGAAAACACCTGGTAATTGTCTCGCTGACGAATCAGGTTACGAAGCGCCCCGAGATCGATATTCAACAGGGCCGCTAATCGCTTTTTACTATTCAGTTTGTAAAGCCGAGACTCAAGAATGGGGTATCTCTTTAGCATTCAAGATCCTGTGTTATCCCGGACGAAATCTTATTGAGCAAATGAAGCGCCCCCAATGCAATTGCACCCTGAGCGCGACCGCTAGGACGAGTTCGATCCATCTCCTCAGAGAAAAAGAAAAGAGCGGAAAGAGGAACATTGAAGTGGGAAGAGTACTGGCGGAGCAGATCGAGTGTAACCTTCTTTTTCCCGGACTCGATTTCCGATAGATACGATTTCGAAATACCGAGCTCAGCGGCCAATTTCGACTGGGGAGTGTTGTGATATGTTCTGAGTAATCGGAGTGCTTCGGCGATCATCATTTCCTTTCAATTAATTCAGGGGGCCGTTACTCATCGGAACCCGTCAAACAGTCGGACCAAAGCCGCGAGGGACCTTGCCACTGTCACTACCAAGCGCCAAGTTTCTGGTCGCAATAGCAGTTGGCGAATTCTAAAAAATCTCGGTCGTCGCTTCGGATTCAGTTTCTTCATCGTTCTCTCCTTCCCACCTTTAATAAAGTGGGTGCGCCATAAGGAGAGCGGGACTGAAGCGGCGGTTTACCCCCTGATCAATCTGTTGGTAATATGCGCCAACAGCGAGCACTATTTACGAGTTACTAGAGTTTTGTGCCCTGTTGCGGGTGAGGGCTAACTACTTGCCCCCCTTCGGGCCGGCTACCCGACCCATCAATACGTTTTGGCGATGTCCCTTTCTGAACCGTAAGTCCATCATCACTCAGACAGGTTCGCCATGTCAAGAACAAAGTTCGCTGCCAGCGAACCATAACTCTCATGAACGACGCCTATGGTAGACTCAAAAAAGCAGGCGATTCACCCATGAACGATCTCACAGAAGCTTTGAGATTGATACGAGTCTTCCACGATATCTCCCAAACTGACCTAGCCGATAAGTTGGGGGTCTCCAAATCGTTCTTGTCCGAGATCGAATCTGGGAAGAAACGCCCTAGCCTGGACCTGTTGGCTCAATATGCGGCGGAATTTGACGTTCCCCTATCCTCCCTCATGTTTTTCGCTGAGTCGGTCGCCGCGAATGATCTCGCAAGACCGATCAACAAAGTTGCCCCCAAAGTTCTCTCGCTCCTGAACTGGATTGCGGCCGCACGAGAAGTGTCACCGCCGACACGCAAACCCGCTCAGAAGCAATTCTCGCCAGATCGCAAGAAGACGAGATTCGGCGGGTAGAGCAGGGTCAACGCGGTCGTCGCGTTATGCCCCGGCGCCGATGTAGAGTCAAAATGTCGATCTACGGTATCCTAAGGGAACGGTAGCCTCTGTGCCAGAACCGACCGCCGCAATTCCCGTGAACTCCAGCGCACCTACGCGTTACGACCTCTTTCTTTCACACGCTTCCGAGGATAAAGAAACGATTGCGCGTCCGCTCTACATGGCGTTGACCAACGCAGGAATGTCAGTTTGGTTTGACGAGGCCGTCTTAAGGCTTGGCGATAGCCTGAGCGGCAAGATCGATGAGGGCCTTGCAAAATGCGCTCATGGCATCATCATCATAAGCCCCAGTTTTTTGGACAAGAAATGGACCCAGCGCGAACTGGCTGGGCTTGTTGCCCGCGAGGTAGCAGGCGGAACAACGAAACTCTTGCCAATCTGGCACGATATCGATCACGCCACCCTTGTTCAACATTCCCCAACACTCGCGGATCGCGTCGCCGGCAAGTCCACCGATGGTATTTCCAAGCTGGTGAAAAAGATCAAGGAAGCGGTCACAGTAGTAGAGATTATCGGCGAAGAACCACGGCGAACACGGTCGGCGAAAGGATCGAAAGGCTCATTTAATGCTGAAGAGCGAAGACTTGTCCTGGGCGGCGGCATGAACATACAGCTATCGCGTTCCGCCAACGAAGTTGTGTCCGCCTTCGCAATCCCGGTCCGTAACTCATATATTCGGCGTCAGAACACGATTCATAATATCCATGCGCAGATTACTTTCACCCACTTTGATATAGAGACATTCGAGGTGGAGGGCTTATTTATTCAGAGTCAGCAGAGCACGGATTTGGATCCGCGGCCGGAGTCCGCTGCCTCTCTTCGGCACGGCGACATGCGACACCTCCTGCTCTTGGCCTCCCGGCAAAAGATTCCTATGATGGCGGCTGACCATTCCGCGTTCTATACGATAACCGCGTGGCCTTTCGAAACCGCGAGAGAAAAGCATTTATACGACGTGGAATGGACTGTTAAATTGGAGTTGACATGCGATTCGCCAGAAGAAACCATCTCCACCGAATTCATATTGCGAATATTTCCGCAACCGCAAGGAGGCTTTAGCTTTGGCCAAAAGCCGGCGTCCTAAATCCACGACCGTGGCTCGTCAGCGCTCGGCGGTAACCTAATAGCCTGAAGAAAAATGCCCGAAATACTCGTCGCGACGCCGCTCAATTACTCAGTCGCTTCTCGCCCGTTTTACTTTCCCGATGGGATCTCGATCTGCGAAATCTCTCCAATACTCTGGGATTTCTCGACGGTGAAGGGATATGTATCAGAGCAGGACAAGCAGAAGATGAACGAAGCTCGATTCTGGCTCTGCGCGGCTGAAGAATACGAGCATCTCAGCCCCGTCACAGGCGATGAGCTGTACACTCGCGCCAGAAACGCTGCATTGGCGCTCCAGATCATCAGCCCATCAGGTGGCATGCACATCTTTCTGAAATTTCAACGGACAGATGCGGGATATGACAATATCGGTGCCCGGCACCAAAAGGAGCTATGCGCAACGCTGCTCGGCAAGTTCGTCGTCGCCGAGCGCATGGGCATGGAGGCTGATTTCCCAGCAGTATATGCTGGTGTCCGTCGTGCATTTCAGGAGAAGGTTGTTCGTTTACAGAATCCTATAATCTTGCTTGAGCAGGGGATGCAAACCGGGCACGTCAGCCTTGGCACCTTGATGTTCGTCATGGGCCTCGACATGGTCTTCATGGCAGGCGGCATCGACACCTTCATGAAACGTGTCGGTGGTTGT
>Ga0182024_10013788_pt1 | contig 15716 bp, 13 predicted proteins | sample P32metaG_FD_120480 | JGI IMG/M metagenome (GOLD analysis project Ga0182024, IMG submission 120480) | Permafrost microbial communities from Stordalen Mire, Sweden - P3-2 metaG (Illumina Assembly) | ecosystem: Environmental > Terrestrial > Soil > Wetlands > Permafrost | place: Sweden: Stordalen... | reverse complement strand
CTCCGTCAGCGCAGGCGCAAGGTTCGGCGGGCCGATCCGACTGTCTGCAAGTTACCAGCAACGGGCAGTATTGGGGATTTCAAAATCGCTGCACCAGCCCGTTGCAGTTTGCCTATTGCGAGATGAGCGATGTCAATCCTCTTACCTCCTGCCATCTCACCAGCGTGTCCGGGAGCGTAGCTGCAAGCGGGTTTAGTGCGTTGGTCGGCGACCGCAGCCTGGCGGAGCGGGACGTAAAACATGATTTCAGGTGGCTGGCCTGTGAAGGCGGAGCTGGCGAGGTCGTTCCCCATCTCGATCATTTCGACCCGCCCGCGGGCAGATGCCTGCGCGTGATATCCGCGGTCAACTGAAGCGCGCTGTTCGCTGGCCCGGGGAGCGCTTTAGCCTGACGTCGGCAGAGTGGAGAACTTGGCGGCACTTTCCGCCGGAGTTTCCTGTTCGGCATGCACCGTGCCCGTTTCAAGACGCAACGAAGTGACACCGGCGGCGAACTGCAGTCGGGCGTTGACCACCTGTGTCTGAATCTGGGTCAATTGGTCTCTCGCTGCGAGTAGATCGCTGCGATCGGTCACGCCGTACCTTGCGCGCTTTGCGGCGTCTGAGACGACCTTTTTGGTCTTCTGCTCTGCATCGCTCGCCGCCTTCCACTCGGCGAGAGCGGAACGAATGTTGCGCACCGCATCTCCGATGTTCACCTTTACCTGACTTTCAAGCTGGTGCAGCGCGATCTGTGCCTGTCTTTGACTCGAAAGGGCCACCGCGTCTTTTCCTTCGGCTGCGTTGTTCTCAAGAGCTTGCGAATAGACCACGATCGCGCGCGTAGGATCGATCTGAAGGCTCAGCGTTGGCGACGTGCCGTTCTCGGTGCCCTCGCGTGCCGCGAGTACCGCGGCGATGTATTCGCGCGCAGCTTTCAGATCCGACCGGTTGTCGAGAGCCATGTCGGCCAGCGCGGCCTCGTTCAGGCCGGCCACGGCAGAATCAACGCCCGCCGGGCTCGGCATCTCGCCGGCCGGCTCCGGCGCCGTTCCGATCGCTTCCCCGGTGGTCGCAAGCGCCAGATCGCGGTGGCAGGATCGTGCTGCGTCCTGGTTCTGATCAAGAGTAATCGTGCGCGTGACGTTTCCGGCGACGCTTCGCTGCGCAACCGTGGGCTCCAGCAGCCCGCGTTCGACCTGCCTCTTCAACGTCGAGTAATATTCGTCGCCGTCGCGCACCGATTGCGCCGAGATTTGCGCGATCTGATCGGCGGCGAGGCATCGCCAGTAGGTCTGGACCATGTCGTGCACGGTGTGGGTGATTGCAAAATCCCGATCAAAGCGTGTGCCGGTGAGCGTGGCCTTGGCCGAAAGCTCTGCGGCATCCGCCGCTTCTTCGCCAAGCCCCTGCAGGAGCGGTATCCGAAGGCCAAGGCTCGGACGCAGCACCGTCAGGCCGAAAGTCTGCGCGGTGGTTGCGCCGCCCGTGCTCGGATAGGCCGTGACGCCCGGCGCGACCTGGATGCCGTTGCGGAATTCGCGGCCGATGCTCGCTGAGTAGTAAAGAGCGTTGAGGGTGTCGGTGTTGTTGGTCAGCACTGCTTTTCCGGGCACCACGCCAGACAGCGCCCGGGGCACATAGAGTTCCTGCCAGCCGCCCTGCGTCTGCGCCGTCCAATCGAATGCGCCTGCCGCCTGCTTCACATTGGCCGACGCGGTCTTCACCTTCTCGTCCTGCAGACGGATCGCATCATTGTCGGTTCTGAGAACGCCACGGATGGAATCCGTCAGACTGACGGTCGCCGTATTGTCCGCAGATGAAGAGGTTGAAACACCGATCGCGAGAAATGCGGCGAGCGCAAGATTCGGCATCGCGAAACACCGGCCCGGCGGTCGAAGAGCTTCGTTCATCGAGCCCCTCATCGCGACGCGGTGATGCGACCGTCGACCATGGTCAATATCCGGTTCGCGGCCGAGAAGATGCGGCGGTCATGCGTGACCATGAGGACCGAAGTCCCCGCCGTTCCAACAAGCTGCCTGAGCAGTTCGATCACAAGCGCCGCCGTGTCCGCATCGAGAGCCGCTGTGGGTTCGTCGGCAATGATGATAGGCGGCTCGTTGATGAGCGCACGGGCGATGGCGACGCGCTGCTTCTGGCCGGTGGACATCTGGCGGGGCCTGGAGTCGATCTGCGGCTCCATAGAGAGTTTCGACAGAAGCGTTACGGCCAGCGTGCGCGCTTCGCTTCGCGACTGACGCCGCCCGGCGAGCGTCATCGCAAGCGACAGCGTCTGGAAGGCCGTCAGAGCGTCGAACAGATTGTGATCCTGGAAGATGAACCCGATCTTGCGGCGGATCTCCCGCTGACCTTCCGCCTTAAGGCCTGCAAGTTCCGTATCGAGCACGCTGATGCTTCCCGACTGCAGCGAGCGAAGGGCGCCGATAAGTGTCATCAGTGTGGTCTTGCCGGCGCCGGACGGTCCGGTGAGGATCACGAACTCGCCGCGATCGAGAACGAAATCGATATCGAAGAGGACCTGCTTGCGCGCCGAACCCGCGTCGAAGGCAAAATTCACCTGGCGCGCAATCACCGCAGGTGCAGATCCGCGTGTTGACCGCGACGGAAATCCGAGCGGCTCGTTCATCGCGCTATCAATACAATGCAGCCGGATCCGCCACGGCCACCCGCCTGATGGCGATCAGCCCTGCGACCATGCACATTGCAAAGGTGAGGCTGCAGACGATGAAGCCCGACGGACCTGTAATCCGTATGGGGAGCATCGATTGCGAGGCGATATACCAGTCGGCGAGCCAGGACACGATCATGCCGGTCACAAATCCCGTCAACGACAGAACGACGGCCTGTTCGAGAATCACACCGCGAAGAAACCGGTTGGAGAAACCCATGGCCTTGAGCGTGGCAAATTGGGGAAGACGGTCGCTGATCTCGTTGTACAGGACCTGATAGCAGTTGATCGTGCCGATGACCAAGCCTGCCAGCATGCCAACGAGGAACAGGATACCGACGGGCGCCGAGCGCAGCGTGTACATGCTTTCGCGCCTCGCGGTTTCGGCGGGCGTGAGCACGGAGACGTCGGCCGGCAGAGCCGCGAGGATGGCTCTCCGCGCCTCCTCGACCGGTACGCCGGGCTTGAGATGGATCACGCCCATGATCGGCTTTGCATCCGGCGAGCGCGCAAGCCAGTCGCCCTTGCTGATGAGGATGTTCCCGTCATTGACGATATCCACACCGATATTGACATATCCGCCGACACGCGCAGGGACGGTGTCGAGCTTGATGTCATCACCTGCCTGAAATTTGCCGAAAATCGGGCGGGAGAGACGGTCGTAGAGAAAACCGTGCGAAACCTTCAGCGCGTGCGTGATGCTCGCCGGATCGTCGAGCCTGAACGGAATGTCATCCGGGGGGAAGGCATAGAGGATGATGCGGCGAACCCGCTTGTCGTCGGGATCCTGCATGCCCACGTGATCTTCATAGACCGGCGTCACCCGCGCCACTCCGGGCACAGCCGCCGCCTGATCGATTCTCACGGGATAGAGCTTGTCCCAACGATGCAGATTGATCCGGGCAATGTTCATGACCAGAAGATCGCCGCGGACCAGATTGGCGATGAGCGCCTGTGCATCTAGCATGCCGAACAGCAATCCAAGTTCGACAAAGATAACGACCACGCCCATGGCGACGCTGGCGGAGGCAATGAGCAGCCTCAGCCGGTTGTAGACCAGAAGACGCAGGCCGAGGCCGAATTGCGGCGGCATCAGTAGAGCGCCGCCGGATCCGCGCGGTGCACGCGGCCCACGACCACTGCGGCCGCGCCGAGCGCGGCCGCAAGCGTGATCGCCAGCATCTTCCCGAACACGACTGCGCCCAACGCGGCTTCCAGATGCGTGCGGTCCTGAATGAACCACAGCACGAGCGCGCCTACGAACAAAGCGGGCAGCAGACCGCCCAAACCAAGAAGCACGGCCTGCGCAACGCCGATGCCATATACGAAAGCGGGCGCCGAGCCCATGGCCTTCAGCACGGCATACTCCTTCATCCTATTGGAAACCTCCGTCGAAAGAACCTGCACGATGATCACGCCTCCGACGAGGCAGGCGATCAGCATGCTGATATAGATCATGATGCCGACCGGCCTGACGGTGAGAAAATAATCGCGCTCCTGCTGAAGCAGTTCGCTTCGTGTGAAGACCAGCGTGTGCTCCGGAACGATCGCCTTCAGATCCGCCTTTGCCTTTTGCGGGTCGACGCCAGGGCGCAGCTGGAACAGCCCGATGCTGACCTTGCTGGAGTCCCGTCCGGCAAGGCGCGGAAAATCGGTGTTGCGCACGATGGCGCTCCCTTCCCCATAGAAGAAAAGCCCAAGCCGGAAATGACCGGCAATTGAGACCTGCTCGTCGCCGATCTTGGCCGTGGTGCCCGTCGCGAGCGGACCGATGTCGGGCTCCGAATAGGAGTCCATCAGCAGGGAATGCGAGGAGACCAGCGATTTCATGCCGCTCCGGATGACGGGATCGCGCACGAAGGTTCCCGGATCGTCGAGACCGATCAGGTAGAGATAGGCGAGCTTCTTCGACGGCCATTGCATCCAGTGCACGACATCCACGTTCAGTCCGAACGCCCGCGGGATTTCACCCGTCGCCCGCGCCTGGTCGAGCACCACACGGTCGATGGTCTCGAAGTTGAGCAGAAATTGGTACGTATCCGGCACGGCCGCGAGATCGAAATTGAAATCATCGTAGAGCTGGGTGACCTTGGCGCGTGCGGCATCGAGTACCGAAATCTGCATCGTCAGCAGGAACAGCGCGACCGCGACGCCGGACAGGGCGGCGAGCAGACGCAGGCGGTGCTGCAGCAGATTCGAGCCGGCGACCGCGAAGCAGGCGACCCCGGGAACGGCGCTCGAAAGCGAGAACACCGCCCTGCCCGCTTCAAGCAGCCTTTTGGCGGCGCCACGCACTAGCGGGCAATCTCCACTTCCACTTCCATGTCGACGACCTTGCTGGCGACGCGGGGATCGTCGAGCTTGATTCGGACGTCGCCCAGCTGTGCTTTGGTATCGACGAGCCGGCCAACATTGTCGACTGTCCCCTTCAGCGGTCTTTCGAAAGCGCTGCTCTTGATCGTCGCACGCATGCCAGGGCGGAGCTTCAGCAGATCGCCCTGAAACGCCTGGCAGACGACGTACATGGTGCGGATGTCGCCCATCTCGATCGCCGGACCGCCGGTCAGCGTTTCCCCGACATGCTGGTCGATGCGCAAGATCGTGCCGTTGCTGGGCGCGGCGACACGATATTGGGCGAGCTTTTGCTGCTCGATCTCGAGGCGTTTCGTCGCGCTCAGGATGCTGGCGGCATTGTCGGCGCGAATCTGACCTTCCCTTTTCCGTTCGACGCCGAGCTGCAGGCGCGCCTCGTTTGCCGCCTGCTCATTGTCGGCAATCATCTTCTCCGATGTCGCATCGGGACCGAGCGCGCGATAGTTCTCCGCGTCCCGCGAAGCGCGTTGCCAATGCTCATCGGCGATGCGAACCGCGACCAGCTCCGCCGCCAGGCTTTGCGCAGCGTCCTTTTGCGCCTGGGCGAGCGCAAGCTCGGCGATCTTCTCGTTGTCGCGCTCCTCGCGGTCGTCCAGCGTCATCAGGAGATCGCCGCGTCTGACCATCTGGCCGGGATGCACAGAGATCGAGAGTATCTTCGCGCCCTGGACGCCGCCGAGAACGACCACCCCTCCTTCGGGCTCGATCCGCCCCGTCCCCCCGATATTGTCGGCGCGCGCCGCGGACGCTGCGATCGCCAGCACAATTGCGGTAAGTGTCAGCGCCTTCATCGCGTTGCTCCGCTTAACCTTGGATCGACAGATGGCCGCCAGGCCGGAACGCCCGCGCAGGCTCCAACCCCTTGCGCGGCCCCAATATAAGCCGATGCGAGCCGTCTGGCGCCAGTCTCGAATTGCCCGGGGCAGGCGATTCGAATAAGCAGGACAAAGGAATGTGGCCGATTGGGCCTGGAAGGGCGAACGAGAACAATGAACGATCTGGCCGATGGCGATGCCGGGATGGACAGTGGCTGTGAGGCCTCACCGCGCCTGTTCCGCAATCCCCTGCTCGACTGGCTTTCCCGCGTGAATCATCTTGTTCCGCTGTTCCTCTATTCTCCGATCGCATTGTTTCTGGTGTGGCTGGCCCTGCGCTCAATGTCCGTGCGCAGCGTGATTGCCGGTGCGCTTGCCGGCTATGTGGCATGGACGCTGGTGGAATATTTCGGGCACCGGTTCCTCTTCCACTATCGCCCGCAGACAGATTCCGGCAGGCGCGTCCAATTCCTGCTTCATGGCGTCCATCACGAATATCCGGGCGATCCGCTTCGACTGGTAATGCCGCCATTGATGAGCGTCCCGATTATTGTGGCGGCCTTTGCGGTCCTCAGACTTGTGTGTGGTCCGGAACTGGTCATGCCGGTGCTGGCCGGTTTCATCGGCGGCTATGTCGGTTACGATATGTTGCATTTTCATGTCCATCATGGCCGGCCCCGCACATGGCTCGGCCGGCTGCTGCGGCACCGGCACATGCATCATCATTTCCGCGACGAGTCGTCCTGGTTCGGCGTGAGCGCCCCCTGGTGGGATGAGATCCTCGGGACGCAGCCCGATAAGGCCGTCAAGTAGGTTGAAAACAGGAACGCGGCAAATTGCAACATCTGCCCGGCCAATGCTATGATTGCGTTCGGCGGGACAGTTTGACTGCGGCGGCAACGCGGCAAAGAGGGAATCGACGGACCATATGGCCTTTCCGATGCCGCTGCCCCATTTCCTGGAATTGCTGAATTTGCTCCCCCTTTCGCTGGTCGTCTGGACCGGACACATGATCGTGTTCCACGCGGTGGGTCTGGGTTTTGCCTGGTGCGAGCGCACCGGCGCATTCCAGCGCTTCAAGCTGCGCGACAATGACCGCCTTGCCTATGCTGATTTTCTGCCCCGCGTATTGTTCAACCAGATTTTCATTCTGCTGCCGGCCATGTGGCTCTGCGAAAGGTTTGGTATCGCTTTTGTGGGCGCGCCGCACATAGGCATCGGCTTTGCGTTTGCCGCGCTCGTCCTCATGACGATCGGCCATGACGTCATTCAATATGGCGCCCATCGCGGCCTGTTGCACAATCCGCGTTTTCGCTGGCTGGGCCACAACCTTCACCACTCGACGAGGGCCTCGAGCAGCATCAGCGCCTGTTACATGACGGTGCCGGATTTCTTTTTGACGATTGTCTGTCCTTATCTTATCCCGCTTATTCTCATCGGCGGGGGCACGTCCGACTTGCGTTTTCAGCTTCTGGTCGCCTCTCTCGGCGCGGTTGGCGGACTATACGAACATTCGGGTTACGATTTCGCGGCCGCCATCAAAAAGGCAACCGCGTCGCGCTGGTCGCGGCTTTTGCACCATATTCCTCCGTCTCTCATCTCAAGCCACGCTCATGGCGAACATCATCGCCGCGCGAGGGTGAGCTTCAGCGACGGCTTCGGCAGCCCGGGCCTGTGCGATCTTCTGTTCCGCACGCGCTGGGATTTGCGATGAGCGGCGGAGCCTTTCTCTTCAGACTTCGCGATCGATTCTAACGTGTGGGCCTCAGTTAGAGAGTCTGTCCCACGGTTTCGAATCAGGCGATCTCGGCTCGGGGCTCTCCCGCACTTCGCGAGGGCAATCTCCCGCATTCCCGATTGGCTCCTATACTCCCTGATTGCCCTGATTGCTGGAGCGCTGGACGTGTGGCTGCTGATCGGCTGGCGCGAGATCGATCCAGTCAATCTCTCCTGGCTGTCGGGAGATCCCGCGCAATACGAGATCGGCTGGGAATTTCTGCGGCACGAGTCGATCTGGCACTTTCCGCCGACATGGATCAGCCATCTCGACTATCCGACCGGCGTCACCGCTTCCTATCTGGACTTCATCCCGCTTGCCGGCGTGATCTTCCATCTCTTCTCACCACTCCTGCCAGCCAACTTCCAATATCTCGGACTTTATGCCGTCTCGTGCTACGTGCTTCAGGCCTATTTCGGACTGAGGCTTGTCTCCCTCTTCGCCAAGGACGATCGCGTACTGACAACGGTCGGCGCGGCCTTCTTCCTGCTGTCACCCATTCTGACGGAGAGGCTTAGCGGTCATTTCCCACATTCCACACACTGGGTTATCGTCGCCTGCCTTTATTACTATTTCAGGCCCGGTGTCCGCGGATCGATCCGGCAGCGCGTTGCTCCGTTTGTCATCTTGGCGGCTCTCGCGGCGTCAATCACTCCTTACATAGCCTTGATGGCGAACGCCATCGGCGCCGCCGCAATCTTTAGAGCCTACAGGGAAGAGCTAAGCCTGGTCGCCGGGCCGTCAGCAGCCGATTCCCGCGTTCGGGCCACGCTGAGAGTCCGTTATCTCGCGTGGGCGGGTGGCATGGTTCTCGCGACCTTCGCCGCCTTTGTGTTGTTTGGATTCATCGTCATCGGCGATATGCAGCTTGCCGGCGACGGCTATACCGCCTACTCGCTAAACCTTGTCGCTCCGATCAATCCGCAAGCTGATTCCCTGCTGATCAGGACCTTTCCGACGGTCGGGGGCCAAGCATACGAAAGCTACAACTATCTCGGGCTTGGAATACTCTTTCTTCTGCTCGTGATGCTGGCGCGAAAGCCGCAGATCCTCAGGGAGGTGTGGTCGGAGCCTGTGAGGCCTCTTGCCGCAGTTTCGGTGGTGCTGATACTTCTTGCGATCTCCACGAAGGTGACATTCGCCAACGTCGTGCTCTTGACCGTCCCGCTGCCGAAATTTGTGTTCAATCTCCTGGCCTCGTTCCGTGCATCGGCGCGATTGTTCTGGCCGGTCCACTATCTGCTGATTCTCGCGGCCATCGCAGGCACGGCGATGACGATTTCCTCGCGTACCGCGCGACGTCTCCTTCTCGCGTCCGCGCTGCTGCTGCAATATTTCGATCTACTTCCCCTGAGGAACGGTATTTCGGCGAAGGCGCGCGAAGTTCATGGTCGTGTTCTGCCGTCGAACGATTGGGCGCAACTCGCGGGAGCGCACAAGCATCTCATAATCTTGCCCGCACTGCAGTGCGGGCCGGATGCGACTCCGGGAGGCCTCGATGAGTGGCCCGCCTTTGCGCGACTTGTGGCCCGCAACGGGATGACGCTTAACAGCGTCTACGTCGCCAGGATTTCCCCCAAAACCCTTGCTGTCGATTGTGTCCGAACGCCCGAGCAGATGTTGAGAGACGGCCTGCAGAAGGATACGGCGTACATTCTCAGCGACCGACTGGCGCTCGCCGTCCTCGATCAGAAGCCCCTGCTCCACTACTGCCGCCGCGTGGACGGATTTAATCTCTGCACATACGATCCTTCGCGCTCGCGGCAATCCCAGACGCTCGCGGCCGCAATCGGTCCGATCTATCAATTGGGCGGCGAGTTGCGCGCCGAGGAACAGACACCCAAATCCATGCTGCTCGAGAATTTCGATTGGAAACCCGGCTGGGGACGATGGTCCACGGATCACGCGGCCGCGATCTATTTCAGGCTCGGCGATATTCCGAACGAGCCCACGAGACTCGAACTCGTGGTGTCAAACGTCAACGTGACGAAACTTCATCCGGTCCAGCGGGCGTTCGTTTCCGTCAATGGGCAGAGCATCGGCGTTCTGACGTTCCGCTCCGCAAGGACACTTGCACGGGCGAGCCTTGAGATAGCTCCAGGTCTATTGCGCAGCGGGAAATTGAACGTGATCCGCTTCGAATTGCCGGATGCGGCGGCTCCCAACGATCTCGGGGTCAACGGCGACCCGCGTCTCCTCGCGCTCTACCTTCACAGATTGCGGATCGTGGCTGAACGATGAGCTCGCAACCGCCGATCAACGGTCGAGCGGCGGCGGTTTCTGCCTCGTCCGGTCTTGCGGCGGATTTCGACTTCCGCATGCCCGCGGCCACGCGGCGATCCATTTCCACGGCGCGCCGGCTTCGCGCTTCCCCCTGGTTCTGGCCCGCAATCAGCGCGGCAGCCCTTTTCCTGCTCGCGCTTCTCGCTTGCCTTTACATTTACAGCAGTTGCGTCGTGTATGGGCCGCCAATCCGTTCCGACGGTTTCGGCTATTATTCCTATCTCCCGGCCATATTTATCGACCACGATCTGACCATGAGGACGCCGAAGGCGTTCGAATGGACCGTGGTCGGCAGCCATCCCCTTCCTTATGCGTGGGACGGATTGTGGACCTATCCAGGTACCGGAAAGCTTTTGCAGAAATACACGATCGGAACGGCCCTTCTGCAAACTCCGTTCTTCCTGGCCGCCCACATCACTTCAAACCTGCTCGGCTGGGCTCCGAATGGATATTCTGTGCCCTATCAGATGGCGAATGTGCTGTCCGGGATCGCGTATCTGAGCCTGGGCACGCTGCTTCTCTGCCGCTTTCTGCTGCGCCGCTTCTCGCTTGTCGATTCAATACTCACAATCTCGGCAATTGTTTTCGCCACGGGCGTGTTTCACTACGGCACCTACGATCAATTCTCGCACATCTACTCCTATTGTCTCCTCAGCGCGTTGCTGACTGCCATCGATTTCTATCGCGAGCGAAGCAGCCGGAAGGCTGCGCCGCAATGGCTGGCCGCAACGGCGATGGGTGCAATTACGGGACTGATCGCGCTGACGCGCGTGCCGAATGTGATCGCGGCTCTGTTGCCCATAGCCTGCGTCTGCGAGCAGTGGTCACGGTCCCGCGATACCAGACGCTTTTGTCGCGAGCTCGGCACAGGCCTCGTTTCGTTTGTCTTCGTGTTCGGCCCGCAACTCGCCTATTGGCACGCCGTGACCGGACACCTGATCCTGAATTCGTATGGATCGGAGCACTTCAACTGGCTCAATCCGCACATTCTCAATATTCTGTTCAGTCCGAATCATGGGCTAGTCTTCTGGACGCCGATGATGGCGATCGTCCCGTTCGGCCTTGGATTGCTGGCCAGGAAAGACAAATGGCTGGCGATTGGCATCGGCGGCGTCCTGGCCCTCGAAATCTACATCTGCTCAAGCTGGTGGACTTGGTCATTTGGTGGTGGCGGTTTCGGGTCCCGCCCCTTTGTCGACATGATGCCCCTCATCGCATTGCCGCTGGGGCACGCATTCGCGTGGGTTGGTGTTCGTGTTGGTCACAGCGCTGTAGCCCTGGTCATCGCCGCCCTCATTGCCCTCAATCTTTTTCTGATGTTGTCCATGTGGCAGGCCCAAATACCCAGCAACACCAGGTTCGCTGATTTTCTGGCTCTTCCGCTGAAATGGAAAACGCATCCGCTTGGCCAGCTGGGCCCGATCCCCTACCTGACCGGCAGACCGTTCCTGAGCCAGCGCCCGCCGCCGCCCAGCATCCAAATGAGCGGCTGGGAGACTCGTGCCGCGCCGGCGGTTTGGACAATCGGAAAGCATGCTTCCTTGACTATCAAACCGATTCTCGAGACACCCGGCGATCTTCGGCTCAGGATTCTGTTTGGCGGCAACGGGGCCCTTCTTTCTTCCAAGCACCCGTCTCAGCGGGCGATCGTCAAAGCCAACGGCGCCACCATCGGTGGATTTGTGCTGAGATGGAACGAACGCGATCGAGAGAAGACGCTGCGGATTCCGTTCGATCTTGTCTACAATATGCGTCCTCTTCGGATCGACATTGAGCTGCCGGATGCGATCGCGCCCCGCGATCTGGCGATCAACGCCGATACCCGGCTTCTCGGATTATACGTGTCTCGCATAAGCGTCGATTCTGCGGAGCGCTCGCGGTGAGCGGGACACCCCTTTCCGTCGTGCTACCGGCCTTCGCATTGATCATCGCCGCACCCGCTTTGTCGTCCTTCGAGCAGTTCGGAACCAAGCCCCAGCGCACGATCACCGGTTCGCGACGGCCTGGCTTGTCGAGCCGAGCCACGACACCGCGTTGCATAGGCGCGAAGTTGAAGCGCGGTTCGAGATCTGAGATCGGGCGGATGCACTCTTGAGGCCAATGCTTGGCTTGGATGGATTGAATGATATCCGGGTTTCGCCGGATATATTCAAGCCATCGGGACCGTTCGCCAATCTCTCTTGCTTGAGGTGAATCCGACGCCGTCTACCCAATTGGACCCTGCAAAATCGAGTTCACAATGCATGCCTGATTTCCCCCTCAGGTCGCCAACCCGTTCGTCGCGCCTCCGGGTGTCATTCATGGCAGTCCACAACGGCTCGGAGGGGAAAACGGCCACCTGTACCTATCTTTAACCTAAATTCGTGTACGATGACCACGGGGTCTTTGGGTTGCAGTGCGCGACAGCCGACGTGATCTCCTGGGGGTTACAAGTGAGGGAGCAAACCAAAGCAAGCCGTTGGGACGAGGAGATTATGATATTCGCGATGCAACCTGTCTGACAGGTGACGCGCGGGCGCTAGTCACAGGATGGGATACCCATGGATGTCAAAGAAGCGGATCTGTTAGGCGGTTCCATTGGCGAGCATTGGTACTACCAATCCAAAAAACTCGCTCTCGACTCCATGTTGCGGGGTGCGAGCTTTCACCGCGTGCTGGACATGGGAGCTGGGTCCGGCATTTTTTCCAAGCATCTCCTTGGTCTTGGCGGAAATTCGGCAGTGTGCGTCGATTCCGCCTATCCTGTAGACCGCTCGGAATCATATTGCGGGAAGCCTATTCGTTTCGTCCGCGAAATCGTCCCCTGCGACGCCGATCTGGTGTTGTTGATGGATGTCCTCGAACATGTGGACGATGATGTCGATTTCATCGAGGCGAGCCTGGTGGGTGCGGCGGCCGGCGCACTGGTTCTGATAACGGTACCGGCTTTCCAATCGCTGTTTTCAGCCCATGACAGGTTTCTCGAGCACAGGCGGCGCTATACAATCCAGTCGCTGGAGGAAGCCGCGCGCTCGGCGGGCCTGGAAATCATTTCGACACGGTATTTTTTTGCTTCAATCCTGCCGATCGTGGCAGCCATCCGCATTCTGCAGCGAAACTCCGCTCCCAGGAGCAGCTTGATCGTGCATTCGCAATTCGTGAATGGCTTGCTGACTTTGGCGCACCGGATCGAGTTGCCGTTCTTCCGATATAACCGCTTCGGCGGCCTGTCGGTCTTCTGTCTGGCGCGCGTGCCTTGACGGAACAGATTCGCCTGCTCTCCATCGTCGTTCCCGCCTTTGACGAGGAAGATGTCATCGGCGAGTTCAACCGCCGCATTTTGGATACCTTGCGTGAATTGTCGTGCGAGCACGAACTCATCTATGTGAACGACGGCAGCCGGGACCGTACACCCGACATCCTTCGCGGTTTCGCGCAGCAGAACGCCAACATCGCGCTCGTCGATCTCAGCCGCAATTTCGGCAAGGAAGCCGCAATGACGGCCGGGCTCGATCACGCGTCGGGAGATGTGGTCGTGATTATCGATGCGGATTTGCAGGATCCGCCGGAATTGATACGGGAGATGGTCCGCATGTATGCAGCCGGCGGCCACGACGTGATTTATGCGCAGCGGACAAGCCGCAGCGGCGAGACTTTCGTCAAAAAGGCCAGCGCCCATCTGTTTTATCGCTTCATCGGCCGGCTGACCGGAATCGATATTCCCCGGGACACCGGCGATTTCCGCCTGATGAACAGACGGTCTGTCGATGCCCTGCTGCAATTGCGCGAGCGTCATCGCTTCATGAAGGGACTGTTCGCCTGGATCGGATTCCGTCAGGCGGCGATGCCGTACGACCGCGACCCGCGCTTCGCCGGAAAGTCCAAGTTCAATTACTGGCGGCTATGGAACTTTTCTCTGGAGGGCATTACCTCTTTCACCACTGCGCCGCTCAAGATCGCAGCCTATGTCGGCCTGTTTACCTCCGTGGTTGCGGCTCTTTACGGTATCGGCATCGTTCTCGGAACGCTCCTGTTCGGCAACCCCGTTGCAGGCTATCCTTCCCTTTTGGTGGTCGTTCTGTTTCTCGGCGGCCTACAGCTGCTCACGCTGGGCATTATTGGCGAATACCTCGGACGGACATTCAATGAAGCCAAGCAAAGGCCGCTCTACTTTGTGAGAGAGATCGTGCCTTGCCGCGACCAGAACCCCGTTCCCGCCAGGACGGACGGCGTTGTCGCGCCGGAGTAACGGCCGCATCCATTCGAAGGAGTAACCGATTTGTCCGCGACTGGCGGAACGGCAAATTTCGGGATCGCGGTCGTCGCCAACGACAAGGTTCTGCACTGGCTGCTCCCGTTTCTCGAGAGCTACAGTGTGACGAACGCGGCGACACCGCTCTACGTTATTCCCTTCGACGACGACAACGTATCGACGCGGCGTGCCGCCGAGCTGTACGGGGCGAACTGGGTCGATGACGAGATGACCGCGCTCGACGCGCTGGCAAAGCGGCTCTACCCTCTCTTTCCCCATCACAGGAGGCGTCTGCGCAAGCTGCAGGCGCTCGCGCTTCCGCTCGACAGGGTGATCTACCTCGATGTCGATACGATCCTGTTTCGCGATTTTCGGCAGGTTTTCGACGCCCTTCGTCCGGGCCATGTCGACTTCATCATCGCCTCGACCAGCGACGATTACGTCTACAACAAGAAGCGCAGTTCCCATGCGTTTCTCAAGGGCGTCACGCTGTTCAACGATGGTTTTTTCCTCACTTCGCGGGAAATCATCTCGATCTCCGATTTCGAGCAGATCGTCGATGCCGATGAAAAACTTTTCCACTCGGTGCGCAAACGGGGCATGCTCTTCGCTCAGCCCCTTGTTAATTTCGTCGTCCACCGCATGGGCCTGAACCTCCGCCAGCTCGCGGAATGCGTCCCACATGCCTCCAACGAAAGCTTCTACAAGGCGGAGGGCGTCGCGATGGGCGCCGGCGGACCGGTTGATTGGCAGGGGCGCGAAATCTATTTTGCGCATTGGGCCGGCGCCATCGCCAAACCCCTGCGGCGGTCCTTCGATGCGGCCTGGCTCGACTATTCGAAACGGGCCCAATTGCGGATGAAGCCGCGGATGAAAGCATGATGTCGCGGATTGTGCATTGCCCGTTGTGACCTTCGCTGCCGTTCTCTCCGCAATGGCCGCGGCATGGTGGACATGCTCCATCGCCGTGCTTCTGCTGTCCTTCCTGGCCGCCCTGGCATATCCGCTGCACAAACTGCCAAGCAACGCGCCCGCAAATTTTCCGCCGCTTACGGCCATAGTGCCGATCAAGAATCTGCATGCCGGCTTTGTCGAAGCGCTCTCCTCCCTGTTCATGCAGGATTATGACGGACTCGAGATCATCATTGCGGCCGCTGAGCGCGAATCGCCCGCCATCGATGCGGCGCGGCGAATTCAGACCGCCTTTCCTTCAGTTTCCTCGCGGACGATCCATTCAGTGTGCGCCACTGCCGCGAGCCCAAAGCTGAACAATTTGTGGCCCGCGCTGGTTGCGGCGAACAACGATTTGGTGTTGACCAAGGACTCCAACCTTTGTCTGGGGAATGGCGATCTGCAGGAACTGGTTCGCCATCTTGCGCCTGGCACGGGCCTCGTAAGCTCGATCTCCATCGCTACGCATCCCGGGTCGTTTGCCGCCTGGATCGAGGCGTCGATCATCAACTGCTATCATGCGCGCGTCCTGATGCTCGCCGACGCCGCCGGCTTTGGCTTTGGGCTTGGCAAGATCATGCTGTTCCGGCGGTCGGACTTGATTCGCGCCGGTGGATT
>Ga0182024_10013787_pt1 | contig 15717 bp, 11 predicted proteins | sample P32metaG_FD_120480 | JGI IMG/M metagenome (GOLD analysis project Ga0182024, IMG submission 120480) | Permafrost microbial communities from Stordalen Mire, Sweden - P3-2 metaG (Illumina Assembly) | ecosystem: Environmental > Terrestrial > Soil > Wetlands > Permafrost | place: Sweden: Stordalen... | reverse complement strand
TCAACGTGCAGGATGCGGTTGGCCGGTCTCATGTCGCACCGCCCACTTTATTTTGCCAGCCGCATTTCCCAAGCAAACAAGTTGAAAATAGTTATTCACAGGGACAGCCAATGTCCCACCTCCCCAATTACGTTCTTTTGCAAAATGACTCTGATTAAATTGGAATCCGTGACCATTCTTGCAATTCGTGTCTAAAATTTCTCGACTCCGTTCGGAAATGGGCGTATTCAACGAATATAATTTCTGTAAAATCCTATGAAGCTATCGGCAGACAATTCACAAAAGACTGAATCCATATCTGATCTATACAAGGAAATTGATGCTGGCGGGCTTGTCCTTCCAGAGTTCCAGCGCGATTTCGTTTGGGAAGAAGGCAAAACACTCGAACTGTTTGACAGTCTCGTGAAGGACATTTTCATTGGTTCAATAATTTACGGAATTCCGTCGTTTGAAATCACCGTTCGTGCCTTGGACGATAGGCCACGCAAGGGAAAAGGTAGTCGAACAAAGTTAAAAATACAATCGTTCGGCAAAAAGGAAATTGAAGATAAGGTTCAGGTTTCAGGTTTCCGATTGGTTCTTGATGGGCAACAGCGTATTACAGCAATTTATCGCGCTTTGAAAGCCATTGATCCAGTTTGGTTCGTTATGAAGGCCGAAGGCAACCTACCTGATGGAAAGGCGATCAAAGATTGCACACTCGAAGAATTGCTTGAAGAGTTTTCAGGTGCGGAGTCGTTCCACCGTTTGAGCATACGAATGTCAGATGTCCTTTCAATCATGAATGGGGGGTTTTTTGAGGACGAATTGCGGAAAATCTATTTTGAACCCTTGATTTTTCTCAAAGAAAAATCAGATGAAGAACGGAGTGAATTATTTCGCTCCTACCTGCAACTTAATAGAAAACTTCAAGACCTGTTCAAGAGTGAGAAGCTACTTTCGTATTACTTGCTGAACACAACATCGGAGAAATTTTCACTATTTTTCGAGCGAAGTAACAGCAAGGGGATTCAACTCAATTTCATTGATATTCTCGCTGCTAAACTCTATTCAGGTTTTAATCTTCGGAAGGAGATTGAAGCGTTTGAAGATGAGCATAAAGAATTGGGAGACCTTAACCGTGAGGTTATTGTCCGAGCCATTGCTTACAACATTAGTGAAGGAAAGGAAATTGACCGAAAATTCATTCTTGATAAGTTGACCGCAGAACATTTCAAAACGCTTTGGCCGGATCTGGTTAAAAGTTACCACTCTTGCCTTGAATTTTTAGCAGCGAATCATTTCATATTATCGCCAGCATGGATGCCATATCAGAACATGCTAATTCCGCTTATGGTTTTTCACAGAAAAATCGGCGGGGATTTTTCCCAGATGAATGACTATCAGAGAAAATTCATCACTTTTTGGTATTGGGCCGCAATTTTTTCAGAACATTATTCTAGCGGCTCGAATGAAAGTATTATTCTCGACTCACGAGTGATGGAGCGGATTGCGGAGGGGAAAGCCATAACTGAACGGCGGTTCTTCTCTAGTTTGAGATGCAAGATTACTGTGGCAGAAGACTTTCTCAACCTGCAAAAAAAAGGCAGTGTCCTCTATTCGGGAATCTTAAACTTGGTCAACTACGATGTTTCTGGACTGTTAGATTGGAAAAATGGCTCTAAACTAACAACATCCAGTCGGCTTGAAGATCATCATATTTTCCCGCGAGGCTATGTCGAATCTAACTATAAAGATGATACTGAGGAAGCTGGACTTGTGGACAGCGTGCCAAATCGTGCTCTCATCCCAAAAATTACGAATATCAAAATTGGAAAGAAAGCGCCTGGAAAATATCTACAGCTTTTGAGAGAAGAAAATCCAAATCTGGCAACTTGTCTGCACAATCATGCTTTGCCTGTTGAATTGATTGATGGAAATTGGGACGCACGCTTCAAAGAGTTTCTTCTACTTCGTGCCGAAAAAATGTTTGAACTTCTTGATAAATATGTTCTCACACCCCAAAAAGACATCATCAAGGAGTTCTATCAAGAACCTCAAGCGAAGAGCGGTGAGCGTATCCCGATAGTTGCGCGCTACTACAATAAAGAATTGCGTGGAGAATTAGATTTAGCAGATGCTAAAATCTACATTGGCGACGAAGTTTATTCAGTTTCCGGTGGAGGTTCTGAAGCTAAAAAACGCCTGACAGGAAAGGAAAATAAGTCAACAAACGGCTGGCAATTCTGGCGATATACTGGCGAATCTGGTGAAGAACATTTTATCGAAGACCTTCGTTCAACGGCTGATGATGGCGATGATAACGTCGAACAACCAAAGCAAATTACATAATTTCGTTTCAAGATTTCGGCATGAAACGTGAGCGCATGAATTCTATGTAAGCCGCTTGAAACTTGATCCAAAAAAAGACGGCGTTGCTTACACTCGATTGACAAATGTGGATTTTTGGATTTGCCCCGGCGCGGAGGCCATCATCCCCAATGCGGCCATGATTATTTATGGTTCGTTGCCGACCCAGCGGTAATGATTGACTAGACCTGCCTTGCTAGGAATGAATGTCCGCTTGTCTTCCGCCAGAACAGTCTTCACAAGCCAGCCCAAGTCCTTGGCGGCGGCTTCGATTGCTGATGCGTTGTCTTTCCCTTCGTTGATATGCTTCTCGTAGAGGACAATTAGCGGTGTCTCGTCCCAATCGAAGTTTTCGCCGCCCACCAAATCTCGAACAGCAAACGGTTCATCTTTACGATTCTTTACCCAAGAATAAACCGCTCCCTGCATGAACGCCTTGATCAAGGTTTTTTCGGTGTCGCCAATGCCGCGAACGTCGCGTAGGTCTGATGGTGGATTGAGTGCCATAATGTATTTTTGTTCCTTTCAGTTTTATTTGTTTGATGCAATTTGATAAATGGTTTACCAATAGGATTGAGCGGCTACGCTGGCAGAAAATTCCGCGCCATTTGCTTCTTTTCGGGAGGAAGCGATTCGATGATGGCGTTTGCGTAATTCCCTGCGGGGATGATAAACCACGTTGAAATGCCCCTTGACTGGGGGTTTCCAAGCGTATTCTCTTCGGTTCCGTTCCATCGTATTCCTAAGCACGGGTCGTCATCCCAACGCCCGACGCACAAGGCAATTTCTCCTGCACTACCCGGATCAAGCACCACGAGGAGCGTCCAATGCCGCCGAGGTGAAGTCACGTTGTTTGGTTCAATGTATTCCGAGGTTTCTTTCATAATTTATATTGAGTTAATTTCACGTCGAACACAACGTAGTATCATTGGTGGTGCATTGCAAGAGCAAAAGGTAAATATTTTGTCATTCCCTGTATCCATCTCCGGTATCGCATTCGAGCATGATGAATAACGGCGTCAGACTGCGATCTTTGCTGTTCCGGCTGGCTTACCTTTGCCTTGACACCTAGTTCGGTTAAATTCAGAGCGATGTGCGGTCGTTATTCCAACGCGAAGGATTTGTCCGAGCTGATAAAGCTGGTGGATTCCGTCATGCGCGTGGCTTTCTTTGGCCCACGTTACAACATCGCCCCGACGCAGATGGCTCCGGTGATTTTCATGGAAAACAAAAAGCCGACGATGAAATTGATGCGTTGGGGTTTGATTCCATCATGGGCGAAGGATGAAACCACGGGGAATGCGCTCATCAATGCACGGGCCGAAACGCTCAAAACCCGGCAGGCATTTCAAAAAGCGTTTCAGCAGCGGCGTTGTCTTGTTCCGGCTGACAGTTTTTTCGAGTGGCAGGAACGGGAAGGAAAACGACAACCATTTCGGATCATGCTCAAAAGTGGTGAACCGTTTTGTTTTGCCGGTCTGTGGGAACGGTGGATCAAGCCGCCATCATCAGGCCAACCGGACACCGATTTGGAGGAAGCACCGCCCAGCCAAACCATCGAATCTTTCACAATCATCACCACGCAGGCGAATGAGAAAATTGCACCGTTGCATAATCGAATGCCTGTGATTGTGGAACCGAAGCATTATCGGTGGTGGTTGGAAAACAAACCCGGCAGTGTATTGTATCAAGCAGCGTTAAACACCCCGCTGCAAGAACCGTTGAAAATTTATCCGGTCGGCAATCTCGTCAATAGCCCGAAGACAGATGATCCGCGCTGCATTGAGCCGGCACAAATTGACCGTGATATGTTTGAAAAACCGTGGTGGGGAGAATGATGATTTTGTGATTCTAAAAAAACTTTTCAGCTTCGAAAAGCTAGAAGAACCGAAGACCGATGCGATGCAGGTCGGCTCGCGAACGGTTTCACTTTTAATGGTGCATCATCCGCGAGCGCGTCGCTATTTGCTCCGCCTGCGTCCTGATGGCACAGCGCGAGTGACAATCCCACGCAACGGAAGCATTCGTGCAGCCAGAGATTTCGCCTCACGAAACGCCGGTTGGCTTGAACAACAATTCCAACGTCTGGCAGCCCGGCCAAAAATTCCTGACACTTGGAATCTGGGAACGGAAATTCTTTTTCGCGGAGAGTTGGTTCGCATTGAACCTGACGCTGACGGCTCAATCTGTTTCAGCACCGAACGGATGAATGTTTCCGATGCACACGCTGACTTGCGGCCAGCGATCCAAAAACAACTTCGCGCTATTGCGTCCAAGGAACTGCCGCTGCGTGTCATGGAATTGGCGGCACTGCATCGAGTGAATGTGTCCCGCGTCACCGTGAGGAATCAAAAATCTCGCTGGGGTTCGTGTTCTCGGAGCGGAACGATCTCGCTCAATTGGCGTTTGATTCAAACACCGGGATTTGTGCGCGACTACATCATCCTGCACGAACTGGCGCATCGGCGGCAAATGAACCACTCGGAAAAATTCTGGCAAGAAGTGGAGCGTCTGTTTCCTGATTATTCGCAGGCCGAACGATGGCTGAAACAGCACGCGAATTTATTGCAGTAGGGTTATGCCCAACACCCGAACCGATTCTTGTCCTTTCGCTCCGTTCGCATCACCTTATTGCCAGTGCAACCGAACAAACTCGAAACCCTTGACGACCTGCTCGCACAGGCCGAGCATTACGCAGGGTTTTGTATGCGCAACAGTGGGAAAATGTCGCCCACGCTTTTTCTGATTGGTGCGGACGGGCCGCTCATGTTCGTCCCAACTTCGTTGGTGGATGCCGATGAGAAAGACGCTTTCGCAAACACCGCCCGGCTTGTGTGCATCGCCCATGCCGCCACGGTTTCCGTCATGGCACTCGAAGCCTGGATGAAAACCGCGACGCCCGGCGAAAAGATGGACATGACCGAACCGCCGTCCGAGGCGTTTGACCGGCAGGAAGTCATCGTCCTCATGGGCGAATCTCACAGCGGCCAGAAACAAAAATTCCTGCCCATCATCCGCAGCGGCAACGGAAAGTTTTTCAATCTCGGCGAAACCACTGTTCCCGGCATGGACAAAATGGAAGGCCGCTTCGCGCAAATTCTCCCGCCGAAAGTGGCAGATGACCAAATGCGGCTGCTTGCAAAAACCATGTTGAAAGTCAAAGGCGTCAATGTCGCCAAGCCCGTCGGAAATGTCCGTATTACGCGCTCGCGTCGCTGACCACGCTCCTCGTGTAATGACCGTCGCAAGGACTTTGCGATTGCGTTAATTTATTTGCGGCTTACGATTGCACCCAAACTGCATGGCGAAACCGGAACGACAACAACAAGTGCTGGATTTGCTCAAAGGGCTGCACGGTATCGAGCCTTTGAAGAAATTATTTTGGGAGGAGTTGAATTACCAGCGCGTGAATCAGCCACTTTCCCGGCGGGGCTGGACGGAATCGGCAAGCAAGGCACTAGCGGACGATCCAGTGTTGTTCGCGGGCGGCGGTGAGAATAATGACTTCCACGTCATCTATTGCCGCCTCGCGTCTGACAAACTTATTCTAGGCGGCGAACGTCCCGTCGTATCGCGGTTGCTCAACGATCATCCCTACGCGTTATTCGTGTTTTCCAATGCCGCACAAAATCGCTGGCATTTTCTTAACGTCAAATATGACGAGACGAGTGACAAGCGCCGCCTCTTTCGCCGCATCACGGTTGGGAAGGAGGAACGGTTACGCACCGCATCGGAACGGATTTCACTTTTAAGCCTTGAGGCCATCAGCCCCGAATTGTTTGGCCTCGCGCCGCTGACCATTCAGCAGCATCACGATGAAGCGTTCAATGTTGAAGCCGTCACCGACCAATTCTTCAAGGAATACAAGGCGCTCTTTGACATCCTTCAAGATGATTTCAAACACCAAACGAAGGACAATGAATGGGCGCACGATTACGCATTGCAGTTGCTCAACCGCTGCATGTTCCTCTATTTCGTTCAGCGCAAGCGCTGGCTTGGAGACGACACGGAATTTCTCGGCTCATTCTGGGAAGCCTACCAACGCACCGGGCAACCCAAAGATTCTTTCTTCGAGAAATGGTTGCGGGTGCTTTTCTTTGAAGCGTTCAACAACAAATTCCACGGCGGGCATCATCATTTCCCGGACAACATCAAGAGCGCGCTCGCTATTGCGCCGTATCTGAACGGCGGTCTTTTCGCGGATAACGAACTCGACAGCAAACATGAGTTTGCTTTCACGGACTCACGCTTCAAACAAGTTTTCACTTTCCTCGAACGCTACAACTTCACCATCGCCGAGGACAGCCCGTTGGATCAGGAAGTCGCCGTTGACCCTGAAATGATCGGCAAGGTCTATGAAAGTTTGGTCAACGTGTCCACCGAGGCCGACGAGCGTGGTGACGCGGGCATTTTCTACACACCGCGCACCGAGATTGATTTGATGTGCCGGTTGACGCTGGTGGATCACCTTGCGAACCATTTCGGCAAAGAACAAAAGAAATTGCTCTACGAAACCGTGTTCGCCATCGAAGCCGATGAAAAAGTTGCGGCGGACAAAGCGGCAGCAGAGGCAAAGCTCTGGTCGGAACTCGATTCACATTTGCGGAACATCACCGCTGTTGATCCCGCTTGCGGCTCTGGCTCTTTTCTCGTCGGGATGCTCCACATTCTTGATGACTTGCAACAACGTGCCGACCGTCAGCTTGAACGGGAAGAAAGCGCTTTTGACCGCAAGAAGCGCATCATCGGCCAAAGTCTTTATGGCGTGGACGTGATGGATTGGGCGTGTCATGTCGCCGAGTTGCGACTTTGGCTGGCGCTGGTGATTGATGCCGAATTCACCCCCGCCCAACTTCACGCCCGGCGCGAACCGCTCTTGCCACACTTCACTTTCAAAATCCGGGTTGGCGACAGCCTCGTGGAAGAAGTGGGCGGCGTGAACTTGTCACATATCCACAGTGCGCGTGGGATTCCGGCGGCGCTCAAGGCGCGGATTACCAAACTGAAAAATGAGAAACTCAAGTTTTACAACAACGACCGTGAATGTCAGTTCAACTCCGTCGGACAGGTCAAACAGGAGGAGTTGCGGCTTTTCCGTGAGATTCTTGACACTCGCTTCAAAAACATTGAGGAAGAAATTCAATCACTGCGACGGCAGGTTGAAGGCCCGGAGGCGCGGCAAATTGGTTTGTTAGACGGCAAGGTAGAACAAACAACGCAGCAATTGGATTTGGCGGCATCCGAATACAAACGGAAAGTTGAAAACCTGAAAGCAGACCTTGATCGCGTCGCGCAATCTCGTTTGGCTTTGAAATCGGCCAACGACGTGCCGTTTGTTTGGGACATTGCTTTCGTTGAAGTTTTTCAGGATGAAAAAGACGGGTTCGATATTGTCATCGGCAACCCGCCTTATGTGCGGCAGGAAAACATTGCCGACCCGCGACTGGCGCGTGATGAAGTGACCACCGAGAACAAAAAAATCTACAAGGCCAAGCTTGCGCGGTCGGTGTATCAGGCATTTCCAAAATTCTTCGGCTACAAGGCGTCGGGCGACACCGCCGCGCACAAGCTCAATGCCATGAGCGACCTGTTCATCTACTTTTACTTTCACGGGCTTTCTCTATTGAATCCGAAAGGGGCGTTTTGCTTTATCACATCGAACTCGTGGCTCGATGTTGGATACGGCGCGGATTTACAGGAATTCCTGCTGAAACATTGCCATGTGAAAGCGGTTCTGGATAACAAAGTTAAACGCTCCTTTGCCTCGGCAGATGTAAACACCGTAATCGTGCTGCTGTCGCCGCCAAATGAAACGCGGGAATGGGGACTTGATCAAACGGCTCGGTTCGTGATGTTCAAAGCACCTTTTGAACACGTCCTCACATCGTCAGTATTCATAGACATAGAAACTGTTGACGAGCGGAAATTGGAAAATAACTATCGGGTGTATGCTTCGTGCCAAAAACAACTCTTGGAAGAGGGGCTTGAAACCGAGGATGAAAAGAAGCCAAACGCAAAAAGCAAGACAGCGCTTCTGTCTTCTGCCAAATACGTCGGAAACAAGTGGGGTGGAAAATACTTGAGAGCGCCGGACATCTACTGGACTTTGCTTGAAAAGGCGAAAGGCAAGATGGTTCGGCTCGGCAGCATTGCCAAAGTGCGCCGTGGATTCACAACAGGGTGCAATGATTTTTTTTATATTTCACCAGAAACGCAAAGCGAGTGGAAAATTGAATCTCAATTTTTAGTTCCCGTCCTTAAAACGCCGCGCGAAGTTGAAGCAATTTATATCCCACCAAAGAACCTTACTACAAAAGTGTTCAATTGCTCTCTTTCAAAGAAGGAATTGAAAGGCACAAATGCTCTGGCCTATATCGAATGGGGCGAGCAACAAGTTTCTAAAGGTCGTCAAAAACAAGGAGCGGGTATTCCTTGGCCAGAACTTCCCACATTACGCGGACGCAGTTTTTGGTATGCAATGGACACAAAAAAGCCCGGAGATTTTTTCTGCAACCGCTTTTTCAACGACAGGTTTTTCTTTTGTTATTCAGACAAAGTCGTTGAGGATCAAACCTTTTATTCAGGAACATTTCTACAAAGAGATTTGTCGCCCGACTTCTCAATGGCGATTTTGAATTGCAGCATTGTGTATTTAACGGCGAGTCTATTGGGTCGTGTCGCCCTAGGTGAAGGCGTGCTGCAATATGCCGTTTATGAAATGGAAGACCTTCTCGTTGTTGATCCTTGGTCACTTGACAAGAGTTTGAGGTCGGCTGCGCAGAAAATCTTTTTCCAACTTAAGAGCAGGACAATTCAGCGCGTTGAAACTGAAATGCAGCAGGAAGATCGGCGCGCATTGGACGAAATTGTATTCGATTGTCTTGGCCTGACTCGAAAGGAACGAAACAATGTTTATGAAGCCGTAATCGAATCAGTCGCGGCAAGACTTTCTAAAGCTGGCAGTCTTGATAGCAAGACAATCGGCAAGCGTGTTGATGCAGTCGAAAAAACGCGGGGCATCTGGGCAGGATTGCCGGAATCCGAAGATGAGGACTAGGAGATTGCGCGATGCCCGATCTTGCCACATTACCGCGCAGTGCCAGTGTGTTCGTTGATACAAACATTTTTTATCTTCATTACGCGGGACGTTCCGCCTCATGCTCGGCATTTATGGGGCGCGTGGCATCCGGCGAAATAGCGGCCTATGTGAACACGCAAGTCATGTCTGACCTTTTACACAAGCTGATGTTGGCCGAGGCGTGCGCGAAAGCCTATATTACCAAGCCAAGTGCGGGGAAACTCAAAAAATGGCTGGCAGCAAACCGGGCGCTCGCCATGAATCTGACAGATTGCCAAACTCAATTTGAAAATACGCTGGCAATTGGAATAAAGGTTTTGAAAATCACGGAAACACTTCTCGTCGAAACAAAGACAGAGCGCGCCGCTTTCGGATTGATGACGGGCGACTCAATCCACCTTGGAAATATGAACCGCCACTCTGCGCCGCTTACAAATCTTGTTACGTTCGATGGTGATTTCGAGCACATTCCCGGCTTAAATGTCTGGAAGCCGATGGACGTAACGCCTTGAACTATTTGCCATGCCCAAACACGACATCATAGACAATCGAAAGGAAAAGCTGGTTGACCACATCAACCGCATCCTGTCGTCCACGGAGTCGGCGCGGTTTGCGGTAGGGTATTTTTTCCTATCCGGGCTTGAGAGCATCGCACCACGGCTGGCGGGCGTAAAAGAAGTGCGGTTGCTCATCGGCAACACGACGAACCGCGAGACGTTGGAACAATTGGCCGAGGGCTATCGGCGCTTGGACTTGGTTGCGGAGGCTGCGGAAGCCGAAGCATATCCCAAACGCACAGACACGAAACGCATGGCCTGTGAAACGGCGGGCAACATCCGGTCGGCCATCGAGTTGATGGATCAGACGGATGAAGCGCAGGCGGTGGTGACGACGCTGGTGCGGATGGTGGAAGAAAAGCGGCTGAAGGTGAAGGTTTATACCAAAGGCCGGTTGCACGCGAAGGCTTATATTTTCGATTACGCCGAAGTGTTTGATAAAAAGGGAAAGCCGGTGGAGCGTCACGAAAAAGGAATCGCCATCATCGGTTCGTCAAATCTCACATTGTCCGGCGTCACGCACAACACGGAGTTAAATGTTTGTGTGCAAGGAAATGACAATCATGAGCAACTCGGACAGTGGTTCGACGAATTGTGGAAAGAATCGCAAGATTTCGACGAAGCGTTGATGCAGGAAATGAAGCAGTCCTGGGCGGTTGCGGGCGTCAGTCCGTATGACGTTTATATGAAAACGATCTACGCGCTAGTTCGCGACCGGCTCGAAGGCGAGGACGACAAGGATATTTTGTGGGATGACGAAATCACAAGGCGGCTGGCGGATTTTCAGAAAGTGGCGGTGCGTCAAGCAGTGCAGATTGTGAAGGACTACGGAGGCGCGTTCGTGTCGGACGTGGTCGGCTTGGGCAAGAGCTATATCGGCGCGGCCATCGTGAAACATTTCGAGCGCACGGATCATGCACGGGCGCTTATCCTCTGTCCCGCGCCGCTCACAGAAATGTGGGAGCGATACAACGAGGTGTATCAACTCAATGCGCGGGTGCTTTCGATGGGAATGTTGCGCGAGGAAGACGACGGCGCGGTGAACTTTCTTCTGGACAACGTTCTTTTCAAAGACCGTGACTTCGTGCTGATTGATGAAAGCCACAACCTTCGCCATCGCGACACGCAGCGATACAAAGTGGTGGAGGCGTTTTTAAGCACGGGGCGGAAGTGTTGTTTCCTCACGGCCACGCCGCGCAACAAGAGCGCATGGGACGTTTATTCGCAGATCAAATTGTTCCATCAAGACGACAAAACGGATTTGCCGATTGATCCGCCGGACTTGAAGCAATACTTCAAGCTGATCGAGGACGGAGATCGGAAATTGCCGGACTTGCTGGCGAACATTCTCATTCGCCGGACGCGTAATCACATTTTGCGCTGGTATGGTTTTGATTCCGTTACGCATGAGCAGGTTGACCCGTCGCAATTCCGCGATTATCTCGACGGCAAAAAGCGGGCGTATGTCTTCGTCGGCGGGCGGCATCAGTTTTTCCCGAAGCGCACACTGGACACGATTGAATACAGCATCGAAGAGACGTATCAAGGGCTTTACCAGCAGTTGCGCGGTTATATCGGCAAACCGAAAAAGGGAAAGTCAAAGAAGGATGCGCCAGCTAGCACCACTACCGATGAATTAAAATATGCGCGTTACGGATTACACAACTACGTTCAGAAGGAAAAACAAAAACGCGAACCGTATGTGAGCCTTCAGCGCGCGGGCTACACCTTGCGCGGGCTGATGCGCATTCTGTTGTTCAAGCGATTTGAGTCGAGTGTCTATGCCTTCAAGGAAACTATTCGCCGCCTTATTCTCGTTCACGAGCGGTTTCAGAAGGCGCTGGCAGATGGAATTGTCCCCGCCGGTGAAGACGCACAGGCGATACTTTACGACCCGAACATACCGAAAGCATCGGAAGAGCAGGCGTTCATGGATGCGTTGCGGCGGGTTTCCAATCGTTACGACATAAAAGATTTCGATTCTGAAAAGTTGAAGGCGGACATTGAGCACGACTTGAAACTGCTGAAAAAGATTTTGGAACTCGTCGCGCCCATCACGCCGGAGCAAGACGCGAAATTGCAGAAGTTAAAAAGCGTGCTGGCGAAGCAGCCGTTGAAGGATGGCAAGCGGCTCATCTTCACCCAATACGCGGACACTGCGCGGTATCTTCATGACAATCTGAATCCCGGCGGCAAGCGGGATGACATTGACGTGATTTTCAGCGGCGACAAAAGCAAGGCGCGTATCGTCGGACGGTTCGCGCCAAAGGCAAACCCTGAATACCAATTTAAGGCGGGCGAGAAGGAATTGTTCACGGTGATCGCAACGGACGTGCTGGCGGAAGGTTTGAACCTCCAGGACTGTGACAACATCATCAATTACGATCTCCATTGGAATCCCGTGCGGCTTATTCAACGCTTCGGACGCATTGACCGTATTGGCAGCGACCACGATGTTGTTCACGGCTTCAATTTCCTGCCGGAGACAGCGCTGGACAGGCATTTGGATTTGAAAGACAAGCTGCACAATCGCATTCAGGAAATCCACGATTCCATCGGCGAAGATTCTGAAATTCTCGACCGCACCGAAAAACTCAACGAGGAAGCGATGTATGCCATTTACGAGAAGAAAGGCGGACAGTTGAGTTTATTTGAAGATGAGGAAGACGAATTCCTCGACCTAAATGAAGCCGAGGAAATCTTGCGCCAGTTGCGGAAAGAGAACCCGGCTGAATACCAGAGAATCGCTGACTTGCGTGACGGCATTCGTGCGGCCAAAACGTCCACACACAAAGGGCAGTTCGTTTTTTGCGAAGCGTCATATCCAGAACGCGAAAGCTCGAAAGGTTTCCAGCAATTATTCCTGCTCGATGCAAACGGCGAGGTTGTCTCAAAAGACATTCCAAGGATTCTCGGCGCGATCAAGTGCGGGCCGGAACTGAAAAGCCAGCCATTGCCGAAGGACTACAACGCGGCGGTGATGCGAGTGCAGCGGCAGTTCGCCGAAGAAGTGAAGCACCGGCAAGCCGAGCGGACACACACCTTGTCGTTGAGTCACGGCCAGAACTATATCTTGCGGGAATTGCGCGTGTTGTTTGCGGCCAGCACAGACGAAGACCAGAAAGCCAATATTAACGTGCTCGAAAAATCTTTCCGAGGCCCTATAACTCGCGCCGTCAACCGCGAGGTAGTGCTACTGCGCCGGAACGGTGTCAGCGGCGAACCGCTTTTGAAAGCACTCGCTCGCATTTATGACCAACATAATCTTCGCGACTGGGTTGACCGCCGAAGTCTCCATGCTACAGGGCGACCAGTTCCGAAAATCGTGTGCAGCGAAGCCCTCGTTTAAGGCGCAGTCAAAACGTGAACGTGGCCTATGAATGACGAACCGTTAATGATCGAAATTCCTGTGGAAATAAAAAACGGGAAGGTAGAATTTCTTTACGGCACGCTTCCGCCATTAAAAGAGAAAACCACAGGCAGCCTGCTCATTCCTGACTATGGCTTTCAAAATCCAAAAGACATTGAGCAATTCTTGCTGACCGAAACAGTTGAATTCCTTCCTGCCAAAACAAATCTGCGCGCGCCGATGAAACTGCGGCTCGGCAGCGCACTAAACGACGTTCGCCACGAGGAAATTATTTTGGAAGAACCGCTCCGACTGACATTCCGTGGCACAAAGAAACCCGTCCTCGAAGATTGCCCCTGCACGCTTCCGTCGCTCAAAGCCAAGGCGCGCAGTCTCAATGAGGCTTACACGAAGCTTTCGGAAAAATACGAACCGCATCGGCGCGGCCACGGCGGCAACGTGTTTCAAAAGGTGTTCTATCTCCCGCCCGGCCAGCACGACTGGCAACCGTTGGAGGAATTGCGCCAGGCGAAACAAAACGAATTTCAGGAAAAGCTATTCACCCCGCCGCCGGAGGAAAAGACAATCGTGCAAGGCGCAGGCAAATGAATGCACGCATCCAGCATGACGTTGTAGAACTAGCCGGGACGAAGCATCGGCAGTCGTGGAAAATAAGTTCCAACGTCAGCGTCCAGACGAAGGCAGCCCAATCGGTTTGCTGTTCGTGGCAGCAGGCGGTTAAGGATAATTTCAAAGAGCGGTTTTCGACGGAGCATCCCGTTGGCGACGGATTCAAAGAGAAAATTGACTTGGTGGATTTGCAAGACGGAGTTGCCTACGAGTTGAAAGTCTCGAAGAACAACACGCACTTCGAGTTTTACCGCGACATCTTCAAAGTCACCGTCCACAACGCGCATAATCCCTGCTGGAAAATCAAAAAACTCGTTTTCATCACGCCAGAAGAAGGCGCAAACAAGCTCCGCACCCGCTATGGCCATGCTGTCCGCGCACTTGCCGAGAAACATCATTCCTTCGCCGTCGAAATCTGCGGAATTTAGGATTATACCCGACATGAAGAAAGATGGAACACTGTTTTATTCGCCAACCGATTTAATTCGGTTCATGGAGTCACCATTTGCCATTTGGATGGAGCGGTTCAATTTGGAATTTCCAGGCAAGTTCCCGCCCGACGAGGAAACTGACGAACAGAAGTTGGTTGCGAAAACGGGCAACCAGCACGAGGAAAAATACCTTCAGAAACTTCGCTCCGAAGGACGTGATGTTTGTGAAATTAAGAAAACAGATCTTCCGCTCGCAATCAAACAAACTTTGAGCGCCATCAATGAAGGACGTGAGATAATTTACCAAGCACACCTCGCTTTACCGCCCTTCCGAGGCTTTGCAGATTTTCTTGTCCGCGATGGAAAGCCGAATCTCGGTTTGAACCACTACGAAGTGTGGGATACCAAGCTCGCCCGCAAAACCAAACCTTACTACCTGATTCAACTTTGTTGCTATGCCGAAATGTTGGAAAATATTCAAGGAGTCAGACCGCAGAAACTACGGGTGGTTTTAGGCGACAACTCAATTCCAGAATTCAGAACAGACGACTTTTTTTATTATTACCGCAATCTCAAGCAGACATTCCTCAAGCAGATGGACGAGTTCAATCCCAACCAGCCGCCAGTCCCTGACCCAAGGGCTGATCACGGTCGCTGGCGTTCGTATGCCGAGAAATATCTCATCGAAAAAGACCACCTGATTCAAGTTGCGGGAATCACCGTCGGCCAGATTAAAAAACTCAACAAAGTCGGTATAAACAAAGTGTCTGAACTTGTCGGTTCACGCGACAAATCGGTTCCCAAATTGAGTCGTGATGTAATGATTCGATTGGCTGAACAGGCGTCGTTGCAAGTAACAACACGCGAATTGCGAGCCAAGGCAAAACCAGATGAAATTGTGCGCCCAACATTCCGCATTTTGAAACCGGATACCAATGATCCGAGGCGAGGGCTGGCCACGCTTCCTCCTCCATCCGTTGGGGATGTTTTTTTTGACATGGAGGGTTTCCCGCTGGTTGAAGGCGGCCTCGAATACCTCTTCGGCGCGTCGCACTTGGACGACGGCGGTAAATTGAGGTTTCAAGATTGGTGGGCGCATGACAACAAAGAGGAAAAGGCGGCATTCGAGGGTTTTGTAGATTGGGCTTATGCCCGTTGGAAAGCTGACCCGACGATGCACATATATCATTATGCAAAGTATGAAGTCAGCGCTCTTCGCCGTCTGATGGGCCGATATGGAACGAGGGAAGATGAAGTGGACAATCTGTTGCGAAACGAAGTGTTTATTGACCTTTACCAAGTCGTTCGGCAGGGACTTCGCAT
>Ga0182024_10013786_pt1 | contig 15718 bp, 14 predicted proteins | sample P32metaG_FD_120480 | JGI IMG/M metagenome (GOLD analysis project Ga0182024, IMG submission 120480) | Permafrost microbial communities from Stordalen Mire, Sweden - P3-2 metaG (Illumina Assembly) | ecosystem: Environmental > Terrestrial > Soil > Wetlands > Permafrost | place: Sweden: Stordalen... | reverse complement strand
TCTACTTGGAGCCCGCCAGAAAAAATAGTTTGGGCTCTACTTGGAGCCCGCCAGAAAAAATAGTTTGGGCTCTACTTGGAGCCCGCCAGAAAAAATAGTTTGGGCTCTACTTGGAGCCCGCCATAAAAATGGTGCGGGCTCTACGCGCCGTCGCCAAAGCCCGCCGAAGCGGGCGTCGGCGACTTGTTTACCCTGAGCCTCGAAGGGGAGCCCGCCGGAATAGCAACGGCGAGGTACTCCGAAACTACGGGTAGAATATCGGGGCCGAAAGATAAAGATCAGGATAGATGCCAGCGATCGCGACAAAACGGATCGGATACATTGACTGGCTGCGAGGCTTCGCATGCCTGTTGATGTTCGAGGTGCATTGCTATGACTCGTGGTTGAGCGGCGCCGCGCGCGAAGGGCGATTTTTCAGATGGTCGCAGATGGGTGGAACGCTCCCCGCCCCTCTTTTTCTTTTCCTCGCCGGAGTTTCAGTTTCACTAGCGACTGACAGGCTCCGCCAAAAGGGCATTCCAGCGAATGAAATTGCGCGCACGACGATTCGGCGGGGCGGGGAAATATTCGGCCTGGCTTTGCTCCTCCGTTTGCAGGAATTCCTTCTCTCATTCGGCCATGCGCCATGGACCGATCTGTTGCGCGTGGACATCCTCAACGTAATCGGAGTGTCGCTGGTGATGATGGGGATCATTTGCCGTGTGGCTGCAGGAGGGGGCGCACCCGATCCGAAAAGCTTACGGAACAGAACGATCCTTGCAGCAACCGCTTGTGCAGCGGCCATCGCGGGTGTCACCCCTCAACTGTGGACCACCTGGAAACCAAATTGGCTCCCTTGGTGGCTGGAATCCTACGTTAACGGAGTCCACACGTTCGGGACGCCACAATCCTGGCTGTTCCCGATCTTTCCGTGGGCCGCATTTGCGTTTGCGGGGTTGGCTGTCGGCTTTTTATTGCTATCGGATTGGGCGCGCATGAATGAATCATTTGCGGTTGCGGCGATCGGCGCGGGTGGAATTGCATTTGTCGCTATTGGAGTGTGGCTCGATGCCCGGCCCGTGCAACTCTACGCCGTCTACGATTTCTGGCGCACCAGCCCAAACTTTTTTTTGATTCGCGTCGGCGTTCTGATGGCAACCATGTTTGCAGGCTACCTGTGGTGCCGGTGGGGAGCAGGTGAATGGGGCTTCAGCCCACTGATCGAGATGGGCAAAAGCTCGCTGCTGGTGTACTGGGTTCACCTCGAGTTTGTGTATGGCGGACTTTCCATATTGCCCAAAGGGAAAATGGGGATTGGAACGGCAACGCTTGGGTTGATCGTCATTTTTGTGGCGATGACGTTGCTTGCGACTGTGCGAAATCGTCACACGATTCGCAAGGAGGCGATTGTCGCGTTTTTCCGGCGCGCTGTGCGGATTTGATTTCGCAGGCAGGGATTTGTCGGCTGAGAGGAGAACGAACGGTTTGTGGGTCGGAGCTTTAGGTCCGACATAAAACCTGTGTAATTTGCCGGGGCATCAGCCCCTGACGCCGCTGGTTCAAGGATCGCAGTTACTTTTGTGCGCCCGATTGCTGCGAATCGCCTGGCTTGGCGGAATCGGGAAGCTTGTAGATCAGTTCTCCGGGGCGAGCGAGGCCCATTTCTTCGCGGGCGATCCGTTCAATCGCCTTGGGGTCCGACTTCAGCGAAGTGACCTGTTCGCTGAGCGACTTGTTTTCCGTGTTGATCCGGCCAATCTGTTCTTGGATATCCGCAATTTCCTTTTGCGTTCGACGCATCGCTATGAATCCGTGCGCGCCGAATATGTCGTGCACGAGGAGCGCGAACAGCGCAAGGATCAGAATCTGGCGCGCGTTCTTGCGCAAGAACGCTTCAACCTCAACGCGAGAAATCTTTGGTAGCCGCATCATGCCTTTGCTTCCTGAGCAATATCCATGACCCATGCCTGCGTTTCGCCGGCTATTCTCGAGGACTCCTCGATCGTCGCGGCCTCCGTGTAGACCCTCATGAGCGGTTCTGTTCCGGAAGGCCTCAGCAGAACCCATGAGCCATCGTCGAATTCCATCTTCAGGCCGTCGGTGCGATCCATCTGCTTGACGCGCCGCCCAAGGAAAGTGGAAAAATCAGTTTTCAGCCGCACGACCGTTCTCGATCTTACACTCTCGGTCAAGTGGAGATTCGTTCGCAGCGGCCAGAATTCGCGGCCCACACGTTTGAACAACGTGCGCAACTGTTTCGCGATCGAAGCGCTGCGGACAGCGACCATCTCCGCAACGAGGAGGCAGGCGAGAATCCCGTCTTTTTCCGGAACATGGCCGCGGATCGACATGCCCGCGCTTTCCTCTCCGCCCATCGCGATCTTGTCCTGCTGAATCAATTCGCCGATATATTTAAACCCCACCGGCGTCTGGAAAACCTTTGTCCCGTGAACGCGGGCAACGGCATCCATTAAATGCGAAGTGGCCACGCTGCGCGCCGCGGGCATTTTCCATCCGCGTGATTCGACGAGGTAGTCGTACAACAGCGCAAGAATATGATTCGGCTGCATCCAGGTTCCGTCCGCGTCGAGAATTCCAAAGCGGTCGGCGTCGCCATCGGTTGCCAGGCCCAAAGCCGTTTTTTTTGCAAGAACGGCGTCGCGCAATGGGAGCAGGTTTTCCTCGGACACATCCGGCCCCGAGCCGTCAAAGAGAACATCGCGGCCGGTTCGCATGGCCTGTACGTCGACGCCATGTGAGGCGAGAGCGGCGTCCAGATATCCGGCGCCGCAGCCGTGCAGGGCGTCAACGACAACGCTGAGTTTCGCATCGCGGAGGGCCTTAAAATTTATGAGTTGCGAGAGACGCTCGAGGTACATATCGCGCGGATTGATTGTCTCAAACGGTTCATCATTCATCTTTGCAGCTGTTCGCTCTCCCAGCTTGGCAGCGCGCGCTTCAATGTCGTGAGTCACTTCCGGCAGGGCCGGGCCGCCGTCGGGACCGGAAAATTTCAGGCCTTGATATTCCGCGGAATTGTGACTGGCCGTAAAATTGATCGCGCCGTCGACTTTGCGCCTTCGGATTTCATAGGCGATGGCGGGGGTCGGCGTCGCGCCTTCGCAAAGCAGTACTTGAATGCCGCGTTCGCGTAGTATTTGGGCGGCTGCCAACGCGAATTCGGGACCGAAAAATCGCGTATCGTGGCCTACAATGAGCGTCGGTTTGGCCTTCTTGCTGCACGCATGGTCCGCAATCGCCTCCGCAGCCAGGCGTACGTTGGCGAACGTAAAATCTTCCGCGATGATCGCGCGCCAGCCCGAGGTTCCAAATTTAATCGCCGCCGTCATTTTGCGAATAGAATAATTGCCTCTCCGGCGGAGTATTGTAGCGTGGCATGCAAGTAACAAACAGTTCTGATCCGCGCGAAGCGAGAAAGAGTAACGGGTGAGCCTGCGGTCACGGTCATGTTTGTGGGGCGCGGCTTCAGCCGCGCCATCTGCCAATTTTAAAAGAACGGCTTTAGCCGCTGAGGATGGGAATTATGACCAATAAATTTGTTGTATTTGTGACCTGTTCGAGCACTTCCGAAGCTCGGCGGATTGCGCGCGCTGTCGTGGATGGACGTCTCGCCGCGTGCGCCAACACTCTTCCCGGGGCTGTAACCTCCATTTATCGTTGGAAAGGGAAGGTCGAGTCCGCGCGGGAACGATTGCTCCTGATCAAAACGTCGCGCAAACGCCTGGCGAAGCTGCAAGCGGCGGTCGAGAAACTCCATTCCTACGATGTCCCAGAATTCATTGCTGTGCCCATTGCAGAGGGTTCATCAGCTTATCTTTCGTGGATTGAGGAGTCTGTCGGAGATTAATTGCCCGCGCGAAATAGACTGAGCGGCGGTCGTAAGAGGGCGCGGCATGCCGCGCCCTTACAAGAGTGTGCGTGACAACTTTGATTTCGGTTAAATATTGTAGCGCCCGCCTTCAGGCGGGCGGTACACAACCCAAACAAGAGCTCTCACGCACGCTTTTCAAGGCCTTCGCTACATCTTGCTGAGCGCCTGATCCAGATCGGCGATCAGATCCTCCACGTTTTCTATTCCTACTGAAATGCGAATCAATCCGTCGGTGATTCCGATCCGCTCCCGCATCTCCTTGGGAACGGAGGCATGTGTCATCGTTGCCGGATGAGAAATCAAGGTTTCGACGCCGCCCAAACTTTCCGCGAGCGAACAGAGCTTTACGTGATTGAGCATTGTTCGAGCGTTTTCCTGGGTGACCACGTCGAAAGAAATCATTGCTCCAAATCCGCGCTGTTGCCGGAGCGCGATCTCGTGCTGAGGGTGATCGGGCAAACCGGGATAGAGCACAGTCTTGACGCGCGGGTGCTCCTCGAGATAACGCGCAACCACCCTGCCGTTCGCGTCATGCTGCGCCATTCGGACGGCCAGCGTCTTAATCCCCCGCGATATCAGGAAGCAATCCATCGGCGCAAGCCCCGCGCCCGTCGAGCGTTGCAGGAAATAAATTTTCTCCGCGTCGGCCGCGCGAGTCAGAATCAATGCCCCTCCCACTGAATCGCTGTGGCCGTTCAGGTATTTCGTCATCGAATGAACGACGATTTGCGCGCCGAGCGCGATAGGCGATTGCAGGTACGGGCTCAGGAACGTGTTATCCACGGAGAGAGTCGCGTTGTGCGCGGAGGAAATCCTTGCGATGGCCGCGATGTTGGTGACGCGCATGGTCGGATTGGTCGGCGTCTCCACATAAATCATCCTGGTGTTCTTCCTGATCGAACGCTCGACCAGCTCGGGGGATGACGTATCCACGAAGCTGAACTCGAGGCCCCATTGCACCAAAAATTGTGTCGTGAGCCGGATCACCCCGCCATAGACTGCTTCGGAGATGATCGCGTGGTCGCCCGGACGCAGCAGTCGGAACAGGGAATCGATGGCCGCCATGCCAGACGTGAACACGTACGCCGCGGAGCCCCCTTCGAGTTTTGCCATCGTGCGTTCGAGGGCTTTGCGGTTTGGATGATTGGTTCGCGCATAATCGTAGCCCTTGTTCTTCCCGAGTTCTTCCTGCACGTATGTTGAGGTCTGATAGATCGGCGCGACAATGGCTCCGGTTGCCGGATCGGGTTCCTGCCCCACATGAATAGCGTCGGTTGCAAATCCCATAAGAACGTCTCCTTATTTTTCCAGTCGTCGAAAGTAGCTCAGGAAGGCAGCCGAGTCAATTTCTCCGGCGGAGTACATTCTACAGGCATGCGATTCACTTGCGCGATTTACAAAAAAGGGGAAGAATGGAGATCACTAATTCATGTGCAAGGTCCGTTCGGAGCCGCGATGAGAATGCCGCCCAAATTTACGAACAGGATTATGGCTGTCCTCGCCTCGCTGGTCCTTCTCCTTGGCGTCGTGGCACGCGCGCAGGATAAAGACGCCGACTCCAAGGGGAAATCGGATTCCTCCTCGAAAACCGTTCGCCTGACGATCATGGTGACCGGCGGAGAAGACAAGCAGCCCGTCGACAACGCGAGTGTTTACGTCCGATACGTCGAGGAGCGCAAGATCGTCAAGGACAAGAAGATCGAGATGAACCTGAAGACGAACACTTCCGGAACCTGCCACGTGCCGGAAATTCCAAAGGGGAAATTCATGATTCAGGTCATCGCCGACGGCTGGAAGACGTACGGCGAATATTTTGACGTGAACCAGGACGAGCAGACGATCACCATCGCGCTCGTGCGCCCTCCCAAGTGGTATTGAGAAAAAACAGGACAGCCCCGCCAGTGTAAGTGATTGTTTCCAAAAATATTTTTCTCGTTGGATTTTGAAATTGTGCTGTGTCTCACACGTCTAATTTGCTTCATCTTTGTGCAAACTGCATGAAACACTGTATTCACAAGCGATGCTCGATATCGAGCGCCTGTTTTCCACAAACTTTTCAACACAACTGTTGAAATCGTCCGAGCGGAAGCATGAGCAATCTTTTGACCAGTGGCGTGCGGGGTGATAGATTAAACGCCTGAAGAATGTCGCGGCGAATTTGGGCGAATGGCAGAAAAATCCTACAAAGGCTTCATGATCTGGCACCTGCTGTGGAGCAACCTCGGCATGCGCCCGTTGCGCTCGGCGCTGAGTGTGATCGCCTTGTCGCTGCAAGTGTTTCTGGTCCTGCTGATTGTGGGCCTCACCTCGGGCGCGCTCGCTGACTGGCGCACTCGCGCCGAGGGAGTGGGCGCGGACATCATCGTCCAGCCTCCCAACTCCTCCATTTTCTTCGCATTTTCGAGCGCCGTGATGCCGGAGACCTTGGTGGACAAGATTGCCGGCCTCCCGGGAGTCGCGGATGTGGCTCCCGTCCTGATCGTAGTCGACCAGCACAGCCTTGGCGTGGTTTACGGCATTGATTTCGACCGGTTTTCCCACCTGAGCAACGGTTTCCAGTTTCTTTCAGGCGGACCGTTCAAGGCGTCAAGCCAGGCGATCGCGGACGACCTCGCGGCGTCGTCTCGCAAGCTGCGTGTAGGGCAGCCTGTAACGCTTCTGGGCCATGAATTCACCGTGGCGGGCGTCGTGGTCCACGGAAAGGGCGCGCGCTTTTTCATTCCCATACATACGGCGCAGGACGTTGCCGGCGCAGACGGCCGTGTCTCTATTTTTTATGTGAAGAGTACCGGCGATACCGAAGCCGTTCGCAATGAGCTCGTCAAGTTGCTTCCTACGTATAAGATCCGCTCGATGGCGGAGTTCAGCACGCTGATGACGTCCTCCAACCTGCCGGAGCTTAAGCCCTTCATTCGTTCCTTTGTGACGCTGGGTGTAGTCATCAGCTTTCTGGTCGTCCTGCTGACGATGCATACGATGGTCCTGGAGCGCACGCGCGATATTGGTGTGTTGAAGGCGCTGGGATCTTCTCGACTGGAAATCTGCTCGATGATTCTTGGCGAAACCCTGCTCATGGTCGCACTGGGAGCTGTATTCGGATTGATTTGCACCTACAGTGTCGTTGGAATCCTGCATCGCACATCCCCTACGCTGCAAATTTCCATCGAGGGAGGCTGGATCGTCCGGGCGATCCTGCTGACCATTTTCGGCGCGATTGCCGGCGCTCTCTATCCCGCTCTTCGCGCGGCTCAAAGCGATCCCGTGGATGCCCTTGCCTACGAGTAAATCCTTGTTTTTCAACCGCTGCTTTCAAGATTGATCACATCGCTCCTGTGTGTAGGAAACCGATTGCATCGCCCAAAACAAATCTGATACAAGAGGGGCCGTGGTGGTGGTCAGCGGACTCTGAAAATGCGGATTCAGCTTTATACGGAACCCGGGTGTAGTGCGTGTGTGGAGGCGAAGAACTTTCTGGCTTCGCGTGGTATTTCATTTGAAGAGCGAAACATCCGCGGCAATGCGGAATATTTGCGAATTATGAACGAGGAGCTCGACAGCTGCACGACGCCGACTCTTGTGGCTGATGAGGAAATTATCGTCGGCTTTGAGCTGGAGGAATATCAACGGCTGCCGGCGGTGCACGTTACGCACAAAGACCGCTGATGCTTCGAGTAAAAAATGCTGAGGGGAAGCAGGGGGAACGCTCTTCTCTGAATTTTATGGACAAACCGTACGAACGGACGAAAGGGGCATACCTTATGAAAACCAAGCACATCGCCATTCTTGCCGCCATGTTTGCGTTGGCTCTGCCGCTTGCTGCGCAGATGAACATCGGCCCGCGCATGACCGACCTGAGAGGCATTTGGCATCCCGTCGTTGGGGCAGGTGCAGCGTACGAGGAGACGAATCAAGAGGGCAAAAAAACTCAGATTGAGATGACCATTGTGGGAAAGGAAGACGTGGCGGGTAAGCCAGGATTCTGGATGGAAGTCGCCGCTGCCAACCCGCGGGGCGATGGCAACGTGTATATGAAATTCCTGGTCGTTCCGGGCGACACGGGAATGACCTCAATGCGAACGATTTTTCAACTTGGCGCCCAAGACCCCATGGAAATGGATTCGACCATGATGAACCGGGGCGGGCGAGGCCAGGGCCAATCGAATATCCCGCAAGACATCCATGACAAGGCCGACCTGGTGGGTACGGAATCGGTCACCGTGCCCGGCGGAACGTTCACCTGCGAACATTACCGCGCGAAAGATGGCAGCGGTGACGTCTGGCTGTCCGACAAAGTCTCGCCCTGGGGACTTGTAAAAATGGAGGGAAAGAATCAGTCGATGGTTCTCACGAAGGCGATTACGGACGCCAAGGACCACATTACCGGCACTCCCAAGAAATTCGATCCCATGCAAATGATGCGACAAAGCCAGGGGCAGTAGCCAGTTTGCTGCTTGTTGGCTTCGCCCGCGCGGTAGAAGACGTCTACCAGCGTTCGTGTTTGAGGAAAAGCGTTGCCAGGGGCGGCAGGCGCAGGTTGATGGAATGCGCGCGGTTGCCCCAGGGCACTGGTTCTGCGTAGACGCCACCGAGGTTCCCCACATTGGTCCCGCCAAATTTTTCCGCGTCGGTATTCAGGATTTCGCGGTAGAAGCCCGGCTCGGGAACGCTCACGCGGTAGCCTTCACGAAGGACCGGCGTGCAGTTGGCGACCACGACGATGAAATTTTCCGGGTTCTTCGCGCGGCGCACGAACGAGAGAACGCTCGCGTCCGCGTCGTTGCAATCCAGCCACTCGAAACCATGCCAGTCGAAATCCACTTCGTGGAGCGCGGCTTCATTCCTGTAGATTGCATTCAAATCCATGGTGAGATTTTGAAGGCCTCGATGGGGAGCGTACGCCAGCAGGTGCCACTCGAGGCTGACTTCATGGTTCCATTCTTCCCGTTGGCCGAATTCGCCTCCCATGAACATCAGCTTCTTTCCGGGATGCGCGAACATGTACCCGTAAAGCAAACGCAGGTTTGCGAACTGCTGCCAGAGGTCGCCCGGCATTTTGTTGATCAGCGAAGACTTGCCGTGAACCACCTCGTCGTGTGAAAACGGCAACACGAAATTTTCCGTGAAAGCATAGAGCATGGAAAAAGTCATCCGGGTGTGGTGATATTTTCTGTGCACCGGTTCCTGCTCGAAATAGCTCAAGGTGTCATTCATCCAGCCCATATTCCATTTCAGGCTGAAGCCCAGGCCGCCCAGGTACGTGGGACGCGAAACCATTGGCCAGGATGTGGATTCCTCGGCAATGGTCAGAACGCCGGGGTAGCGCGCGTAAACGACCTCGTTCAGGCGTTTCAGAAACGAAATGGCCGCAAGGTTCTCGCGCCCGCCAAATTCATTGGGAATCCATTCCCCTTCATGCCTCGAATAATCCAGGTACAACATGGATGCCACTGCGTCCACGCGCAAACCGTCGATGTGATATTTATCGATCCAGAACACGGCGTTCGAGATCAGGAAATTCTGGACTTCGTTGCGGCCGTAATTGAAGACCAGCGTTCCCCAATCCGGATGCCGCCCCTGGCGCGGGTCCGCGTGCTCATAAAGATGCGTCCCGTCGAACTCGGCAAGGCCATGCCCGTCGCTGGGGAAGTGCGCCGGGGTCCAATCGAGGATGACTCCGATTCCTGCCTGATGGAGGCGGTCGACGAACGACATGAAATCTTCGGGTGCGCCGAACCGGCTGGTCGCGGCAAAATATCCCAGGGTTTGATATCCCCAGGAGCCGTCAAAGGGATGCTCCATCACCGGCATCAATTCCACGTGTGTGTAGCCTAGTTGCTTTACATAGGGGATGAGCTGGTCGGCAATTTCAGAATACGTGAGCCATCGGTTCCCGTCTTCCACGAAACGCCGCCATGAGCCTAGATGCAGCTCATAGACCGAGATGGGCGCGCTCAACCAGTCCTGCTTGGCTCGATAGTCAATCCATCCCCAGTCATTCCAGTGGTGGCGGTCAAGGCGCGCGACGACAGAGCCGGTCTTGGGGCGCAATTCAGAGCGGAAGCCGTAGGGATCCGCTTTCAGCAACGGTAAATCGCCGGACAGTGGCCGGATCTCATATTTGTAGATCGCGCCTTCATGAAGGCCAGGAACGAAGAGTTCCCACACGCCGGAAGGACCGCGATTTCGCATCGGGTGCGTGCGCCCGTCCCATTGATTGAAATCTCCAACCACGCTCACACGCGTCGCATTGGGGGCCCAGACGCCGAACTGAGTTCCCTCAATTCCATTGATGACGGCCGGGTGCGCGCCCATTTTTTCGTATTTCTGGTAATGGGTTCCCTCACCCATCAGGTACAAATCAAAATCGGACAGCAGCGGAGGAAACGCGTAGGTATCGAAAACTTCGCGGTCCGCGTGGCCGGGTTCTTTCAGGCGCCAGCGGTACGTCGCCGGGGGAATTGGAAGTTCCGGAAAGATGGGGAGGTCGGCTTCGAACAGGCCCTCAGGGGAGATTCTCCGGGCCCAAATCGGGTTTGGGTGCCCCTCGATCACGACAAACGCTTCGGCCGCTCGGGGGAAGAACCCACGCGCCACCAGGCGCTTTGTGTCGTTCTCTTCGACTATGTGTGGCCCGAGGAGGCGGAACGGATCGCGGTTTTCAGCCCTTAAAAGGAGCGCAACATCGCGCTCAAACTCGGTCAAAGGCTCGGTCTCCTCCGCGTGTTCCCCCGATGATGGCTTCGTCGTACTCAAATTGCCCCCTGGATGTCGACCCTAGATTTCAAAGGGTAAGGTTATCTGATTCTAGCAGGGTATTGCGATTGAAGCAGGGCTCATTCTGTTGTTAAACCGAGGAGGCGAGTTGGCGCGGGCCTGTGGAAAAGCCATTCCCACCAAGGGCACTCCTGGCACATTATGTGCCCTACAGGTGCCTCAAAGTAGCAGGCGGCTGCGCTAACATATTTGGAATGTGTGGCTTACTTCGACTCCAATGTGGCATGGAGTTTGCACCGTTGTAATGCGAAAGTGCTCCGGTTGGGACCAGCAAACCCTCAGGAAATCGCTCAGGAGTAAAAGTAGGATTGGACTCGAAGAATCTCTCCTTTGCAAGCAAAGCCCTGCTGTTGGGAGTCACAGGACTGGTGTTTACCGCCGTGCCCGTTCACGCGCAACCCTCCCTTTCCGGGACGTATAACTGTGTAAGGGTCGAAGTGGCTGGCAAAACGCAGCCCTGCTCGGCGCCCTCCATCGAACTGAATTCCGACGGAAGCTACCAGATCCTCGCTGAACGCGGCACATACGAAATCGTTGGCGGGCATTGGCTGGTCCTTTCCGCCACAAAAAATCACAGCAAAGCTCGCCTGGACGGCAGCAAGGAAATCGATTTCGAATTCTTGTCTCATGGGAAGAAAAGCAGGATCATCTATCGTCGAAAATATCAGCGCCCGCCCGGCTGGGTTTCCAGCTGAAATTTCCAGAACCCTTTCCCGCCACCGGATCGGAATCTCTAAACGGAATGCAATCGCGCAGTGGCAGAATGAAACACTGACGCTCCCTTTGCACCCCTTTGAATCACCCATTCACGAAAATTAATTTTGACTAATCGGGGTCCGGCAACAAGTGCCTAAGGATGAATGGGTTGCCCCTTCGTCTTATTTCTACGATCCGCCTTCAATGGCGCGGCGATTGCACTTCTCAATAACGTGTTGATGCCGAACTAAGAAATGCCGAGGCCCCGGGGGGAAAAATGGCAAACTTTGAGCAGAATTCAGAACATCAGGAAATGCCGGAGCAGAAACTCTGGCGCGCTGTGATCGCAAGCACGGTGCAGGAATGGATTCACGGCCCTCTCCGCAAGCAGAGGGAAGCGGAACAATTCCTGTTCAGCAATCACAAGGATTACCGGACCGTCTGTTATTCGGCCGGCATCGATCCAGCAAACCTTCGCAATCGATTGGAAAAATTTCGTTCAAGCAATGACGCGGCAGCGGCGGAACGCATTTCACGAAATTAATCTTGATTGTTTCACCCGTCAAACTGGGACCAGCACGACGCGGTTTGACGAACCAACCTGCATCCGCTATCATTCGTTCGCGGGGTGGAGCAGTCTGGTAGCTCGTCGGGCTCATAACCCGAAGGTCGTTGGTTCAAATCCAACCCCCGCAACCATATTCTAGTTGATAAGACCGGAGTTAGCCGAAACGGCGACTCCGGTTTTTTTGTTGTTAGGTCCATCTGGGTCCAAAATTTCTCCCAATTGCATCGCGATTCGTTCATCGTCACTGCTCGCGAAGTGGGTGTAAGTTCCAAGTGTAATCCTCGGGTCGCTGTGCCCGAGTCGCTGTTGACGGATCTTCATCGGTACATATAGTCGATCCATCAACGTCGCGTTTGCGTGCCGGAATGCGTGAAGGCCACACCGTGCGATTTTGAGTTGCGCGAGCAGCGGGTGAAGCTTCCGCTTCACGAGCAGGTTCGCATCCCACGGAGTTCCGTTTCGACTAGCGAAAAGTAGCCGGTTATCGTTTGGCCTCCACCTGAGTACGAAATTGCTGAGATGCAATGCGAGTGGACGTGAGAGTGAGAAACAACGGATTCCGTTCGCACTCTTCGGATCCAATATGCGGCCGCGCCATGCACTTTGATTGACGGTGACCTGGTACTGCTCAAGACTCAGGTCCTCGACACGTAAACCGCAAAGCTCTCCAGCGCGCATACCCGTTTCGGCTGCCAGCCAATAGAACGTTCTGTATGGCTCGTCGGCCGCCGCGAGCAGTCGTTGCACCTCTTCGAGTGTGAAACTCATTCGCCTCGGACTCCGCGACTTCGGAAGCCTGATGCCGGCGAATGGATCGTGGTCGACATAGCCCCAAGCTTTTGCGGAATTCCAAAGGACGCGGAGAGTCACGACCGTATTCTTTGCCGTCTTCGGGGAGACCGTCAGAGAAGCGACGAACTGTTGGACTTTTTCAGCGCGCAGTTCTCTCAAATGCATTTCTCCAAAAAACGGCTTCAGGTACTTCCGAAGGTGTGATCGGAAATTGGCCTGAGTTGATGGTTTCAGTTGTGTGACGACTTTTTCTTCCCATCGTTCCGCGAAATCAGCGAACTTCGCAGCTTGGAGTGGACGATAGTCTTCACGGTTGACGCCCGAATGTTTTATGTGGCATTCGAGCGCCCGAAGTGCCTGCTTCTTTGTTTCGAATTGTTTTAGCGTTCCGAGAAAACGTCGACACCGGAGACGAACGAGCTGGCCGTTTCGAACTTCGTCTTCTCTCCAACGACCTACCCATTCGCTCTGCTCCTTGTCAATGTGGCCGTTTTCATCCAATTTCTTTTTCAGCAGAACCTGACCTTTCTGATACCGACGTCTCGCCAACGAGCCTCCTAGGCCGTTGACGTGTTGCCCTTGGTCGGGGAGTGTAACCGCAACCGTTGCCAATGGCAAAGAGACTTCGAGTTGGAGCGCAGTAGACATTCGCTAAATTCTTAATTCAACTTCTGACATCTTCCAAAAACACTCGATTTCGGAGGCGAAGAATCTGATCTCGGCGGGTTCACATAATCAGTGGTTTGGGAGCACCGTTGCGGGCAGGTATTTTGGAGCACTGATTGCTGGTCTCGAAATTGTCTTAGAGCCCAGGGACCATGCCTTCCGTCGCATGCTGGGCGAATCATGCGTGATAGTGCGTCTGTGCGTAGATAGGCTCCACGAGTAGTGGGGGCATTCTTGCTCAACAGTAAATGCTTTGTTTGCAAAGCAGAATAACTCACTGTGTAGACGCACTTACGCACTATTACGCACAATAGATGCTTAGGGAGAGACGAGTAATTACGCATGAGGCGTAACTCCGCCTTTCAAAGCCCACGCTGGAATTCGGCTTTTTCGATCACCTTCTTTGAACGTTAGGACCACGCTGCCAGTGCGCTCGAGTGCGGCCATCTTCGCCTTAATCCAATCGCTGTCGCGGTTGTTCTGGAATACGCGACGTAGTTCGGTGAGCGTCAGCGGCCCGGAACCGAGGGCGGAGAGAATCCGTTCACGGTCGGCGTCGCCCGAGGCCGCGCCGAAGATGTGGGCGATCGACCTTTCGCAGTAGTCCCAGAATGCCACGGCGGCTTCGATATGTTCGGGCCGAATGCAGTCGGACGAGTCGAGAAGCGCATAGATCAACGAAAGGCGAAGCGTATGCGCTTCGGCGCGCCCGCAAAGTTCGCCGCGCATGCCATCGCGGGGCCTGGTGAGCCGCTTGTACTCTTCGGCCCACAATTCGCGCGCGGCGGCGTCACGCTGTATACGGCCGCGTCCTTTCGCTGCTTCGATTGCGGCATGCAGGCGCGCGACGATCGAGCCGATGGCGACGTCGTCGCCGCCTTCCGGGAGTTCTTTTGAGCGGCGAACGAGCACCATGAGAAAACGGTTTGCGAATCCGTTGGCCTTCTCCGTCGCAGTTAAACAGTTCAGCAGTTCCGCGGGCGTGACGTTTGCGATGAAAGACAGGTTCACGCCGTCGGCGCGCAGCGGCTCCTTCCGAGTCAATACATGCAGCGGCACGCAGTCCCACGCATCTCTCAAGACCGATGACAGGGTGTTTCCCTCACGCTTCATCACGGCCAGCAAACCGCCGAACTCAGACAGCACTACCAGATACGTGCGCACTTCGCCCGGCAGTACGATCTCGCTTGGTTTCGGCGAGACGGCCTTGATGAGACCCTCTCCGCTGCTCAAGCCCCGGAGTGTGTGTGTGGCGCAAAAGTTTTCATCCACAGCATCGAGCACCGGCGTAACGCGCCCCGTTGCAGTGCCCTTGCGTGAAGATCCGGTTAAGCCGATAGTCAGAATCGATTCGACGGGGTAATGTTTCTGGCCGTCGGCCAGAGCCCACGCCTCGCGCCCGAAGAGCACGCCAGCACCTATGAGGAAGTTCCCGAGCAGAGCGGCTGGATCCGATTCTGTATGAGGCTCAACGAGCCGAACGAAATCGCCTGCGAGTCCGATATACGCTTCCGGCGCCATCGGCTCGGGCCACGCCGACTCGTCTCCGACACCGACGACGCGAAGGCCAGCGATGTTTGCAATTTCGGTTGCTAGGCGTTTCGCGTCGGCGGTTGGGTCAAGCGGCATCGAGGTCCTCTCCCACGGCTGCATATGCACCGTTGAACGCCGCCGCGAGTGCCTCTCTCGTCATGGATTGTTCGAGCCAAGGACTCAGCTTTTCGAATGCGAGAAAATCGAGCCCGCCGAGCATAGACGCTTCGTTGTGGTAAAAGTCCGCAAGGGCGGTCCAGGCGGGCTCGCAATCGGGGAAGAGCGCCAGCTCTTGCCTGGCGCGCTCTGCCCTGAGGCCAAAATCTCGGAAGCGATCAGCCAGAATGCGGTGGCAAGTGCTGCGCCATTGCTCGAATTGTTTCACACGGGCTCGGGCCTCACGGTGCTGTGCCGTCTCCGGCGCAACCGCGATACCGAACTGGCGGGAGATCGAACGAAGGTTCCCGGTCCATTTGCAGCGATGGCAGAAGGCGACTTCATCATTGAATGAGACGGTGAGTCGCGACGAACCTTCGCAGTGTGGACAATCAGCGCGTCGGCCACGGATTCTGAATCCGGCCTGTTCGAGGAGTGTCTTGAAATCGGCGAGGACCTGATGCTGCGTAAAATGAGCTTGCGTTCTACAGTGTTCTGCAGATATGTTTTCCATGTTCATGGCATCTTTCGCGACCGGCCTACTAGTTCTTAGACCGCGTGAAAGAGTTGGTTGTGTAGCCAAACTTTTTGCGTGCGGCTTTTCGGTCGAACTTCCAGTTGATTGTGACGCCAACGCGGTTGATCCGGCGATTCCACGCGCG
>Ga0182024_10013785_pt1 | contig 15718 bp, 13 predicted proteins | sample P32metaG_FD_120480 | JGI IMG/M metagenome (GOLD analysis project Ga0182024, IMG submission 120480) | Permafrost microbial communities from Stordalen Mire, Sweden - P3-2 metaG (Illumina Assembly) | ecosystem: Environmental > Terrestrial > Soil > Wetlands > Permafrost | place: Sweden: Stordalen... | reverse complement strand
CTGTCATCGCCATCCGTATCCACGACGACACGCTATCGCAGCCGACAGTGCTCGGATGATGATCATACTGACCCGCCCCGCATATACGCCTGTCGGGCCGCCGGTGATCTGTGCGGGCGCGTGTCGCTTGCCGTCGATGCGGTCGGCGAGGGCCAGCCGGGCGCCTGCCCGAAGCCTCAGTAGAGCGAATACGGATGCGTGGCCGCCGGTGCCTCCGCCGGTGCCTCGACCACGACAGTGACGTGCCTCGTTTAGTTACACGACGCAATCTACGGCTTCTTCCTCGAATGCGGGCATAGCACCGCACGACCTCGGCGCCCGCCTCCCAATGCGCGAACGCGTCGCGGCAGCTGAGGCTGGGAACTTCGCGCTCACTTGCGTCGAGTTCTGGCGATCCGCTTCGGAGGGTCGCGCACCTCGCCGAATTCAGACTCGTGCCCGGCCCGCCATCGGAACTCCAATGCGAACTCAAGCCGAGAGGTAGAGTACGGTAAAATCACGTTCCTCAGCCAGTGGCGGAGCCTAAGGCTGGCCCGAGGCCAGTCCCCGCCTCGACCACGGACGGGCCGACTTAGTGGCTAAGGACGCAAACGCCCGGCAGCGTCCATGACTCGGCTCCGGCGCTTCGCAACTTCTCGTCGAGCGATATCTGAGCCCGGACCCTCGTCTCGGCTGTGGCCGCGGCGGCGATAAGGCGAGGCACGAGACGTGCCTGTGCCCTCAAGCGGATGGCTTTGGGCGAGTTCGCCGTAGGGTGCGGCATCGTGGCATGCTGCCGGGCCCATCCGATTCCGGCAGTCTTGACCGGGTCTGTGCGGCGGCGTTGCTGCCCTCCCCCTTGGCGACCGTCCGTTTTCAGGTGTAGAAGCCGCACAAGGTCGTGGCCGAAGCGCGGGCGTAGGGTGGAATTCTGGAGCGCTCCAAAACGCTGCAAGTAGCCGACGTTACCGGACGCTCCGGCGCGGCCGGACCGGAAGTCGTGGCTCTCCTGATGGCTCTCGGCATTGTGGCACTGGTCACCGCTGCCATTCTCAAAAGATACTCGGATTATTCTGGAAATTCATTGCTACTTTCTTGGTGCGAGCGTGGATTGAAGATAGGTGCCAAGACCTGCGTTTCGGTGCTGGCAGTACTTGGTCCTGACCACGGCCAAGTACTAATTAGAGGTCGTACAGATGCTGATCCGGATCCCGGATCGGTATCAGTCTTCGCGGCTTGTGGCGTGATCGCCTCCCTTGCAACGGGAGCTCTGCCCGCGAGCGGTGGCACGCCGTCGGCATCGCGTTCCGCCAGCGAAACGTACACGGTGCTGGCTACCGACGCGATCTACGGTCCTGGCAATGCGGCGATGCCCTCGGGAGGAACGATGCCCGCTTCGCACCCCATTCCCCCGGGGGCTGCTTCAGTGACCTTTCCGTCAGTGACCGGGACATGGGCCATCACACCTGGGTGCGGAGTGGGCGGACCGGACGGGAACAGTGGCTGCGGGCTAAACGAGCACATTTCATCCTATGGCGGTATTTCAGGCATATCTGACTCTACGACCGGCGCAGCCGTCGGGTATCTTGTCGGTGTATTTCTTGGCAGCGCGACACCCACAGACCCAGCGCCGCCATCCGTAGACTTCACCAACGACCATGACGCTGCGACATACAACCCGCAACTTGCCCAAGTTTTCTTCATCGGCGATGGGAGAACATCCGCAAATCAGATTCAGGAGTTCAAGGTACCTTCGGGCGCTACACGACTGTTCCTTGGTATGGCTGATGCTTATGGGTACCAAGGAACACCAGGGGCCTATTACGATAACAGCGGTTCACTGGCTGCAGAGATCAGCTTCGGCGGGCCTCTGACGGAATTCAGCTGCCCTGCTACCGCACCAGCGACCTCAGCGCCCACGACCGGGGCTACCCCTCAGCCGCTTGGTGCCTACACCCCGGCGTACGCCCCGACGACGGTGTCGGGGCAGCCGTTCCGTCCCTTGCATACGTCGGGAAATCAGATAGTCGACTCTTTGGGCAACGTCGTGCGACTCAAGGCCGTGAACTGGTATGGAGCCGAGTCAGCCGACTACGTGCCGATGGGCCTGGACAAACAGTCGGTGACCGGCATCGCGTCCTGGATCGCAAACCACGGGTTCAACGCGGTGCGACTGCCGTGGTCCAATGAGCTCGTCGAATGCAACCCGACCGTGTCGCCACAACTCGTCTCCCCGGCCAACAGCACGTTCGCCAATCATCCGGCCATGTGGGTGTTCGATCAGGTCGTCAACGCCCTGGCCCAAGCCGGACTCATGGTGATCCTCGACAACCACATGACTGACGCAGGGTGGTGCTGCAGCGACCACGACAATAACGGCCTGTGGTGGTCGAGCCGTGAGTACCACTCCGACTACACCGACTTCCAGACTGGCCAAGCCCACTGGCAAGCCGACTGGGCGACGATGGTAGACCGCTATGCCTCCCAGCCTGCCGTGGTCGGCGTCGACCTGCGAAACGAGCCCAGGAGCGCCGCCTACTGGGGAGGCACTACCGCGGGCGTGCCCGACGGCTCGGTTGCTGACAGCTCACAGCAACCGCCAAACAGCGGTCCGTCGCCGTGCCCGGTTCAGAACTCCAACCTGGCCTGCGACTGGCGCGCGGCGGCTCAAGCTGAGGGCAACATCATCCTCGGCCTCGACCGCAACCTGCTGATCTTCGTGGAAGGGACGAGTTACGCCACCGACCTGACGGGCGCCTACTCCTCGCCCGTCACTCTCGAGCAACCGTCGCAACTCGTCTACTCGCCTCACGTCTACGCCTACTCCGGCTACTGCAACGCCAACGCCCGCTCACAGTGCCCTGGCGGAACGGTCTGGGAAGCAGGCAAGGACGGACATCCGCCAAGTTTCGACTTTCTCGCTAACTGGAAGGACATCGGCCGCGGGCTCGATAGCCAGTGGGGATACCTCGCCGAGTCAGGGGACAGCTTGGGCACGATCACGCCAATCTTCATCGGCGAGTTCGGAACGAATGCATGGAACTCTCCTGGCCACGCCGTGAAGATCGCCCGGGACTCGGACCAGAACCGCTGGATCATTGCGCTCATCAAGTACCTCCAGAACCGGCAGCCGTTCGGCTGGGCCTACTGGGCACTCAACGGCACTCAGTCCGACGGGGCGCCATTCGACACATCGCGAGTCTTCGGCAAGCAGGAGATTTACGGCGTGCTCGACACCGGCTGGGGGGCTCCGCCCCTTCCTTACTACAACACCTCCCTGGTGAAGTGGCTGTCGACGATCGGAGGCTGATGGGTCGCCTGCAGATGCTGGCAACGGCTCGAATGCCGGTCCGGCTACTGCGGCCGGGCGGTTCTCGCGCCTGGCCGCCAGGCCTCGGCGCCTCGGCGGTCATCGCAGCCTCCATTCAAGGCATTCTCAGGCCTTCCAGCAGGACGCTGGCGGCAGCACACCGGACTTGACCCTTAGAGCATGCCGAAATGCGGGACCAGTCCCGCGCCCCGGATGGATGCAGCGCTCGGCGGGCTGGATCATCTGGCGGCCAACGATCCGCCTGGACTTGCGCTTCATCGACGCCCAGGCACGCTGACCGCAGCGGCCAGCACTGGCATAACAGAGCGCCCTGATATGCGCCGGCTGCAGCAAAGCCCGTCCTCACTAGCCGGGCGTACCGAACGGCGGTTCCTGCGTCTGAAACCGATTCCGGATTGCGCCTTCGTTGTCAGGCTGTGGCGGAATTGCCCTCGGGCACGACGGCTGTCATCCTCGGGTCAGCGGCCCGGCACTGCGCCTGGCCTGCGGACACCAAGGGAGCCAGTGCCATGACCGCTACCACCTGGCCGCGGACCCCAGGGTACGACGATGCCGTCGACCTGGACCGCTACCCGATCAACGACCCGGCCAGCCCCGCATACCGGGCCCTGGTCCAGGCGTGCCGGGACCAACTCCGCAGCCACGGGGTCGCCCATCTGGCCGGGTTCGTCACCCCGGCCGCCGTCAGCCAGATGCTCGCCCTGGCCAGCCAGCTGGCCGCGCGGGCGTGGGCCACCGACCAGACCCACACCGTCTATTTCGAGCCCGCCGACGATTCCGCGGGCCCGGATCACCCGCGCGCGCTGCTGCAGCACTCGGCCATGAAGGCCATCGCCTATGACCAGATTCCTCCCAGCGCGCCGATCCGCCGGCTCTATGAGTCCGATGACCTCACCGCCTTCATCGCCGCGGTCTTGGGCAAGCCCGTGCTGTACCGCAGCGCCGACCCGCTGGACGCCCTGGAGATCGCGATCTTCGGCGACGGCGACGAGCTCGGCTGGCACTTCGACAACAGCGAGTTCTCCGTCACCGTGATGTACCAGCAAGCTGCCGCAGGCGGCCACTTCGACTACTATCCCCGGCTGCGCGACGAGCACGACGAGAACTACCCAGGCGCGCAGAAGATCCTGCACGGCAGCTCCGACGGCATCCTCCGGCTACCGTCCAGCCCGGGTACGCTCGCGGTTTTCCGCGGCCAGCACGCCCTGCACCGGGTCACCCCGGTCAGCGGGCCGCGCCCGCGGATCAACTCCGTGCTGACATACGGGGAGCACCCCGGCATGAAACTGACCGAGCTCACCCAGAAGCTGTTCTACGGCCGCACCGCCTGACCGCCCGATCCGGGCCCGGGCATCCCGGCCGGCATTGCGGCATCCGCGCCGAACGGCGCGGCGCGCCCGCTCAAGTCGAGGATCGATCGCGCAGCGTGACAGCAATGCTGTCCCGCTCGAAAATAGAACTCTGCAGCTGAGCTGCAGGTGTTCCGGGCGTTAGACGGCGCGCACATATTCGTTGATCAGGCCGTTGAGGACGGGTTTTCGGCGGATCTGCTGTGAGTCGATGTCGGTTACGGTCGCGGGACGCGCCTCACGTTCGTCAGCGGGGACGCGCTGGGCGATGCCCTGGTGCGGCCTTGCCATGTTGTAGTGCGCCTGCTAGTCGGTCAGGACGTTACGCGCGTGCGCCTCGCCGAGAATCAGCACGCGGTCCAGGAGTTCGCGGCGCAGGGTGCCGACCAGGCGTTCGCAGATAGCGTTCATCCGCGGAGCCTGGACAGCGCTCCGCAGGATCCTCACGCCGGCAGCCTCGAAGACGGCTCGAACGAGGCGGTGAAGTTTGTGCCGCGATCGTGGATCAAAAATCTCATGGCCTCGAACCGCTCATCGAGGGTGAAGGCCAGGTTGCGGGCCTGCTGCACGGTCCACTCCCCGGTGGATGGGAAGTTACCCCGCCGAAGTGCATCCGGCGGGTGCCATGCTCGATGAAGACCAGTACATACAGTCTTCTCAGTAGCACCGTGTCCACATGAAGGAAGTCGACCGCGAGGATCCCGGCGGCCTGGGCGTGTAGGAACTGCCGCCAGGTTGGGCCTGACCGGCGCGGCGCCGGATCGATGCCAGCGGCCCGCAGGATCTCATAGACGGTCGACGGCGCTAGGGCGAGGCCGAGCTTCGTGAGCTCGCCGTGGATCCGGCGGTATCCCTACAGCGGGTTCTCCTTCGCCAGCCGAATGGCAAGGCGGACGATGCTCCGGGCTGCCGGCGGTCGGCCGGGCTTGCGCCGGTTGCTCGTATCGTACTTCTTCGCACCCAGTTTGCGGTGCCGGGCCAGCAGTGTCGCTGGGGTCACGGGGAAGATTTCCGGCCAGCGCCTGCGAGGGAGGAGCCGCGACAGCGCGGCGAGCCATACCCGGTCAGCCGGGTCGTACCGGACCCGGCTGACGTGGCGCCGGAGCACCGCGTTCTCGTGTCGAAGCACCAGCAGCTCAGCAGTCTTTGCCCCGTCGCCGCGAAACACCAGCAAAGCCGCACCGAGGACCCGCCACGTCAGCAAGTAGACGATCTTGAGCAGCACCCGCCCAGCCAACCATCACGGCGACCGGCCCGCTGGCGATCGGGCTGGCCAGGCCCTCGGCCGAGTATTCGAGCGGCACAGGACCGGCGAGGAGCGCGGCGCCGGGTGGGTCGGCGGCTCGGTCGTCGTCGGCCCGACCGGTGGCCGCTGACAGGCCCGGCGCCGGCCGGCCGCTCGGTCATGATCACCGCCGCGTGCCGACTCGGCGATGCGCTGGACAAGGGCGTCAGCCCGCTGAGCGACATTCACGGCGACCGACGGCCCGAGCTGTACCGGCGCGTCACCGGGTGAGGGCCCGAGCGGCTGCCGGGTCAGGCCGGTCCGTCGGCCGCGTCGGCGGCGAGCGGGTGGTGGCAGGCGGCCAGGTGGCCTGCGCCGTGTTCGACCAGCGGCGGCTCCTGCTGGGCGCAGATCTCAGTGGCGTACCGGCAGCGCGGGTGGAAGCGGCAGCCCGAAGGCGGCGAGATCGGGCTCGGCACGTCGCCTTCCAGTACGATCTGCTTCCGCTCGGTGGCCAGATCCGGGTCCGGGATCGGGACCGCCGACAGCAGCGCCTCGGTATAGGGGTGGATGGGCCGCTTGTAGAGCTCTTCCCCTGGCGACACCTCGACGATCTTGCCGAGGTACATGACCGCGATCCGGTCCGACACGTGCCGCACCACGCCCAGGTCGTGGGCGATGAAGATGTACGTGAGGTGGAACTCGTCCTGCAGATCGTCGAGCAGGTTGATCACCTGCGCGCGGATCGAAACGTCGAGGGCGGAGACTGGCTCGTCGGCGATGATCAGCCTCGGCTGCAGGGCCAGGGCCCTGGCGACGCCGATCCGCTGCCGCTGCCCGCCGGAGAACTCGTGCGGGTAACGGTTGACGTGCTCCGGTGATAGCCCGACGAGCTCAAGCAGCTCGCCGACCCGGCGCTTGATCTTCTTGCGGTCGCCGAGCTTGTGGATGCGCAGCGGGTTGGAGATGATCGCGCCCACCCGCTTGCGCGGGTTCAGCGAGGCGTATGGGTCCTGGAACACCATCTGCAGCTCGCGTCGGACCGGCCGGAGCTTGCGCCGCGACAGCCGGGAGATGTCCTGGCCCTCGAACACGATGGAACCGCTGGTGAGCGGATACAGCCGGGCGATGCACCGGGCCAGCGTCGACTTGCCGCAGCCGGACTCACCGACCAGCCCGAGCGTCTCCCCGGCACGCAGCTCGATGCTGACGTCATCGACGGCGTGCACCCGCGCCACCTCGCGCTGAAGCAGGATCCCCTTCCGCACCGGGAAGTGCTTGGTCACGTGCTCGGCGCGCAGCAGCAGCTCCCCGTCCAAGGTCCCTTTCCCGTTCGCGCCGGACGTCGCGGCGGCCGTCACGGGGGGCGTTACGGGGGCAGCGGAAGAGGCAGCCGCGGGCTGGCCATCCGCGGGCAACCCGGCCACCGGCGAACCGGCGGATCCGGTCATTTCGCTTCCTCGATCAGCTCTGGGTGGATGGTGGTCTCCCGCAGCTCCTTCTTCTTCTCGATGTCCAGGTGACACGCGTCCAGGTGACCGTCGCCGACCTTGGCCAGCAGCGCGGGCCGCTCGTCGCACCGGTCGAACCGGTGCGCGCAGCGGTCGCCGAACGCGCAGCCCGGGGGCAGCCGGAGCAGCGAGGGCGGCAGCCCCGGTATCGTCGAAAGCCGTCTGGGCTTGGGGCGGTCCAGCCGGGCGATGGATCCGAGCAGGCCCCAGGTGTAGGGATGCTGGGCGTCGTAGAAGACGTCCCGCCGGTCTCCCTGCTCGACGATCCGCCCCGCGTACATCACCGCGATCTTGTCGGCCAGGTCGGCCACCACCCCCATGTCGTGGGTGATCAGGACGACGGCGGTGCCGAAGTCGTTCTTCAGCTTCCTGATCAGGCTGAGGATCTGGGCCTGGATCGTCACGTCGAGGGCGGTCGTCGGCTCGTCCGCGATCAGGATGTCCGGGCTGCAGGAGATCGCCATGGCGATCATCACGCGCTGCCTCATGCCGCCGGAAAACTGGTGCGGGTAGTTGTCGACGCGCTCGGCGGCGTGCGGGATGCCGACAGCGGTCAGCAGCTCGACCGCGCGGGCGCGCGCGGCCCGCTTGGAGATCTGCTCGTGCGCCTGGATCTGCTCGGCGATCTGCCAGCCGATGCGGTAGACCGGGTTGAGCGAGGTCATCGGGTCCTGGAAGATCATGGCGATCCCCGAGCCGCGGATCTCGCGCATCTGATCGCGGGTCAGCTTCATCAGGTCGCGGCCCTTGTAGACCACCTCGCCCTCGAAGTGCGCGTTCGGGTCGTTGATCAGCCGCATCACGGACATCATCGTCACGCTCTTGCCGGACCCGGATTCGCCCACGATGCCCAGCGTCTCGCCTTCGGACAGGGAGAGGGAGACGCCGTCCACAGCCTGGATCAGGCCGTCCTCGGTCCGGAAGCTGACCTTCAGGCCGCGTACTTCGAGCAGCGTCTCTGCCGTCATGTGGGCCGTACCCTCGGGTCGAGCCAGGCGTAGCCGATGTCGACGAGGGCGTTGACCAGCACGATGAAGAACGCGCCGTACACCGTGGTCGCCATGATCGTCGGCAGGTCGAGGTTGGTCAGCGCCTGGTAGGTGAGGAACCCGACCCCGTGGATGCCGAACACCACCTCGGTGAGCAGGGCCCCGCCGGCGACCAGGGCGCCGAAGTCGAGCCCGAACAGGCTCACGAACGTGATCATGGACGTCCGTAGGTTGTGCCGCATTAGCACCCTGCGCTCGGTGAGTCCCTTCGCGCGGGCGGTCCGGATGAAGTCCTCGTTCTGCGTCTCGATGAGGTTGGCGCGCAGCACGCGGCCGTAGAAGCCGATGTACAGGAGTGACAGCGTGATCCACGGGAGCACCAGGCCCTTGAACCACAGCGCCGGGCTCTGGGTGAACGGGGTATAGCCGAGCGGGGGCACCCAGCTGAACAGGAACGTGCCGTGCAGGCCGCCCTGGCTGATCATGTTGGCGAGCTGGCCCACCCAGAACACCGGCGCGGAGACGCCGATCAGGGCCACGACCATCAGCAGCGGGTCGAAGATCGTCCCCTTGAGCTGGGCGGCGGCGATCCCGACCGCGATAGCCAGCACCACCCAGAGCACCGCGGCGCCGAAGACGAGCGACAGGGTCGCGGGGGTGGCCGCGAATATTTCCTGCACCACCCTTACGCCCTGGTTGGAGTAGGACACCAGATCCCGGGTGATGAAGAGCTTCTTCATCATGATCCCGTACTCGATCGGGAAGGGCCGGTTGAGCCCGAGCTGCGCCCGGATCTCCGCCAGCGTCTGCGGGTTCGGGCTGCGGCCCGCGATGGCGCGGGCCGGGTCCACGCCCGGGGTCTTGAAGAAGATGAGGAACACGACCACCGTGATCACGAACATGACCAGTACGGTCCACAGCAGCCGCCGGACGATGAACGTCAGCATGAGCGCCGGCCGGCCACTTAGCCCTCCACCCGCAGCTTGGCCCGCGGGTCCAGGGCGTCCCTGACGCCGTCCCCGAGCACGTTCAGCGACAGCACCGTGAGCAGGATCATGAGCCCGGGAGCGATGGTCACCCAGGGCCGGGTGTACACCAGGTCCGTGCCGTCCTGGATGATCGTTCCCCAGCTGACGTTCGGCGGCTGGACGCCGATGGAAAGGAAGGAAAGCGCCGCCTCGGTCAGGATCGTGGTGGCGATCATCAGCGGCAGCAGCACGATCACCGTGGACACCACGTTGGGCAGGATCTCGGAGAAGATCAGCCTCAGGTTGGAGGCCCCCTGGGAGATCGCCGCCTCCACGAACTCCTTGTTGACCACCGAGAGCACCTGGCCGCGTACCGGGCGGTAGACGTACGGCACGTAGATGAACGCGATGATGATCGTGGGCACCCAGAGGCTGGTCGCGCTGACGTTCAGCGGCCCGATCTGGATCCCGCTGGTGTGGGTGAGCAGCTCGGTCGAGATGGATATCGCCAGCAGGTACACCGGGAAGGCCCAGATCACGTCCATGAGGCGGGACAGCAACGCGTCCGTGGTCCCTCCGAAGAAGCCGGCGATCAGGGCCACCACGGTGGCCGCGATGGAGCACAGGAACGCCGAACCGATCCCGATCAGCAGGGAACTCCGTCCGCCGTACAGCAGCAGCGCGGCGACGTCACGGCCGGTGCTGTCCGCGCCGAGGAAGTAGTGGCTGAGATCCCATGTGGGCCCGATGGGCGTCTCGCCCAGGCGCAGGGCCCCGCCGCCCCGCTGCATCACCGGCACCACCTTGCCGCCGACCACCGTATGCCCGTTCAGGTTCGGCACGAACGGGTTCACGTGCGCCACGTCGTGCGCGTACAGTGGCGCGGCCAGGCACAGCACCACGATCAGCAGGAACAACACCAGCGAGGCCATCGCGATGCGGTTGCGCCACAGCCGCCGGGCCGCCAGCGCCCACGGGTTGCGGCCGGCGATGGCCGGCCGCAACTCCGTGTCGACCTCAACCTGCTCCAGCAGAGTGGCCATGTGGCTCCCCCACCAGGCTTCGGCTTACCCCGGGCCTAACCTTGCCACAGCCTGTCGATGAGGATGTTCCAAACCGAAGTCCATTGGTAACCGTGGACGCCGCTCGACAGCACATCGATCTGCTTCGGATTGAACATGTCGACCCAGGGCGCAGCGTTGGTGTCCTCGTGGTCGATCTGGGTCCACAGCCTGGCGGCCTCGGATGGGTTGGTGGCCTCGTCCGCCTCGGCCTGGTTGATCTGCGACTGGATGTTCTTCTGGCAGAACGCGGCGATGTTCGGGCTGGCGTCGCTGTTCGGGTGGATGGTGCCGCAGCCGAGCAGCACGTTCAGGAAGTCCGAGGCGGCCGGGTAGTCCTGGAACCACTGCGAGTAGGCCACGTTCCACTTGGCGGAGTTGGACGAGTTCTGGATGAACGGGTACTGGACGCTGGACGACAGCAGCTGGATCGTGGCCTTGTAGCCGATCGAGTTCAGGTCCGCCACCATCTGCTCGGCGAGCGCCTTGCCGACCTGGTCGGTGGTGGCGTCGACGATCACCTTCATCCCGGCCGTGCCCGACTGCTGCACCAGCTGCTTGGCCTTGGCCAGGTCGGGCGCGGTCCACTGGGTGTGGCTGGAGCCCGCGGTGTACGGGCAGTACGGCGAGTAGGAGGGGAAGTCGGGTGGCAGGATCTGGCAGGTCGGCACCGCGAGCGACGGGCCGCCAAAGATCTTGACGTAGGCCGTGCGGTTGGCCGCGTAGTTGATCGCCTGCCGGGCCTGCAGGTTGTTGAACGGGGGGCGCCTGGTGTTCAGGGCGTAGTAGTAGTCGGCGGCCAGCGTGTTCACGTGCACCTGGCCGGCGTACTTCGGGCTGTTCAGCGTGCCGAGCTGGTCGGACGGTATCGGGTCGCCGTCGTAGACCTCGTTGGCTTCGCCGTTCAGTACCTCGGTGACCTCGTCGGAGACCTGCAGCCCGTACTTCTCGACGATCTCGTTCGGGTACCCGGCGGGCTGCGCCTGCGCGCTCCACACGTGGAAGTGCGGGTTGCGCACCAGCACGGCCTCGGTGTTCGGGTTGTACGACTTCCACATGTACGGCCCGGTGCCGGGCGGGACGTTGTTGCCGGTCAGCTTGGGCGACGTGCCGGCCGGCACCGCGAAGGCGAACGGCAGCGCGAGCTGGTCCATCAGCTCGGGGTCCGGCGCGGTCAGGTTGAGCGTCAGCGTGTAGGCCGAGTTGTTGGCCACCACGCCCTTGCTCAGGTTGCAGCCCTTGGTGCTGCACTTGCTCGCGCCGACGAAGTCGGAGTAGAACGAGGTCGGCCCGGGCACGGTGAACTGCCGCTCGAACGTGGTGACGAAGTCGCTGGGCTTGAGCGTCTGGCCGTTGGAGAACTCGATCCCCCGGCGGATATGGAACAGGTAGGTCTTGCCGCCGTTGGTCGGCTTGGGGATGGACGTGGCCAGGTCAGGCACGATCTTGTTGCCTTCGGCGCCGCCGACCTTCGCGAACCCCGTCAGGCCGTCGTGGGTGTCGATCAGCAGCTGCCACTCCTCCGCCGTGTAGTTCTGCGCCGGGTCGGCGACGCCGAATGCAGAGTTGGCCAGGATCGTCCACGTCCCGCCGGGGTGCCCGGCGGCCTGCGCGCTGGGACTGGAGCTGGAGCTGGACGGTTTGCCGGAGCTGCCGCACCCCGCGACGGCGAGGGACAGCACGGCCAGCGCGGCGGGCACCGCCAGGCCAGCCTGCCATCGGGGGAGACGGCGTGCCGGGGGGCGCTGCCGGGAGCGGGAGCGGCGGAGCATGGTCGCAGGCAGACGGGTCATGGTGGCCTCCTTGCCGTAGGATGGCACCGGTCCGCTCGGCGAACGTTGCGCTCCTGTGCCAGACGAATAACGCTTTCGTAACAGCGAGGGAAACCGTGCAGGGTGTCCAGGTAGCCGGGGGTTACGCCGAGTTCGAGGGCCACCAGACCTGGTACCGCGTCCTGGGAGACCTCGACGTCGGCCGGGCTGACGGCCCGGCGCCGCTGGTCACGCTGCACGGCGGCCCCGGCGCCACGCACGACTACCTGCTCTCGATGACCGACCTGGCCCGCGGCGGGCGGGCGGTGGTGTTCTACGACCAGACCGGCAACGGGAAGTCCACCCACTTCCCGGACCGGGGCGCCGACTTCTACACCGTCGGCCTGTTCGCGCGCGAACTGGACAACCTCATCAGCCACCTCGGCATCAGCGACCGCTACCACGTGCTCGGCCAGTCCTGGGGCGGCATGCTGGCCCAGGAGCACGCCATCACCCCTGTACCGCTTCAGAACTCGCCCAGGTGCTGTGACCTGCAGTTTGGCCGGACGGGTCGGTTACGGCAAGATCGCCGTCTGTGTCCCTTCGCCTGCTCTACTTGATCATGATCCGGTTCTCGGCTGGCTGGTGTTGCCCGGCCGCAGCGAGGCGTCGAAGGACGCGGAAATCATGGTGCTCCGTCATGAGGTCGCGATGCTCCGCCGTCAGGTGGCCTAGCCCAAGCCGGATTGGGCCGACCGGGCGGTCCTGGCGGCACTGACCCAGCTGCTTCCAGCCGTGCTGCGCGCCCATCGGCTCGTCACGCCAGGTACGCTGCTGGCCTGGCATCGCCGGCTGATCACACGCAAGTGGACGTATCCGAGTCGGCCAGGCCGGCCGCGGACCGGCCAGGAGATCCGCGGCCCGGTATTGCGGCTGGCGCGGGAGAACCCGGCCTGGGGATACCGCAGAGTGCACGGCGAGCTGAGTCGGCTCGGTCACCAGATCAGCGAGGCGACCGTGCGGAGGATCCTCGCGCCCGTCGGAGCAGGCCGGCCCGCGGAACGTGGGCACCTCCTGGCGGGCGTTCCTGCGTACTCAGGCCGATAGCCTGCTGGCCTGCGATTTCTTCCATGTCGACACGATCTTCCTCAGACGCATCTATGTGGTGTTCGTCATGGAGGCGGGGAACCGGCGAGTGCACGTCCTGGGTGTGACCGCCTCTCCGGATGGCGCGGGGGCCGCCCAGCAGGCCCGCAACCTGCTCATGGATCTCGGTGACCGGATCGGCTCCTTCCGCTTCTCGATCCGGGACCGTGACGCCAAGTTCACCAGTGTCTTCGACACCATCTTCGACGCCGTGGGCGTGAGGACGGTCAGGATCCCGCCGCGGACCCCGCGTGCGAACTGTTATGCCCAGAGATGGATACGCGCCGCACGAGCCGAGTGCACCGACCGGATGTTGATCTACGGTGAACGGCACCTGCAGTCGGTCCTCGGCCAGTACGCCGACCATTACACCGGGCACCGTCCGCACCAGTCCGCCAGCAACGACCGCCCGACGAGAGGGCCCAAGCCAGCGCTCTGCTGAACTTGCCGATTCAGCGGCGGAAGGTGCTCGGCGGCGTGATCAACGAGTACTACCAGGCGGCGTAGCAGATCTCATGAACACCAGGTCAGACGGCACGCGATTAGTTTTGGAGCGGTACAGGGTTCGGTACTCATGGTTGTAGCCCGTCTGTCATTGCCGGCTCTTGCCTCTGCAGGTCGTGCTGTCAAAACGACGCCCCGAAAGTAAAAGTGAAGTCCCGGGCTGCCCCGGCAGGCTCGCGGCGCCGCGGCGCCGCTGCCAGCTGCCGGTGATCTGGCCTCGGGGGGCCTGGACGCGTGGGAAGAATGAGTCGGCCGCCCAGCTGGGATGCGGGCCCGCGTTTCTGCGGGGAGTATTCTCGTGGGCATGAGTGAGGGCTCCCTGTCTTTTGATGCCGAGGTCGCTGATCATCAGTTGATCTTCAGGGCGGGCCAGGTCGAGGCGGTCGTGGTTCCCTTGGAGGAGTACCGCGCGCTTAAGGCGCTGGAGCAGCGCGAGGCTGAGCTGTACTGGGTCGCGCACGAGAACAGGTATCCGTCCCGTCCCGGCGACGGCGTCCCGGACGGTAATGCATACGACTCGATGGAAGCGCTGGTGGCCGATCTCGGCGCGGGCGAATGAAGTATGTGCGCACGCCTGGTTTCCTGATCGACCTGCGCCGCCTGCCTGACGAGCACCGCAAGCTGTTCGTGCAGGTCGTGCATGAGATTCTTCGTCCCGCGCTGGACGCTGGCGCCCATAAAGGGGAAGCGTCGTGGCCCAGGGCGCTGCGCGTGCACCGGATCGGCGCGGACTACTCGATGACCTGGAGCTTCGCAGGACCCGACGGCCGGGCGCTGTTCCGGCTGGCAGAAGTCGCAGGCGAAACGGTCGTGGTGTGGCTGCGAGTTGGCAGCCACGGTATCTACGACTCCTGACCCAGCGCAGAGCCGGCCCGGTCGATGGAGGGCAGCCTGTGCGCTTCAGGCTGGCCGCATGACATGGCTGGCGCACGAAGGCCGATCCTGCTGGTGGCTGATGGATGCCATGATCCAGCACTCTTGCCGCTAAAAGATTAGCGGCGCCAACGAACTCTGGGAGCCAGTTGGGGAGCCAACGTGGACCGGCACCAGGCGATGCCAGGCCATGTCCAGCCACGGAAGCCGCAGGTGAACGCCACACCGGGCCACGTGCAGCCACATGTGGCGACAGTTGGAGTGTGCATGGCATGCAAGAGGTCCGGAGTTCGAGTCTCCGTAGCTCCACTAGTTTTCCCAGGTCAAAGCCCAAGTTTAAGATCGTCTAGAGTGTTCCAAGATCGCTTGACCGTCATTTGAGACCGGCAGGAGGGCCTCATTTTGACCGTCGCGGCGGGCGTTTCTGGCTGGCACTGCGCCTCACGGACTGACTCAAGATGGCGTGCCGGATGCGTAGGACTGTCGTGTGCGTTGAACAGGTGACTGGGGCTGCCGCGGCCCGCGGGCCGGGATTTTGCGGGTGGCGGAGCAGGCAGGCGAAGGGGAGCGGTGCAGTGCGAGACTGTCGCCGGGCTACCTGGAGCGGGCCAGTGGCCGGCTGGCGCTGGTCGGTCGTCTTGCTGCCCTGCTGGCCCGGACCCCGGCCGATCTGCTGCCCATCAGTCTGCTACTTGTGCCAGGGCCTGAACGCGCCGCAGTTCGCCGGGGTGGATCTCGGCCTGGCCGGGATGCTGACGGTCCGCGCGGTCGCCACCGCTACTGGTGCCGGGCGCCCTGGGCAGATGCTGGCCGTGACCCAGCCGGTCGGCGAGCCTGGAGGTCATGGTCGTGGCGGGCACACTGCACCGGATCGCCGGGTCCGGGGCCGGATTCGCAGGGTCGCAAGCTGGACCTGCTGGCCGGCCGCCGTCAGTCCGTGCCGAACAGATGATCGGTGCGCGTTCATCCGCCTCGGCGACACCGTTGCCCGGTTCACGGTCATAATGCCGATGAGCGGGAGTTGCTGGGGG
>Ga0182024_10013784_pt1 | contig 15719 bp, 14 predicted proteins | sample P32metaG_FD_120480 | JGI IMG/M metagenome (GOLD analysis project Ga0182024, IMG submission 120480) | Permafrost microbial communities from Stordalen Mire, Sweden - P3-2 metaG (Illumina Assembly) | ecosystem: Environmental > Terrestrial > Soil > Wetlands > Permafrost | place: Sweden: Stordalen... | reverse complement strand
TAACGCAAGGCATCATTCATCGGACTCTTGGGCAAAACCTGCGGCTGCGTCTGTGTCAGCCAGGTTTTGAAGTCGGCCAGGATCGGCACCGCCTCGCGCTGGCGCAGGGCCAGCACCTCCGTTTCCGCCAGATGGCTGCGTTTGGCCTGTGCCTCCAGGGCGAACAGGGCGCGGATGAAACCGACCCCCTCGGCGGCACGAACCGGATCGCTGTCCAAGGCTGCCTCGAAATAGCGCTCGGCGTGGCTCCAGCAACCGACCTCCAGTTTTGGATAAATCGTATCTGCATTGCTCAAAAAGCAGCCGTCATAGGCCGAGTAGGCGTCGACCTGGACATAGCCGGTGTAAGCGTTGAGAAAGCGCTGCGGATGTTCCTTGCGTTTGTCGAGGCTGAAATCGACGACGACGTGAGGATGAGCTTCATCGCCGAGGTAGGGCCAGAAGTAGCCGGTCTTCGTCTGCCGCTGGCCTTCAAGCAACACCTCGATCGACGTGCCGTCGGTCTGCACAACGCGTGATTGAAAGATGTCCTGGCGTATGCGTTCGACGAGGGGCCGTACCAGCGTGCCCAGGGCCATGAGCCAGTCGCACAAGGTTGAGCGGGCCAGGAACAAACCGGCGCGCGTGAGCACCAGTTCCTGACGATACAGCGGCAAATAGTCGTCGAACTTGCTGGCCGTCACCAGTGCCAGCAGTCCGGGACCGGCCAGGCCGCGGTCGATGGGCTGCGGCGGCTTGGGCGTGGTAGTGATGTGCTCGGGGCAGTGCGGGCAGGAGTAAGTGAACTGAGCGTGCTGCACGCACACCAGCTTGGCGGGAATATATTCGAGCTGCTGACTGGTTTGCTCGCCGATCTTGCGGCGCGGCCGGCCGCAACAGGGACATAGAAGCTCTGCTTCAGTCAGGACATGCTCGCGCCGCTGCAAGGGGAGCGATTTGAGCAACTCTTCCAGCGAGCGTCGGCCATGCCCCTTGTTCTTTTTCTTCGAGGAGCCTGTTGCCTCAGCCGCCTCCGGTTCGGGTGGCGCAGCTGCCGCGGGCGGCGGCGGCCCGGGCGTCAACTCGGGCGACTGCATTTCCGGAAACAACCCGGGCTGATCGGCCGGCCAGTTGTCGTGTGGCTTACGCAGCAGGCGTCGTAACAGCGCATCCATGCCCTGCTCAAGCTCCGCGACCCGCTGCGCCTGACCAGCGAGAGCCTCACGCAGTTCGACGATCATGCCCTGCAACACAGCGATGTTACTGGGCAGCGCCGTGGTTGCCGCGCTGACTGGCGCTGCGCTGGCTGGCGCTGCGCAGGCCTGTTGGCGCCGTTTCAACTCGTCGAGGGTAACCTGCTCCACGGGCAGGCGAATGCCGCTGTCGATGGGCTCCTGGTTGACGGGTACGATGACCGTCTTGGCGGTGGTGATGGGAATCGAAGGGTGGGAGACGTCCGTGCTCATCCTATATAAGACTCGCACGGACGTATTTTGTTTCACAAAAAAATGCCGAGGTGAAAAGAAGTGTCACTGGCATGTCACTGGGCCGATACCGGCGTCGCCTCTGGACGTCGATAGCGTTTTTGCCGTTTGGCGCCGGCAATGTCGATGCCTTCCAGGAGCAGGGCGAAGTCGCCGGCGCGGATCTCCAGGCCGTGCTCGCCCACGTTGGTGCCGGCCGCCGGCAGCGTGAAAACGCCCATCTCCAAACGCTTGTACCACAGACACAACCCGTCGCTGTCCCAGTAAAGCACCTTGAGACGATCGCCGCGTTTGGAGCGAAAGACGAACAAATGACCTGAGAGCGGATCGCCAGCCAGGTGGCTGCGCACCAGTTGGGCCAGCGAGTCGAAACCCTTGCGCATGTCGACCGGTTCGCGCGACACAAAAATGCGCACTGACGGGGGCAAGCTCAGCATGGCAGGCCCTCCAGCACAGCCACGACTTCACGCAGGGTTTGGGCCGAGAACCCTGCCGCCACACGCAGCACGCGCCCGCCGCGCAAGACCACCTCCAGGGCGGAAGCTGGCGTTGTGTCCTCGACGAGCCGCACCGGCACGAACGGCGAACGCTCGGTGAACCCTGCCGATGAGGCAGTGTCGTTGCTGGCAGCGGTCTTGGCGCCGCGGCGGCGCTCAGGCCGCGCCAGCACTCGCCGCCAGGAATAAAACGAAGGTTCCGAAAGTCCCTGGGCCGCACAAAAGGCCCGCACGCTTTGACCACTCCGCCGCCACGCCGCCAGGTGCCCCCGCCAGCGCCGCTCCTTGATTGGATCCCGCTGCCCTTTCGCCATGATCGATTCCTCCGTAAAGGGAAACTGAAATTGGCGAACATGCTACCGCGGAAGAAGATCGCAATTCTAGACGTGATCCGCCGGACGGAGACCTTTACGCACATCAGCACGAGCATGGCGAGCAACCGTCACCTGGATGGAAGCTTCCATTCCCCCGACATGACCGCCCAGCTGAAGGCGAACATTGCCCCCGAACCGCCTAAGCCGCAAGTGCCGAAGGATTCAATGGGTTATGCAGCAGCTGCATGAACGCATTTTTGGAATAGGCCCGCGAGGAACTCGTACCCGTAGCTGAATCCAGCTGCCGGTAACGGTAATGCAGACACCGCCCGGTTTTGAGTCGAGCCGGTTTCGACTTTACCGACTTGCCCAAGGCGTACTTTCTGCGCAACCATCGCGGAAGCAAATGCGCAAGATGACGTTCATTCATGTGACGATGGCGGCGTCGGTGAGCCGGAGAGTTCCTTACTCGTCTCGCCTAACTACGATTGCGAAAGCGGCCTCCACCTGTTTCGGCGTGACCTGTTCTGCGCCGTTTGCCAAATCAGAATGAAGGGTGGCCATTATCCTCGACATGAAATCCTGAAAAAGTTCCTCGAACCTGTGAAAGGCATCTCCTTGCACCGCTTTGGCAAGATCATCGTCCAACTGCCATTTCACGCCAGCAAAAATCCGATCGACATCGTCTGTTGTCGGATTCTGGATTCTGCCGATCCGATTGATGAAACCGCGGCGAAATCGGTTCAGCAACAGCAGGAACCTATCGAGGTTCGGGATAGAGCAAAGATGTTTGGCCTCGTCCGCCGTCAGTCCGTCCAAGGCAGCTCGAATCCCGACTACTGTGTTTGCGGTATGGTTGGGAAAGTGGAAAAAGACCGAGATGGCAGCGATTTCCTGCTTGATCCGATCCAGGGCATCGGTAATGTCGAACCAGTCCTCTTTGCTTGTGTGCGTGTCCTGTTCGGCAGTAGGCCCAGCGAGTGCAAGGGTAGTCGTGCTCGTCGAGACTGGATTCTTGGTAATCGTTGCGGAGGGAATGCGTTGTAACCATTGCAAATTAGTGAGCGGCCAAATACCTTCGCGGTCCGTTTTGCCGCCAACAATATTCGGAATCCAGACGCCTCCCTTGGGGTCAAACTCCCGAAGCCATACTTCTCCAATCGCCAAGTCCACGTGCAGACGCACAAAATTGTAGCCAGTGGGTTTATCGGAACTTTCGTAGCAAGCGCCTGCCGCGATGCGCGTGTGCCCATCGGCTAGGGCCGTCACCCATTGTTGATGCTCATGGCCGTGAAGGCAGAACCTAAAATCGCGCTCTAGTGGCACCAAGAGGGAAGGATTTTCATCCTCTCGAAACCAATTAACGGGATGGTGCATGAGAGCGATCTTGAAGTCCACACCGTCGAAATGGGCATTTAGAGTCTCGATTTGGAACTTGCCTGCCATCCGAAGCTGGCCTAATTCGTTGTCTTGGCAGCATGACCAACTCGAATTCAGTCCAGCGATGCCGATCTTGACCCCATAAATCTCTTTGACAGCGCCGAAGATGAGCCGACTTGGATCGCTCAAGCAATGGACGTAGTTATTATTGGCGAGAAATCTCTTGTATTCATCAAGACGCTTTATATAGCGCTTCCATTGCGAGGTTTTTCTGTGAATTTCCTCAATTATATCCTTAAGGGACGCCTTCGCTATCCACGGCGTTTCATCCTTGTCCACTCCTGTGCGGTTTACATCATGGTTGCCGGGAACGATGAAAAAATCTTCCTTACGAACTACCGGGTCGAAAGCATTGCGCACGCCTTCAAAAAAAGTCTCCGCCTCTTTGAACTGGTCGGCTATCTTCTGACCTTTCTTGTTCTTGACGTGACCGAAGGCGGCGTCACCGGTAAAGAAAACAAGATCGGGTCTTAGGCCATTGTCTCTCTGCAGTCCCTTGAGATCGTCAGTGAGTCTCTCCAGAACTCGCCCGGCATCCCACCCTGTGCGGGAATTGCAGGCGTGCAAGTCAGAGAGGTGCAGCCACGTAATGGTATTTCCCAAAGCGAACCCCAGGTGCGAGATAAATCAGGTGAACTTCACAGAGGGTGGGTTCCAGCGAAAGCGATTCTAAATCCTTTGGGTTTTGCAGACGTTCACTCCACGTCAGCGAAATCAAATGGTCGGTTCTGATCACCGGCATGGAGTCGCGCTCAAGGCGGACCGAAATCCACATTGCACCGAGCTTAGCTTAGGGCACTGGAGAATGAAGCCGCCAACTCTTTATTCGGGGCGTGATGCCCAACTGCAACGGAAAGCTGTCTTTTCGCCGCGACCGCTTTTTTGCAATTCTCGTAGGCCTCGCGATCTGGAAACCCACTCGGCACCTTAGTTGGCAAGGCCAAGCTCTTTCAGCCACCCTTTGGTGTCGCGAAGCAACTGTAGAAGGGCCGCGTCAACGTGGGCCTTTTCGACTCTGTAGACCTCGTCCATCGGCTGCTCACCGCAGGCAATATCGGCGGCCAGCCGGGCGGCGTTATTGCGGATCTTTTGCAGCTTGCCTTCAAGATAACGGAACACTTCGACGGGAAAGTCCTCCCGACGGGGGGCAGTTGCAATTTTTTCCATGATAGTCTGGCTCATGTTTAGGATGACCGCCTCTTGAGATTCCGTAGATTGTAAGGTTTACCCATGTTCGTATTCGGCGTATTTCCACTTCGACTTTGGCTTTTCTCTTATAACGCCCAGCGATTTCTTATCAAGGTGGATTGGTTGTGACGAGTGCAGCAATTAATTCCATGAGAAGCCCCCCGCCAATTGCCGGTGAAACGTTCTGAAGCACGTCGAGAACGCGGAGAGGATTTGATTGCTAAGCGCAAGGGACGGAGGATTAGGATTTTGGGCACGTCGATCCTTCCAGTTCGCGACATCCAAGAGCCAGACGCCGAGAATCTTTCCTTCCAGCAGCCAAGGCATGAGCCAGTATTGACCGTTTTTTGAGACGAAAACTGGATGATTGGGGTAGTCGCGTTCGACTTCCTTGACGCAGGGATCGTTCGAATCGAAGACGGCCGCCAGGGGGCCACTCGCGGCAAGCACGGCCCGATCGATCGAGCTCATGTGAGCCATGGGCAAGTTGGTCTGTTCCCATTCTTGATTCGCAGCGGGAAGCTGGGCAACATCGCCGTTGTGCCGCCACAAGCGGGCGATGAGGTTGTTGTTCACCGGGTCTGTCACGCGGCGGATTTCAACCGGCCATTCGGGCGCAGCAGCCACTCGGTAGGGATCGTCAGAACGGTCGGGATGAGTACGCTTAAAGGCGAGAAACTCTCGGACCGTCTGCACTTCCAGTCGGAGAGGTTGCTGAACCCGGAGGGACCAGTCTTCGCTGCCATCGCCGCCTTGCGCATAAAGGCAGCGCAAGGTGTCGGAACCGATGAGACCGAAAAACGCGGCGCGATTCCAACCGGCACCGACATGGGCAGTCAGTACGTCAGCGACGTGCGACAACGCGATCGTGCGATTGGTTTCGAATTGGAGTCCTGCGACGACATCAAGCAGACAATCCTGAAACTCGCGCAACGTCCATGTTTCCAGTATCCTTCGGCGATTGACCTCGTTCCGGATGTGGCTGAGTGCAGCATAAAAAGCATAGAGGATGTAACGCTGGTCAGGTACGGCCCCCAAGCCGGCTATCTTGAAGTATCCAAGGAATGTTCCACCTTGCTGCAATCGGACTAGAGCATGCCAGCGGACGAGCCCAAGAAACTGCTGGATCGCTGGATCATGTCTGTTCATGGGCCTGAAATTCTCGCAGTAGCCAAGTAGGTGCCAGTTCCAGATATCGCGCACCAGACTCGCAAGCGGAATCGACTCGGGGAGGACCGGTTTGCGTGAGCCGGAAGCAGGGAAGAAATGACTGAGCGGGCGGAAAAAGGAATCGCTTCCCCGTTCGACGAGTTCAAAGCCATAACAGACCGTCTCGTCGTCCCCAAGGCTTAAACTTAGGTCCCGATGGATTGCTTTCAATCCTTCCTCCAAGAGATCGGGATATTTCTGAAGATAGTCATGGAAGTTGACGCCGTCCTGGGCATCCGACCCAACGGGTATGTCGATGATGTTGCTCACTTCTTCAGGTTCCTTCCCAGCCTTTTTTTTCACGACTGCCAAGAAGTTTGGCAGAGACGAGCCGGAATTCTGGGCAATCGGGCCATTCGGCATCTTATGCGGATTACTGTTTGGCGGCGCAAGAATTATCCAGGATTCATGCGGATCGCGGAAGGATGCAAGCATCTCGCCGTCGCTATTGCATCGGTGCGCCAATTGACGGATGGGGCTAATTGTCGAGCCAAACATGGGAAGGCTGGGGGCGTATCCATTGGGCGAGCATCGCTCCGCCCAATGGAAGAGAGCGGGGGCTGGTGGCACTCGACTTCGTCTTTTCCAGACGAATGGAGGTCGTGGCAACGATGCGATCTTCTGGTTCAGCTTGCGTCTGACGTGCGAAAGAAAAGTCGTTGAGCGCCTTCCGCGAGGGAGACCGAATGGGTACTCGATGTGAATCGGACGTTCTAACGTGTTGACGACTCCGAAACAGTGAAGTTCCCGTTCAACGTCATTTCGCTCAAAAGGCGAAGGATTTGCAACCGAAACTGGCAGGGAGAATGTCATGGGAGCTACGACCCGACCTCTGCCTGCGTCGGGGCGGTATCAACCAGGGTAGCTCGTTGTTTTTCTGATGGATTCGGTTATCGCCCAGAAATCCGCTGCCAAGGTCAAATTGACTTCGCATCCCCATTCGAATCCAATACAAAACTATATGCGACACAACTGTTAAGTCAAGTGAGACAAGATAACAACGGATAAATGTGAGGACCTCGAAAACATGTTTTCGATTTTTCTTTCCGAACGGCCATCAAGGTGAGTGCGGTGACGGCAAATTGGGGAGTTGATGCCGTTATTCTTATTAAGTGCTGCTGGCATAATAACTTATGCCAATGACCAAGGAGGCGGTTCCGTGGGAAATAACATGATCTCGGTCGAGCACCAATCTCTTTCGCGACTATTGCGGGCTTTCCGATTGCGCTGTAAAGAAAAACAGAATCTTGCTGAGACACGCTTGCAAGACGCGATGCGACGCCGTGGCCCCGAGGTCCTCGCCAGCAGCAGCCGCTCAGTGGTCGGGCCAGGCAAAGTGGCGTGGTTGGAGAAGGGGGGCCGCGGCAACCTGTTCCTCTCCGAGACCGACTGGCAACTCTTGGCCGAAGCTTATAATATCCCCCGCTTGATGCTTGACCCTCTTCGCGTGCCCGTTACGGACTCAACTTGTCTTGTGCAGCAGTGGGACCGCCTCGTTCGCCTCGGGGAAGACGTGCCATCCGAATACGGGATGGCAGCCTCTTATTTCGCGCCAGAAGCAAGACTAGTAAATACGGAGGAGGCCGCCTTCGTTCTCCTTCGCCTGCAAGCAGGAGGATGCTCTCAGGTCCACGCTCACCCGGGAGATGAAATGCTGCTTGTTTTGGAAGGAACTGTCGAAGCCCTACTGGAGACGACCGGCCTATCCGTCCAGCTGGAGAAGGGCGACTATCTGCATTTCTATTCAGAACAGCGTCACAGCGTCAAGAACAGTAGCGACGATCCGGCTATGGTGTTCGTCATCCGATTTTATCAGCTGAGCAGATCCGGGACGCGCTCCGAGTTGTTTCAACAGCTCCAGAAGACGCGGCGGGACAAGTACGTCACCAATCGCGCCATTCGCGAAATGATCTCCGTCGTGACGCCTACGAACCTGCGAGAGAAGGACGTGAGCGCGGGCGAAGTAAGCGACCGTGGCGGCCTTGGCCGGTTGCTACAGTTGCTGAGCACGAGAAGAGGTCCTGGCCCAGGCAGCCAAATCTCTGTGCGGCAGTTACAGCAGCGTGCGCGAAAGCTCGGGCTGTCGTATACCGCATCGAAGATTGATCGCATTCACCATGGTCTTGCACCCATTCCCGAAAGTGACCTGCCCGAACTCGCGAAGGTTTACCGTACGGAGCCGATGTTGCTCTACGAGTTCCTATATCCGGCCCTGCGCTCTGCTATCGCCGTGCGGTCGAGGGCTGATTACCGCGAAATACCACCTGCTCATGTGGGGTCCTACACGGGGGTCTATCGAGTGCCTTGCCGGCGCTTGGCTGATTCGGATCTCGGCGTGGCTCAACTGATCTTGCCCAAAGACGCTGCTACCCCGGTCAATCGTCATCCGGGCCACGAAATGCTCGTGCCGTTGCGCGGCCACGCTCACCTCCGAATCGCGGGACTGGAAACGGACATCACAGCAGGGAAGCATCTGTATGTTCACTACAGCAGCGACACTGAACATCAAGTTGTGAACACTGACGACGAGACCGTGCAACTGATGGTGATTCGCTTTTATGAATAAACTCGAACCACGATGCCGGACTTGGTGTATATGCCTATGTCATGGTTTGCATTCAAACGTTGAGATGACGGCAAGATATGCCGCGAATTTGCCCGACTTGCTCCTCGTCGGCGGAAATTCCACTCACGATAATGTGCGAGAAAGCTGCCCTTCATGACGTGGACGGAGACTGAACGCTGCTTCGCCTCCGAAGGCGAGGCGAAGGAGCAATGGGAGTGCCTTTTTCTGTGAAGGCGCGGGCGAAGTGGCCGAGGTGCAGCTTGCAGGTGTCGAGTCTGTTGGCCTCGATAGTGCCGTTGCTGCGGGTCTTGAGATAGCGGTCTTGCAGGTGGCCGAGGGTGACGGCCTGACGCGGGGCCTCGGCCAGTGCCGGCCCGCGATTCTGCGGCCTACCATCGGCAACACACGAGCACCTTCTCGAACCACCCGTAATTCAGGGAACGGTCACACGCTGCCGTTCCACTTGGTGAACAGCATGGCGCTATGGCGCTGCGTCCGCACGTTGCGGTTCTCGGCTTCGTCGGATACCCTGCCGACATGGCATGGATTATTCCGCGCCGATTTGCAGACTCCGTGGTGGCTACTCTATTTGAACCCAACAGGCGTCCGGTTTGCAACGAAAAGTCGAAACGAACGCCAAGAATAGGGGGCAAACGGGGGGCAGGACTGGAAATCTCAGACAAACGTGCGTACAATGTTGTCAGGTGCGGCAAATGCCGCAAGTTGAACTGATCCAAGGTCTTCCAACCCGACCCCTCTGCCATTCCAACGTGACTGAGATCGAGGAAATCAGGATTCCGATCCTGACGTATCCATCCCGGTCAGGATCGGAATCCTGACCCACACATAGCCAGATGGTGGAATCGGCAGACACGCGGCTCTCAGAAGGCCGTGCCCCAAAAGCGTGAGGGTTCAAGCCCCTCTCTGGCTACTTTGCGGCCGAGTGGCGGAACCGGCAGACGCACCCTGCTTAAACCAGGGCGTCCCAGGACGTGAGGGTTCGACTCCCTCCTTGGCCATTCATAAGGGACCAGAGGCGAGAGAATACAAGATTCCGGGGTCGTCTAACAGGTAGGACGTCGGGCTCTGAACCCGCGAATGTTGGTTCGATTCCAGCCCCCGGAACTGCAATGCCTCGGTGGTGAAAAGGACATCACGCGACTCTCCTAAGGTCGATTTCCAGGTTCGAGTCCTGGTCGAGGTGCATCCCTGGAGTGTGGCGGAGGCACGCCGCTCTGCGAAGGCGGAAGCTGCAGGTTCGACTCCTGCCGGGGATACTGTGGCCGAACCCAAAACGGTAGCGGGACCCGGCTGTGAACCGGGGTTGTGTGGGTTCGACTCCCACCGGCCACCCTGAACGAGGAGCGAGGGGGTGAGGGGCGAGAGAAGACACCGGAACTCTCGCTTGTGAAAGGTCGCAACATGCGCAGCGATATGAAAAAAGTTGTCACCGAACGGCCTCGCTCCGGCGGTGGTGTCAAATCTCCCAAGGGAGAAAGGCGCCAGTGGCAGGGTTACGAACAGGAGGACTATCCCAAACGTGAGAAGATTCGCGCCAAGTGGGGCAACGACGGCAAGAACTTCACCGACGTCCTCGGACCGCTTTACCATTACCTGCTCAAACAGGTGGGTCGAAAGTGGGATGCCGTCTATAGCGAGATATGTGCGAACCTGCCGAAAACCAGCATGCAGAATCGGCACGTTTACACACACATTTGGCAATTTGTCGAAAGGCACGTGAAGATCGTGGATGGCGTTGCCTGTTATAACCATGGCCGCGGGCTGGGCCAACCGATCATCAGCTGGGGACGGCACGCTCAATTGTACATTCACCCCGGCAATGGACTGCTGTGCAAGGCGAAGAAATGGAAGAGTTACAAGGATCGGCACCGCGAGAAACCCGCGCCGCTGGTTCCCGGCATCAAGGTTTATCCAGGAGTCCAGTACCACAAGGTTGGCGGCATCTGGTACGAAGTGGCGGTTCGCAAGTGCGCGATCGAACCGGACAAGCTGCCGAGTGTCCCGTGGAACACCAGGGTCAACGACGAAGTGCTGGAGCGGACCTATGAAAGTCCGGCACAGGCCGCGTTTGTGTATGGCGGCAACTACCAGCCCGTCAGCAAACGGCGGTTGAACAAGCGCGAGATGAAGTTCGCGGGATTGCAGTGATTTGCCAGTGGAGCTCGATTGGCCGAGCACCGCTCTCGTAAGGCGGCTGGTGTGGGTTCGACTCCCACCGCTGGCTCTGACTTAATCCGGTGCAGCTCGAAGGTCGAGCGTCCCGCTGAAGACGGGAGGGTGTTGGTTCAATTCCAACCGCCGGAAATGAGGCGTCCATGATGTAACCTGGCAGCCTGCCACCTTGCCATGGTGGATGCGGGGGTTCAAATCCCCCTGGACGCTCTTGCAGCCACGCTGACTGAACGATTGCCTGGTAGCTCAAACGGTAGAGCGGCCGCCTGTTAAGCGGATGGTTGAAGGTTCGAGTCCTTCCTGGGCAGTTTACAAGGTCGTGCTCCTGGGAGAGCAGTCGGTCTCCAAAGCCGCCGGAGTGGGTTCGAATCCTACCGACCTTGCTAACGTCCTCGCGGGCCAGCCTGGAGTGGCCGCCACCCTGTCAAGGTGGAGATCGGGAGTTCAAATCTCCTCGGGGACGCTTATTTGAGGGATGAGGTGAAAGACAGGACCGTGTCCCGAGAGGCTAGGGACCCGTCTGATACGCGGGCGAACGCTGGTTCGACTCCAGCCGGTCCTAATGTAGTTTTCACTCCCGTGGTCTGAGCGGCAAAGGCGCCTCTCTTACAAAGAGGAATTACCGCAGGTTCGAGTCCTGCCGGGAGTAATGCGGAGTGGACTGGAGCGGTTTCCAGCACGGTCTCATAAGCCGTACGACGTCGGTTCGATTCCGACCTCCGCAATTTGTTGAGCCGCTCGCCTCTGGCGAGCGCAACACGGCCGAGTACGCAAATCCGGCAAAGCGGCCAGGTCGAGAGCCTGGTGATCTTTGTGGGTTCGACTCCCACCTCGGCTAAACGGGCTGCTGGTCCAACCTGGTACGACACCTGGTTTGCACCCAGGAAATCGGGGTTCAACTCCCCGGCGGTCCACTTCGACAACGGGCCTATGGTCCAACGGGACGACACCAGCCTGGCGTGCTGGAGATCCGGGTTCGATTCCCGGTGGGTCCAATCAGCAGTCAGTGGTCGGCAAAGACAGGGGGTAGGAAAGGGGTAATCCGCCAGCCTTGGAAGCTGGAGAGCGTGGGTTCGATCCCCACTCCCCTGAATAACTCAACCCTCAAGCCCGCATGCGAGGTACTCCGAGCATGCGGGGTCAATCACCCCGCATGCTCGGAGTACCTCGCATGCGGGCTTGGGACCAATAATGAACGGAGGGCAGCCGGATACGGTTGGCCGGGCCGCTCTGCTAAGGCGGTTCTCCTTGACCGGGGATGAGGGTTCGACTCCCTCGCCTTCCGCTTGCCGCTTGCGGCTCACGCTCAGCCGCAAGCGTCAGCACGCCCTGGTGGTGAAACGGAATCATGCCTCGCTTCTAACGAGAAGTTCCGGGTTCGAGTCCTGGCCGGGGTATTCTTCTATCTGCTCCCAGATGAGCGAACCATCCCGATAAACCTGCCGCACTTCCAGTTCTCGATCCAGCACCACAAAATCGGCGCGTTTTCCCGGCGTCAAGCTGCCGATCTCGTGATCCCAGCCGGCGATGCGGGCCGGCGTCAAGCTGGCCATGCGCACCACGACCTCGAGGGGCACGCCGGTGGTCTGGTGGAACGTGCGCACGCAGTGATCCATGCCGACGACGCTCGAGGCCAGGGCGGTGCCGTCGGGCATCAGGCCGACGCCGTCGCCTTTGAGGATCGGTTCGCCGCCGTCGAGGGGGCCCATCATGTAGGGACCGTCGGGCATGTCGAGAGCGCGATTGCAATCGGTTACCAGGGCCAGTTTGTCCGGGCCCTTGATCTTGTAGGCCAGCAGGAGCAGCTCGCCCTGGAGATGTTTGCCGTCGGCGATGATCTCCGTCGTCAGTTCGTCGAAATAGAGCGTCGCTTCCATGACGCCGCCGCGCATCGGATAGGTTTGCGTCAGCCGCAGCCGGGCCCGGTCGGACATGGCGCAGAAGAGATGGTCGATGTGCCGAACGCCCCAGCCGACCGCCGCTTCCATCTGAGTGAACGTGGCGTGGGAATGGCCGGTGTTGCAGCGAATGCCGCGAGCCCGGCAGGCGCGGACGAAACCCTCGGCCCCCGGCAATTCCGGAGCAACGGTGGCGGTGACGATGCTGTCGGCGAAAGACACATACTGCTCGTATTCCTCGGGAACCGGCGGCCTGACGCCGGCGCCGGGATGGGCGCCGCGGGCCTCGTAGGCGAAGTAGGGGCCGTAGAAGTGGGCGCCGAGAATGCGAGCCCCGTCGGCTGGATCGCTTTTCAATCGGCGGCAGAGGTTGAGAAAAGACAGGTGCTGGGCATGGCTGCCGACGGTGGTCGTGGGCAAAAGGCTGGTGGTGCCGTGGCGGGCGTGGGCTCGGCAAGCGGTGCGAAAGGCGGCTTCGGTGCCGTCCATGAAATCGGCACCGTCGCCGCCGTGCACGTGAATGTCCACGAAGCCGGGGGCCAGGTAGGCGCCTTGCAGGTCCACATTTTGGCCGGAGCTGCCGGCGGTTTCGGTTCGCGGTTTGATCGCGACGATGCGGCCGGCATCCACTTCCAACATGGCGCCGTCGAGCAGGCGGTTTTCGAGGATGAGGGTGCCGTTGTGGAAAGTGATGGGCATGCAGCCTCCGGGAAATCTACGCCTTCATGCTCGTGATGAACTTCAGCACTTCTTCCGGATGGTCGCCGGCCTTTTTGACCCTGGGATAGATTTTCACGATGGTCCCCTTCTTGTCGAGGATGAACGTGGCCCGCGTCGCCGACTTCTTGTCGGGAGGCAGCACGCCGAATGCCTTGGCGAACTTGAACTCGGCATCAGCGTAGAGCGGGAAGTTGAGCTTCTCCTTTTCCGTGAACTTCTGCTGCTTGGGCAATGGATCGGTGCTGACGCCGACGATGACGGTGTCCAGGTCGGCGAACTCATTTTGCCGATCGCGAAAGGCGCACGCTTCCTTGGTGCAGCCGGAGGTCATGGCCCGAGGAAAGAACCAGAGGACGACGTTTTTGCCCTTCAGGTCGCTGAGCTTCAGGGGCTGGCCCGATTTGGCGCGGGGCAAGGCGGTCTCGATGTTGGCGGCGGGGATCTCGAGGTCGGGAGCGGGTTGGCCTTCGGTCATGGGGCACCTCCATCGTCCGGCGAGCCGAGCCCCGTAAGGGGCCGGGTGATACTGCTCACTCACCCGGCCCCTTACGGGGCTCGGCTCGCCGGATTACAAATCTCTTGGCGTACGCCACTCCGGTTAGCTTAGGAAATCTCCCCGGCCTGGAGAAGTTGGCCCGCAATCGCCGGGTAACGATACAGCCGCTCGGCAATCTGCGTCAACGAACGCGTCTCGTCAGCTGGCCGTTCGAAATGCCAGCCGTCATGCGCCGGCAGGAGATCGTCGCCCAGCGGCCACGGCTGAAATGGCTCATATCCCAGCTCGGCGATGAGCTTGCCCGAGTCCATGCTGACGTTCCCGGCCCGCGGCGGCATCGGCCCAGCCGCGGCGCGCGGGCAGCCCTTGAGCAACTCAGGACGATAATCGCCAACGCGGTTGACGACCTGGGCAATGCGATAGAGCGTTATCGGTTCGGGACCGCCGGAGTGAAACAGCCCCGCCACCCCGCTCGCCAGGAACTTCTCGAACACATCGTTCAAATCATCGCAATAGGTGCACGAACGCACTTCATCGAAGTAGAGCGTCGCCGGCCGATCCGCGCGAAATCGCGACTGGATCCAGTCGATGGCCCCCGCATGACGATTGAAGCTCGGCCCCATCGGCAGCGAGATGCGCAAGATCGCCGCACGGGGTACGCACGTTTGGATCAGCTCCTCGGCCTGCACCATGGTCTTGCCGTAGACCGTGACGGGGTCGGTCGGATCAGTTTCGACATGGTTGCCTGTCGCGGTGCCGGAATAGACGAGGTCGGAGGAGAGGTGCACCAGGCGAGCATCATGGCGGCGCACATTGTCGGCAATGACGCGGGCACTGTCAACGTTGATCCGCTGGGCCATGGCCGGATCGAGTTCGCACGATTTCAGGGCGCAATTGCCGAGACAGCTGAGCACGGAGCGAAAGCCGTGCCGATCGAACAGCTGACGCATGCTCGGTTCGTCCACCGCGTCCTCGGCCACGATGCCGTCGCCGTTCAGGTTCCAGGTCTGGTGCGGCCGGATGCCGACGACCTGGCCGGGATATTTGCGGTGGAAGTAGTGAAACGCGTTGAATCCCGCAACACCAGCGACACCTGTGATGAGCAATGGAAGACGATTTCGCAGCATGCGGTTATGGTATGGAGGAATCATTTTGAAAATACTTCATCGGCGGGCGCATTTTCCTTGACGGGCCGGGCGCGACGGTTTAGCCTATCATCGGATGGATGGCGGTCGCTCCACATCTTCGCGACATCGGGACGGATCCTGGGGCGGGATCATTTCTGCATAAGTGAACAACAAGGAGATCTGCATGAATGTGTCCTCGATCTTGGACGTGCGCCCGGAAGTAGCCGAGGCGGTGCGCCGTGGTCGGCCGGTGGTGGCCCTCGAATCAACCCTGATCGCTCATGGTTTGCCCTGGCCGCTCAATCTGGAAACCGCCCAGGAGGCGGAGGACATCGTTCGCTCGGAGGGAGCCGTATCCGCGACCATCGCCGTGTGGCAAGGCAGGCCGACAGTCGGACTATCGCCGGAAGAGTTGCGTGAATTGGCCCAGGAGGAGGACGTGCTCAAGGCCAGTCGGCGCGACCTGGCGTTTGCGGTGATCCATCGCCGGACGGCCGCCACGACCGTGGCCGCGACCATGTGCCTGGCTCACCTGGCCGGGATTCGCATGTTCGCCACGGGAGGCATCGGCGGCGCCCACCGTGAAAGCCATCCCTGGGACATCTCAG
>Ga0182024_10013783_pt1 | contig 15719 bp, 15 predicted proteins | sample P32metaG_FD_120480 | JGI IMG/M metagenome (GOLD analysis project Ga0182024, IMG submission 120480) | Permafrost microbial communities from Stordalen Mire, Sweden - P3-2 metaG (Illumina Assembly) | ecosystem: Environmental > Terrestrial > Soil > Wetlands > Permafrost | place: Sweden: Stordalen... | reverse complement strand
GCGGTTTCCTCGATACGCATACCCACCGGCGCGCGCACATGAAGCAGCATCTGGCCGCCGTCGACCTGCGGGAAGAAATTGCGGCCCAGGAACGGCGCCAGCAGGAACGAGACGGCGAGGAAGCCGAGAAAGCCGCCAACGAACCGGCTGCGATGCTCGAGAGCGAGAGCCAGCAGATCATGATACCCGGCGCGCAGCTGCATGAACCGCGCGGCGAAGCCGAGCTGAAACCGCACCAGCGGATTCCTCGATGGCGGCGCGGTGACGTTATCGTAGCCGCCCATTTCGGCGACGTTCCTGCGCAGCAGATATTTCGCCAACGTTGGCACCAGCGTGCGCGACAGCAAGAACGAGAACACCATCGCGAACATCACGCTCTCCGCCATTGGTACGAACAGGAAGCGCGAAACCCCATTCAGGAAGAACATTGGAATGAACACGATGCATACGCACAGCAAAGATACGAAAGCCGGAACGACAATCTGCGAGGCGCCGTCCAGGATTGCGGTTTCCACCTCCTTGCCCTGTTCGAGGTGGTAGTTGATGCTCTCGATCGTCACGGTCGCCTCATCAACGAGTATTCCCACGGCGAGCGCGAGGCCTCCCAGGGTCATGATATTGAGCGTCTCGCCAATCGCCGACAGCGCACCGATCGCGCCGAGGATCGAGAGCGGAATCGAAGTTGTGACGATCAGGGTCGAGCGCGCGCTGCCGAGGAACAGCAGGATCATCAGGCTGGTGAGGGCCGCGGCAATCACGCCTTCGCGAATCACGCCCTGGATCGAGGCGCGAACGAAGATCGACTGGTCGCCGATCGACTTGATGTCGAGTTCGTTCGGCAGCGAGGGTTTAATGACTTGCAGCATCCTCTTAATGCCGCTGACGATGTCGAGCGTCGAAGTGCTACCGTTCTTGAACACGCTGAGCAGCACCGAGCGATTGCCGTCCACGTGAACGACATTGGTCTGCACTGCACTGCCGTTGTGCACCTGGGCGACGTCGTGCATGTACACCATGGCGCCGCCGACGCTCTTGATCGGCAGGTCGCCGAGCTCCGCAATCGCCGATGGCGCGCTGTTGAGATTGACGATGTATTCGTAAGCGCCGATCTTTTCCGTACCTACCGGGGTGATGAGGTTCTGCGCAGCAAGCGCATCGGCAACGTCGAGACCGGTCAAGCCGCGCGACTGCAGTGCAGCGGTGTCCAGGTCGAACATCACCTGCGGCGCCTTGCCGCCAAACGGCCAGGGGATGGCCGCCCCCTGTACCGTGATCAGGCGCGGTCGCACGAAATTCATGCCTAGATCGACGAGGTTCTGCTCGGTCAGTCCTATCCCAGACAGTGCAAGCTGAATGATCGGCACCGTCGAAGCACTGTAATTGAGAATCAGTGGCGGCGTCGTGCCGGGCGGCATCTGCTTGAGCATGCTCTGCGAAATTGCGGTGACCTGCGCGTTGGCGGTGGCTATATTGACCGTCGGGTGAAAGAAGATCTTGACGATACCGAAGGTGTTGTACGAATTGCCCTCGATGTGTTCGACGTCGTTGACCGTCGTCGTCAGCGCCCGCTCGAACGGGGTGATGATGCGCCCCGCCATCTGGTCGGGCGGCAAGCCTTGGTATTGAAAGGCCACGCCGATGACCGGGATGTTGATACTCGGGAAAATATCGACCGGCATACGCAGCGCTGCGAGTGTACCGAGGAGCAAAATGAGCAAGGCCGCCACGATGAAGGTGTAGGGCCGACTCAGCGCAATGCGGACTATAGCGAGCACGGGAGCACCGGAAGCGGACCTGAATTGTTGCACTGCACGATCACACGAAGGCGCGCGCCAACGATGCGCTGCGCGCGAGGCGCTGGTGGCTGCCGCGGAGGCTCGAGAAAGGAGGTTCGTAACGTAGCCATATACTCTCGCAAACAGTACTTCTCGCGATATTTCAGTGGAGAGTCTGGGCTCGCCGGATCAGGGGATGATTGCAAGAGGCGGTTTGAGCATTTCAGTTGCAATGAGGCATCTAGCTTGGAACCCTGAAAAGGGAGACTCGTATTCCCTGGCAATGAAGACTTCATAACTGCTCGCCGCCAGACTGGACCTGGTGGTTGACCTTCACTTGCCCTGTAAACGCGGCCTCTGCACTCACGATTGGGATGTGAGTTCGACTCGTCGATCGCAACGCAGAATCGGCCGGATCGGTTAGGGGTGAAACAGGGCGCCGAGTATCTGAAATGGCAGTCGCCACCGTCGTTCGACCTGAGCACTTTGGCTGATACCGCTGATACACCAATTGCAGAAGTGCTCGCAATTGTTGCTCAGCAGTCGATAATCGTTCTCGCCGAGACGCGAGCGGGCGCGCCGGACAATCTCGCCGGGCGAAAAGTGCGACTCGGGATGAGCCACGATCCGCACTGGATGACCGTTGATAAATTGGCACAGAGATACCTCCTCCACCGGTCCACACTGCCAGAACCCCGAGAGGCCCGAGTAATGGATGACCTGACCGCGGCCCTCGGCAGGCGCCAGCAATGTCGGTGGCCTCGTGGGCGCCGAGCTGAACGAGTGCGCGGCTGCGGCCGGGACTGCGGTTGAAGACTGTGACATCCTGGCCGGCCATAACGAGGTTCTTCGCCATGGCCGACCCCATACGCCCCAACCCGATGAATCCAATATTCATGCGGGTTTCTCCTGGACGCTGCGTACTTGATTTCGGGCCGGGGGGGCCATGAATTCCGGTCCAATGGGATCGGTGATCGTCGAGTTGAGGATTTGTTCGACGCTTGCACGCCCCGCGGCATCGAGCGACCAACCCGCCATTCCGACTGCGGCGCGCAGCTGCTCGGGGCGACGACCTCCCCAAAGGGCCACGCCGATTCCCTGGTCGAGCACCCACCGCACTGCCAGCTGAATCACGCGTCTGTGGTAGCGGCGCTGGGCGAGCTGATCGAGTTGTCCGACGGCGTTGAGATACTGGGCGAACCGGGGCGGCTGGAACTTCGGATCGATGCGACGCAGATCATCGCCTTCGAAGTCGCTGCCCGGAAGCATGCGGCCGCTCAGCAGTCCCCGGCATAGCGCCCCGTAGCCGAACGTCGTAATGCCGTTCGCCAGACAGTAAGGAAGTATCTCATCCTCGATCGCGCGTTCGAACAGGTTATACGGGGACTGCAGCAGGTGCAGCGGCGCCACCGCGCGGAAGGCCCGGATCTGCGCTACCGAGAAATTGCTTACGCCGATGGCGCGAATCTTTCCCTGCCGGTATAGATCGAGCATCGCGCCGGCGGTTTCCTCAATGGGGACCAGCGGGTCGGGCCAGTGCACCTGATAGATATCGATGTAGTCGGTGCGCAGCCGCCGCAGTGAATCGTGGATCTCAGCTGTGATCCGATCGCGGGTTGCGTTCCGATGGACTTCGCCGTTGTGCCATTCGACGCCCACTTTGGTGGCGATGATGACGCTTGAGCGAACGCCCGCCAGGGCCTTGCCGACGATCTCTTCGGCTATGCCAAAACCGTATACCGGCGCCGTATCGATGAGATTGATACCCTGGTCCAGCGCGGCACTGATCGTGGCGACCGATTGGCTCTCGTCGGTTCCACCCCACATCCATCCACCCATAGCCCAGGTGCCGAGAGCCACTCGCGAGACCTTGAGCGATGTGTCCGGAATATCAATGAACTCGGCGTCGAATTCGTAGCGCTGTGCCTGAGTTGACGTCGCCATTTGCCCGTCGCTCCTGTGTTGCGATGTCTCACAGGCTGAGCGGCGGGCGTTGCCACGGCATTACGTCGTGCGTGCGTGTCTGTTACGGGTGAAACCGTCGGGGGCCGGCCCCGACGGTTAGTAGAGGACTTCGACCGGAGAGTTGAAGGAGTAACCCACGCCGCGCTCGGTGATAATGAACTGCGGCTGCGAAGGATCGGCCTCGATCTTGCGGCGCAGGCGCAAGACCTGAACGTCGATGGAGCGATCGTAGACTTCATTGTCGTACACACGGCTGGCTTCGAGCAGTTGATCGCGCGTGAGAATGCGTTGCGGGGCGGCGAGCAGGGCGGCAAGTAGATTGAATTCCCCGTTTGTCAGCTCGATTTTCTGGGCACGCCTGGTGAGCCGCCGGGTTCGAAGGTTGAGCTCGAAATCGACAAAACGGTATGCCCGGAGTTCCCGCTGGCGCGCTTCCGTGAGCGCTGGGCCTTTGGTTCGCCGCAATACGGTTCGAATGCGAGCAAGCAGCTCGCGCGGACTGAATGGCTTGGTGAGGTAGTCGTCCGCGCCGAGCTCCAGCCCCATGATGCGATCGGCCTCGTCGCGCACCCCCGTGAGCATGACTATGGGTATAGCGGACTTATCGCGCAGCGTGCGAGCGATCGCCATGCCGTCCTCGCCCGCCAGGCGCAGATCCAGAATGACCAGATCGATCGCCTCATCATCCAGAATCGCCGCCATCTGCTGGCCGGTCGGGCAGACAGTGACGCGGAGCGCGTTCTCGGTCAGATAGTCCTGCAACAGATCGCGGATCTGCTGATCGTCATCGACCACCAGGATGTGTGGCTGAATCGTCTCCGGCATACATTTGGTCTCCATGGCCGGGGAAGTCAATTTAGCACAGGATCCGGATCGACTTGTACGAATACGACGCGTCCGTCCCGGCGTATCGCGTCGACGACGCTCTGACAGAGGTAGTCTGGTCCAGGTCCCGTAAGTTCCAGATCGATGTCGGAGTCGCCCCGCTGTCGCTGCAGCGTCAGCTGATAGCCGGATTGATTGCCCAGCAGCGAACTCAAGAAACCAGTATCCCGCGAATTGGGCACATCCGGAGTCAGTTTAACGCTCAGCCGCAGGTCGCACGAGCCAGGCATTTGTGCGATCGCTGAATTGCCGGCCAGGATGGCCATCAACGTCACGGCGAGCACTCTGCGGCCGATGGCAACGTAGGACAGTCCCACTTCCTCGATCGGACCAGCTCGCCCGCTGCAGGAAAGACCGGCATAGTCCGCCACGCGACTAGGGCCGACCCACACGCCATGACGAACGTTATGATGACGATCGGTTGCCAAATGCGCGCCCAAGTGTGGTCTCCAGCAGAAGTTGCGGAATATGGCCAATGACCTCGGCATGGCTATCCCTACCAATCAGTCACTGGTCGGTAGGGCGTCAGCCGTAGCACCTGTGGCGGCCGCTCCTTGCGCGACGGACATGTCGTTCGTGATCATGACGATCGCAAAAGCAGTGATCAGCACTGCTGCCAGCAATGCGAGGATTCGAGTGGGTTTCATGGGGAGTCTCCAATTCAGGTTGAGTCTTCAATTGACGAGGGGTGCCAGGGTAGTCGAGCCCGATTCGTCGCGCAGTGGAGCTATTCATTGTCCACCCCACGCAAGGACGAGCGCCACTACGCCGAAGAAGCACGCCATGCCGATGACGATTACCCAGAGTGGATTGGCAATCGTGTGGGAGTGTGGCGTCGCGATGCTGGCGACGGGACGACTCGAGACGCGGGATGAATCGAACGCCGCGGGGAGGGCGCTTGCGCCCGGAATGGTGGTTGCGTGTGACATCGCGCCTGTCCTCTCTATGCGCGGCCAACACAATTGCCGCCGCGTTGGGACCAAGCGTATGAAGTCGCGGTGTCGCGTCGATTTCGGGAGGCCCGCTGCGCATTACAGCCGTAATGCGCACACCCACACGGCAAGCGCTAGTTGACCGGCCCCAGCACTCGCGCGAGCGACTCGGCGAGATCCCGGCGCTGCAGCGGCTTGCGCAGCACTTCATTGATGCCGACCGCGGCTGCGCGTTGTACCAGCTGAGAACCGCCGTAGCCGCTCATGAGGACTATTGGGATTGCGGGCGAAAGCTGCCGGACCTGCCGCGCGAACTCGGTTCCCACCAGATCCGGCATCGCCTCATCTGTCAGAATCAGATCAAAGCGCTTCGGGTCGTCCCGAAAGGCCCGCAGCGCTGAGACACTGGAATTGAAGCCGACTGGCTCGTAGCCGAACTCGGCGAGCATTTCCTCGGCCAGGGCCACCAGTGCTGGCTCATCATCGACGATCATCACCACGGCGCCGTGTCCGCGCGGCAGCTGGCGAGCTTGCTCTTCGGAGGAATCGTCGGTTTCGCCGCGGATCGGCAGCCAGATCTCGAACGTGGTTCCACACCCTGCCTTGGTGCTGACCTCTATCGCCCCCCCAAGGTCGGTGACGATGCCATGAACGACCGACAGACCCAGGCCGGTGCCCTCGCCAACACCCTTGGTGGTGAAGAACGGATCAAACATCCGCTCCAAAACGTGCGGCGCTATGCCGCTGCCGGTGTCGCTGACGGTGAGCTGCAAGTGCGGCCCCGGTGCGAGGGTTCCGCGCGACAACGTGCGAGACTCGCTCAGGTCAATCCGCCTGAGCACCACACCCAGTACCCCGCCATGCTCCATCGCATGCAGCGCGTTGGTGCACAGGTTCATTACGACCTGATGCAGCTGGGTGGCGTCTCCAATCACCGCAGCGTTGTCGGCCATTAGGTTCTGCTCGAGGCGTATTCCTGCGGGGAGCGACGCAGCGAACAGTTCGAGCGTTTCCTCGGTAATCGCTTGCACGTGGACCGGCACGCGCTCGCCGAGGCCGCTGCGGCTGAAGCCGAGAATGCGGTCAACCAGCGACTTGGCCCGCCCGGCCGCATGCAGGACATTGTCCAGGTAACGCCTCAGCGCGCTGCCTTCCGTCGAATGCTGATGCGCCAACTCACCGTATCCGAGGATCGCGCCGAGGATATTGTTGAAGTCGTGGGCGATGCCACCTGCAAGGGTACCGATCGCCTCCATTTTCTGCGACTGCCGCAGCTGCGCCTCCAGGTTCTCCTTGTCGGTCTGCGCCCGTTTTTCCGCCGTGATGTCGGTAGTCGAGCCGACGAAACGGTATGGCTCTCCGGTCGCGTGGCGCAGACAGCGGCCGCGGGACAGCAGCCAACGCCACTGGCCGTCAGGTTGGCGGACACGGTACTCCCACTCGGAGCGAGGCGTACCTGCCTCGAAATGATCTCGCAGTGCCGTGTCAAAACGCGCTCTGTCCTCGGGGTGGATCACGATTTGTTGCAACCACGCGGTGCGAGTGTTGATGAGACTGTCGCCGCTGAGCCCCGCCCAGATTTTCATCTTCGGGGATAGAAACAGCCGGTCGCTCGCGATGTCCCAGTCCCAATGCCCCTCATTCGCGCCTTCCATCGCCAGCGCATATCGCTCCTCGCTTTCGCGCAGCGCCTGCTCGCTGGTCTCGACGCGTCGCAATTGGCGCAACAAGGCCACAATGGCCAGCACGCCCAGCAATGACACCAGAAGCGTGCGTGCGACCAGCCGCGTGGCCTGGTCGCGCCAGCCGTGCAGTGCTACAGCGACATCGCGCGTGACGGCTAGGACCAACGGGGTGCCGCGCACGCGCGAGACGGCGATGAAATCGCGCGTGCCATCGATCGGGCTCACTATTTGCCGCATTGTTCCGCCCGCGTTGGTAGCGAGTTGCGGATAATGCCGACCAACAAGATCCCGAGAGCCGGGGTTGCGAACCAGCAGCGTCCCGGAGTCTCGCAGCAAATTGATTGCCGCGCCTGGGCCAAGGTCGATTGCACCATAGACCTGCTGGAGATCCTCGACGTCGACGATGGCAGTGATGACACCGGAGAATGTTCCCTTATCGTCCTCCAGGCGGCGCGACAGTACGATGCCCGCGCGATTCTCGGAGCGGGTGATCAGCGGGTCGCTCATGAACACACCGGTCACCGTCCCATCGCGTTGCGCGATGAAATAGGAGCGATCGGATACGTCAAGATCGGCTGGGGGAGGGCCGGTGGATCGATAGCGTTGAATGCCCCGTGCGTCGGTGATCGTCAAGAGCCTGACCTGTCTGACCCCAGACGCGCGATTCGCCAGCACCTCATCGATACGCTCGGGCCTCATCCTGAGGCCGTCGGTCCGGTACCAGCGCGCCGTATCCTCGAGGAGGAGGTCGACCGCCTGAAAAGTCCACGCAGTCTGTTCAGCCAGTGTCTTCGATTCGTTGTCGATCTCGCGTTCGGTGGCGCTGAGTGCATTCGCATGAGCCCGCCAGCGGTCGTACCCGGACGAGGCCGCGAACGCCAGAATGACCAACACACCAAGCGCGGCGACCCCGAGTCGCAGCCGCTGGAATCGGCTGGAGGACGCGAAGCGCGGGACGAATGTGCTCAACGCAGGCATCGGGTTTGCACCGTAATCAGGGCGGTGGGCCGATCATAGCGTGGACGGCTCCGAGGAGAGTATCTCGCGTCAGTGGCTTAGCGATGACTTGTGCGACCCCCAGGGACAGTGCCGTGGATCCGACGCTCGATAGACCGCTGCGGAATTGTCCCGAAAGCGCGATCAACGGGGTCCTCGGATGAGCCGCCTGTACTTCCTGAAGCAGGTGCGCACCGGCGTGCTTGGGCATGTATATGCTGACGATCGCAAGATCTACTTTGCTTGCGGGGTCAGTTTCCGGCGGCGCTGCGACCTGAACGTAATAGCCTGCGCTGCACAACCACTCCTGGAGTAGCGCACACATCAATTGATCTTCCTCGTATATCACGATGCTGGAAATTGTACTGACCCCGAAATTCCTTAGCTCCAGTGTGGTGCGCCGGATCTACCAGTCGATGTCGCCCCATTGGTCCCTCATTTCACCTGTAATGCGCACGGTGCCAGGTCGTCTCGCTGCCGTTTTCGTCGGGAATGCCACTTGACACCCGCGCACAGGAGTATGTCGGCGCCGAGGACATGCTCGTCGAACTGCTCGAGGATAATCGGCAAGTGGCGCTTAGCCTAAGAGCCGCCCACACCTGTTGTAATGGGTATGGCGACGTCGGTTCCGCGAGCCTTATCGAGAACTGGATCGACGAGGCAGAGCGGACGGAGCCAATCGTTAGCTACGATTGAAACAAAATGTCGACAGAGCGAAATCAGGTCGACGACTTCGTTCCGCAAAATCGTCCTGTATTCGCCGCCCGTCAGCAGTGCGGTACAGCCAAAGCGATAAGGCGCTGTTTATGGGCGGAACATGTGGGATGGGCAGAATGAGAGGGAGCAATAAATGTCGATGAAATCGCAACTCGGGCCGGCAGACATGGGCTCGATCGCAGCACGGCTGCGAGCGGCCGGGCATTGGCTGCGCCGGAAGTTCTTGCTGGCGATCGCGGCGCCGCTGGGGCTGGCTCTGGCAATGGCCTGGACGGCCTACTACTTCACGTCAGCTCGTTTCGTTGTCTCAACGGACGATGCGTATGTGCAAGCCGACTCGACTATCGTGGCCTCCCGTGTGTCGGGCTACGTGTCGGCCGTTCTTGTGGAAGATGATCAGCCGGTGCGTGCCGGTCAGGTGCTCGCTCGCATTGACGACCGGGAATTCCGAGCCGCCTTGGATCAGGCGAACGCCGATGCGCAGGCTGCTCAAGCCGAGGTCGACGATCTCCAGGCGCAACTTGCGCAGCAGGACGCGCTAATCGCCAGAGCACGGGCGAGCGAGTCGGCCAGTGAGGCGGCATTGGATCTGGCGGCCCTGAATCAGGTGCGCTATCGCAAGATGGCAGGCATCGGGTTCGGCTCGCAGCAGCAGTCGCAGGAAGCCGATGCCCAAGAGCGCGAGCGAAGCGCTGATCTCGCAAGAGACCGTGCGGCGCTTACCACGGTGCAACAGCAGGTGCACGTTCTGCGAGCGAAGCTCGCGCAGGCCCAGGCGCTCGAGGATCGCTCACAAGCGATCGTGCGGCGGGCCGCTTTGGATCTTGGCTACACGACAATCATCGCGCCGATCGATGGTGTGGTCGCGGCGCGTACCGTTCGCCTGGGCCAGTACGTTCAGGCGGGTACGCAGCTGACCGCGCTGGTGCCCCTGCGCGAGGTATACGTGACCGCCAATTTCAAGGAAACGCAACTGACTCGTGTGCGCGCTGGCGAGCCGGTACGGTTGCGCGTGGACACCTTTCCCGGGGCGCGCTTGCACGGTTGCGTCGACAGCCTGGCACCGGCGAGCGGACTTGAGTTCAGCCTGCTGCCGCCCGACAACGCCACCGGGAATTTCACCAAAATCGTACAGCGCATTCCGGTGAAGATCGCTCTGGATTCCCGCCAGACAATGATTGGTAGCTTGCGCCCTGGAATGTCGGTTGAGGCGTCGATCGATACCAAGTCGGGGGAAGGTTCGGCACCGGTTGCGTCCTGCGCAGTCCCCTCGGACTCATCACTTGCGATGATCCCGTCACCTCGGACTCATTGAGGCAGGGGACACGTCATGGCCATCGCCGCGAATACGCTTGCTCCCCCCCGCACCCTCGACCGGGACGTCCCTTTGCGGGCTGCGGCGCAGGCTGGCGATGACGTGTCGTTCAAGACCTGGGTGGCCGTCATCGGTTCAACGGTGGGAGCATTTCTGGCGATCCTTAACATTCAGGTGGTCGGTGCTTCACTGGCTGACATCCAGGGCGGCATCGGCGCCGGCCTGGACGACGGGGGTTGGATCACGACCTCTTATCTGATCGCCGAGATCATCGTGATCCCACTGAGCGCCTGGTTCGCCAGCATTTTCTCGCTGCGCACCTATTTGCTGGCCAGCACCATGCTCTTCCTCGGGCTGACCGCGGCGTGTGCGTCTGCGCACACCCTCGGTCAGATGATTGTGATCCGGGCCGCCCAGGGGTTTGCGGGGGGCGCTCTCATTCCGCTGGCCTTTACCATCATCATGACCAAGCTGCCACGCACCAAGTACCCAACGGGCCTTGCGATCTATTCCATTGCGGTGGTCTTCGCCCCCTCCATCGGCCCGGCGCTTGGCGGCTATTTCAGCGACACGTTCGGCTGGCAGTCGATTTTCTTTCTCAGCTTACCTCCCGGCTTGGTGATGGTGGCGATGCTCTGGTATTCCCTCGAACCGTCGCCGCGTCAATTGCAACTGCTGCGTCATGGTGACTGGCTAGGCATGTTTACCATGGCAGCCGGACTCGGCTGTCTGGAGACGGTGCTCGAAGAAGGCGAGAAGAATGACTGGTTCGGCTCGTCGTTCATCGTGCGTCTCGCCGTAATCGCAGTGTTGAGTCTCGCCGCCTTCATCTGGGTGGAGCTGAAGGGCGCTGCGCCGTTGTTGAATCTGCGGCTGCTGGCGCGGCGCAACTTCGGTCTGGGTACGTGTGCGAACTTCATTTTCGGATTCTCGATGTTCGGTTGGATTTACCTCGTCCCGCAGTACCTGTCACGCATGCAGGGTTACAGCTCCCAGCAGATCGGCGGCGTGATGATCTGGCTCGGGCTGCCACAACTGCTGCTCATTCCGTTTCTTCCCAAAATTATGCAACGCGTCGATAGTCGCCGGCTGATCATTGGCGGCTACATTCTGTTCATCGCCGGGAGCCTCCTCGCGACCCGATTGTCGGATGACTTTTCTGGCCCGCAGTTCTTGAGCTCAAGCCTGGTCCGCGCCTTGGCGCAGGTCATGACGATGGCGCCACTCTCGGCAATCGCGATTGCAGGAATAGAGCACGAGCAGGCGGGCTCTGCCTCCGCGCTCTTCAATGCGATGCGCAACCTGGGAGGTGCGGTCGGGATCGCCGTGATTCAGACCTTTCTGACCAAGCGCGAGCAGTTCCACTCCGCCATCCTATCCTCGCAGGTCACCCTGCTCGACCAGAGCACACGTCAGCGACTCGATCATCTGGCCGCCCGCTTTCTAAGCTCCGGAGTCAGTGACACAGCCGTGGCGTACCGCGATGCGGTGGTGGCGGTAGGGCGGGATATGCGGCATCAGGCGTTTCTGCTCGGGTTCAGCGACAGCATCATCATGCAGAGCGCTGTGCTCGGGCTTGGGCTGGTGGCCGTGTTGTTCGTGCGCAAAGTGTCCCAGGTCTACGTTGGAGGGCATGGGCATTGAGTAACCGCAATCCAAGTTCCGTGCGCAAAGCGGGTGCCTTGACAGTGCTCGTCACAGCCGTTCTCGGCAGCGGTTGTGCGTCACGCGTCGTTTATGTGCGCCCGGCGGATCCCTCGCAAACGCAATACGCCCAAACGCCGATGGGTGTGAAGACTTCGGCTAATGGCCCAGGGGATGAGAACATTCCACAAGTGTCGTTTGGCAAGGGGACTCCGGATACCTGGTGGACACTGCTGGGATCGGAGCAGATCGATCGATTGGTCTCATTGGCTCTTGAGAACAATCAATCGCTCGCCAGCGCTCAGGCGCATCTGGCCGCCGCACGCGAGCGAATTCGCGCGGCGCGCGGCGCCTGGTATCCCCAGATCGACGTGACGGCGGCGGCGCAACGAACTCGCTATGGCGCCCCGGTGCTGGGCTCGCTGGCAAGGGAATTTCCGCCCTTTTCCGCATATACGGCTGGGCCGACAGTCAGTTACGACTTCGACGTGTTCGGGGGCACGAGATCGCGTGTCGAACAGACGGCAGCCAGCGCACAATTCGCTTCCGCGCAGCTCGACGCTGTCGCGCTCAGTGTCAGTGGCAATGTCGTGATCGAGGCGCTGCAGATTGCCGCGTTGCACGCGCAGATTCGGGTGGCCCAGGGCATCATTGTCGATGATGAGCACAGCCTGACGCTCATCCGTGCCGCGCGCGAGGCCGGTGCGGTGTCGCAAATGGACGTGCTCAGCGCCCAGAGTCAAACCGATCACGATCGTACGCTTCTGCCGCCGCTGCAGCAGGAGTTGAGTGTGGCGCAGGATGTGCTGAGTAGTCTGATCGGGGCGGCACCGTCAGACTGGACGGCGCCCGATGTGGATATGAACGAACTCAACCTTGCGGAGCATCTCCCGGTAGCGTTGCCGTCCGAACTGGTACATCGCCGGCCCGACATCGGCGCGGCCGAAGCGCAGCTGCACGCGGCCAGTGCCAGCCTCGGTATTGCGACGGCTAATCTCTATCCGCATTTCACCCTGAGTGCTGCCATTGGCGAACAGGGTCTGCTCGGCGGCGGCCCATCGGAAACCGCTTGGAATATCCTGGGAGGCTTGACCACACCGGTGTTCCATGGCGGTACCCTGACGGCGGAGCGGCGAGCGGCCCAGGACGAGTACCGAGCGGCTTTTGCAGCATACCGACAGACAGTTCTGGAGGCGTTCAGTCAAGTCGCCGCCGCCTTGCAAGCTTTAGGTAACGACGCAGCATCGTTGAGCACGCAGCAGCAGGCACTTGAGTCCGCGGGCGCATCGCTCTCACTCACGCGCCAGGCGTATGCGGCGGGCAACGCCGGATATGTACAGGTGCTGGATGCGCAGCGGCTGCACGAGGAGGCACAACTGGGCGAAGTGCAGGCGAATAGCCAGCGGTACGTTGATGTAGTGAAGCTGCTGCTGGCCGCCGGCGGGCGGGTCGACAATTCGCACGGCGACCAGCAGTGACCCTGCGGTCTTGCCCTGGCTCGCGCGTAGTCAGTCGATCCGGCGTCGAGCGTCGAGCCGCCGGCAATCAGCCTTCTGTGCAGTTCGCATTGAGTTCCGAATCGGCATCCCGTCGCTCTGCTACCCAAGCGAGGAGGAAACCGTGAAGCTCAGATCTCAAAACGTGAAGGTCCGCGATGCGGACGACGACGCAGGTCGGTGTTCCACCCCGGCCGCACAGCACGTACCTCGGTTGGGTCACAAAGTTGTCATACCGCGTCACGGTGAGCTGAAGCATGGATTGCACGTCGGCGGTGGCAACGTGGCGGATCATGCCGGATTCGTGCTTGGCCTCCACTGAGGGCAACCTTGCAGCACTCTCATGGCCAGTCGACGCGGCGTTCGTGCGTAAATTATGGGTCTTGTGCAGTCAGAATTTCATTCGTCACGGAGTTGGTAGCTCCTGCAAGAGCGGGGAAACAATCCAGGCGCAACCTGAGGTTTGTAACGAGGATAGGTCGATTTATGCCGGCGTCATCTCAAATTGCAGAGCGCTGGCGCCGTTTCGAAGCCTCTGTCTGAATTGGGGTAAATTCGTGATCCGCCATCGCTAGTTTCTTTTGCAGCGGAAGGAGTATGGAAGATGAAGTATAGGAAACTGGGTAATACCGGACTCATCGTGAGCGAAGTGGCGCTTGGCACGATGCAGTTCGGCGGCAAGATGAACATGGGTAACCTCGGTCAGGAGGACACCACGCGAATGGTGAAGCTAGCCCTGGACAGGGGCATCAACTTCATTGATACCGCGGACGTGTACAGCCTCGGGGAGAGCGAGACTCTGGTGGGTAATGCCTTGAAGGGCGTGAGGGCGGAGATCGTCCTGGCCACCAAAGTCCGGCTTCCCATGAGCGAGAATCTCAATCGAAGCGGCGCGACACGGGTGAATATCATGCGCGAAGTGGAGGGCAGTCTCCAACGGCTAAAGACCGATTACATCGATCTCTACCAGGTGCATGGATGGGACAGCAACACGCCGCTCGAGGAGACGCTGCGGACGCTCGACGATGTTGTGCGCCAGGGGAAGGTCCGCTATATCGGGCTCTCCAACTTCATGTCATGGCAGGCGGCCACCGCGGTCATGCTGCAGGAGCGCTTGGGGCTGGAAAAATACGTGACGGCGCAGATGCACTACAGCCTCGTCGGCCGAGGTCTCGAATACGAGTTCCAGTCGTTCGCCGAGTACCACAACATCGGTATCCTGGTTTGGAGCCCGCTTGCCGGCGGTTTCCTTTCGGGGAAGTACACCCGTACCAATCCTGCTCCTGCCGGCACACGATTCGCGGAGGCAGGTTCGTTCGTGCCCTTCGACAAGGAGATGGGCTACCGCGTCGTGGAAGCGCTGAAGCAGGTGGCTGGTCGGCATGACGCAAGCCCGGCCCGTGTGGCGCTGTCGTGGGTGTTGGGACGCACAGCCGTCAGCAGTGTGATCGTCGCTGCGCGGAAGGCTGAGCAACTGGAAGATAACATCGGTGCCGTAGACCTTCGGCTCTCGGACGAAGAAGTCCGGCTTCTGGACGCGGCGTCGGATCCGGGCGTTCCGTACCCGAAGTGGATGGTGCTTCAGCTCGACACCGCGGAAGACCCGCGTTCGAAGGCCCTGTATCCGGAGCGCTACGTAGATGGCGGTCCCTGGAAGGATCGCCGCGGGACCCGGTGGTCCGGCTGAGAGCGCTTTACTGCCCGCGACGAGAGGCTCGAGACAGGAACGATGACGTAAGGTTAGATCGATGGGGAGCCGTGAAAACAAGCGCATGAAACTCGCTCAGCGCTCGCCAAAGGACAATTAGACATGAATGCGATCACATCAGAAAAAAGCACGCTCGGATTTGTCGGCATCGGCTACATGGGCCGGCCGATTGCGAAGAGGTTGCTTGAATCCGGCTTCAGGCTGGCCGCTTATGACCGGAACCGTACCAAGGCGGAGGAGCTAATTCGATATGGCGGCACAGTCGCGGAAAGCGTGGCGGCACTTTCCTCCAGTTGCGACGTCGTGTTGTCGTGCCTTGCGAGCGATGAAGCTGTTCTGGACGTTTATGGAGGAGCAGATGGCGTGTTCGCCAATGCGCGTCGCGGCGCACTGGTTATCGACCTGAGCACAGTGAATCCGAACACCTCGCAGCAACTCTCGAGACTAGGCTCCGAGCGCGGAGTTCACGTCCTCGACGTGACCATGTCGGGGAGTACACCGGTCGCCGAGCAGGGGGCGCTGACCCTGTTCGGGGGCGGGGAGCAGGGATGCTTCGCCGCCGCCGAGTCGATCTTTAGAGTGATCGCCAGAAAGTATTTTT
>Ga0182024_10013782_pt1 | contig 15719 bp, 13 predicted proteins | sample P32metaG_FD_120480 | JGI IMG/M metagenome (GOLD analysis project Ga0182024, IMG submission 120480) | Permafrost microbial communities from Stordalen Mire, Sweden - P3-2 metaG (Illumina Assembly) | ecosystem: Environmental > Terrestrial > Soil > Wetlands > Permafrost | place: Sweden: Stordalen... | reverse complement strand
TGCTGTTCGTTGTGTCCGTGATTGGCCCCGGAGTTATTCCCCCAAATTGCCCCGTCGTCACGCTTCCAATCGTGTTTCCAGCGCCCGTCGAAAACAGATTGAACCCAACCTGCGTCAGCGCCGTGCGGTCCACCTCGGCAAACTTCACCTCCAGCAGAACTTCTTCCGCTCCTATCGGACCAAACGTCAACACGTTCACAACATTCTTCGAGTAAGCCGCGGCCAGCGCTCCCGCATGTTTGGATACGTCTTCCGTGGTCACATGTCCCGAAAGCACAATCGCTGATCGCGATGGCGTCACGCTGATCCGCTCATCGGGAAATAACCGGTGCATCTCCTCCGTAGCCGCCGTGATGTCAACGTCCACCCGAAGATCAAAGCTGCGGGACCGTTCCAGTTCATCCCAAATCAGCAATGAAACTTCGCCCGGAGCCAGGCCATTCACCAGCACCTGCGTCGGCGTCACGACCAATGCATCCGCGACTGACGGATCCGTCACCGAAACCCGCTTCAGCCTCTCCGTCGTATTAATCAAAAGTGACTTGCCCACCATCACCCGCAACGGCGCCGCGCCCGCCGTAACACTCTGAGCGGGATTCGCCGTCGTTGCCGCACTGTCCTGATTTTGCGCAGCCCCGTTTGGTGAAGATGAGATAGACGTCGAGGTCGATTGAACTGGAGAAGATTGAGTAGCAGCAGAACCCGCCGCCGAACTGTCCTGAGATTTTCCGCCCGCGCTCTCGTTACTCGCGTACATAGCCGTCGCGCCGATCAGCAGCACGGCTGCGGCTACCCGGTAAACTTTCATGAATTCGGACCTCTGCGAGGATGCACGATGATTTCCGTCGAGAGAATCTGAGGCAAGCATTTCGTTGCGGCCTCGACGGTTCAAAACTTGCTTTCTTCCGGAAATTTGTTGGCTTCCCGTTTATTGCCCCGGATCATTTCCACTGCGTAAGGCGCTGGCGGAGCCGCCGCCGGTGCGGGCTTCGCTGCCGCCCTCCGCATCTTGGGTTTCTCCTCGGTTGCAAGCTTCGTTTCACCGGGATACAACGCACTGGTTCGGGTCGCCCCGATTCCGCCCCTCTTCGTGTCCAGCGGATTGCGCAACGACAACTGAATTCGCCCTTCTTGCGAAACCAATGCCAACTTCTGCGCGTCATCCGGCGAGACCAGAAGCGTAATCACAGGAGCGCTTTGCGCCTCAGTTGAGGCGTTCCGGTCCAGGCTCTTGCCCACGGCAATCACGGCCACGTTCTCCAGCACCGTCATCGTCTGCCGTTCGTTGCCACCCTGATTGCCCGTGGCCAGCACGTCGACTCGTGTTCCCGGTTGCACAAAACCCGCAACCGAAACTACGTCGTTAACCCGCACCGACACTGCTCGCATTCCCGGCGGAATCAGCGACGGAAGCCCGGCCCCCGCATTCAAAGCCGCCAACTTTCCCGGCAAAAGAAATTCTCCTTTGCTCATGGGAAGAATCGCCCCGCGCCCCAGAACCTGCGAAGCATTCGTATACGCCCCCGGAGGCACCGCCGATTGTGGCAAGTTGACTGCCCGGATATCGTGCTGCTCCACCTTTGTTCCGACCTCAATCGTATCCGCCGCTACCAGCACCTGAGCCACGCGCTCCCCGCCGCCGCCCGAAGATAGCCGCAGCTTGTTATAAACCGTAAAGCTCACCAGCAGTCCCACCGCCAGCGCGAAGCCACCTATCATCAACAAACGGCTTCGGTTCATTCCTCGTCCTCCAAGACCAACTTTTGGCCCAATCGCTTTTCAGGCGCACTTATTTCCAGCAACGTTTTCAAAGCCAACGTTTACTGGCCGACCTGGTTGGCGACCGCCGAGAATACATTATTGGCATTGCCGCCAATCAGGCGAACCGTGCCCACCACTATCACCAGAATTACCGCCAGCATCACCGCATACTCCGCGATGTCCTGTCCTTCTTCATTGCGCCACAGTTTCCTGCCAAATTCCGCCATTTGCAGACTCCTTTTTGAGCTTGAATGTTAGACGCTCCCACCAGAGCGAACATGGGAGCCTATATATTGGCCCTAGTTTCGCAGATTGGGAACCCATCTGGGAAACATTTTTTCACTCTTTTTCCCTAGCGCTAGCAAATCTACCAGAACCTTGTCTTTGGAAATCTCGCTATTTTCGATGCGTCCTCGCCTGCGCACAAAAACTATTGCCTGAGAGTCCATGAACGCCGTCTCCCACCCCCCATCCAGCAGCAGCGCCTGCGCCAGTGCACAGCTCGGAGGCACTAATACCGTCTCCACCTTCCACCCGTCAAGAACCTCTCGCCATCCCTTTTGCATATGGATGGCCGTCTTGAATTCCCGCAGCAATTCATCTCCATACAAGTCCGCGCGCCCATCCACAAAAACCCGATAATCCGGATACAGGTTCCAGATCACGTATCCGCCCCAATCGTAATAAGCGAAAACTCGCGGCGGAAGCCCGGCCGTCCTCATCGACGCAATCGCCGCCCGGGGAAAAACCGCCGCCTCGCGCACTCCCTCATTACGCAGCACCACGCCCCACTTCACCAGCGCAAACATCGCAATCAAAATCACCATCGCCGCGTTGAAAAGGCGCCGGAACTGCAACCCGCTGAACCTCGTTGAAAAATCAGCCGCCCGCGCGCCGTAGGACGGAATAGCCGCCACCATCACCGGGATCGCCACCAGAATAAAAATCGGTATGTGCCGAACCGCATCCAATGAGCCCACCGCCGTAAGCAGCAGCGGAACCAGCACTCGTCCTCGAATCCGCACCCGCGACACCGCAAGCGCCACCACCAGCAGCAGCCATACCGCTAATAAAGGACGGTAAGTTAGCTGATGAAAGTCCGGCGAAAACCACTCCCCGATTAACGACCGCATCCCCTGTGACCGCAAAGTATCCAACGGATAGCGGTAAAGCCGTGCCCCGTTAGGATTCAACGGAACCAGCGCCAGGCAGGCTGCTACAAGCACTCCAGTCCGAATCAATATCGGTCGAACCGCCGGCCACGGCGTACCGCCCAAAGCCGTCTCCAGAATCAAACCGATCCCATAAGCAAGCAATAGCGCCGGCCCAAGCGCGAAGCCCGCGTGCAGATTGAGCCAAAGCACAAACAACGGCGGAATCCAAACCAGCAGCCCAGGTCGCTCTTCCCCGGCATCCATCAGCCACAACAACAGGCTCGCCAGCGTAAACGTAAACATCTGCGGACGAACTCCCCAGCAAGCGGACGAAGCCAAAGCCCCCAGCGCCGTACCCGCAGCCGCCCAATGCCGCTTTCCCTCACCCGCAGAAAGGCAGCGAAGATACAGCAACATAAAACCCACCGTCGTAATCACCGCAGAAAAGATAATCAGCGCCGCCGTTCCGCCATGCTTCCAAAGTTCGTAAAACGTAACCTCCGACAGCCACTCCTGCGCAATCCAAGCATGTCCCGCACGCGTGAAAGAAAAAAGATCAAAGCGCGGAACATGCCCCGCCTGAACGATCCATTCCCCCGTCCGCAGATGCCACCACAAATCCGGATCCGTAGCATTACGTGCAGTCATCGCCAGCAACCCAAACAGCAGCACCGCCCCAAAAGTCCGCGACCTCCGCCTCGCATCAATATTTCCAGTCGTCGTCATAGGACGGGATTATAGAATCAGGAGTCTCTGAAAGCTCGCAATGGCACAGCGCCAGAACTCGATTCTCTGATAAAAGTCAGAAATTAAAAGGCAGAAATCATTAAGCAGTCAAAACACAAAGCGCTAAAAACTTTGCCGCATCACAGCTTTCCTTCGTGTACCTTCGTGCCCTTGGTGGTTTACGGTTTAGCAAAATGTACCTGACTTTGTGCCTATGAGTCTCTTCATTTCGAAGCGAAGGTTTCTCGTCGTTGCGTTTCTGCTCGCAATGACGATCGCCAATCTCTTCCTGCTCTTCCTCTTAATCCCCAAACTGCAACATGGATACCAGGATTTCACCATCTTCTATACCGGCGCTCGCCTGCTCCGCTCGGGCCAAGCTTCCTCCCTCTACAATCTCGCTACCCAGTATCAAATGCAGCAAACCTTCACGCAGGTTCCAATTCGTCATGGACCGTTACCGTTCAATCATCCGCCCTTTGAAGCTCTTCTTTTTATCCCCTTCACGTTCTTGCCATACTGGACGGCGTATCTTCTCTGGACGGCGCTCAACTTCATCATGCTGGCCGCAATCGTAATTCTTCTGCGCAAGCATTTTTCGCAACTCGCCCAGATTCCACTGCCCGTCTTCGGACTTGCCGCCATCGCCTTCTTCCCCCTGGCAATCGGCCTCTTGCAAGGGCAAGACATAATTTTCTTCCTGCTGCTTTTTGTCTCGGCTACGATCTGCCTGGACCAAAATAAAGACCAAAATAAAGACGCTCTCGCCGGCCTGTTACTCGGTGCGGCCCTTTTCCGGCCCCAGACTGCGGTTCCTTTAGTGATTCTTCTTGCCGCCCGGCGCTGGAAAGTTCTCATCGGCTTCATCCCCGTCGCTCTCGTCCTCCTCGGCATCTCCGTGGCTCTCTTAGGATGGCGCGGGCCTTTCGACTACGTTCACTTCGTGACTCACATCGACGGGACCAATACCAGCGCATTCGGCCCCGAGGCCGTGCCGAACCTCCGAGGGTTGGTACAGGAGCTGCCCCTAATCAACTCGTCTCGTCCCGGCCCACACCTGGCAAGCGCCCTCCTCTTATTAGTGTCCTCTTTACTCGTGTTCTTACTCGCCTGGCGTCGTATCAGAAATGGAGGAGACTCCATCATCTTCTCCGCGAGCCTAGCCGCCGCCACAACCATACTGATCTGTTTTCATGCTCTCGTGTATGACTTCACTCTGCTTTTTCCAATGGTGCTTTTCATCCTTGCGCGGATTCTCGGCTCTAACGCAAAAGCTCTCGAGTTCGATAACACACTCACGAACGAAGCAAGGCTCGGCTCTCTGGAAATCCTGATCTTCATCCTCCTGTTCCTAACCCCGGTCTACATTTATTTGCTGCTTATCGCCGACCGCTTCTTCTGCTATTCCCTGATCCTCTTAACTCTGTACGTCAAGCTTCTACGAGCCCCCTCTCCAGCGGAGGTGCCAGCCTGACTCCAAATCCGTCATCGTTGCCGTCTCAGATCGGACTGGTTTTAATCGCCGCCATCGTCGCCGCAGGAGGATGGTTTTACTTGCAGCGCGTCCTCATCGCTCACCAAGTCAGCGACGCCAAAATTCACGACCGCCCTCGGGGCAATCTCTCCGATCTTTATCCCCGCTGGCTGGGCGCAAGGGAACTACTCCTCCACCAACGCGATCCCTATAGCAAAGATGTCTCCCGCGAAATTCAAGCCGGATACTATGGCCGTCCGCTTGATCCCTCCCTCCCCGCCGATCCAAAAGACGAACAGGGGTTCGCCTATCCCGTCTACGTAGTCCTTTTCCTTGCGCCCACCATCGGATTGCCTTTCGCGATTGTTCAGAAGGCCTTCTTCTTCCTCCTTGTAATGCTCACCTCCGCCACCGTCCTCCTATGGGTAAGAATCTTGCGCTGGCCTGCGGCGAGGTCCACTCAAATCGGCCTTGTCCTTTTAACCCTCGGTAGCTTGGCAACACTCCAGGGCTTACTGCTTCAGCAAATCAGCCTCTTCGTCTCCGGCTTGTTGGCCATAGCAATCCTCCTTTTCGTAACCAATCACCCCGTCCCCGCCGGCATCCTGTTTGCCATCGCCACCATAAAACCGCAACTAATATTTCTTCTGCTCTGCTGGCTCGTCCTCTGGACTTTCTCCGACTGGCGTCGTCGCTATCCCTGGCTCGCTTCCTTCCTCGCAACGATGACGATCTTATTCGCCACTTCGGAGTGGCTTCTCCCGCACTGGATTCCCAGCTTTTATCACGCCATCCGCGACTACCAGAAATACACCGGCAATGTCTCGATCCTCGACGCTCTGCTCACTAAGCCTTGGAGTTCGATCTTAGAATTCATCGCGCTATCAGCCACAGTCATTGCCTGCTGGAGAGAGCGCCACCAACCCGCCAACTCCAAAACTTTCGCCGCAATACTCTGTCTCGTGCTAGCCGTCACCGTTCTTTTAATTCCTTCGGCGTCCACCTATAACCAGGTCTTTCTGATTCCCGCCCTGCTTCTCGTGGCAAAAGAACGTCATTCCATCTGGGAAAAAAGCCCCGCGAGCCGCACGCTTTTTGCTCTCATAGCGGTGTTGCTGTGCTGGCCGTGGATCTCCTCGCTCGTACTAGCAGCCCTCTCCCTTTTATTGACTCCAGCTTCTTTCAATCGAACTTGGGCCATTCCTACTTGGACGCTCTCGTCCATTCCAGTCGCCGTTTCCGCTCTAATGCTCCTGACTTATTACCACCTCACATTTAACGCCCCACCAACCCCACCCTCGTCGTAGAATGCTTTAGACCGTGCAGCCATCGGCAAAAACTTGGCGATGGAGCGCCGGGCGTCCCCACCCGGCCATTCGGGCAAGTCGTCCATCGCAACAATAGCTAGGAGAGTCCTGCAACATGTCGGCTTCTTCACACTCGGGCGTTTCCAGCATCTTTCCCGTCGTCATCTTCGTCTCCGGAAACGATCAGCAAACGCTCTCGCTGAATCACACTCCCTACACCGTTGGCCGCAAAGTCGATCGCGATCTCGTCATCGCCGATCCCCGCGTGTCCCGCGAACATGCCACCATCGTCTCTGAAAATGGAGAATTCTTCGTAGTTGACCTCAACAGCAAACATGGCACCTTCGTCAACGGAGAAAAAGTCGAACGCCACAAACTCCAGCGCAACGATCGCCTCGAATTCGGCGCCCGCGATGTCGCTTACCTAATCTTCCATCCGCTGCACAGCACCTCCAACACGGCCCGCGAATTTCTCAGCCAGATCTCCGGCATCCAGATCGCCCCCGAAGCCAGCGACCTCGAAAAACTCACCCTCTTCATGGAGGCCGCCCGCAAGCTCAACACCATCGGTGTCCTCGATGAAATCCTGGTCACGCTCCTCGAAGCAACTCTGAAACTTACCCGAGCCGAGCGCGGCTACATCTTCCTTCGCGATTTGGATGGCACTCTCAATCTCGCCGCCGGCCGCAACTCCAAAGGCGAGCCCCTCCTCGACGACAAAACCATTTCCCGCTCCGTACTCGACGGAGCCTTGCACTCCAACTCCGATTACCTGGTCACCGACACCAGCCAGATGCTCGACGTAAAAGAGCGCAAAAGCATCGTCGCCTTCGACCTGCGCACCGTCATCTGTATGCCCCTGCGCAAGCCCATGGTCAAAACCTCACGCGATAATTCCGCCGCCAATCAATCCGTCGGCGACGTCATGGGAGCCCTCTACGTCGATTCCCGTTTCGCCTCCCGCGATATCACCAGCGTCAGCCACGATATTCTGCGCGCCATCGCAACGGAAGCTGCGCAGCTCGTGGAAAACGCGCGCCTCGTCCAAGCCGAAGAGGCCGGACGCCGCTACCAGCAGGAACTCTCCATCGCCGCCTCCATTCAGCAGCGCCTCTTGGCCGTCACTCTGCCCGAAGTTCCGTTCGCAAAAGTCAACGGGCGCAACATGTCCTGCAAAGAAATTGGCGGAGATTTTTTCGAAGCCGTAAACACTCCCCAAGGATTGGCCGTAGTCCTCGCCGACGTCAGCGGCAAAGGAGTCTCCGCCGCTCTCTTAGCCTCCACGCTGCAAGGCATGGTCTACTCGCAATTAATTTCCGGCATGCCGCTCACCGAAATCGTCGACGCCGTCAATCGCTTCTTCACCTACAAACACATCGGTGAAAAATATGCGACGATGATCATCACCCGCCTCCGCAACGACGGCGACCTCGAATACGTAAATTGCGGCCACGTTCCTCCCGTCTGGATCTGCGGCAATGAGGTTCTGCGGCCATCCCACGGCAATCTCCCGGTTGGCCTCCTGACCGATGCCACCTATTCCAGCGATCGCTGCCAAATGAAAAAAGGAGATCGCCTCATCCTGGTCACCGACGGCGTAACCGAAGCCGAAAACGCCCGCGGCGACATGTTCGACAGCGAGCGCCTAGAACAAGTAGCAGGGAAGAGCTCCTCCATGGAAGACATCTTCAAAGCCGTAGCCGACTTCTGCGGAGGCACCCCCCTCAACGACGATTGCACCGTAGTAGAACTCTCCTACACCGGCGACTGAACCAGATTGAAAAGTAAGTTGTCATCCTCAGCGGAGCGCGAAATTGACGAAGTGAATTTCGCTCGCAGTCGAAGAGCCTGCCCTGAGCGCAGCCGAAGGGACCCCTACACCCTCTCATCCATGGAACTGAGGCAGCGAGCTCTCTGTGGAACCCACCCGCAGAGCTAGGGCGTAATCTCGTACACGGCGCCGGCATCGTCATCGCCGCCAAGTACGGTCGTGCCAAAGAGCTTGCCGGATTTGTTGAGAATCATTCCCTCCTCAGGAGTCCCTCCGTCGCCTGGCCCCGAACCAAAATCGTGCAGCACGGTTTCCTGCCATGGGCCGCTCGCAGTCGGTGTCAGCTCGAAGGCCGTCCCGCAGACGTTGCACTCGCCGCTGCCTCCTTCAAACGTTGTGCCGTACAGATTGCCTGCTTTGTCAAAGACCGGCGTCGCGATGGTTTCAATTCCATCGCTGCCTTGAAATTTGTGGATTATGGTCTTCACCCACCTGCCGCGGGCATTCAGTTTCAGCTGGAACACGGTCCCACAGCCTTCCGCCGAACCGTGTTCCGCATCCGCAAGTCTTCGTCACAATCCGACAGCAACCCAGATCACAGTCAACCTCGAACTCCTGTATCTACTCTAACGGGATGACCAAGCGCTCACACCGTTTATTACAGCAACCACGATGTGCACTTCATTACCTGTAGTTGCTATCACCTCAGCCGCAACTGAACGCGCCCGAATGCCGCGATCTTATCCCCAGCACCCGGTAAGAAGCGCGCCAGAGGTAGCCCTTCGTAATCCAGGATACGTCGTCATAACTACTGAAACTGAGAATGGAGAGTTGCCCCTAGGGTTTCTGCGTCGGCCGCAGCAGAATCTCGCTGGCGAACGATTGCGGGGCTTGCGTCACGATCATCGCCACGGCATGCGCCACATCGTTCGCCTGCAGCATCTTGTCGGAATTCTTTCCCGCGTGCGGGCTGAAATCCGTGTGCACCGAGCCCGGGCAGATAACCGAGACGCGAATATTCTGCGGCCGCAGCTCTTCGGCCACCGAATAACTCAGCCCGTTCAATCCCCACTTGGAAGCGGAATACGCAGCCATGTTTGGCACCGGATTCTTGCCGGCAAGAGAGGAGATATTGATGATGTGCCCTGCGCGCGCCTTCGTCATCAGCGGCGCCAGGCTGCGAATGCAGTAATAAACGCCGCGCAGATTGGTGTTGAGCACATCCTCCCAGGCGTCGGGCGCAAGTTGGAGAAGCGGTCCAGAATCTCCGCCAATGCCTGCGTTATTGACGAGGATGTCCAGGCGCTGAAAATTTCTGTCGATCTGCCCGGCCAGCGCCTCGACCGAGGTGAGAGAAGTGACGTCACACTCGATGACGGAAGATTTCTCGTCGCTTCGCGAACCATCGCCAGCGCTGTTCGCAATCGCCGCGGCCGTCTCTTCCAGCGCTGCGCGGGAGCGTCCGCAGAGAACCGCATGTGCGCCGAGTTCGGCAAGCCGGATGCTAATGGCCCGGCCGATGCCACGACCAGCCCCCGTAATCACGGCGACTTGGCCAGCTAGCGGTAAGTGCGAGGAACTATTCGTCACGAGTTCTCCTGCGCAAAAACTGTAATGGTACTCTTCGTTCTGCCCGACTAGTTGCGCCCAGCGCATGTTGGGAGCAGTTGCGGTCACATGAAGCCGTTTTGTGGCCGGTCAGCAAAACTATTCGCGCCCTACAGTTAATTAATCGTTGGACGCGAGAGGAGGCGCGGCGAGCCGCGTCTCTACGGCTGAGCTTAAGAATAGCCCTTTTTCACGGCTCATAAACGAGGTTTAAGACTTGATCCAAACTGCGAAGCGTTTTCCGCATCGAAGTATCGTGGAGGTGCGGAAGGAGCAAGTTTGCTTGCCTTAGGGGAATTACATCCTTATAATCCGCTCACGGAAGAATATAGGCAGCGTTAATTCTACAGGCCGCCGACCATCTTTCTGGATCATACACGTTTGGTTTATGGCGCGAGCCCGACGTCAGGTGGAATGCAATCGGGCACGATTTCAACTCCAACTTTCCCGAAGATTTTAAGGAGCCATAGGAAATGAAGAAGCTTGCTCTCGCGATGTTGCTGGTAACCGCGCTTACCGCCGTCGCTCAAACCGCCGCGCCCGCCCAAACCACGCCGCAGTCAACCCCGGCGCCCCGTTCGGCGACGCCTCAGAGTGCAACACCGGCAACGCCCCAGACCACAACGCCAGCCGCCGCAACTCCGCAGCAGAGTGCCGCTCCGGCTGCTCCACAGCAGAAAAAAGAGATCAAAGATCCGGCTGAATATAACGCCTATGTCGGCGCCGTTCAACAAACCGACCCCGCGGCCAAGGTCAGCGGACTGGAAGCGTTCCTGACCCAGTATCCGAACAGCGTGATGAAAGAAGATGCGCTGGAACTTTTGATGGGCGCATACCAGCAGACGGGCAACGCGGCCAAGATGCTGGAGACTGCAAATAAAGTGCTGGCAGCGAATCCGTGTAACATCCGGGCCCTTGCGCTGGGTGCTTATACCAAGCAGGCCGCGGCGGTCGCCGGCCAAAACGCGCAACAGAATTTTACCGAGGCTGGTCAAGCTGGCGAGAAGGGGTTGCAGTGCTTGCAGACTGCCACCAAACCTGCGGGCACGTCCGACGCTGACTGGAATAAATTAAAAGCTCAAACCACCAGCATCTTTAGCGGCGCCGCGGGAATCGCCGCCTACAATGCGAAAGATTTCGCCAAGGCAGCGCAGTACTTGCGTCCTGCGGTCGAAGCCGATCCCACCAACCTGCTGAATGTTTATGATTTGGCTCTCTCCTACCTGGCTCCTGGGCCCGGAGAAAAGGATGTCGACGGACTCTACTTCATCGCTCGTGCGGCCGCGCTGGCGCAGGGAGCAGGCAAGGATCAGATCGCAAAATTCGGCAAGAGCCGCTACGTGAAGTATCACGGCAGCGAAGACGGATGGACGAACCTGCTGGCTCAGGCCGCGACCACGCCGTTGCCTCCCCCGAATTTTACAATCACGCAGTACGTACCGCCGACTCCGGCGCAACAAGCTGCTGATCTGATGAAGAGCAAGAAAGTTGAAGAGATGAGCTTTGCCGAGTGGCAGTTGGTTCTGTCCGAAGGCGCGCCCGTAGACGCCGAGAAAGTTTGGACCACGCTGAAAGGGAAGCCCCTCCAGATGGTGGCTCACGTGATCGCTATTGAGTCAACCAGCAAACTGCAGTTGGCAGGAAGCCAGGACGATATCGATGCCAAGCGCGCCGATATTGACCTGACCATGACGGCAGGAATTCCTGCGTCGAAAATGCCGAAGGTGGATACCGACTTCCAGTTCGAAGGAACGCCGGAATCCTACACTCCGAAGCCGTTTTTGATGGTCATGGACAAGGGAGCCTTGCTGGTGAAAGCAGCACCGAAGCCAGCAGCGACCCATAAGAAGCCGTCAGCTGCACACTGAGTACTCGTAAGCAGCAACTGAGTAAAAAAGAAAATGGCGGTCCGATTTTGGATCGCCATTTCTATTTAAGATTTCTTCGCGCCACTTAAATTCCTGCGCTTAAGCCGTGAGTTTACTAACGAACTTGCTTACGCTCGATCGTGAGCGAACGAGCGCTGCCCGGTGGACGCTTAGCGCCAGCCCGCAGAGAGCGCACGTCGATCTTAAGCTCCTGCATAGTGCGGCTCAGCGTGTTGCGGTGCATGCCTAACTGGCGAGCGGCCTTGCACTGGTTGCCGCGGTTTTCCTCCAGCACGGTAACGATAAATCTCTTCTTGAACTCGCGCACCGCTTCTGAATAGAGGATGTTGCTCTTGTACATCTGAAGAATAAGCGCTTCCAGTTGGTCTTTCACCGTTGCCTCGATTCCGCACGTTTCACAGAAATAACATCTCTGTGACGAATCTCGATTTTCAAGCCCACTCTCACTCGCACCAGCCGCAATCGCTGCTTGCTTTTGGGTGGCGCAGCGGTTTACCGCTGCGATAAATCTCCCATCTCTCAATGTCGCCTTTAGCCGCTAAGCGAGGCTGCTAGCCACATCATTCACCGCTTCTGCAATCCGTTCGTTTGAAAACGCGCCTGACGCATGTAATCCAGTCCTTGATAAAAACGATGACGCAATTCCGCTGGAGCGAGCCAGATTGCAGCTCTTCCGCCTACCAGAAAATAAGGAGCCAACTCGGACTCCGCCAGCCACCGCGTTCCCGGATCGAAAGCAGCGACTGCGGTGAGTACAATCGCCACCACCAAAACACCTCGCAGCAAACCGAGCACGCCGCCCAGCGTCCGGTCAAATGCGCTCAACCCGGCCTTCTTCATTGCCAGTCGCGCCAACCGTCCCGCCAAGCTGGCTACGATGAGGACTGCGTAAAAAATAATCAGAAACGCGATCATCTGGCCGAGCCACGCCTCTTTCAAATATGGTGCAAACCAGCTTGCCAGCCGCTGATACTGCCATGCTGCCAGCAAATAGCCAACTACCATTCCAGCCATTTTGAAGGCTTCGTGAAAGAAGCCTCCAATGGCTGCGCCAGCAACGGAAAACGCGAGAAAGCCGAGAATGATCCAATCCGCCGCGCTCATCGCTGGAAATCCAGACCTTGGAAATCCAAATACCGATCCAGACTATGATCCAGAAAACGGCTTGAGCCCACGCCGGTTAAATCTCCAACTCGCGTCCCGTCAACTGGCGATATGCCTCGAGGTACTTTTCGCTCGTCCGCCGCGCAACGTCCTGGGGGAGGGCAGGCGCGGGCGGTTGTTTGTTCCAGCGAATTTCTTCGAGGTAATCGCGTACGTATTGCTTGTCATAAGAATCCTGCACCTTGCCCGGTAGATAACTGTCGGCCGGCCAGAAGCGCGAGGAGTCCGGTGTTAGAACTTCATCCGCCAGCGTGATGCCCTTGGCGGTCTGTCCAAATTCAAACTTGCTGTCGGCGATGATGATGCCGCGCTGCCGCGCGTAATCGGAGGCTTTCTTGTAAATACGCAACGTGAGGTCGCGCAATTTGCGGCTCATCTCCGGATCGACCAGCTTGCACATTTCTTCAAACGAAATGTTGATGTCGTGTCCGGTGGTCGCTTTGGTAGCTGGGGTAAAAATAGGCTCGGGCAGTTGATCGGATTCTTTCAGTCCAGCCGGAAGCTTGATGCCGCAAACCGTGCCCGTCACTTTATATTCCTTCCAGCCGGAGCCCGAGAGATAGCCGCGAGCGACGCACTCCACCGGAAACATGTCGGCGCGCATCACCATCATCGAGCGTCCGCGAAGTTCGTCGGCGTGCGCGCGAACCGCCGCTGGATACTGATTCACATCCGCGGTCACGAAATGATTCGAAACAATATCTTTTAGGAAATCAAACCAGAAGAGCGAAATTTGAGTGAGGACGCGGCCCTTGTGCGGAATTCCGGTGGCAAGAACATAGTCAAAGGCTGAGATACGGTCGGTGGCTACAAAGAGCAGATGGTCAGTGTCGAGATTATAAACATCGCGGACTTTGCCGCTGGCGTGGAGTTCAAGTTCAGGGTAGTCGGTTCGAAGCAGGACGGAATCTAAAATTTGGGGGCTCATCTCTAAAATCACCGTTAAAAACTCCGCGTATTCTAGCTGTCGCGGAAGATTTGTCAATCATTTCCCTGACGAGGTCCGGAGGTCCCGAGAAACCTCGAAGTGAAAAGTGTTGACACTTCGAGTGTAAGCTAGAAGCCGCGTCCAGTACGGATTTTGAAAACATGGTTATGTGGAAAAACTGAGGAAGGCTCTGGAAAAAAAGGTCAGGGGTTCTTTATCCGACGAAGCAGAACGCAATGACAATGTCAATGTGGCATTTTCCTTCGCAAGCAGCGTCTCCACGGATAATCGCCGCTACTCCCACTCGATGGTGCCCGGCGGCTTCGAGGTGATGTCGTACACGACCCGGTTCACGCCACGCACCTCATTCACAATGCGGTTCGAAATCGTCTTCAGCACTTCATAAGGCAGCGGAACCCAGTCGGCGGTCATGCCATCTTCTGAATGCACGGCTCGCACCGCGCACGTATAAGCATACGTGCGCTGATCGCCCATCACGCCGACAGACATTACCGGTAAAAGCACGGCGAACGACTGCCAGATCTTCTGGTACAGCCCGGCTTTCTTGATTTCCGAAACAACGATGTCGTCGCACTCGCGCAACAAATCGGCCCGCTCTTTCGTCACCTCGCCCAGAATGCGCACTGCCAAACCTGGGCCTGGAAAGGGCTGCCGCTGCAAAATTTCTTCGGGCATGCCAAGATCCCGTCCGATGCGGCGCACTTCATCTTTAAACAAATCTTTAAGCGGCTCGATCAGCTTGAGCTTCATCTTCTCCGGCAATCCGCCGACGTTGTGATGCGACTTGATAATTTGCGAAGGCCCGCGCCGAGCGCGATTCGATTACGTCAGGATAGAGGGTGCCTTGCACCAGCCACTCGACTTCACCATCTTCTTTAAGGATGCGACGCGCTTCGTCGTCGAAGACCTCGATGAATTCGTTGCCGATGATCTTTCTTTTAGTCTCGGGATCGGTGACTCCGGCGAGTTTTTGCATGAAGCGATCGGTGGCATCGACAGCGACGAGGTGCAGCCCAAGGTTGTCGCGGAGATTTTGCTGTACTTTCTCGAATTCGTTTTTGCGCAGCACGCCGTTGTTTACGAACACGCACGTAAGCCGCGATTTTCCGGTGGCATCGCGCATGGCCCGATCGACCAGCACTGCCGCTACAGAAGAATCGACACCGCCAGATAGCGCGCAGATGGCGCGGCCGGAGCCGACTTGCTGCTTTACTTGAGCGACGGTCGCGTCGATAAAGTGCTGCGGAGTCCACGAGGGTTTGGCACCGCAGATGTCGAGCGCGAAGTTGCGTAAAATGTCGGAGCCGAGCGGCGTGTGGTGCACCTCGGGATGAAACTGCACCGCCCACATTTTCCTCTCAGCGTTCTCGATGGCGGCGACAGCATTCGGAGTCTTCGCGGTTAGGACAAAGCCCGCAGGTAGCTCTTCGGCCTCGTCGCCATGCGACATCCAGACGGCTAACTGGTGAGGCAGTCCTCGAAATAGCTGCGAGTCCGAGTGCTGGATTTCCACCTGGGCATGCCCGTACTCGCGTTTGGACGCCGAGCGAACTTTGCCGCCGAGCGCGTACACCATGAACTGCAACCCATAGCAAATGCCGAGCACCGGCAGCCCGAGCTCGAAGACCCGCTTGTCGGCCAGCGGCGCGTCTTTGTCATACACCGACGATGGCCCGCCCGACAGAATAATTCCTACCGGAGAATAGCTGCGGATTTCTTCCAGGCTGGCGTTAAACGGAAGAACGACGGAAAAAACCTTCTGTTCACGGATGCGGCGCGCGATTAACTGTGAATATTGCGCCCCGAAGTCTAGGACTACGATGAATTGAGTTTCCACGAATGAGTTTCGCCGATCTGCAATAGAAGTGCAAAGCATGTCCCTGCCAGCGGCTAGTATCACGTTATGTAAATCTTCT
>Ga0182024_10013781_pt1 | contig 15719 bp, 15 predicted proteins | sample P32metaG_FD_120480 | JGI IMG/M metagenome (GOLD analysis project Ga0182024, IMG submission 120480) | Permafrost microbial communities from Stordalen Mire, Sweden - P3-2 metaG (Illumina Assembly) | ecosystem: Environmental > Terrestrial > Soil > Wetlands > Permafrost | place: Sweden: Stordalen... | reverse complement strand
CGGCGGGTGACGAAGACTTTGGGGTAGCGGTCGGCGAGGGTGAGCTTGATGTAGGGGTAGGTCTTGTCATCGCGCAGGAGGATGTTGAAGCGCGGCTTGCGCTGCTTGATGAGGTTGTTTTCGAGGGCGAGGGCCTCGTGCTCGTTGGCGACGGTGATGTAGTCCACATCGACGGCCTCGCGCATGAGGGTTCCGGTCTTGGCGTTGGCTTGCGAGGCCTCAAGGAAGTAGGAGCGGACACGGGCGCGGAGGTTCTTGGCCTTGCCGACGTAGATGACCTCGCCCTCGGCGTTCTTGTAGAGGTAGCAGCCGGGGAGGGCGGGGATGGTGCGGATTTTGGCCTGGAGATCCATGGATGGTTGCGCATGTGAGAGGGCTGCGCGGTCCGTTCTTCAAGTTTATCTGGAAGGGGACGGGAGGGCGCAGCGGCTGGATGGGCTCGCCAGGCTTGTGGTGGTGGCATTGCGGCCGGGGCGTAAGTTTGACGCGGAACCGGGGAAAACTTACCTGATTACGCGGGCGGCTGGGGCGTGGGGCAGATCCTTGTTTGGCATAAACCATGATATTTCAATGATCTGGCAGGTCGAGCGGTGTGGCACTTGGATTGCACTTTGGAGGTGTGCCCAGGTACGGCGAAGCATGTTTTGAACAGGAGATGCCGGCAATGAATATTGAATCGAAGGACGAACATTCCAGATTTGAATGTGGCAAGGCCCTTGGGGTCATTGCTCTGGTGGGGGCCATGGCATTCGTGATGTTGACGACGGGTTGCTCGACCAAGAATTATGTGCGGTCGCAGACGGCACCGCTGATCCAGCAGACTAACGAGCTGGACGCGAAGACGGCGCAGGATCATAGCACCATTCTCGACACTGATGCGCGCGCACAGACGGGGATTGCGAAGGCGCAGACGGCGGCGGACACGGCGGACCAACATGCGCTGGCGGCGGGACAGTCTGCGGACGTGGCTGGACAGTCGGCGCAGGAAGCGGTCAACCGAGTGGACACGCTTAGCGGCGTGGTGGCGAACCTGGACAACTACAAGGATCTGTCGGACGTAAGCGTGACCTTCGGCTTCGACAAGAGCGTGCTGACGGCTGCTGACCGCGCACAACTCGATGAAGTTGCGGCCAGCCTGACCAGCACGCGAGGATACATTCTCGAAGTGACGGGCGGGACGGATTCTGTGGGCGATGCGCAGTACAACTACAAGCTGAGCGAGAAGCGGGCGGATGCTGTTGTGAACTACCTTGCAACGAAGTACAACATCGCGCCGCATAAGTTTTATCTAGTCGGCATTGGCAAGGACGAGGCTGTGGCGGACAACAAGACAGCCGCAGGGCGGGCACAGAACCGGCGCGTTGAGGTGAAGCTGCTGTCCAATATGGCGCAGACGGCGGGAAGCACCAATGCTTCCACGGCACCGAGCACTTCTTCGGGCGGGAGATAATCCCTGGGCCAAGCGGACTCCCGCTACCGTGAAGTGTGGACGCGCCTGGCGATGCCAGGCGCGTCGCTTTGTGTGGGGATGGGTTACTGAGGCCGGCGGAGTTTGAGGTAGACGATGCCGAGCAGGCAGGATGTGGCGATGACCCAGGCGAACTGATACCAGTAGAAAAAGGGAAAGCCCAGCAGGGTGGGGGTGGCGCGCGCGTAGAGGGCGGGGAAGCAGAGGCCGGCGTAGGGGAGCAGGAGTAGGAGCAGCCAGAGGCGGCGGAGCTTGCGCGGGGTCGATCTCGGCGCGGAGGCAGTGTGAGGATGCGGCGTCATCTCAAGGCATAAGGATAGCGCAGGCTCGATGTAGAGTGGTGGCATGGGCGAAGTTGCGACAGGGGCTCCGGGCGATTTGGTCGCGGCGGGGGAGGGTGTCGCGCCGCAGGTGGTGGCGGCGCTGGCGGAGGCGGTTGCGATTATGGCGCGGCTGCGGGGGCTGGGGGGGTGTCCGTGGGACCGGGAGCAGACGTTTGACACGATCAAACGGCATACGCTCGAGGAGACGTATGAGGTCTTCGACGCGATTGAGCGGCGGGCGTGGCCGGACCTGAAAGACGAGCTGGGGGATCTGTTGCTGCAGGTGCTGTTCTATGCGCAGATGGCGGAGGATGCGGGGTACTTCGACCTTGGGGATGTGGCGGCGGGGTTGAATGCGAAGCTGGTGCGGCGGCATCCGCATGTGTTTGGGGACGTGGATGCGGCGGACGCGGACGCGGTGCTGCGGAATTGGGAGGAGATTAAGCGGGCAGAGAAGGCTGAGGCGGGTGGTCCGAAGGCGGGCTCCGGCGTGGTCTCGGGGCTGGACGATATTGGGCGGTCGATGCCGGCGGTGATGGAGGCGGGGAAGTTGGGGTCGCGTGCGGCGAAGGTGGGGTTCGACTGGCCGGATGTGGAGGGGTTGTTTGCGAAGTTGCAGGAGGAGATTGGGGAGTTGCGGGCGGAGGTGGGTCATGGCGATGCGGCGGGCCGGATTGAGGAGGAGCTGGGCGATTTGTTGTTTACAGCGGTGAATCTGGCGCGGCATTTGAAGGTGGATGCGGAGATGGTGCTGCGCGGGGCGAACGCGAAGTTTCGCGCGCGGTTTGGAGCGATGGAGCGGAGTGCGGGTGGATTTGAGGCGCTGCGTGAGCTGGGGCCCGAGGAGTTAGAGGGGCTGTGGGACGCGACGAAGAAGAAACATCCCCGCGTCAGCCGGGAGAACGTCTGACATGGAGCGCCCGAATGCAGCAGAGGTGCGGATTGCGCCGCTGACCGCGCTTGCGGATTACGAGCGCTGCGTGGAGTTGCAGCTCGCGGTGTGGGGATACAGCGACGGCGACCTGATTCCGAAGCGAGTCTTTATCGTTGCTGGGGCGATTGGCGGTCAGGTGATTGGGGCTTTCGATGGGGACGCTGTGGTGGGATTTGCGATGTCGCTGCCGGGGTATCGGGACGGCGCGGCGTATCTGCACTCGCACATGCTGGCGGTGCTGCCGGAGTATCGCAATGCGGGGCTGGGGCGGCGGCTGAAGCTGGCACAGCGGGCCGACGCGCTGGAGCGAGGGATTGACCGGATGGAGTGGACGTTCGATCCGCTGGAGATCAAGAATGCGCATTTGAATATCGCGCGGCTAGGGGCGATTGCGCGGCGGTATAAGCGGGATTTTTATGGGCCGTCTACCTCGCCGCTACAGGGTGGATTGCCCACGGACCGGCTGATGGCGGAGTGGTGGCTGCGGTCGCCTCGGGTGCGGCAGACGCTGGGCGAAGAGCCGGAGAAAGGCGATGAGATTGCACCAATACTGGAGCGAATCGATGTGCCCGCGGCGATTTACGATTGGAAACGCACAGAGGGGCAGCGTAAGCTGGCGGAGTCGCTACAGACTCGCAACCGGCAGGCCTTGGAATCGGCATTTGCGCAAGGGCTGGCTATCACCGGCTATGAACGCAGCCCGGCGGGCGATGGCTGTTTTCTGCTGGGCAAAGTGAGCGGGCTGTAGCGCTAACGTAAGCGGACTACGAGGGACCGAAGACACTCTATGCTGACCATCGACGCAGTTCACCTACGCGAGATCAACATGCCTCTCGCCTTCCCCTTTGAGACAAGTTTTGGCGTCACCACCATACGGCGGATATTGCTGGTCGAGGTCGAGTCCGACGGGCTGACCGCGTGGGGCGAGTGCGTGGCGGGCGAGCACCCGTACTTCTCTGAAGAGACGATCGACACGGCGTGGATGATCACGGAGACGGAGCTTGTGCCGCGGCTGCTGGAGAAGGAGCTGGTCGGCGGCGGGAGCTGTCCGGCGCTGTTCAGCCAGGTGCGCGGGCACAGGATGGCGAAGGCGGCGCTGGAGAACGCGGTGTGGGACCTGGAGGCGCAGAAGAAGCGCATGCCGCTGGCCGAGCTGCTGGGCGGGACGCGCAGCGTGATTCCGTGCGGTGTTTCGATTGGGATCCAGCCATCGCAGACGGTGTTGATGGAGAAGATTGCCGAGGCGCTGGAGGGTGGGTACCAGCGGATCAAGCTGAAGTGCAAGCCAGGCTGGGACACGAAGGTTTTTGAGACGGTGCGCAAGCGGTGGCCAGAGATCATGCTGAGCTGCGATGCGAATTCGGCGTACCGGGTGGCGGACATCGACCGGATTGCGGAGTGGGACGAGTTTGGGCTGCTGATGATTGAGCAGCCGCTGTGGTATGACGATTTTTATTTTCATTCCATGCTGCAGAAGAGGATCGATACGGCGATCTGCCTGGATGAGTCGATCCGCAATCGGCGGGACGCGCTGGCGGCGATTGATATGGAGTCGTGCCGGGTCATCAATATCAAGGTGGGGCGCGTGGGTGGGTTCTCCGAGGCGATCGCGGTGCATAATGCGGCGGCGGAGCGCGGGATTCCTGTGTGGTGCGGCGGGATGCTGGAGACGGGGATCGGGCGGATGCATAATATCGCGTTGTCGAGCTTGCAGAACTTCTCGCTGCCGGGGGATGTGTCGGCGTCGGCACGATATTGGGCGGAGGACATCATCGAGCCGGAGGTAACGGTGAGCGCGCAGGGCGAGATTGAGGTGCCGGATGGGATCGGGTCGGGCGTGCGGGTGCGTCGAGACCGGATTGAGGAGCTGACGGTGCGGCGGACGACGGCGAGGGCCGAGGCGCGGGAGACCGCGTAGGCGCGGTTGGCTACTGGGTCGGGTCGATGAACTTCATGCCGGAGGCCTCGTCGGGTTTCTTTTGGAGTGGGGTGGTGTTGGCGGTGACGAAGACTTCGAGGGTGGGGTTTACGTGCAGCTCCCAGACGTGGCCGGCGACGGTTGTGCCGTCGCGGCGGGCGAGGACGACGTGGGTGTGGACAACGGGCTTGCCATTGTAGGCGGCGATGTCGCCGATCATGGAGGCGACCTCGCACTGCTCGTTGACGGGGATAGGGTGGTAGTTCTTGTGGGCGAGGTCGAGCCAGCCGAGGGTCGCGCCCTTGACGGCGCCGATGGCGGTGAAGTGGGCGTCGACGATGTGGTTCTGGATGGCGAAGTCGGTGAGGCCGCTGAGGGCTTCGTCGCCGGAGTGGAAGACGACGACGTAGACCTTCTGCTGCGGTGAATCGCTGACGAGTTTGACCTGCATGTTGGGGGCGAGGCCGATGGGGATGGGGCGGGAGGGGGAGATTGAGTCGTCCTGGGCGATGGCTGCGCTGAGGCAAAGGAGTAGTGGCGCGGCGATCGCGATTGGCCAGCGAGAGATTCTTGTCATGGAAGGTCCTCCTCTGGGTGTGGGGTTCGAGGTTAGATGGTTTCGCCGGTGAGGTTGGCGCCTTTGGCTTCGGGGCCGAAGGTGGTGATGGTGGCGACGAGGATGGCGACGAGGACAACGGTGCCCGAGAGGGCGACGTTGAGAGCGCCGGCATTGTGGTGGTCGGCGAAGGATTGTTGGAAGATGCTGTTGCGCGAGGAGAGCAGGTTGCCGAGCTGGTAGGCGACGCCGGGGAGGATGGCGCGGACGGGGGCGGGGGCGAGCTCGTTGAGGTGCGCGGGGATGACGCCCCAGGCGCCTTGGACCATGAACTGCATGAGGAATCCGCCGAGGGCGAGCATGACGGCGGAGTGCGACCAGGCCCAGAGAGGGATCATGGGGATGGCGAGCAGCGCGGCGAGGACTATGGTGCGGCGGCGGCCGAATTTTTCGGAGATGGTTCCGCAGCACATTCCGCCGGTGAGCGCTCCGATGTTGCCGATGGCCGCGACCAGGCCGATGAGCGAAGGGCTGAGGCCGTGATCGTGGAGGAAGGTGGGGTAGAGGTCCTGGGTGCCGTGGGAGAACGAGGTGAAGGCGAACATGAGGACGATGAGGAAGAGGAAGACGGGGAGGTAGCGGAGGAGGGCGGACCAGTCGGTGGGTGGGCGGGTGAGGGATGAGGTTGAGGTGCGAATGCGGATGGCGAGCCATGCGGGGGATTCGTCGACTTTGTAGTTGAGGTAGAAGGCGAGCAGCGCGGGCAGCGCGCCGACCATAAACATTACGCGCCAGTTGAGAAACATCCCGGTGCCGTGCAGGTGAGGGAAGAGCAGACCGAAGAGCGCGGCGGCGAGGAGGTTGCCGCAGACGTAGCCTTCCTGGAGGAGTCCAGAGAAGAAGCCACGGCCTTCGGCGGGGAGGGTCTCAAGGGCGAGGGCGGCGCCGACGCCCCATTCGCCTCCCATGGCGATGCCGAAGAGGGCACGGAGGACGAGGAAGGTGGGGAGGGTGGGGGCGAAGGCGGAGGCGAGTTCGAAGAGGGAAAAGGCGACGATGTTGAGGATCAGCGTGGGGCGGCGGCCGTACTTTTCCGCCATCGCGCCGAAGAGGAATGCGCCTACCGGGCGCATGGCGAGGGTCCAGAAGATGGCTTCTTCGACTTGCTTGCGGGTGGAATGGAAGTCGGCCGCGATGGCGGTGAGGCAGAAGGTGAGTAGAAAGAAGTCGAAGGCGTCGAGGGTCCAGCCGAGGAAGCAGGCGGCGAAGGTGCTGCGCTGGGTGGGGGTGAGGGCACGGAATTGCCGTGGCTGGAGAGCAAAGGGCATCGCCGAATGCTAGCATCCTGGCGAGGCTGCCGTGGGCTGGGTGGGTCGAAGCTACATCTTGGCGCGCAGCGGGGTGGTCTGGCTCACGGCCGGGATCAGCGCTTCGGTCTCCTGCATGTAGGTCTTCAGCAGCTGGTGGTGCAGGCAGTAGAGCGCGAGCTCGAGGCGATCGGAGACGCCGAGTTTGTCGTACACCTTGCGCAGGTAGTTCTTGATGACCTGCTCGGTGGTGCCGATCTGGTAGGCGATCTCTTTGTTCCTCATGCCGCGGGTGATGCAGCTGATGATGGCGAGCTCTTTCTTGGAGAGCTTGGGCTGGACGCGGGGGTTGGTGAGCGATGAGGCCTGGGAGCGGTAGGCCTCGATGACCCAGCTGATGGACTGGTTGTCAATCCAGGTTTCGCCGTCGGCGATCTTGCGGACGCACTTGATGAGGAGGTCGGGGGAGATAGAGCGGGGCACGACGCCACGGACGCCGCGACGGTAGAGCTCAACGATGTTGGCCTCATCGGTCTCGACCACCTGTACGATCAGCTTGGCATCTGGGTTGCGCTTGACCAGGTCGGGGATGGCGTCGATGGTGCCGGCGATCAGCTGGCCTTCGAGGACGACTACGTCGGTGGGGTAGCGCTGCAGGGCGCTTTGCAGATTTGCGAGGGTCTCGGCCTGGGCGACCACGCGGATATCGTCCTCGAGGGCGAAGACCTTCTTCATTCCGACGCGGTAGATGGATTGCGAGTCGGCGAGGATGACCCGGATTCCAGTGGCGGCGCCGGTCTGGGGCTGCGCGCCGGGATCAATGGCGTTGCTGGGGGCTTTTTCGGTTTGGAGGGTCATCGTCATTATTCAGGCCTTGAGGAAGTATTGGTCGATCACCGCCGCTGCCATCGATTCCTGTCCAACGTGCTGATGGCGGACGACACGTCCCATGCAGTGAATCGAGACGTCACTCTCCCATCCCATAACTTCGGAGGGCATGTCCATCGTGAACTCAATGCTGCTGCCGATCTTTGGCAGGTAAGAGGTTACAAATAGGATGCCGTTGGAGGAGATATCCTTGGTGGTAGCTTCGATCATCCCGTCCTCGGTCTTCAGGTGCAGCTTAAGAGCTAAGGGGAAGCGAACCGCGGTGCGGACGGCATCCCTTGCCCCGGGCTTCTGCCATTCCGTCAAAAGTCCTCCTTTGGCGCTCCGAAGACCTCCGTTGGGGTGGGCTTCGGTTACCAAAGTTTATTTTACAAAGTCAGTCTTACACCCATCTTACTTATGCACGATGGCACATTCGTGTCATATTGTGGGAAAAAGTAACCACTGTGCCAACATGTGCGGGATGCCTCCTGCGCATCCTTATCGGCTGCACTAGAAGTCTCCATCTGTGGGACTTGCGGGTTATGGATTGGCGTCGAGAAAGGCCTGGATCTGCCGCAGCTCGTCGCCGGAGAGGCGGAGTTTGGCGGCCGGCCAGACTTCCTCAACCTGTTTGGGGTTGCGGCCGCCGACGATAGCTCCAGTGATGGCCGGGTTGGCCAGAGTCCAAGCGATGGCGATGACGCCGGCCGTTACTCCATGGGGGGCGCCGATTTTACCCAGCAGATCGGCCAGGGCCAGGTTGCGCGAGAGCAAGGGTTCCTGGAACTGCTTGGCCTTGCGCCGAAAGTCGTCGGGCGGGAGGTTGGCGACGCGCTCTTTGGTCATGGCGCCGGTGAGCAAGCCGGAGGACATAGGCGAGTAGTTGATGACGCCGATGTGGTGGTCCAGGCAGAAGGGCAGGAGCTCCGCCTCCGCGCTGCGGTTGAGCAGGGAATAGGGCGGTTGGAGCGAGGTGATCGGCGCGATCTCCAGGCAGCGCTGCATCTGGGCGACGGAGAAGTTGGAGACGCCGATGAACTTGACCTTGCCCTCGCGCTGCAGCTCGGCCATGGTGGTCCAGCCGGCTTCGATGTCGTGGTCCTCAATGGGCCAGTGGATCTGGTAGAGATCGATGGCGTCGACCTGGAGGCGGCGCAAGGAATCTTCGACCTCGCGGCGGATCTCGAGCAGGCTGCGCTTGATCTCACGCTGCTGGTTCCAGAGCATGCCGCTCTTGGTAAAGATGAAGGGCTTGACGGAGGAGGAGCGAACGGCCTTGCCGACTATCTCCTCTGAGTGGCCGAGGCCGTAGATGGCCGCGGTGTCGATCCAGTTCATCCCGACGTCGATGGCTTTGTGGATGGCGGCGATGGAGGCGTCGTCGTCCTGGGGGCCCCAGGAGAAGGCCCAGTCGCCGCCGCCGACGGCCCACGCGCCGAAGCCGACCGGGGTGAGCCACATGTTGGATGCGCCGAGCTGATTCAGTTGCAACATTGCCATGCCTAGCAAGCTACGGGTTGGTGCGGCTATTTGCGACCAAAGATGATTCGCGACTTCAAGGGGAAGAGTATTCGAGCGAATCGGCCAGATGCTGTGATGCGAGTCACTAGCGTACTCTATCTTGCTCGACGGCACGGATTCAAGTTATGGTGGATGGTAGCAATGATTCCCCTCGGCTCAAACCGCGCGCAGCAGCAGGCATGGCCTGTGATCTTCGCGCGCGTGGCGGCCGAAGATCGAATGCAGGGCATTTCCTGACCCTCTGAGCATTCGATTTGAAACGGTAACCCGCCAACCCCGGCGGGTTTTGTTTTTGCCCGTCGAGCGATTCGACCAGGAGATTGCGATGCGCATCTTTGTTCCCTTTACCTGCGACGACGAGATCGCGGCGATCGGCAGCGGACTGATGGACCGCACGCTTCCGAAGTCGATGTGGACCCACGCGGCGCACTTTGCGGCGACGTTGTGGCTCATGACCCAGCGTCCAAAGATGGATATGTCCCGCGAGTTGCCGGGAATGATCCGCGCATACAACGAGGCCACGGGAGGGGCGAACACCGATATGGCGGGCTATCACGAGACGATCACGCAGGTGTCGCTGCGAGCTGCGCGGAGGTTTCTCAACGAGAGTCCGCCACGGCCGCTGTATGCGACCTGCAATGCGCTGATGACGTCTCCGCTGGGTGATCCGGATTGGCTGCTTGCGTACTGGTCGCGCGAGAGGCTGTTTTCGGTGGAGGCCCGGCGCGCGTGGGTCGAGCCTGACCTGCGGGAGCTGCCGCTTTGAATCGCTGGGCAACGGAGGATTGGCGGACAATGGAGGTTGTCTCGGTCACGAACGGATATCCCCGTCCGTCCGTATAGTAAGGCCATGGCGGAGTGGGTCTTCAAGAGCGGTCCGGGGCCTCTTACGCCGCATGGCTTGTGTGGGATTCCATTTCTTGTGGTTGCGCATTTCCTTCTGGCGCAGGCTCCGCCCGCGGCAAACGCCGTTCCAGCGGAGCCATCGCCGGCGCAAAGCGCGAGCCGCCCGCTGCCCGACATCAACTCGCTGATGCAGCAGGTGGAGGAGCAGGAGAAGACCTCCGAAAAGACGATCCGGAAGTACATCTACCGTGTCACGCGCACGGAACAAGACCTGGATTCGCACGGATCGGTAAAGAAGTCGACGACCGAGGAGCGGGAGAGCTTTTGGATCGATGGCACGTTTATCAGCAGGCTGTTGTCTCGGGACGGCAAGCCGATCTCCGGCGATGAGCTGAAGAAGCAGAACGAGGAGATCGACAAACGGATCGCCGCCGCCAAGGAGCGAGCGCAGGAGGGGGCGGCGGGGACGGCGCCGCCGAAGAGAGGCAGCGGCGATGAAGTGACGTTTGCGCGATTTCTGGAGCTGGGCGCGTTCTCAAACCCGCGCCGGGTGACGCTCAACGGGCGGGACATGATCGCGGTGGATTACGCGGGCGACCCGAAGGCAAAGACGCGCAACCTGCTGGAGGGAGCGATCCACGATCTCGCGGGGACGGTCTGGGTGGATGAGCAAGACCACGCCATGGTGCGCATAGAGGGGCATTTCTTCGACGACTTCAAAGTTGGCGGGGGGCTGCTGGCCGACATTCACAAGGGCTCGTGGTTTGAGTCGACGTGGACGAAGGTCAACAATGAGGTCTGGCTGCCGGAGATGTTTCGAGGAAAGGGGTCAGCCCGGATTGCCTTGTTCTTCAATCACTCGGGCTCGATTGAGAACCGGACGTCGGATTACCGGAAGTTCCAGGCGACGGCGACGATCCTGCCCGGGACCGCGGCGGTTGAGAGGCCGGGGGATTCGGGCGCTGCACCGCCGGCGGGCGAGGCACCGGCGGATTCGGGGCCCGTAGCCCCCCATTAGGCTGACCGGCCCAACTTAAACGCGAAAAGGGACAGCCGTAGCCGTCCCTTTCGCAAATCCTGGTTGAAGCCGTGTTCCTGTAAGGCTGTTTCCAGCCTTGAACCTGCCATCAAGAGTTTTTAGAGAGGCTGAACGTCAGACGCCTGCCAACCCTTGGGTCCTTTGACCACGTTGAACTGCACCGCCTGACCTTCTTGAAGGCTCTTGAAACCGTTCGAATTGATCGCCGAGTAATGCACAAAGACATCCTCGCCGTTCTGACGGCTGATGAAGCCAAACCCCTTGGCATCGTTAAACCACTTCACTGTTCCCTGTTCCATGTTAATTATTTCCCTTAGTACAAAATTGAATTTGCCGCAAGATCCAAATCGGGGGTCGACATCGCACAATCGTCGCAGAAACCAATCTGTTTCAAACGATGTCAGAAGGTTAGCACAGTTGGCAACTTTTTGTAGGAAAAATTTGTAAACGGCCGTGTTTGCACCACTTTTCGTGCATGTGACCCGGTCACGAGGGTCGCAGATGCGCCCGCACAATCCCCTCGGCGCGCTCCAGGACCTGCTCCAAGGTCATCTCCGTCGAGTCCAGGATGACCGCGTCGCTGGCAGGCCGCAGCGGCGACTCGGCGCGGTTTCGGTCCCGCCGGTCGCGTTCCCGCATCTCCTCCAGGACCGACTGCTGCGCGACGCGAATCTGCTCCCTGGTCTCCGGGTCGGGATCCTGTCTCGACTCCATCTGGCGCACGGTCACGTGTTCGGTCGGCGCAGCCTGGCGGAAGCGGCGGTTGCCGCGCACCTCCGGCGCCGCGTCCAGAAAGATCTTCACCTCGGCGTCGGGAAAGACCGCGGTGCCAATGTCGCGACCCTCCATGACGACGCCGCCCGCGGCGCCCAGCGCGCGCTGTTGCAGCACCATCCATGCGCGCAGCTGCGGATGGACCGAGATCTGCGACGCGGCCGAGGTGACGTCGGCCTCGCGTATGCGGCGCGAGACGTCCATGCCGTCGAGGAGCACCCGATTGCCCTCGATCTGCGGCTCCAGCTCGATGCGCGTGGATTGGGCGAGGTCGAGCAAAGGGGCCTCTTCGTCGAAGGAGTAGTCGCTCTCGATCGCCTTCAAAGCTAGAGCGCGGTACATGGCGCCGGTCTCGAGATTCAGGAAGCCGAAGCGGCGGGCGAGATGCGCGGCGAGGGTGCTCTTGCCCGCGCCGGCGGGGCCGTCGATGGCGATCACCGGGCGGCTGCGAGAAACGTGCGGGGTCGGCCCGTTCAACGATGAGGTCAACGACTTGGTCTGGTCATCCATCAAGCAGACTCACCTTTGGGCGGTTTGAACTTGCGCGCCGGCGGGCGCTTGCCGAACGGTTTCTTGTTGCCTACAAATTTGGCGAAGGGGCTGCCCGGTTTGCCGGAGAAGGCCTCGCCCGACTTTCCTGGGGGCTTCTTGTCCTTGAAGCCGGTTCCGGTTCCAGCGGTCTTTCCGCTGAAGTTGCGGGGTCCGGCGGAGGGACCCGAGGTGAACTTACGTGGGAAGGGCTTACCCGTGGGCTTTCTCTTGCGGTCTCCGGAGGCATCGCCGCCGGCTGCGCTGGCGCCACTCTTTGGGGCGAATACGCGCTTCGACGGCTCTCCTTGCTTGTCAAACTTGCGCCCAACGAACTTGCCCCCGTCGGACTTTGGCCCGCTGAAGTTGCGCGGGCCCGATCTGGGCGCATCGAACTTGCGATAGACACGCTTCGCACCTTCTCCGCTTGATCCTCGATCCGAACTATCCTGCGGGCGGCGTGGAGGTCTGTGACTGGTACCAGAGGAGAACTCGCGCCGGGGCGTGCGTGCATCGCTATTCGGCGGTCGCGGGGCAAAGCCCTTCCGCTTGCGCCCGAAGGTTCCGGGTTTGCTGAAGGTCTTGCGCGGAGGGCGCGCGTCGTCGGGCGCGCCGTCGCTGCGCGCAAAGTCCCGGCGCGGGGGACGACCCTCCGAGCGAAATGGTGGCTTGCCGCCGAAGGCCGGCTTTCTCCCGAACGTCGGCTTATCGCCAAAGGCCGGCTTGCCGCGGAACGGAGGCTTGCCGGCAAGCTTGCGCCGATCGCCTGGCGCTTCCTGGCTCGATAAATGCGGACGAGGCTTGAACGTGCGCGGCGCGCGGGGCAGGGAAGGCGCCGCATCCCCAGCGGACGCAGATGCGGCCAGGTCGCCGGCGGTGTCGCTAACCTCGGAGGGCTTGCGTGCGGCTGCAAGCCGCTTTGCCTTCTCCTCCTCCCACGGCTTATTGAAGGCCGCGGGCCGATTCAATGCCGCGGGTGCTGGTTTGCGGAAGGGACGGCGCTCACGGTCAGGCGGAGGGACGGCGCCTGGCTTGAACCGCGGCTTGAATCCTGAGGCGGGAGCGATTGGCTTGGCCTTGGCGAGGTAGCCGGTACCGATCTTGCGCGGCTTGGGGATAAATTTCGTGATGCGCGGAGGTGCCTCGATCGCGCTGTCTTTGGCTTGTGACGAAACAGTTGCGTCCGTCTCCGGCGCAGTCTCGCCGGCCGCGCTGGCCTGCACTTCGGGAGCGGCAACCAACGGCTCCGCCGAGATGAACGCGGGCAATTCGCCTTCGACGTGTAGCATGGTGCGTCCCTCGATGGCCAGAGTGTCCAACTGGCGCGCGGAGAGCAGCGTGTGGACCACGTCGCGGATTCGCGAGCGCGGCGCGAGGGGTGAGAGGAATGTTTCGATCTCCTCTTCGGACGCGAGCAGGGATTGACTGAGATAGAGCGAGATGAGGGCTGAGAGGGCGGAGGGCTGGCCGGCGTTGGCACCGGCTTTAATCTGTTTGGTGAAGCGGGCGGGGGCGAGCTCCCAGAGGGTGGGGCGGCCATCGGGCTGTGGCAGAGGAAGTACGCGGAGTTGGGTCCAGAGCTCATTCAGAGCGCGCAGCACCGCGGCCTCGGTGACCTCCTTACCCAGCTCCGTGGTCAGGTCGAAGGCGGTGAGCGGGCCGCGGCGGGTGAGGGCTTCGTGAGTGGCGAGCGCCAGATGCGATACCTTCAACGCGCCGTTGGTTGCGGGCGGCTGTTTCCACGCCTTGTCGCCGCGCAAGGTGAAGATGTAGGAGAAGACGGCAGCGGAGGCGACGAAGTCCGGCGTATCGCCGACGGCGCCGTTGACCGGGCCGAGCAGGTTGAGCGGCACGGCGAGCCCTTCGGCGATGAGGCGGCCGAGGAGCGCGCGAGCCTCGGCGATCTGCTCCAGTGTGGGAGTTGGAGTGCGTTCTCCAAGCACCGCTTCCACCAGCGTGGGCGCGGGCGAGGCGATCTGCGGACGCGTCGCGAAGAGCACAAGGCCGGCGGCGTTGAGCCAACTGCGCAGATTCTCCAGGGTCAGCAGGGCCTCGCCTTGCTGGTGCCACTGCTTCAGGCGTGCCTCGGCGAGTTGTGCCGCGGTAGGGGTTGCCGGGTTCGAGGTGTTGTTGGTGCCTGGAGTGCTCAAGGGGTTGATGCTTTCCTGCTGAGGGTCGCGCCCGAGTCGGGCCGATGCGGCATAACAGCAATCCTTCGCGCGGGCGAGGGCGGGTTCAGGGCCGTGGTGCGGGCCGGATGATTTTCAAAGAGCGATGCTAATTGGGATACCTAGATGCGTTGGAAGGCGCGCTGTATCTCCTTATGAGAATACCGCAACGCGATGGGGCGGCCATGCGGGCAGCTGGTGGGGTGTTCGGTCTTGCCCAGCTCGGCGAGCAGCCAGTCGATCTTGGCGGGCTCGAGGGGCATGTTGACTTTGATAGCGGCGTGGCAGGCGATGGAGGCAGCGATGCGGCGGCGGCGGGTCTCGGCGTTCTCGGTTTGGGCCTCGCGGTCGGGGACGGCGAGGACCTCTTCGAGCATGCGTTCGAGCTCGCGGCCTTCGAGGCCGACGGGTGACGCTTTGATGGCGAGGGTGCGCGGGCCGAAGGGTTCGGCCTCGAAGCCGTTGAGGTCGAGCTCGCGGGCAATGGCGGCGAAGGAGACCATCTGCGCGGGGAGCAGGTCGATGAGGATAGGCATCAGCAGGCGCTGGCGCTGGACTCGTTCGACCTCGCGGTCGCGCAGGATTTTTTCGAAGAGCACTCGCTCGTGGGCGACGTGCTGGTCGATGATCCACAGGCCTTCATCGTTCGCGGCGAGGATGAACGAGTCGCGCAACTGGCCGAGGGGCTTGAGGGTGGAGAGGGCGTTGAGGGTTTCGGCGGGGGTGTCGGGGTCGAAGGGTTCGGTTGCGATTGCTGTTGTTGGCTCTGCGGTCTCGTAGCCGACGGCGATGCCGTGATCGGAGAAGGCGAGACGGCCGGGCGACGCGGGCACGATTGGCGCATGGAGGGTGAAGTCGGCTGTGTCGATGGCGGATGCCGCACCTTCGGACTCGGCGACGATGCGCGGCGAGAAGACGGTATCGCTGGGCGGGCCGGGCATCGGGCTGACGTCGATGAGGAGCGATGCGCTGGCGTGCGCGGTGGGGTTAAGGGCGACGGCGAAGCTGGCTGCTGGACGCGCCGTCATCAATGTGGTGCGCACGGTGTCGCGGATGAAGTCATGGACGAAGCTGGGCTGGCGAAATCGGACCTCGGTCTTGGCAGGGTGGACGTTGACATCGACCTCCTGCGGCGGCATCTCCAGGAAGAGCAGGACGACGGGGTAGGAGGTTGGCGGAATAATGTTGCGATACGCCTCGGTGAGGGCGTGAAGCACGACGCGGTCGCGCACCAGACGGTGGTTGACGAAGACGTAGACCGAGTTGCGATTGAGCTTTTGCAGTTCGGGTTTGGAGACGAAGCCGGAGATGCGCAGGAAGCCGGGGTCGGGCGGTCCGTAGTCGGCCTCGCGCTTCCAGGGCGGCGGCTCGGGCAGGCCGGCACGGGCGAAGTCGATCTCGGCTGCAGTGGGGAGCATGAGTGCCGCGGTGTCGCGGCCGAAGATCTGGAAGAGGCGGTCGCCGGTG
>Ga0182024_10013780_pt1 | contig 15720 bp, 20 predicted proteins | sample P32metaG_FD_120480 | JGI IMG/M metagenome (GOLD analysis project Ga0182024, IMG submission 120480) | Permafrost microbial communities from Stordalen Mire, Sweden - P3-2 metaG (Illumina Assembly) | ecosystem: Environmental > Terrestrial > Soil > Wetlands > Permafrost | place: Sweden: Stordalen... | reverse complement strand
CGGCCGCGATTGCGTCTTGCAGTTTCGCATATAGGGGTTCCAGTTGATCGTGCAGCAGGGCTTGGGCCTCTGTCTTCGTTTTTGGATTCGCGCTCAGCTTCAGGACCTGAGTTCTCACGACCATATAAGGCGCAAGCGCAGCGCTCGTGGCGTCGAACAACTCCTTATCCTTCGCCGTCAAAAGCATAGACTGATGTTGCTTGAGAAGGTCCAACCGCTCCACCGTCTTCTGCTGAATGAACGACATAATTTGTTCCATCTTTGCCGGATCCTGCTCCAGAATGTGCTGTTGCGTAGAAGTGTAGGTTTCAATGGAAACGGAATGGAGCCGGCCGACGACGAAGAGGCCAGGTATCAAGTCCCGACGTAACACCGTTGCTTGCCCTTCGATACCGCGCAGCCTCACATACGCAAATGTACTCAGGCCCACCATGATTACGATGATGGCGGAAAAACCAAGAATGATGCGCTGCCTTACCGTCCAGTTCTTCTTCATTGCCGCCCCTCCCAAAATAAGCGAGCTTCCAGCTTGCGCTTCGGGCTGCCACGCCGCATCCCAACGTTGATTGGCAATCCGAAGCTCCCAGAGGTCATTGATTTATACGGATGACCAAGAAGCCGAAGGCGGGCAACTAGTGAACCTTTAGAAAGGAAGATCTAGAAACCTGCTGTCGCTAGACTGAGGGGTTCATTGTCCTCTAGTTAACAAAGGTTTAAGTGTAACGAGTTGAAATAGCGTACCCAAGAGATACCGCCTCGCATTCGGCCTGGACCTTTTTCCAGGTCGGATGTGCCGGGCTGTTAATATAGGCGCGCTGCCAACGGGTTCCGGTTTCCGACTTCACGAAGTGCAACTGGACCTTGAGATAATGGGCGGCCTCCTGGTCGACTTTCGACGCCCCGAGCTGCAATAACTCCACAATTAGTTGCGCTCAGCTGTCTCAGTCCAGCGAAATGTTGGCCGACCTGGCGCAGTTTTACACCTTCGTCTACCTTGCGCAGTAGATTCCTCAACACGCATGTATTTGCGGGTTCCGTGGAGGGAACAAAATGACAAGAAAACAGAGGCAATCCAAGAAGTCGACAAAGAATTCAAAACGAACCAAAGGTCCGGCACAGCCTGTGGAGGAACCCGATACGGCTACCACATCTACACTTGCCGTTGGTCAACAGGAAGTTGCGACTGTTGAAACCCAGCAAGCCGCTGATGCGGCGGTTGAAGTACCGGTCAAGCCTGTCGTTGAGACTCCTGCTGAAACTCCAACCGCCGTAGCCAAACCCGTCGTCACGCGCAGCGCAGAAGCAAGGGCGGCAATGGCAGCGGGCCGGGCAGCTCATCAGAGAGCTGGATTTCCTACACGCCAGCAACTCACGTTGGTGTTTGGTGAGAGGGGATATTTTCTAACTTGGCCAAAGCGAACCGAGAAATTCGGCATCACACCAGAAACCTTCTAAGCTGCCCTTGCTGAGGGTGTCCCTGCTGTGCCACTCACCCCTATCGCGAAGCCTACTGTGGAGAAAACAAAAGGGACAGCTTGAAGCCGCTCTTCACACTCGGTCAAGTGGTCGCGACGCCCGGTGCCCTAGCAGCACTTGAAAAGGCGGGCCAACAGCCGGGGGATTTTCTTTCCCGTCATGTCAGTGGTGATTGGGGAGAAGTTCCCCCGGAAGACATCAAGGAAAACGAGTTCAGTTTGAAGCAGGGCTTCCGGCTGCTCAGCGCCTACCGCACCAACGCGGGCGACAGGCTCTGGGTGATTACCGAAGCCGACCGTTCGTCCACGTGTATTTTGCTCCCCGAAGAGTATTGAAACATTCAGGAGGAAAGAGATGCTCAAAATCTTGGTGGCGGAAGACGACCGCTTGCTGGCTCAATATTACGTAACCCTCCTTGGCCAGTGGGATTGTGAAACGGTCATCGAACATACAGGCACAGACGCGATTCGCCGGGCAGCCACGTTCCGGCCCGACGTCGCTCTCCTCGGTGTCGTAATTCCAGAGATGGGCGGCGTTGAAGCTGCCATCAAGTTACGGGAAATCTGTCCCGACACGAAGATCGTCCTGGTTATAGAGTCGGTTCCTCCCAATGTGCTGGAGCAACTGGAGGCGCAGGGCTATCACTTCCCGACGCTTCCTGTACCTCTCACCCGTGAGGAGTTGCACGCAGTGGTGTTCGGCCAATCTTGCGCATAGCCCGCCAGGCCACGGGGCGCACTAGCCCATACCAACAGCCCGGATCCTGAGATATCCGATACTTGGGATTTCTTGAGAGTCTATGATCTTGCCCGCCGAGTAGGGCGCTTCCTTCCCACATTGGTGACAGCGGATGATGGCGAGGCGAACGTCACCAGAAGATTGGGTTTCGGGAAGGGCGGTCTGGATGCCACAAAAAATACAGATGACAGCTCGACAGTGCTTCTGGTCTGACGTCTGATTCATATACGGTCCTCCATCAAGAAGGGTGTTCCGGGAACCTGTGGCAAGGGGCGCGATTGTATATCCTCGACCTCCCGAAGTCCACCACGCGGATTGAGCAGCCGACCCTTCACCCGTCCCACATCCCGTGTTAGCCGACTACACGCCAAGTTGGCTCACAATTATGAGCGAGGAGAATTTCCTTGGCCCGCGTCACTACGCGAGCATCCGTCGGTCAGGCTTCGGCGGGAGCAGCATATCGGGCGGTCTGACCTACAACCTGTTGCTACGAGCTAGTTGGCCGGGCCGTGCTGTGTTGCCCCGAGTCCGAATACAGACGCTCCTGTTCGAGGAGCTGGTCAATCTCATCGATGACCATCCTCATTTGTTTCAGCAATTCGCCGCGTTGTGGCGGGGCGCTGCAACGAGCCAAGTTATCCGCCAGGACATCGAATCGTTGCGCGAGGCACTTGAATCGGTGCGCAGTCATGAGCCGGGGAGGCTACCATGATCCCCAGAAACCGTGCATACGGTGATTCCTGTAATTTCATAGGTGGCGGGCTGTACCCCTTGTGCGGCTACGCGATGGTGGCTCTACATAAGGGCTACAATTCCCGTCTGTACCGCAACCAATCCGAAGATCATGCGCACGGAGGCGGCGAGGAAAACCCAAAGAACCACAATCGCCAGAAGCAGAAGGACCGAGACCGAAAGACTGTTGCCTTGTTTTGCCAATCGCAAATTCAGACGCCGGATAATCCACATCGCCCGTTTCTGAAATCGGCAAGGGCATCCAGCAGTTGGCCCCCTTCCTGCCGTAGCGCGTAGAGGGCGTTGTCGATGTCATCGAATTCCTTGCGACGAGCCATCATCTCTATGGCGAGCGCCGCTTCCATAACCTTGGTTGCAGCCAGGTTCCGGGCGGCTCGTCCCAGGAGGTGGGCGGTATCTGCAACGCGGAAATAATTCTTGCCAGCAATGGACTCCTCAAGACTATTCTGAAGTGTTGGATACGCCGCGCAGAAAATGCCCGCGAGTTCGCTGAGTAACTCCTCATCACCGCCGACGCCATCCAAGGCTCGGGATCTGTCCCAACAATCCGAAGGTAACTTCATCGTCCTGATTTCTACCGGGACCATCGAGGCGAATCGCAAACAGAGCTTCCGCTCGCCAATTCTGCTGGACCAGAACTTCAGGGCTGGTAAAGCCTTCGGAGCCACCAGTACGCCGTCCGCGCTCTTGCTGGACGATCAGGCGAGGATTGTTTCCAAGGTGGCTGTGGGGGGGGCAAAATATTCTGGACTCGGTCTTTGGCGCTGCGTTCAGACGCGTATAAATCGGCGGCTCAGTTCTCGAAGAACTCCTTCTGCCAACGGTAGAACACCGTCGGCTGGAGCCCCAGTTCGTCAGACAGATCCGAGATCGACACTCCTTCTACCAAATGCCGCCTCAGAATAGCGACCTTCTCTTCCGGCGTGTAGTGCTTCCGTTGTTTCTTCATGTGTTCGCTCCGTTATCTTAACGGCAGAACACTTTCTCCATTTCCAACTGAGGCAAGACAAAAGATCGCGACACCAGAAACCCATTACACCCACAGCGCAGTAGGAATCTATGCATAATTTAGGTTGTAACAAACGGTCTTTTCCACTTTGTCGGCTACGTGTGAATTCCACAGCGTAATCGTAGCGTAGGAGCACCGTCAGACCTCGTTCTTGGAGGCTTGGCTGATTACCTTCGGCATAGCCTTTTCCAACGCTCTTCTTATAGATTCCAATAGCCACTTATGATTAACCGGCTTTTGGAAAAAATCAAAGGCATCGGTTTCATATGAACGTTCCTGATTACCCTGAGGATCTCTTGCGGTGAGCACAATCACAGGGATGCATGCAGTGGCCGGGAACTCTTTCAATTGTTCCAAGATCGAATATCCACTCAGGTCAGGTAAGCCCAGGTCGAGAATAATCACATCAGGATGCTCCGCCCGTGCCAACACCAGGGCAGAAATCGCGGTAATGACCTGTAGTATGACAAGCCCGCTGGCCTCCAGTCGAATCGCTAGCCCCTTGAGTGTGTCGAGGTCATCTTCCACAAGTAAGATCGTAGGGTTCATTTCGGCCTCACATTCGGCACGCTTCGAATTTGACGTACGTGCCCAGCCATTATCTGGACCGGGGATTCAGATGTTTCACAGCCCCAACGGCACGCCTGTAGTCGGGTACCCATGTTTCGCGCAATACAGGACATATTTGGCCTGGACTAGCTAAGCTCCACGACAGGATGATTGATCCGGCTTGCTTTCCTCCGCTCTGATTTGCAATCTGACATAGGAAAGGAAGTAGTCTCCTCCGCATCACTCGATATTCGGCGACGGCTGCCCACTGTTTATTTAGTCGGCGAAAAGTGGGGCGGCCGGGAAGCACTATGCGCAATTATCAGGAAATTCATCTCCGACCGTCCTCAACACCACAGTGACACCATATTCATCTCGTTTGACGAGTACCCAGCGGCCCAATCCCTCAAAGACGAATCGCTTTTTCTTGTTTACTTCTCTCCCGACACGCGTATGGTTCGCGAGTTCCATGGAGGGGACACACAATGAAGAAACCGAAGCGGTCCAAGAAGGCGACGAAGAATTCAAAGCGGATCAAGGTTACAGCAAAGCCTGTGGAGAAAACGAAAGCAGCTATCCCGGCCACTCAACCAACACCCAACCCCGTTACCCGGAGCAAGGCGGCTCGCGCTCATATTGCCGAGGGCACACGACTCTTCGCGCTCGCCGGACGCCCGACCAAAGCGCAGTTCGTTAAGGTGTACCGCCCGAAGGGACCGACGATGACTTGGGCGCAACGCGCCAAAGCGGGCGTTGACGCCAAGCACTTTCAGGCCGCACTCGCGGAGAAGTTTCAGTCCGCCCTTGCACAGAAAAGCAAGGCGTGAAGCCACTCTTCACAATTGGTCATGTGGTTGCCACCCCCGGTGCGCTGGCTGCGATTGAAAAATCCGGCCAGCAACCGGGGGAATTTTTGCTTTTCATGGCAGCACAGCTTTTTATCTTGCGCTTGTCGGGACTCGGCCGAATTATTTGAGAAAGGTGTCTTCAGCCGCCGGGCCTTGGAATCGTCATTTCTCGAAATCCAGCCGGAATAACGAACAGGCTCGCGGGTTGTGGCCCCTCATGGATGTCTTGCAGCTCATTGCTCATGACTATAACAGTGCCTGCCATGACTTCCACCTTGGTCCAAACATGGAGCTTTGTGTCCACCCAAACGCGGGTGAGCAAGGTTTGCCCCTGCATGGATTGGCTGATTTCCCATTTCTCAGCGCCTCGGCCATTGACCGTATCAGGTCCGTCGTCCTTGCAGGTAGCGCCCGTCGGGGGACAAGGAGGAGCGCCGGTTGCGTAGAATTGGAGGCTTTGGCGGGCCTGGATCGGCGATTGTTGTATATAAGTCTTTAGGTTCGGGTTGATCACTGTAGAGGTTCGCTGCGCCAAGTCAAGGATGCCATAGGCTTGCTCGTTGGCGCTTACAATCTCCTGCGGATCAAGTCTGACCTTACCGCCGCTCATGTAAATCTTGCTTTTGACGACATGCCCGGTCGTGTCGCGGGCGACCCCGGTGGCGCTGAACTCCTGCGCGCGTGCGGCAACGGCAAATGCGCACGCCACGAGGAACGTCACGATTACGATTCGCACGCCCTGCATAAGGCAACCTCCTCCTATTCCCGAGCATGCAACGGATTCCCGCGCTGGGATCACGAGTTTTCGTTTCTCTCACGAACGTAAGTAATGCATATCTTTTACACCTTCTGGTCCGAGCTTCAACATCAAAAACCAGGATTAGCCGCCAATTTTGAGTAATCGCTGAAACCGCAATCTACACCATGCTCCTCTCGCAGGCTCTCTTTGAAATCCTCGAAGAAAAGGGTCTCTGGCGAGCGCGAGCCATGCATCCATTCGCGTGAAATTTGTATTGCTCGTTTGTTTTGCAAACATTCATACCCAAAAACTCTCCCTCGTGCGTTGTATTCGCCACGTACCTGTAAACCTATAAACCATCTTGAGTTACGACCATCGTTGACGGATATGTTATCTCTGAGAACGGGAGTTTGTCACGGGAGTGTATAGAACGTAACGGTACTCCGATCGGAATAGGTTTATGTTCGCGGAGTGCCCCTAGAACGGATTTACGACTTAGAAAACGAATTCCGTGAAGTGTCTGCGCAGATTGCCAAAGCCCCCAACTTTGCAAAATTTGCCACGCTACATCGGCGTCGTAATAGAGTCTTTGTCGAAGCGCATGGGATTGTCCATCAATTGAATATTCCAGAGCCTCGTGGGCGCAACTTCCATTCGCAAACCGGTGTGAAATGAAGACCAAGTCCCTATTGAATCGGAAGGTCCAACTCGCGTTCGGGTCCGCCATTTTGGCCTTGCTCGTCGTGGGTGCGATGTCCTATCGCGGCATGGTCGTGTCCACCGAAAGCGACCGATGGGTGCGGCACACCCACGAAGTTCTTGAGAACCTCCAGAACCTACTCTCGGAAATGCGAAATGTTGAATCGAGCTATCGCGGGTTTGTAATCACGGGCAACGAACAGTTCCTCAACGTTTATCACGGTAGCGTATTGCGGTCCCAGGAGGAAGAAACAATCATTCGCAGCTTGACGGTGGACAACCCCCAACAGAATCGCCACCTTCCAGCCCTCGAAAGCTTGATCGGCCAAATCATCCAGTACGGCGACATGGTTATTGGTTCGCGCCGGGCCAAGGGTTTCGAAGGGGGCGCGGATGCCATTCGAGGCGGACCGGGCCAGACGATTATGGATGATTTTCAGGGGGTAGTTCACGAGATGCAGGACGAAGAGCGGCGATTGTTGGTTGTGCGCGATGCGGACTCAAAGCGGCGGTTAAGCCAAACCAACACTGTTTTGATCCTCGGGATCGTTTTGGGCCTGTTGATCGCGATCGCGGCGGGCTGGAGCGTCCAGCGCGAGAACTCCCGACGGGGACTTGCGGAGGAGGGGTTTCGAGTCAGCGAAGAGAAATTTAAACTGCTCCTCGACGGGGTCCAGGACTATGCGATTTTCATGCTGGGCCCGCTGGGACAGGTGGCTAGTTGGAATGCCGGCGCAGAACGAATCAAGGGCTACGGAGCCAAAGAAATTCTGGGTAAGAACTATTCCTGCTTCTTCACTCAGGAGGATATCGAGCGAGGGAGGCCGGACGAGATACTCAGGATGACTGCCGCAAATGGCCGGCACGAAGAACAAGGCATGCGCGTTCGGAAAGACGGTTCACGATTCTTGGCGAGTGTCATCTTCACAGCGTTGCGTGACGCGGACGGAAATCTGCGGGGATATTCTGAGATAAGCCACGATCTCAGCGAGAGCAAGGAGGCAGGAGCGAAGTACCGAGGACTGCTGGAAGCGGCTCCGGATGCGATTGTGGTGGTGAATCAGGGCGGGGAGATCGTCCTGCTGAATATGCAGGCCGAGAAACAATTCGGATACCACCGCGATGAACTCGTAGGACAGAAGGTCACGAACATCATTCCGGAGGGCTTTGCGGAACGGCTGATCGCGGACGATCTTCGAACCGTGGAAGACGCGCTGGCGCAGCAGATTGGTACGGGGATTGAGCTTACGGGGCGGCGGAAGAATGGAAGTGAATTTCCAATCGAGATCATGCTGAGCCCACTCGAAAGCGCCGAGGGAATTCTGGTGACAGCGGCCATCCGGGATATCAGCGTGCGGAAAGATGCGGAAAAGCATTTGGCGCAGATGGAGGGCAGGTATCGCGGACTGCTGGAGGCGGCTCCGGATGCAATGGTGGTAGTGAACCAGAAGGGCGAGATCGTCCTCCTGAATGTTCAGGCGGAAAAGCAGTTTCGATACCACCGTGACGAACTGGTGGGCCAGGAGGTGACGAACATCATTCCAGTGGGTTTCGCGGAACGGCTGCTGGCGGACGATCTTCGATCCGCAGAAGACGCGCTAGCGCAGCAGATCGGTACGGGGATTGAGCTCATTGGGAGGCGGAAGGACGGAAGTGAGTTCCCAATAGAGATCATGCTGAGCCCGCTCGAAAGTGCCGACGGAATCCTGGTCACGGCAGCGATCCGCGACATCAGCGTGCGCAAGAGTTCCAAGGAGCATCTGGTGAAAACAGTGACGGAACTGAAGCGTTCCAATGACGAATTGCAACAATTTGCCTATGTCGCATCACATGATCTCCAGGAGCCGTTGCGCATGGTGGCCAGTTATACGCAGCTCCTGGCCCAGCGGTATAAAGGCCGTCTGGACTCCGATGCCGATGAATTCATCGCTTATGCGGTAGATGGGTCTAACCGCATGCAGGGGCTAATTAAGGATCTGCTGGCCTATTCGCGCGCAGGGGCAAATGGAAAGGCACTCCACGAAATTTCCAGCGAAAACGCATTGAAAGAAGCCCTCACAAATTTACGAGCAACGATTGAGGAGAGCGGCGCGGTTGTGACTCACGATTTGTTGCCAGCCATCACCATGGACGAAACGCAATTGGTCCAGTTTTTTCAGAACCTCGTCGGGAACGCAATCAAATACCGTACCCCCGAAGTCCCTCATGTACACGTCTCTGCCGCGAAGAACGGTGGCCATGAATGGACTTTTTGTGTGCGAGACAATGGAATGGGAATTGATCCTCAGTACTTTGAAAGGATCTTCATAATTTTCCAACGGTTGCATGGGCGAGAAGAGTTCAAGGGCACCGGAATCGGATTGGCCATTTGCAAGAAAATTGTGGAGCGTGTGGGCGGGAGAATTTGGGTTGAGTCGAAACTCGAGAAGGGCTCAACCTTCTGCTTTGCCCTGCCGGAGAGAGATGGAAAATGATGGAATCGATTGGAACGAACGCAGCAGCTATCGAAGTTCTTTTGGTAGAAGACAGTCCCGGCGATGTCCGGCTCACGCGGGAAGCGTTTAAGGACGCCAAGGTTCATATCAACCTGCACGTCGCATCGGATGGGGCAGAAGCCATGGCGTTCCTAGGGCGCGAGGGGCACTACGTCGATTCTCCACGACCGGACCTGATCTTGCTCGATCTGAACCTGCCCAAGAAAGACGGCAGGCAGGTTCTGGCGGAAATCAAGGAGAGTCCGACACTGAAGAGCATTCCAGTCGTTATCTTGACTACTTCTGCGTCTGAGGCGGATATCCTGCGGAGTTATCTGCTCCATGCGAGCTGTTACATCACCAAGCCTGTAGACCTCAGCGGATTCCTCAATGTTGTGAAGAGCATCGACAATTTCTGGTTGTCGGTGGTCAAGTTGCCACATTAGCCACGCCAATGAGAGAAAAACCACTCCAAGTTCTTGTGGTTGAGGATAACGCGGGAGATGTCCGTTTGCTCCGCGAGATGTTCAGCAAAGAGAAACCGGGCAGTTTCGAATTGACGCATCTTTTGCGCATGAGTGAAGCTGTGATTCATCTTGGGAAAGGTGGGGTGGACATCGTCCTGTTGGACATGGGATTGCCGGATGGGCATGGTCTCGATACCGTGCGTCGGGTGCACGCGGCGGCCCCAGGCGTTCCGGTAATTGTGCTAACGGGCTTGGACGACGAGGCACTGGCCGCCGAAGCTATGAAGGAAGGCGCGCAAGACTATCTGATCAAAGGCCAGATCGAAAATCGAGCGCTTCCCCGGGCTCTTCGCCATGCCATTGAGCGCCATCGCATGCAAACAGAAACCGACCTCATCCGGACTGATCAGATGAAGTTTCAGGATGAGTTCCTATCACACGTCTCGCACGAACTTCGTTCACCCCTCACCGCGATCTATCAGTTTGTGACCATTCTCCTAGACAGGTTGGCCGGCGAATTGAATCTGGAACAGCACGAGTACCTGCAAATCGTTCTGAGAAATGTCAAGCAGCTTCAATCAATAATCAATGACTTATTAGAAGTCACTCGCGTGCAGGCCGGTAAACTGACGGTCGAGCTGCAATGTACCTCGGTTTCAGACGCAATCATCTACACGGTCAATACGCTCCAGGGGGCCGCTACAGCCAAAGGAATCACTCTCTCTGCAGATATGGACTGCCAATTACCCCCAGTAAACGCTGACCCAACGCGCGTTCAGCAAATCCTCATTGCTTTAGTCGATAACGCCATCAAGTTTACGCCTACGGGCGGTGCAGTGAAAGTCCAGGCCCGCGTGTTCGAGGAAGATCCAGGCTTCTTGCTGGTGGAGGTTTCCGACACGGGATGCGGGATCAGTCCAGACATGACCGAGCGCATTTTTGAGCACCTCTATCAGATAACCGATACTGGACAAGCGGGAAGGAAGGGCTTGGGGCTGGGCTTGTACATTTCCAAAGAGTTGGTGACGAGGCAGGGCGGCAAGATCTGGGTCAGCAGCGAACCACAAACAGGCAGCCATTTTTTCTTTACCGTGCCCATTTTTTCTCTAACGAGTTGGATTGGCCCAATATTGATGCACGAGAAAAAGCCCGGCGATGCGATCGCGGTGCTTGCGGTGGAGATGGGTTCTCGGGAAGGCTGGCTTTCGCCAGATGTGCGAAAGGAAATGTCGCATCTGGCGCGCAGGATTGTACAACAGTGTTTGCGCCCTGACACAGACGTTCTATTGCCGAATATGGATCCGGTGGGAGTGCGCGAGTTTTTCTTCGCCGTAGTCTACACGCAAGAGCTCGGTGCGGAGGTCATCAGCAAGCGTATTCAAAGGCAGTTCCGGCAATGCCAAGAGCTTCAACCAGCCGACCTGACACTTACCGTTTCTCACAGCTTTTTGGCCCCGATATCGAGAGTTAAAAGCGAATCGATGGAAACTTTTGTGGAGCAGGTGGTTGCTGGAATTCAAGATCGCATCAACACCATACGATTGCAGAGGAGCATCTAGACATGAGCCAAAAGACAATTCTGATTGTGGATGACGATCCCGATGTGCGGCTGGGTCTCCACGTACGCCTCAAGGCAAATCATTACAACGTTATTTTTGCGGTGGATGGAATGTCGAGCATCGCGGAAGCACGGAAACATAAGCCTGACCTTGTTATCCTGGACCTTGGCTTACCGGCCGGTGATGGCTTCAGCGTGATGGAGCGATTGAAAGCGAATGACAGTCTGTCATTGATCCCGGTAATTGTCGTGTCAGCGCGCGACCGCGAAGCAAATATGGACCGGGCGCTAAAGGCAGGCGCGAAGGCCTTTCTCCAAAAACCCGTGGCTAATGCCGAACTCTTGGCCGTCATCCGGAAAGTCCTGGGAGAACCCGCACTGCCCGAGAAGCCTGTTGTGCATGACTTGGGATCCCTATAACGAGAAGCCTAACCGTCTCAAAGTCGTGGTATGAAGTATGCCGACTTCGCTGCTTCTACCTTCCAAACGCTCAGAGCGGGAAGAGGTATAGGTTGAAGTCGATGATTTCGGTACGAACGAGGCGCAAGGGTATTTCTGATGAGCAAGAAATCAATCAAAACACTTCTCCTGATCGAAGATAACTTCGGAGACGCCCGCTTGTTCCGCGAGACGTTCAAGGATCAGGGCTCGCACGAGACCGAACTGACATACGCAAAATCCATGAGTGAGGCCGAGAAGCATCTTGCGGCCCATGCAGTTGACATTATCATACTTGACCTGGGGTTGCCCGATGCACAAGGACTGGAAGCGGTCCGGCGGGCTCATGCAGCCGCGCCTCACGTCCCCCTGGTTGTCCTGACAGGCTTGGACGACGAGTCTTTGGCTGCAAAAGCCCTGCAAGAAGGCGCGCAAGACTATCTCATCAAGGGTCAAATTGAGACACGCGGGCTTCTGCGAGCCTTGCGCCATTCCGTCGAGCGCAAGATTATGGATGACGCGTTGTTCGGGGAAAAGGAACGCGCCCAAGTCACGCTCAACTCCATCGGCGACGCCGTGGTGTGCACGGATATCGCGGGGAATATCACTTTCCTCAATCTCGTCGCGGAAAAAATGACAGGCTGGTCGCGGCAAGAAGCGGCAGGCCGACCCATGACTGAAGTCTGCCGAATCCTGGACGCCGCGACTCGCAAAATCACCCCGAATCCGATGGATATGGCAATTGTGTACAACCGAACCCAGGACCTACCGTCTAACTGTATTCTCGTCCGGCTTGATGGATTTGAAATTCAGATCGAAAACTCCGCCGCTCCCATCTACGACCGCCAAGGACAGGCTACTGGAGCGGTAATCGTTTTCCGCGATATTACGGAACGAAAGCGACGCGAAGATGACCTGTCTCGATTGGCCGCCGTCGTCGAGTCATCGTACGACGCCATCATCGGTCTCACGCCCGCAGGGATCATTCTCACGTGGAATCGCGGCGCAGAGCGAATCTTTGGATACTCGGCCGAAGAAGCTATCGGACAGTCGATTCTGTTCCTTTCTCCTCCCAACCTACCAGTGGAAAGCCCAACATTCCTCGAAAAAGTTGGACGCGCCGACGTCGTGGAGCACTTTGAGACCATTCGCGCGAAAAAGGACGGAACGCACATCCAAATTGCGCTCACCCTTTCATCGATCAAAAACTCGGATGGGCAAGTGGTCGGCGTTTCAGGCGTTACCCGGGATATCACCGAAAGCAAGCACTTGGAAGACATGCTTCGCAAGGCTCAGAAGATGGAAGGTATCGGTCTTCTCGCTGGCGGCATCGCCCACGACTTCAACAATCTACTAAGTGTGATCATTGGCTATAGCGAAATGCTTCTAGATAGCACGCAAAATGACATAAAGATGCACAGTCGATGCGAGGAAATCAAGAAAGCTGGTGATCGCGCCGCTTCCTTAACCCGTCAGCTCCTCGCATTTATCCGTCAACAGGTGCTCGCACCGAAAGTTCTGAACCTCAATACCGTGGTACTTGAGACCGGGAAGATGCTCAAACGTCTTATTGGCGAAGACATCGAGTTCCGAACCAATTTGGACCCTACACTGGGTTCTGTGAAAGCCGACCCAGGACAGATTGAGCAGGTCATCATGAATCTGGTTGTTAATGCACGGGACGCAATATCGAAGGGTGGAAAGATAGTTATCGAAACCAGTAACGCCGAACTCGACGACAAATATGCCCTTCGCCATCCGCCATCGATTGCGGGTCGATACGCATTACTCGCCGTATCAGACACGGGTATTGGAATGGACGAGGAGACAACAAGCCACATTTTCGAACCGTTTTTTACTACAAAAGAGCTCGGCAAAGGCACCGGCCTCGGGCTTTCGACTGTCTATGGAATCGTGAAGCAAAGTGGCGGCTTCATCTGGGTCTACAGTGAAATCGGACACGGGACTATCTTCAAGATCTATTTGCCACGGGTGGATGAAGCGGTTCAACAGAGTCAGTCGCGAGAGTCGGCACCTGAACTCTTTCGTGGGACAGAGACTATTTTTCTAGTGGAGGACGAGGAATCCGTCCGGACATTAACTCGTACTCTCCTGGAGGAGGCAGGATACACCGTGGTCGAGGCCAGCAATGGTATTGATGCCATCGAATTCAACGAGAGTTATTCTGGTCCCATTCACCTCCTGTTGACCGACGTAGTGATGCCCGGAATGAACGGGCCTACTTTGGCCGAAAGCTTGGTTCTGACGCACCCAAAGATGAAAGCACTTTGCATGTCAGGCTACACGAGCACTTTTGCCAATTTCAGCGGACTTGTTGATAGGGACGTTAGATTGCTACAAAAGCAGTTCTCACGAGAAGTTTTGCTGCGAATGGTGCGTGAGATGATTGACTCACAAGAAGGGACGAAATCTCAGTCTGACCAGTGAGCGCAAATCTACACCTTTTCGCCCGTTGAAACACTGGTTGCTAAGTGTCCTTTTCTTGGCGTTTTCGCGGGTGCTTTTCCCCAGGGTTTTTAGCTCACCCTTTCGGGGGCCGGGCGCGGACCGTGCCGTGAAGGGAGGGGGGGCCTGACACGACAATGCCCCATTGCTTCCGAGTGCGTCGTGATCCGGGCAGAACTCGCGACGGCAGCGTCTGGTCCCTTGTTCACGCCCAGTGGGAAAAACGCCCGAATACTACAAACCCTGCCAGCAGGAAAAGGATGACGGGTACGGCCACCGACTCATGGCGGCGCGCGTGAAAGCCAATAGCCAACAGCATGATGGTCGCGAGCCCGATTGCGGCCCACGGGCTGAGCCACGGAGCGATGTTGGTCGCCATGGGCAGGACGATGCCGAGGCTCCCGGCGATCTCCGCCATACCGATAAAGGTAATTAAGCCGCGTGAGGGACCAGTCGGACCGCTCTTCTTCTCCGACATGGCGTTGTACTTTTTGTAGGCAAACAATTTCATCCCGCCGCCGGCGATGAATGCGAACGCCAAGAGTCCCTGGACAATCCATAGGGCTAAGTTCATACAATTCTCCTTTTTTTCTTCAATTAGACATTTGATAGTGTTGTTCTGCGGCAACCTGCTCGATTTGTTCGAGCGCGGCTGCTAACGACGAACCAGCCCCTTCGCGAGACTGGTTCTCAGCGTGGATAAACGTCACATCGGTGATACCCATAAAGCCGAAGATGTGGCGCAAGTAGGGTTCTTGAAAATCGAACTTCTCGCTGGGGGTGCCCTTTTCATACGCGCCTCCACGCGCAGTGATGACAAAGACCCTCTTATTTCCCAGCAGTCCCTGGCGGCCACTTGCCCCGTACGCGACCGTCTTCCCGACTCGCACAATCTGATCGATCCATGCCTTGAGCACGGAGGGGATCGCGAAGTTGTACATTGGCGCTCCAATGACGATTGTGTCCGCGACTTGTAGCTCCTCGATTAAGCGATCCGATGCGGAGAGATAAATCCGTTGCGCAGAACTCAGCTTAGAGGGTTCGATCTGTGTTGCGCTCCAGTCATCGGTAATGAGCGGGAGCATGGTTGTGGAGAGGTCCCGTTCTATGACTTCACCGGCCGGGTGGTTTGCTCTCCATTGCTCAGCGAACTTTGCCGTTAATCGCCGGGTCACAGAACCGGTGCGAGCACTGGAATCAATCTGAAGTAGTTTCATGTGAACCTCCTGAGCTGCACGATTCGTTCCGTGTTATAGTAGATGTCTATATTGGTGGACGTGGCCTATCCTGTAATCCGTATAACCTGTCCAAGCGTCCAATAGGGAGGCGCAGCGTGGACCCAATCACTGATGTATTCAAGACGATGCACGTGGCCAGCGTGGTGCACGCGCGGCTGGAGGCCACCGCGCCCTGGGGTCTAATTCGTGAGGGTAGGGCCGAGGAAGAAGAGGCGCGTCAATCGGCCGCGCCCGGGTATTCGCCGTCGCAGTTCGCGCACTTCGGGAT